>JAESGL010000032.1_pt1 | contig 312356 bp, 275 predicted proteins | sample 9269711 | NCBI WGS metagenome assembly JAESGL01 (sample SAMN14515918, study PRJNA621676) | algae metagenome | isolation source: Kastovskya adunca ATA6-11-RM4 and co-occurring heterotrophs from soil and... | place: Chile: Atacama Desert | collected 2011-06-27
CCACGGGCATGCCGGTCACGGGCCAGCTGTTCTTCATGTACGCCACGATGCTGATCTCGGTGCCCACGGCCGTGAAGATCTTCAACTGGATCGCCACCATGTGGCGCGGCTCGATGACCTTCGAGACGCCCATGCTGTTCGCCGTGGGCTTCACCTTCGTGTTCACCATGGGCGGCTTCACCGGCCTGATCCTCTCGATGGCGCCCATCGACATCCAGCTGCAGGACACCTACTACGTGGTGGCCCACTTCCATTACGTGCTGGTGGCCGGCTCGCTGTTCTCGATGTTCGCGGCCTACTACTACTGGGCGCCGAAGTGGACCGGCGTGATGTATTCCGAGCGCCGCGGCCAGATCCACTTCTGGGGCTCGCTGATCACCTTCAACATCACCTTCTTCCCGATGCACTTCCTGGGGCTCGCCGGCATGCCGCGCCGCTATGCCGACTACCCCATGCAGTTCGCCGACTTCAACATGGTGGCGTCCATCGGCGCGTTCGGCTTCGGCTTCATGCAGGTGTATTTCTTCCTGGCCGTCGTGCTGCCCGCGATGCGCGGCAAGGGCGAGCCCGCGCCGCAGCGCCCGTGGGAAGCAGCCGAGGGCCTGGAGTGGGAAGTGCCGTCGCCCGCGCCGTTCCACACCTACGAAACCCCGCCCAAGCTCGACGCATCCGCCACGCGCGTGATCGGCTGACGCCAGAGGCCCCCAAGGAGCACGCGCGACATGGCGACACCCGAGCAGAAGAAAGCCAACCTGCGCATGGCCATCATCCTGGCCTCCATTGCCGTGGCCTTCTTTATCGGCTTCATGGTCAAGATGGCTTGGTTGCACTGAGGCACCGCCATGAGCCGACGCCGCGAGAACTTCCGCATGGTGGGCAAGCTGGCCGTGATCTCGGCCGGCATGTTCGCGTTCGGCTACGTGCTCATCCCCATCTACAAGCACATCTGCGAGGTGACGGGCATCAACATCCTTTCGCTGTCGGAGCGGCAGGTGCCCGGCAACGGCGTGGCGGGCCGCGACGTGAAGCTGCCCGCGAACACGCAGGTGGACACCAGCCGCACCATCACGGTCGAGTTCGATGCCAACGCGCGCGGCCCGTGGGACTTCAAGCCCGCCCGCTCCTCGATCCAGGTGCACCCGGGCGAGCTGGCCACGGTGATGTACGAGTTCCAGAACGTGCAGAACCGCCGCATGGCCGCGCAGGCCATCCCGAGCTACGCGCCCCGGCAGGCGGCCGCTCACTTCAACAAGCTCGAATGCTTCTGCTTCAGCCAGTACACGCTCGAGCCCGGCGAGAAGAAGGAGTGGCCCGTGGCCTTCGTGGTCGATCCGCGCCTGCCCAAGGACGTGACCACGATCACGCTGTCCTATACGTTCTTCGAAGTGGGCGGCAAGACGCCGGCGGCCCCGGCCACCGTGTCCGCCGCGCCGCACGCCCCTGCGGAGGCCGGATCGTGACCGGCTCCCGGCACGACCCCGCCCGGGTGCCAGCGGCGGCGCCGCGCGCCGGTTCGTGGTGGCGCACGGTGCGCGCCGTGGCGTGGTCGCTGCTGGGCATCCGCAAGGGGTCCGAGTACCAGCAGGACACCGAGCGCATCGGCCCGCTGCACATCATCGTGGTCGGGCTGGTGGCGATCGTGCTGATCGTGGGCGGCCTGATCGCCCTCGTGAACTGGGTGGTCTGACCGCCCGCGACGCCCGCCCCGAGACACCGCATACGACAAGAAGGAAAGACAGGAGCCAGCCATGAGTGCATCAACCCCCCAGGGCACCACGCCGTACTACTACGTTCCCGCGGAATCCCGCCACCCGGTCATGGCGGCCGCGGGCCTGTTCTTCGTCATCCTCGGCGCCGGCCAGTGGATCAACGGCCACGAGTGGGGCAAGTACTCGCTGTTCTTCGGCCTCGCCTGGTGGCTCTTCGTGCTCTACCAGTGGTTCCGCGACGCGGCCCGCGAGAGCGAGGGCGGCCTCTACGGGCACAAGATCGACCTCTCGTACCGCTGGAGCATGAGCTGGTTCATCTTCTCCGAGGTGATGTTCTTCGGGGCGTTCTTCACGGCGCTCTGGTGGGCGCGATCGCATTCCGTGCCCGCGCTGGGCAGCCTCGACAACGCGCTGCTCTGGCCCGACTTCAAGGCCGCATGGCCCAGCATCGCCGCCGGCGCCACGGCCTCGCCCGCCGGCATCGTCGAGCCGTTCCAGACCGTCGGGCCCTTCTGGCTGCCCACCATCAACACGGCGCTGCTGCTCACCTCGGGCGTCACGCTCACCATCGCCCACCACGCGCTGCGCGAGAACCACCGCAGCCGGGCCGTGGGCTTCATGTGGATGACCGTCGTCCTCGGCTTCGTGTTCCTCTGCGTGCAGGGCTACGAGTACTTCCACCTCTACACCGAGCTGAACCTCAAGCTCAGCTCCGGCGTCTTCGGCTCCACGTTCTTCATGCTGACGGGCTTCCACGGCTTCCACGTGTTCGTGGGCATGCTGATGCTGCTGTTCATCACGCTGCGGCTGCAGAAAGGCCATTTCACGGCCGAGCGCCACTTCGGCTTCGAGGGTGCCGCGTGGTACTGGCACTTCGTGGACGTGGTGTGGCTGGGCCTCTACGTGCTGGTGTACTGGCTCTGAGGTAGCGATGGCCGCCCCTGCGGCCGGGCCGGCACGCCGGGCCGCTTCCCGTGGGGCTCAGCGTCCCACCGGCAGGCCCGTGGGCTGGATGTAGCCCAGCTTCCATGCGGCCAGCAGGCACAGGAAGAGCAGAATGGACAGCCCGACGCGCACGGCGAGCGCACGGGCCATGTGCCGGCCGCGCTCGCGGTCGTCGTTCCGTCCGGTGCGCATCATGAAGAAGAGCGCCGACGCCAGGCTCGCCAGAATGGCCAGGAAGGCCAGCACCACGACGTATTTCATGCAGCCCATTATCCGCAAGCGCACCGACGAAGCCAGGGGTTTCCGTGCGGACTGGCGCTTCTGGTGCATCACCGTGGCGGCCCTCGCGACGATGGCGGCCACCGCGGCGCTCGGCCGCTGGCAGCTCGACCGCGCCGCGCAGAAGGAGGCCTGGCAGGCCACGGTGGACGCGCAGCAGGCGCAGCCGCCCCTGGACGGGGCGGCATTGGCTGCGCTGCCCGCGGTGGCGCCGCAGCAGGGGAGCGCGGGAGCGGAGCAGGGCACGCCGCCGTCCGTGCCCGCTGCCGCCGAAGCCCTCGTCCACCGCGCCGTGGTGCTGCGCGGGCGCTGGCTGCCCCGCAACACGGTGTTCCTCGACAACCGGCAGATGCAGGGCCGCCCCGGATTCTTCGTCCTCACGCCGCTGCAGCTGGAGCCCCCGGCTGCGCAGGGCACGGTGGTGCTCGTGCAGCGCGGCTGGGTGCCGCGCGACTTCCAGGACCGCACCCGGCTGCCCGAGGTGCCGGCTCCGGCCGGGACGGTGGAGGTGCGCGGCCGCATCGCCGCTCCGCCGTCGCGGCTGTACGAGCCCGGCGGCGGCTCCGCGGGCACCTCCGGCACCTCGGCCGGCGAGGGGTCTTCCCGCATCCGGCAGAATCTCGATATGGTGGCCTACCGCGCCGAAACGGGGCTGGCAGGGCTCGCACCGCTCACGGTGCTGGAAACCGGCGGCCCCGAAGGGGGGCTGCTGCGCGACTGGCCGGTCGTCGACGCGGGTGTCGCCAAGCACCATGGCTACGCCTTCCAGTGGTTCGGCCTCTGCGCCCTCGTGGCAATCCTCTATGTCTGGTTCCAACTCGTCCGACGCTTCTTTTGCCCAGGCCGCCAGCCGGCCCCTCCCGCATGACGGCCCCGATGCGGCCCATCCGCTGGAACTGAGCGTGCACAGCCTGCCCGGCACGGGGGAGGCGGTGGCCGCGCTCGAGACGCGCGCGCGCCAGGGCCGCTGGAAGATGCTGGGCGTGCTGCTGATCTGCGCCGCGCCCGTGGTCGCCTCGTACGTCACGTACTACTTCGTGCGCCCGGACGCCCGGCGCAGCTACGGTGAACTCATCGATCCCCAGCGTCCGGTTCCCGATGCCGTGGCCGCCCGTGCGATCGACGGCACGCCGGCAGGCACGCTCGGCGACCTGAAGGGCCAGTGGCTGCTCGTCAGCGTGGCGCCCGGCGCCTGCGACGAACTCTGCCGCAACCAGCTCTACCTGCAGCGCCAGTTGCGCGAGAGCCTGGGCAAGGAGAAGGACCGCATGGACCGCGTCTGGCTCGTCACCGACGATGCCGCGCTCCCGGCGGAGATCACCCCCGGCCTGGCCGGGGCCGTGGTGCGCCGGGTGGACGCCCGGGCCGTCGCCGGCTGGCTCGCCCCGGCGCCGGGGCATACGCTGCAGGAGCATTTATTCGTGGTCGATCCGATGGGCCACTGGATGATGCGCTTCCCCGCGCGCATGGACGCCGCCGGCGCGGGCCGGGCCAAGCGCGACCTGGACCGCCTCATGCGCGCATCGTCGTCCTGGGACCAGCCCGGACGTCCGGAGGCAGCCAGGCCATGACGCCCGCCCAGCCGCTCTACGATTTCGCTCCGCTGGCCGAGCTGATGCTGCTCGGCACGGCGGTCGCGCTCGGCCCGCTCGCCTGGGTGGCGTGGCGCAACCGGCACGGCAGCCCCGTGCGCCGGTGGCAGGCGCTCGCCATCCTCACGCTGTTCCTCACCTTCGACCTGGTGCTGTTCGGCGCCTTCACCCGGCTCACCGACTCGGGGCTCGGCTGCCCCGACTGGCCCGGTTGCTACGGCAATGCCAGCCCGGTTGGCGCGCGCGCCGAGATCTCGGCGGCGCAGGAGGCCATGCCGACGGGCCCCGTCACCCACGGCAAGGCCTGGGTGGAGATGGTCCACCGCTACCTCGCCTCCGGCGTGGGCGTGCTCATCATCGCGCTCACCGTGGGGGCCTGGTGGCAGCACCGACGCGCGCGCGTGGCGGGTTCAGGAGGAGGGCAGGACCGCCAGCGCATCGCGGTCAGCCCCTGGTGGCCCACCGCCACGCTGGTCTGGGTCTGCCTGCAGGGCGCTTTCGGCGCCTGGACCGTGACCATGAAACTGTTCCCCGCCATCGTCACGCTGCACCTGATCGGCGGCATCGTGCTGCTGGCGCTGCTCTGCGTGCAGGCCGTGCGGCAGACGCAGGCCTCGAACGGCACGTTGCCGCAAGCGCTGCCCCGGGCCCTGCGCGGGCTGCTGGTGCTGACGGCGGTGCTGGTCGGCCTGCAGATCGTGCTCGGAGGATGGGTGAGTACTAACTATGCTGTGCTGGCGTGCACCACGTTCCCCGCCTGCCAGGGTAGCTGGTGGCCCGACATGGCGTTCGCCGAAGGCTTCCAGGTGTGGCGTCCGCTCGGCATGCTGCAGGACGGCAGCCACATCAGCTTCGCCGGCCTCACCGCCATCCACTACGTCCACCGCCTGGCGGCCTACCTCGTGCTGGCGGCGCTGGCGCTGCTGGTCTGGCGCCTGCGCCGGGCCGGCGCGCTGCGCCCGCAGGCCCGCTGGCTCGCGGGTCTGGCGCTGCTGCAGTTCGCCACCGGCCTGTCCAACGTGGTGCTCGACTGGCCGCTGGTGGCCGCCGTGCTGCACACGGGCGGCGCCGCGGCGCTGGTCGTGGTGCTGACCTGGGCCCTCACCGCGAGCCGCGCGGCGGGTGCCAGGGACAAAATGTCCATCCCCCGCGCGGTTGAAACCGCCGCGGGTGCCCCGAGAATTTCTTCCACATGAGTGCCGCCTCCGCATCCACCGCATCCCCTGCGGTGCCGTCCCGCTTCTCGCAGTTCTACGCGCTGACCAAGCCGCGCGTGGTCCAGCTCATCGTTTTCTGCGCCTTCATCGGGATGGTGCTCGCGGTGCCCGGCCTGCCGAGCGGAGCGCAGTGGCTGCACATGGCCATTGCCTGCTTCGGGATCTGGCTGGTCGCTGGGGCCGCGGCGGCCTTCAACTGCCTCGTGGAGCAGCACATCGACGCGAAGATGAAGCGCACCGCCTGGCGCCCCACGGCCAAGGGCGAGCTCTCGAACGCGCAGACGCTGGCCTTCTCGGCGCTGCTCTGCCTGGCCGGCTCGCTCGTGCTGTTCTTCGGGGTGAACGCGCTCACCATGTGGCTCACCTTCGCCACCTTCGTGGGCTACGCGATCATCTACACGGTGGTGCTCAAGCCGCGCACGCCGCAGAACATCGTGATCGGCGGCGCCTCGGGCGCCATGCCCCCGGTGCTCGGCTGGGCTGCGATGACGGGCGACGTCGGGCCCGAGCCGCTGATTCTGTTTCTCATCATCTTCCTCTGGACGCCGCCGCACTTCTGGGCGCTCGCGCTCTACCGCGTCGAGGACTACCGCAAGTCCGGCCTGCCGATGCTGCCCGTGACGCACGGCAACGAGTTCACCCGGCTGCAGGTGCTGCTCTACACCTTCATCCTGTTCGCGGGCTGCCTGATGCCGTTCGTCTACGGAATGAGCTCCTGGATCTACCTGGCCGCGGCGGTGGTGCTCTGCGCCGGCTTCTGCGCCTATGCGTTCCGCCTCTGGCGCAACTATTCGGATGCGCTCGCGCGCAAGACCTTCCGCTTTTCCCTCATCCACCTCAGCCTGCTGTTCGCCGCGCTGCTGGTGGACCATTACGTGCTCTGAACCCCCATGCCCATGAACAAACGCACCCTCCTTCGCAGCGCAGCGGCCTGCGCCCTGTTCGCCGGCGCGGCGGGCCTGCTCGCGGGCTGCTCCAAGGAGAAGGCCCCGGCCTTCCAGGGCGTGGACGTGACCGGAGCGGAATACGCGCGCGATCTGCCGCTGCCCGACCACAACGGCCAGCCGCGCCACCTGAAGGACTTCGCCGGCAAGGTGGTGGTGGTGTTCTTCGGCTACACCCAGTGCCCGGACGTCTGCCCCACCTCCATGGCCGAGCTGGCCGAGGTGAAACGCTCGCTGGGCGCGGATGGCGACCGGCTGCAGGGCCTGTTCGTCACGGTGGACCCGGAGCGCGACACGCCCGAGGTGCTGAAGGCCTACATGACCAACTTCGATCCGAGCTTCCTTGCGCTGCGCGGCACGCCCGAGCAGCTCGCGGCCGTGGCCAAGGACTTCAAGATCTACTACAAGAAGGTGCCGGGCCAGACGCCCACCAGCTACACCATGGACCATTCGGCCGGCAGCTACCTCTACGATCCGGCCGGCCGCCTGCGCGTCTACCACCGCTACGGCAGCGGCGCCCAGGCGCTGGCCTCCGACGTGAAGGCCCTGCTGCAGACCCCGGCGTCCTGAGTTCCCGCGCCGTCCCGGCGTCCTGGCCGGGGTGACCGGGCTGGCTGCGCGGGCAGGGCCTGCCATCAGGCCCGCGCCGCCTGCGCCACGGATGCAGCGGCGGCGCGCACCGGCCGCCGCACGGCAACGGCAACGGCAGCGGCCACCCGGTCGATTTCCCGCACGGGCGGTACACGGCGCGATGCGGCAGCCGAAGGTGCTGCGGGCGAAGCAGCAGCGGGTGCTGCGGTAGGGGAGGCCCCCGTCCGCGGCACCTCTCCGGCATGTGCCTGCGACCCTTCCAGCAGCGCCACCAGCGGCCCGCGCACGATCGCGCAGTGCCAGCGGTCGTGGCGCACCACCGCGCCTTGCCGGGCCAGCTGCGTGAGGGACCGCGCGATGGTTTCCCGCGTGGTGGCCAGCAGCGACGCCAGTACCGTGTGCGTCGGAAGCCGGACCAGCGTGCTGCGCTGCAGCTGCGCAAGCTGCAGCAGTGCGCTCGCGAGCTGGGCCGGCACGCCGCGCAGCCGCAGCAACCCCGACCAGTCCGCCAGGCGCGTGCGCGCCAGCGCTTCCTCCCGCAGCAGCGAGAGCAGGAATTCCGGGCCGGTTCCTCCCGCACGCAGCAGGGCCGCGGCCGGCACGTGGCACATGCGGCCCTCCAGCACGGCCACCCAGGTCAGGTCTTCGGGCGTGCCCGCCACGGCCCCGGTGCCCAGGGCCTGGCCGCAGCCCGCCATGGCCACGGGCCGGGGCGTGCCGTCCGCCCCGGTGCGCTGCAGCAGCGCCGTACCCACCTTGAGCACGGCCACGGACTGCGCGGTGTCTCCCTGGCGCTGCAGCACGTCGCCCTTGCGGAAGCGGCGCTCTTCCACCAGCGCGGCCCACGGCGCCCGCCCCGCGTCGCTCTGGCGGCCGATCAGGCACTGGAGGCGGCTGCTGCACTCGTGGCAGGGCTTGCGGTCCGTTTCGGAGGAGGGCATGGATGTCGGGCCGGTCGGTGGAAGAACGCGCGCGCGTCGAGAAAGCAGGAGGGCGTGTGCGCGCCGTCAGGCGTACGCCACGTCGCCGTGCCGGCCTTCGACCAGCACGCCGGCCGACAGCGACATCATGAGCAGCGCGATCCGCTCGTGCAGGATGACCGTGCGGTGGTTGCCGCTCTCCACCATGTGCCGGCGCAGCGCCTCGCGCACCGATGGCTGGCCCGTCACGTCGATCACGATGTCGGCCGTGGCGCCGCAGCGTTCCAGCAACTCCGGGTAGTCGTCGGTCACGGGCACGCCATGGCTGCGCGCCAGCGCGATGCCGGGCAGGGAAAGATCCAGGTCCGCCACGCCGAGCACCTCCACGAAATGCGCCTCCAGCAGTTGCCGCAGCAGCGGCGTGCCCGTCTGGCCGGCACCGACGACGATGATTCGGAATGGGGTCATGGCAGGGATCTCCCGGAGTACAACGATGCCGAGAGTCTGACGGCGGGCCGCCCCGCCGGGCATGATCTACATCAATCCCCATGGCCGCGCTGGCGCCCGGCACCTGTCGTACCGGGGAGGGCGGCTCGCGCGATCCTTCCGGCGTCGTTGCCGCGTCGTGTCGTGCTGCCCGCACTGCCTGCGATGCGGCGCCTCGCCAGAACCGCTTCGCTGGGCCGTGTGGGCCGCTTTTATTCGATCCGGATGTTCTTGGCGCGCACCACGCGCTCCATCTGCGCGGTGTCCGCATCGATGCGGCGCGCCAGGCCCTCGGCCGAAGTGCCGGCGACCTGCCAGCCCTGCTGGAACAACGGCTCCCGCACATCGGGCCGGCGGGCGATCTCGGCGATCAGCCCGGACAGCCGCGCACGCACCGCCGCGGGCATGGAGGCGGGCGCCGCGAACGCGTTCCAGATCTCGAGGTGGAAATCCGCCACGCCGGCTTCGGCCAGGCTCGGCACGCCCGGCGCGAGCGGGCTGCGGCCGGCGGAGGTCACGCCCAGCAGCTGCAGCTTGCCGGTCTTCTGCTGGGCCTGTGCGAGCGCCGGCGGCAGCAGCGCCATCTGCAGCTGGCCGCCCAGCATGCCCATCGCCACCTGCGGGTAGCCGGGGTAGGGCACGTGCACGGGCGCGATCCCGGTGCGGGCCTTGAGCAGTTCCGTGCCGAGATGGCCGACGGTTCCCACGCCGGGGGTGCCGTAGCTCCAGCGGTCGCCGGCCTGCCGCGCCGCCTGCAGGAACGTGCGCGCATCGGTGTGGGCCGGCACGCCCGCCTGCGCGGCCGGCACGGTGAGCACCAGCGGCGACACGCCGACCAGGCTGAGCGGGGCGAGATCCTTGCGCGGATCGAAGGGCAGCGCCGGATTGATCAGCTTGGCGATCGTCAGATTGACGTTGATGAACAGCCCGATGGTGTGCCCGTCCGTGGCCTTGGCCACGGCATCCGCGCCAATGTTGCCGCTGGCACCCACCTTGTTCTCCACGATCACCGGCTGCCCCAGTGCCTGCGCGAGCGGCTCGGTGAAGGTGCGCGCCGTCAGGTCGGGCGAGGAGCCTGGCGGGAAGCCGACGATGATGCGCAGCGGCCTGGCGGGCCAGCCGGGCGTGCCCGCCGCGCCCGCCGCCGGCTGCGCCCCCGCCCAGCCGCTGCACAGCAGCGCAGCGCCGGCAGCCAGCGCGCTGCGGCGGGAAAGCGGAAGGGGCGGGGCGTGGTGGCGTGGCATGGCGGGTGGGTCGCGGCGGATGAAGGACGAAAAAAAGGCGCGCCACCTGCAGAGGTGGCGCGCCCGGATTATGGCCCGCACCCGCGGGGACTCCGCAGGCCGGCGGCGGCTCAGGCGTACTCTGCCAGCGCCTTCTTCATCTTCTTCATCGCGGCCACTTCGATCTGGCGGATGCGCTCCGCGCTCACGCCATACACCGCGGCCAGCTCATGCAGCGTCATGCCACCGGAGCCGTCGTCGTTCACCTTCAGCCAGCGTTCCTCCACGATGCGGCGGCTGCGGTCGTCCAGCGTGGCGAGCGCGTTCGCGATGCCATCGGTGGCCAGCACGTCGCGCTGGCGCGATTCGATCATCGCCGTCGGCTCGTGCGCGCCGTCCGCGAGGTAAGCGATCGGGCCATAGGCCTGCTCGCCGTCGTCGGACGGGGCCGGGTCGAGCATCACGTCGCCTCCCGACAGCCGCGTTTCCATCTCGATGACTTCCTCGCGCTTGACGTTCAGGTGGCGGGCCACCACGTCGATCTCCTGCTCGGACAGCGTGTCGCGGTGTGTGGCCGCATCGGTCGCCGCGGCATCGGCCTTGAAGCCCTGCTTCATCGACCGCAGATTGAAGAACAGCTTGCGCTGGCTCTTGGTGGTCGCCACCTTCACCATGCGCCAGTTCTTCAGGATGTATTCGTGGATCTCGGCCTTGATCCAGTGCATGGCGTAGCTCACCAGGCGCACGTTCTGGTCCGGATCGAAGCGCTTCACGGCCTTCATGAGGCCGACGTTGCCTTCCTGGATGAGGTCGCCGTGGGGCAGCCCGTAACCCATGTACTGGCGGGCGATCGACACCACGAGCCGCAGGTGCGACATCACCATCCGGCCCGCGGCTTCCACGTCGTTGTGCTCCTTCAGCCGGCGGGCGTAGGTGCGCTCTTCGTCGGCCGTCAGCATCGGCAGGCGGTTCACGGCCGAGATGTACGCATCCAGGTTGCCCAGCGGGGGGATCAGCGCCCAGGCGTTGGCAGGGGCGGGGGCAAGCGCGGTGGCGGCGGTTCCAGACTGAGTCGTCATTCCAGAAATCCTTTCTTCCAAGCTTTCACTTTAGCAGTCTCTTCGACTGAGTGCTAAAGCCAAAGTTCCTTACCCTGCGTAGGACGGGGGCTGCCCGTCGTGCCAGGGTGTGTTCTACGGGTTTCGATGCAGTTGCACCGGTCGGGCACATCCAGATGGAGGGCTCGAGCAAGGGGGCGTCCTTCTGACGGGCTGCTCGCCCGTGGGGGTATCGACACCGGGAATTTACCGGGGTGGCCGCCGCAGATAAACGGGCTGGCGTGCGCATCACTGTTCGCAAAATCCAAACAATCACGAAGGCCGCGACGGGGTGCGTGGCCACCACGGCAGACTTTCGGCATCCGCCGACACCCTCCCGACGCCCGGCGGCGGCACCATGGCGCATGCCTGCCTCGCCGCCCGCCCGCTCCGCTGCTTCTGCCCTCCCACCTCGCCACCCATCCGCGGACCCATCGCCGCCGACCGTATCCACGCCCTCCCGCGCTTCGACCCGCGACCTCACGCAAGGCCCCATTGGCCGCACTCTGCTGGTCTTCGCGTTGCCCATCCTCGCGGGCAACGTGCTGCAGTCGCTGAACGGTTCGGTCAATGCGGTGTGGGTAGGCCGCTACCTGGGTGAGGCGGCGCTCACCGCCACGGCCAACGCCAACAATATTCTGTTCCTCCTGATCGGCGCAGTGTTCGGCGTGGGCATGGCGGCCACGATCCTGGTGGCGCAGGCCATGGGCGCGCGGAACCTGCAGCAGGCGCGCCGCGTGATCGGCACCAGCGCCACCTTCTTCGGCGGCACGGCCGTGCTGATCGCCGCGGCCGGGCCGCCGCTGTCGCGCGAGATCCTGGGCTGGATGGGAACGCCCGCCGCCGCCCTGCCGCTGGCCGAGGCCTATCTGCGCACGCTGTTCCTGGCGGTTCCGCTGCTCTACCTGTTCGCCTTCATCTCGGCCGTGCTGCGCGGCGCCGGCGATACGCGCACGCCGTTCCTCTTCCTGCTGCTGGTGGTGGTGCTGGACACGGCCCTGAACCCGCTGCTCATCTTCGGCTGGGGACCCGTGCCGCGCCTGGGCATCTCCGGCTCGGCCATGGCGACGCTGGTGGCCAATGCGATCAGCTTCACCGCGCTGCTGGCCTGGCTGCGCTGGCGCCGTCACCCGCTCTGGATCGGCCGGGCCGACTGGCGGCTCTTCAAACCCGACGGCACCATCCTGCGCGCGCTGGTCGTCAAGGGGCTGCCGATGGGGGCGCAGATGGTGATGATCTCTACCGCCATGCTGATGCTGATGGGCCTGGTCAACGCGCAGGGCGTGGTCACCGCGTCGGCCTACGGCGCGGCGCTGCAGCTCTGGACCTATGTGCAGATGCCGGCCATGGCGATCGGCGCGGCCTGCTCGTCGATGGCGGCGCAGAACGTGGGCGCCGGCCGCTGGGAGCGGGTGGACGGCGTGGCCCGCAGCGGCACGCTTTTCAACTTCGTGCTGACCGGCGCGATCATCGTGCTGCTGGTGCTGCTGGACCGCACGGCGCTGTCGCTCTTCCTGCCCGCGGGCAGCGCATCGCTGGAGGCGGCGCGCCACCTCAACCACATCGCCGTGGGGTCGTTCCTGTTCTTCGGCGTGACCTTCGTGCTCTCGGGCGTGGTGCGCTCCACCGGCGCGGTGGTGCCCCCGCTCGTCATCCTGGGCCTGGCGCTCTGGGGCATCCGCCTGCCGATCGCCTATGGCCTGCAGCCCTGGCTGGGCACGGATGCGATCTGGTGGAGTTTTCCGGCGAGCGCGCTCTGCGCCATGCTGATGTCGATGGCCTACTACCGCTGGGGCGGCTGGCGCCGGGCGCGCATGCTGGCGCCGGCCGAGCCCGTGGTGGCGACCCCGGCCGAAGTGGGGGCCCTTCCACCTTCGCCCGTGTGCGCGCAGGCGGAGGCTGCGCCCGGATCACCGGACCGGCAGCCTTGGCCGCCCGGCGCGGCACGACGGCCTGCCTGAAGGCTGGGTTGGATGGCCGTGCCCGGGCGGCGGAGTCCGGGTGGCCGGCCGCGCGGCAACGAACGATGCGCGCGTCAGCGCACCTCGACGCCCGCTGGCGTCATGCCGCCAGGGCAGCCACGGGACGCGAGAATCCCACGGCAGGGTGGCTGCTGGCGGCGGCACCAGCGGTGGCGATGCGTGCATCTCCCAGGTTGAACGTGGACACGCCCCGCACCAGGTCCTCGGCCTGCTTGTTCAGGCTGCCGGCGGCCGCTGCCATTTCCTCGACCAGCGCGGCGTTCTGCTGCGTGGCCTGGTCCATCTGCATCACGGCTTCGCCCACCTGGCCCACGCCGGTGGCCTGCTCCACGCTCGCGGCGCTGATCTCGCCCATGATGTCCGTCACGCGGTGGATGGCGCCGACGATCTCGGCCATGGTCGTGCCGGCCTGGTCCACGAGCGCATTGCCGGCGGTCACGCGTTCCACGCTGGCGCCGATGAGCGTCTTGATCTCCTTGGCGGCGTCGGCGGAGCGTCCCGCGAGGCTGCGCACCTCGCTCGCCACCACGGCGAAACCGCGGCCCTGCTCACCGGCGCGGGCGGCTTCCACGGCCGCGTTCAGGGCGAGGATGTTGGTCTGGAACGCGATGCTGTCGATGACCTGGATGATGTCCGAGATCTGCCGCGACGACTCGTTGATGCCGCGCATCGTCTCCACCACCTGGCTGACCACCTGGCCGCCCTGCGTGGCCACCACGGCGGCATTCTTCGCCAGCTGGTTGGCTTGGCGCGCGCTGTCGGCATTCTGCTGCACGGTCGAGCCCAGCTGCTCCATAGACGCGGCTGTCTGCTCCAGCGCGCTGGCCTGGCGCTCGGTGCGGCCGCTCAGGTCCTGGTTGCCCTGCGAGATTTCCGCGCTGGCCGTGGCCACGGCTTCCGCGTTGTGGCGCACGTTGCCCACGGTCGTGCGCAGATGTTCACGCGTGGCTTCCAGTGCCTGCAGCATCTGCGCGAGTTCGTCGCGTCCGGACGCGGCCACCGGGTGGCTCAGATCGCCCCGGGCCATGCGGTGCGCCGCATCCGCGCACAGCCGGGCGCGGCGCGCCAGGTTGTTCGCCATCAGCACCGCCACCACCGCGCTGAGCGCCACCATGGCGATCAGCCCGATCACGAGCTGCAGGCGCCCGTCGCGGTACGTTTCGGTGGCCCGGTCCGCGGCCAGCTCGCTGCCCTTGTTGTTGATGGCGATCAGGTCGTCGAGCGCCTTGTTCGCCGCGCGGTAGGCGACACCGGCGGGACCGACGAAGATTCCGCGCACCGCATCGATGTTGTTCTCACGTGCGAAATTCAGCTGTTGCGGGAGCGTGGAGGTGTACTCGGCCACCTGGGTGCGCAGATCCTGGTAGATCTTGGCCTCCTCGGGGCTGGTGAACAGGCGGGCTGCCGCCTCCACCGACGCATTCAGCGCGTCGCGGGCATTCTCCACGGTCGTGATGGCCTGCGGCATGGGCGAGTTCGGCCCGGTGAGGATCAGCCCCAGGCGGGCGATGCGAAGCGCGGAGAGGTTGCGGCTGATGGAGCCCGCGGCAGCCACGCTGGGCAGCGCCTTGCGGGAAATCTCGGCCGTGCGGTCGTTCATGCTGGACAGGTTCGCAATGCCCATCAGGCTGACGACGCAGGCGATGACCAGCACCAGGCCAAAGCCGATCGTCAATTTGGCGCGGATCGTCCAATTGTCCAAATTCATAGAGTCTTTCGGGGAAGCAGAAGATGCTGCTGCTCTACCGGAAGTGCGAGTTCCGGACGAGCGAACGGCAGGTTTGTTAAGAAAAATCACTCAATGTAATCATATGTAATGATAAAGACGATGCTGTAGGCAGAATGCCCGTCTTGAGTCCGTGGTGGGGGTTTTCCCGCGCTGACTTGTCAATCCGGCTCGACCGTGGTTGTTCCGGAAGGCGGAACGCCCGCCGCCGGCAGAGCCGGGGCGGGCGTTCCCAGTTATGTCGCATTGCTGCGGCGGAGCGCCGCGCTCTGCGTGGAATCAGGCCATGGCCTGCATCTCCTCCATCAGTTCGTCCTTGCGTGCCTGAAGCGCGTCCCGCATGGCCACCAGGTCGAGCTTGCGTGCGGCACGTGCCTTGGTGAAGATCTCGTTGCGCTCTTCCTTGACGTGGTGGTCGATGTACTCGCCGAGCACCGTCACCTTGGGATCGAACTTGTCGTCGGTCGGGTCGGCGTCCTGGATCTGTGCGATGAGGTCCTTGGCGCTGGCGTGCTCCACTTCCGCTTCGTCGAGCAGGTCGGTTTCGCGCAGTGCTTCGCGCAGGGCGGGGTAGAAAATCTCTTCCTCGATCTGGGCGTGCACGGTCAGCTCCAGACAGATCTGGTCCGCGAGTTCCCGCTTCTTGGCGATCGACGTCTTGGACTTGGAGCCGGCGAGCTCCTCGTATTCCTTGAACATCTTCTTGACCTTGCGGTGGTCCGCGTCGAGGAGGCTGCATGCGTCGGCAGGGGTACGTGCGGTCGTGGGCATGGCGTTTTCCTTGGAGTGAGTGGGGTGGTCCCATTGTCTTTTTGCCACTCCGGCGGGCCGTAGGAAAGACGCCTGTGTCTCCGTACCTGCCAAGCCATTCGGACCATGCGAAACGCTCCTGTCGGGCTGTTCCACGCGGGTGCGCCCGGGAGATTGGTATGGAATATGGGCAACGTGCAGAAACTACTCGGCCGAGGCATGGTGGATTATCCATGGTGATGCTCCCATGCGCTGTGTGATGCGCTGCGCGACGAATGGAGGCGATTGCGCAGGTCGAAAGGATGGTACGGATTGCGGATGAATCGGTATGTGTCGATTTTGAATTGCGCCTTTTTTCTATTGCCGATGTTTTCGCCGGTATCCGGAGAAATAAAGCGCATTCCTTTTACCGCGCAACGGGATCTCCGGCGGTAGCGCCGCGGGCGACGGGCGATCGTCCGATGCGCGGCGCGACATGCGCGGCCCACAGCGTGGCCACCAGCGGCGTCAGGATGGCAGTGACCACCACGGAGGCGGCGACGAAGGCAGTGGCGGCCTGCGCCACGGGCGCGAACTGGGGCGCGGCCTGGGCCACGAGGTGCGGCGTGGCCACCGCTGCGCCGGCGGTGCTGGAGGCGGCGACCCCCGCCGTGCCCCGGCCGCCGCCGATCGCGATGTCCGCGACGACCAGTGCCGTGCCGGACACCGCCATGACGATCAGCGCCAGCAGGATTCCGGGCAGCCCGGTCTGCAGCACCACGTGCAGATCGATCGTGTTGCCGAGCGAGAAGGCGAAGAACGGGATCAGCACACGGATGGCCCGGGAGAAAAAGTCGCGCAGTTCCGGATCCAGGTTGCCGAGTGCGAACCCGGCCGCGAAGGGCAGGACCACGCCGGCCAGCAGCCGGGGCTCGAAGGCGGCGAGGCCGGTCGAACCCAGGATCAGCATGGTGACCAGCGGGCCGGACTCCAGGCCGATCAGCACCGACACGCCTGCTTCCTCCCGGGTGCCGTACTCCTCCATGATGGAGGCGTAGAGGCCGCCGTTGGTCATGTCCATGGCAGCCACCACGGCCAGCACCGAAAGGCCCGCGAAGAAGCCGGTCTGTATCCCTCCGGGGGGGATCCATCGCGACAGCAGCCACGCGGCCAGCCAGGCGACGCCGATCTTGGTGCCGACGAGCGCGCCCGACTTGCGCAGCAGGGTGCCGGTCGCCCGCAGGTGGATGGAGGCCCCGAGGCAGAACATCCAGACGGCCAGGATGGGCACCACGCCCGTGACCAGCCCGTTGGTGAACGACCCGAAGTACTTGCCGGTGCCTGGCCAGAAGGTGTGCAGCGTGGAGCCCAGGAGCAGCGGCACGAGCATCATGCCGCCCGGAACTTTCTCGATGGTGGATTTTATTTTCATGGCGAGGGGCGTTGAAGAAAATGGCTGTGGGAATGCCGCGCCGTACCGTGGCGGCAGGAGCGGTGGCGATTCGCAGGCGGACGGCCGAGATTAATGGGAGCAGGTTTCGTTGTGGTGACCGAAAACTGCTGAAAAAATTAATGGATTGGATAAATTTTTGCCGTGCGGCGCGCGTCCTTTTTGGCTTTTACTTGCCGGCTGTCCATTACCGAGGAGTTTTCGATGCATCGTCTGAAGGGGAAATCCATCCTGGTGACCGCAGCCGGCCAGGGCATCGGCAGGGCGAGCGCCCTGGCGATGGCGCGCGAGGGCGCCACCGTGTGGGCCACGGATGTGGACGCGCAGGCGCTGGAGTCGCTCTCGGCCGAGGCCGGCCGCGAGGGCCTGGCGCTGGCGACGGAGCATCTCGACGTGCTGGACGGTGCCGCGGTCCAGGCCTTTGCCGGCCGCACGGGCCGGGTGGACGTGCTGTTCAACTGCGCAGGCTACGTCCACCACGGCGACATCCTGGCCTGCGAAGAGCGCGACTGGGATGTCAGCTTCGATCTGAACGCCAAGGCGATGTACCGCACCATCCGCGCCTGGCTGCCGGCGATGCTCGCCGGCGGCGGGGGCTCCATCATCAACATGGCCTCGGCGGCGTCGAGCGTGAAAGGCGTGCCGCAGCGGTTCGCCTATGGCGCTTCGAAGGCGGCGGTCATCGGCCTCACGAAGGCGGTCGCGGCGGATTACGTGCAGCAGGGCATCCGCTGCAACGCCATCTGCCCCGGCACGGTGGAATCACCCTCGCTGCGGGAGCGCATCCATGCGCAGGCGCAGCGGTCGGGGTCCGACGAATCCACCGTCCGGGCGGCGTTCGTCGCCCGCCAGCCGATCGGGCGCGTGGGTCACCCCGAAGAGGTGGCCGCGCTCGTCGTCTACCTTGCGAGCGACGAATCCTCCTTCACCACCGGCGCCATCCACATGATCGACGGCGGCTGGTCCGCCTGACGGCCGATCGCCGAGAATTGCCACCGTTCCCGTTCGTCCGGCGGCTCCCGCCGGCGCCCTTTTCTGGAGAGAATCCTTATGAAGTTGGTTCGTTACGGCCCGTCCGGCCAGGAAAAGCCCGGGCTGGTCGATGCCCAGGGGCAGGTGCGTGATCTGTCCGGACACGTCGCCGACGTGGACGGCGATCTGCTGTCTTCGCCCCAGCAGTGGGCCCGGCTCTCCGCGCTCGAAGCGTCCGGCCTGCCGCTCGTGAGCGGGCCGGTGCGCTATGGGCCACCGGTCGCGCGCGTGGGCAAGATCGTCTGCGTGGGGCTCAACTATGCCGACCATGCCGCGGAGACGGGGGCTGCGATTCCGGCCGAGCCCATCCTGTTCCTGAAGCCGAGCTCTTCCATCGTCGGGCCGGACGATACCGTGGTCATTCCCCGCGGTTCGGTCAAGACCGACTGGGAAGTGGAACTCGGCGTGGTGATCGGCCGCAAGGCGTCCTACGTCACGGAGGCCGAGGCGATGGACCATGTGGCGGGCTATACCGTGGTCAACGATGTCTCCGAGCGGGAGTACCAGCTCGAGCGCGGCGGCCAGTGGGACAAGGGCAAGGGCTGCGACACCTTCTCGCCGATCGGCCCCTGGCTGGTGTCGAAGGACGAGGTACCCGATCCGCAGAACCTCGGGCTCTGGCTGGAAGTGAACGGCAGGCGCTACCAGGACGGCAGCACGCGCACCATGATCTTCCCGGTCGCCAGGCTGGTGAGCTACATCAGCGAGTTCATGTCGCTGTGGCCGGGCGACATCATCACCACCGGCACGCCGCCCGGCGTGGGCCTGGGCCAGAAGCCGCCGGTGTACCTGAAGGCGGGCGACACCATGCGGCTGGGCATCGAAGGCCTCGGCGAGCAGAGGCAATCGACGCGCGCCTGGTCGCGCTGAGGGCGGTCCCCGGCCCTTGCGGCGCCGTTGCCGCGCCGCTCAGGCCAGCAGGGCCTGGGCGAACTCGCGCGCGCTGAAGGTTTCGAGGTCTTCGAGCTTCTCGCCGACGCCGATGAAGTAGACGGGAATCGGGCGCTCCTGCGCGATCGCGGCCAGCACGCCGCCCTTGGCGGTGCCGTCCAGCTTGGTGACGATCAGGCCCGTGAGCTGCAGCGCATCGTCGAAGGCGCGCACTTGCGCGAGGGCGTTCTGCCCGGTGTTGCCGTCGATCACCAGCAGCACCTCATGCGGCGCCGTGCCGTCGGCCTTGGTGATCACGCGCTTGATCTTCTGCAGCTCCTGCATGAGGTGCAGCTGCGTGGGCAGGCGCCCGGCCGTGTCCACCAGCACCACGTCCTTGCCGCGGGCCTTGCCGGCGCTCACGGCGTCGAAGCTCACGGCAGCGGGATCGCCCCCGTCCTGGCTCACGATTTCCACCGTGTTGCGGTCGGCCCATACGCCCAGCTGTTCGCGCGCGGCGGCCCGGAAGGTATCGGCCGCGGCGAGCAGCACCGCAGCGCCCTCGGTGGCGAGGTGCTTGGTGAGCTTGCCGATGGACGTGGTCTTGCCCGCGCCGTTCACGCCCGCGACCATGATCACCGTGGGCGTGTGGCGGCCGATCTCCAGCGGCTTCTCGAGCGGCCGCAGCAGGTCGGCCAGCGCATCGGCCAACAGCGCCTTCACGGCCGCCGGCTCGGTGGCCTTGGCCTCCTTCACGCGGCGCCGCAGGTCGTCCAGCAGGTGCTGCGTGGCCTTCACGCCGGTGTCGGCCATGAGCAGCGCTTCTTCGAGCTCGTCGTAGAGCGCCTCGCTGATCTGGGTGCCGGTGAAGACGGTGGCGATGCTGGTGCCCGTCTTGCGCAGGCCGTTCTTGAGGCGGTCCAGCCAGCCCGAGCGCTCGGGAAGGGCCGCGGGCACCATGGTGGGCACCGCCATCGCGGCGGGCGCCTGCGCAGGGACCGGAGCAGGTGCGGGAGCGGAATGGGATGCCCAGGCCGGGGCGGGAGCGGATGGCTCCACTGCCACGCCCGCCCCCGGTCCGGGCGTCGTCGTGGGGCCGGCAGGGCGCAGCGGCACCGAAGGCTCTACGACCCCTGGCGCAGGCGCGGGTGCCTTGCCGAACGGATTGCGCAGCCATCCGAAGGCCGATGGCTGCGCCGCGGGCTCGCCGGCAGGCAGATCGGCAGTGGAGGGGGGCGGCACCGTGGCGGGCAGGGTGGTCGCCGCGGAGTCCGCGGGTGCCGTGGACAGGGGAGGGAGCGCCGGGACCTCGGGGGTGGGCGGCGTGGCGGGTTTCTTCTTGAAAAAACTGAACATTGGCGGGTTCTTAGAATCGCATCCATTCTATGAAACGCGCATTCACCCTCCTGGCCCTGCTGGCCTGCGTGCATGCCGGGGCGCAAACCCCCGCTGCCGCCAATGCTCCCGCACCCACGTCCGCCGAGGGCTCGCAGCCCGGCACGCCGGCACCCGCCGTGCGCCAGTACACGCTGCGCAACGGCATGCAGCTGTTCGTGCAGCCGGACCGGCGCGCGCCCACGGCGGTGCACATGGTCTGGGTGCGCGTGGGCGCGATGGACGAGGTGGACGGCACCTCCGGCGTGGCGCACGCGCTGGAGCACATGATGTTCAAGGGCACGAAGACCGTGCCGCCGGGGCAGTTCTCGCGCCGGGTGGCCGCGCTGGGCGGGCAGGAGAACGCGTTCACCAGCCGCGACTACACGGGCTATTACCAGCAGATTCCCGCTGCGCGCCTCGCCGAGGTCATGCGGCTCGAATCCGACCGCTTCGCCCACAACGCCTGGCCGGATGCCGAGTTCGCCAAGGAGATCGAGGTCATCAAGGAAGAGCGGCGCATGCGCACGGACGACCAGCCGCGCGCCGCCCTCATGGAGCAGCTGAATGCCGCCGTCTTCACCGCCTCCCCCTACCGCCGTCCGATCGTCGGCTGGATGAGCGATCTGGATTCCATGACGCCCGAGGACGTGCGCGCCTTCCACCGCCAGTGGTACGTGCCAGCGAACGCCGCCGTCGTGGTGGCCGGCGACGTGGACCCGGAGGCCGTGCGCAAGCTCGCCGAGGCGACCTACGGCCGTATCCCCGCGCGCGCCGTGCCGGCGCGCAAGCCGCGCACCGAACCCGCGCAGCGCGGCCTGCGCCGCATCGACTTCAAGGCGCCCGCCGAGCAGTCCTACGTCGCCTTGGCGTTCCGTGCGCCGGGCCTGCAGCGCCTGGAGAATCTCGCTGACACCGACCGCGACGCGCTGGCGCTGATGGTGCTGTCCGGCGTGCTGAGCGGCTACGACGGCGCGCGCCTGGAGCGCGCGCTCAGCCAGGGTGCCGACCGCGTGGCGGACGGCGCGGACAGCGGTGCCTCGGTCATGGGCCGGGGCCCGAGCCTGTTCCTGCTCACCGGCGTGCCCGCGGCCGGCAAGACCGCGCAGCAGGTCGAGGCCGCGTTGCGCGCCGAGGTGGCGCGGGTGGCGCGCGAGGGCGTGGGCGAGGCGGAACTCGCGCGCGTGAAGACGCAGTGGGCCGCCTCCACCATCTATGCCCGCGATTCGCTGCAGGCGCAGGCGTCCGATCTGGGCAGCAATTGGGTGCAGGGCCTGCCGCCCGATGCCGACGCGCGCCTGCTCGCGCTGCTGCGCGGCGTGACGCCGGCCGAAGTGCAGTCGGTGGCGGCGCGCTATTTCGGCGATGACCAGCTCACCGTGGCCACGCTCCTGCCCCAGCCCGTGGCGCCCGGCACCCGCCGGCCCGCCGCCCCCGCGAGCTCCGACGGCCGCATGCACTGAGGCGCCGCCCGCCCGGAAAGAACACCCATGACGATGAATCCCGCCTTCCGAAAAACCGCGTCCCGCGCGGCGTTCGCCGCCGCCGCATGGCTGCTGGCCGCGCAGTCCGCCTGGGCGCTCCTGCCCATCCAGCACTGGACCGAGCCCAGCGGCGCCCGCGTCTGGCTGGTCGAAAGCCCCGGCATCCCGATGGTCGACGTGCAGGTCGATTTCGATGCCGGTGCCCGGCGCGATCCCGCGCCGCAGGCCGGCCTTGCGAGCGCCGTCGCCGCGATGTCCTCCAAGGGCGTGCGCGCGGATGCCGCCGGCCCGGCGATGGACGAGAACGCGCTGGGCGAGGCCTGGGCCGACCTGGGCGCCAGCCTGCAGGCGTCGGCCGAGCGCGATGGTTTCAGCTATGCGCTGCGCTCGCTCACCGACCCGGCCCTGCTGGACCGCGCCGCTGGCCTGGCCGCGCGGCAGATCGCCGAGCCTGCGTTTCCTGAACCGGTCTGGCAGCGCGAACGCGCGCGCTGGAGCGCGGCCCTGAAGGAAGCGGAAACCCGCCCCGGCACGGTCGCCTCCCGGGCGTTCGGACAGGCCGTCTATGGTGCGCATCCGTACGGCCAGCGCGCCACGCCGGAGACGCTCGCACGCATCGAGGTGGCCGATCTGCAGCAGTTCCACGACCGCTACGTGCAGGCCTGCCGGGCGCGCGTCAGCATCGTCGGCGCGATCGACCGTGCGCGGGCCCAGGCCCTGGCGCAGACGCTGCTCGCGCGGCTGCCCGCGAAGGATGCGGCGGCCTGCGCGCCGCTGCCGGCCGTGGCCGCGGTGCAGCCGCTGGGCCGGGCACAGGACGTGCGGATTCCCTTCGCCTCGGCGCAGGCCCACGTGCTGATCGGGCAGCCCAGCTTTCCCCGCAAGGACCCGGATTTCCTCGCCATGCTCGTGGGCAACCACATCCTGGGCGGCGGCGGCTTCACGTCGCGGCTGACCGAGGAGGTGCGCGAGAAGCGCGGCCTGAGCTACAGCGTCTCCAGCCAGTTCTCTCCGGGGCTGGATGCCGGCCCGTTCGTGATCGCCCTGCAGACCCGTCCGGACCAGGCGCAGCAGGCGGTGCAGGTCTCGCGCGACGTGCTGGCCCGCTTCGTGGCAGAGGGCCCGACCGCGGCCGAGCTCCGCGCCGCCAAGGACAACCTCATCGGCGGCTTCGCGCTGCGCATCGACAGCAACCGCAAGCTGCTGGGCAATGTGGTGAACATCGCGTGGAACGACCTGCCGCTCGACTACCTGGAGCACTGGACCGACCGCGTGGAGGCACTCACGGCCGCCGACATCCGCGCCGCGATGGCGCGCAAGCTGCAGCCCGACCGCATGGTGACCGTGGTGGTGGGCGGAGGTGCGCCATGAGCCCGGCACCCCGCAAGGCGGGTGCGTCCGCCCGGACCGGCTCCAGTTCCGGTTCATCTGCCGGCAAGACATCCACGCCGGGGGCTGGCGCGCGAAAGCCCGCCCACCATGGCGCAGGAGAGGTCCGCATCATCGGCGGGCTCTGGAAGCGCACGCGCCTGCCCGTGCCCTCCCGGCCCGGCCTGCGGCCCACGCCGGACCGCGTGCGCGAAACGCTGTTCAACTGGCTTGGGCAGGACCTGTCCGGCTGGCGCTGCATCGACGCCTTCGCCGGCACCGGCGCACTGGGACTGGAAGCCGCTTCGCGCGGCGCGGCCGACGTGCTGCTGGTGGAGAACGATGCCGGGCTGGCCGATCAGCTGCGCCAGGTCTGCACGAAGCTCGGCGCGTCCGCGGTGCGTGTGCAGCGCGGCGACGGCACATCGGTGCTGCGCCAGCAGCCCGCCGGTTCGGCGCACCTGGTGCTGCTCGATCCGCCGTTCGACGGGCAGCTGTTCGAGCCCGCGCTGGCCGCGGCCGCGCCCGCGCTGGCCGCGGATGGCTTCCTCTACCTGGAGGCACCCCAGGCATGGGACGAGGCCGCGCTGGCACCGCATGGGCTGGTCCTGCACCGGCACCTCAAGGCCGGCGCCGTGCACGCGCACCTGCTGCGCCGGGCCTGAAGGCGCCCTCGCACCGGCCGACCCGCCGGCTGCAATAATCCCTGGCACCCATTTCCGTCCGCCTTCGTCCAGGAGACCCGTCCCCCATGGCCCAGAACGTCCTCGCCATCTATCCCGGCACCTTCGATCCCATCACGCTGGGGCACGAGGACGTGGTGCGCCGCGCCACGCAACTGTTCGGGAGCGTGATCGTGGCGGTGGCCGCCGGCCACCACAAGAAGACGCTGTTCAGCCTGGAAGAACGCATCGAGATGGTCCGCGAGGCCGTGCGGCCCTACCCGCAAGTGCAGGTGGAGAGCTTCTCCGGCCTGCTGCGCGACTTCGTGGTCGCGCGCGGCGGCAAGGCCATGGTGCGCGGGCTGCGCGCGGTGACCGATTTCGACTATGAGTTCCAACTCGCCGGCATGAACCGCAGCCTGATGCCGGAGGTCGAAACCGTCTTCCTCACACCGAGCGACAAGTTCCAGTTCATCAGCAGCACCTTCGTGCGCGAGATCGCGGTGCTGGGCGGCGAGGTGGACAAGTTCGTGTCCCCCTCGGTCTGCGAGCGCCTCTCCGCCAAGGTGCGGGCGATGCAGCCCGCCGCCTGACGAGCGCAGGGCGTTTCACAGCCCCGCCCGCCACGTGCCGCGCGGAGGCGGAGTCAGGACAGGTGCACCAGGTCGTGCACGAAGCGCAGCTTGGCGAGCGCGCCGGCGGACAGCGCGAACGGATAGGCGTCCTGCTGCCCGAGGCTGCGGTTGAGGCTGTTGAGCAGCAGGGTGAGCGGCACCCACTCATGCACCATCGCATCGAAATCGGGCTGCGGCGTGGCGAACGGATTGCCCACGCGGTAGCTCAGCCGTTCGTTCGCGGTGGGGATCTCCAGCCCGGTGCGGTAGCTGGATGCCGTCTCCAGCAGATCGACCATGTGCAGATAGTGCGCCCAGGTTTCGGCCCAGTCTTCCCAGGGGTGCGCCGTGGCGTAGGCGCTCACGTGGCTTTCGCGCCATGCGCCCAGGTGGGGGCTGCTGGCGTAGTAGGTCTGCAGCGCCGCGCCATAGTCCTGTCGCTCGTCGCCGAAGATGGTCCGGAACTCGTCCAGGCGGCCCGAGTTCAGCAGCAGATGGTCCCAGTAGAAATGCCCTGACTCGTGCCGCAGGTGCCCGAGCAACGTGCGGTAGGGCTCGTGCAGCGCGAGCCGCCGGCGGGCGCGCTCGTCGTCGTCGGCTTCCGCGACGTTGAGTGTGATGGTGCCGCCCGCATGCCCGGTCATCACCGGGTTGCCGGGCTGGTCGGCCAGGAACTCGAATACCGGGCTCGTGCCGTCCGGCGCGGGCTGAAGGCCCAGGCGGGCGAGGGTGTAGTAGAGCTGGCGCTTGGCGTGCTCGATCTGTTTCCAGCGCCGCAGGTTGGCGGGCTCGGAGAGATCGGGGAGGATGCGCGTCTGCCGGCACGAGGGACACAGCTGCTGCGGATCGTCCGCCGCCACGGCGAAGTTGCAGGTGCCGTGGGCGACGCGGTTGTGGCAGAGGCGATAGAGGGGCGACGCGCTCCCGCGGCGGTGCGATTCCACGCGCTGCCAGAGGTCGCCATCGGCCTGCAGCCCGGGTACGGCGGGCACGAGCGCTGCCATGGTGAGCTCGTCGGGCAGGAACGCGAGCTTCGTGCCGCAGTGCAGGCACTGGACGCTGTCGAAGAACACGAGATGACCGCACTGGTCGCAATTGAACACTTGCATGGCGGCGGAGCATAGACCCTGTTCATGTCTTCCGCCGCGCCGGCCGGACGATGGCTGCCGGCCTGGCGCCGTCTGCGTGCGGTGTGCACGGAGCGCGGGCGCGGAAGAAGACGTGCCAAGAAAAAACAGGCTCCGATGGGAGCCTGTAGAGGTTGCAACCGGCCAGGGCGTCCGAGCCCTGGCTGGCTGCCGCGCGTTCGATCAGGGACGCACGACGATGCTGTTGCGCACTTCGCGCACGTGCTTGGTGTTGCGTGCGATGGCTTCCGCGCGGTCCTTCTCAGCTTGCGACTTGGCGAAGCCCGACAGCTGCACCGTGCCGTTCAGCGTTTCCACGCTGATGGACGTGGCCGACACGGACTTGTCCTCGGCCATCTTGGCCTTCACGGCGGTCGTGATGCCGGCGTCGTCCACGTAGGAGCCCACGGACTGCTGGTCACGCGCCACCGAGCATCCGGTGGACACGATGGTGGCGCCAGCGAGGGCTGCGAAAGCGAGGGCACGAGCGTACTTCATGGTTGTTTCCTTGGTTTGGTTGAGAGAACACGGGTGCGGGGACATCCTCCGGTCCGCTGGCCTGTTGCACCCCTCTGGCCGGCGAACCGTTTACCGGGATCGGCTCCGCCGTTCAGCGGTGCAGCCAGTCCTTGAGTTCATCGGCATGCTCTTCCTCGTCGGCGAGGATGCCTTCGAGCATGCGGCGGGTGGTCGGGTCTTTGTCGCCGATCAGCGAGATCATCTGGCGGTAGGCCTCGACGGCGATGCGCTCGGCCACGAGGTTGGCGCGCACCATGGCCTTCAGATCCGACGATTCGTCGTACTGGGCGTGGCTGCGGTCTTCCAGCGTGCGCGGACGGAAGTCCGGCTCGCCACCGAGCTGCACGATGCGCTGGGCGATCAGGTCCGCGTGGGCGGCTTCCTCGTTGGCATGCACCAGGAACTCCGCTGCGATGGCGGGCGACTCCAGGCCGTCGGCGGTGAAGTAGTGGCGCTTGTAGCGCAGCACGCACACGAGTTCGGTGGCCAGGGCATCGTTCAGGAGCTTGACGATCGCGTCGCGGTGCGGGCCGTAGGCCGGCGTCACGGCGCCTTCGTCGAGATCCTGGGTGGCTGCGTACTGCAGCGCCTTTTCGTCGAGGGCGAGCGTCTCGCCCGCGTTTGCAGTTGCCGTTGTCGTGGAGTTCGGGGTGTTCATGAGGGCGCCCGTGGTGTTGTTCGTTGTGGGGATGTCCTGGCAGGGGCGGCGGGTGGCGGTGTCACCGCCGGGCCCCGCCGGTACTGCCGTTCAAGTCAGGTCGTACGCCGGATCGAGCCGGTGGTTCAATAGTCGCGGCCACGGGGGCGGCGCGCCAGCATGCACAGCGTGGCCACGAAGGCGCCGGCGGCGGCTGCGATGGCGAGCGACTTGCCGGGCTGTTCCGCCACATAACGGGCGGTGGCGTCGGCGGCCTGGTTCAGCTGGCGGCGTGCGCGGTCGCTGGTGTCGGCACAGTAGGCGATGCCGCGCGAGGCCAGATCCTGGGCACGGGCGGCCAGGTCGTCGATCAGCGGATCGACGTCGTCCTTCAGCTCGCGCACTTTGCGCTCGGCCTTGTCCAGGGTCTTGTTGGCGGCATTGCGCGTGGTGTTCACGGCGTCCTTGGCGGTATCGAGCACGTCGTCCGCCACGTCGTGTGCGGTGTCGGTGGCCTTGTTTGCAGTGTCGGCGGCCTTGTCAGCGAATTTTTGCGATTCCATTTTCTAGTCCTTCCTGGTGGGATTGGCGAGCGGTGCTGAGAAGATCAGCCGCGCTTGAGCAGGCTCAGCACGAAGGTGACGACGGCCATGATCACGAACACGAAGAACAGGATCTTGGCGATGCCCACTGCGCCTGCCGCGATTCCGCCGAAACCGAAAAGCGCGGCGATCAGGGCGATCACCAGAAAAACGACTGCGTAGTGCAACATATCCTTCTCCTCTTGGACCGGCGGACCGGCGGGTGGTTGGTCGGTGGCGCTGTCGCGTTGGCGCCTGGGGTCCACTGTAGGTTTGCCCGCATGCGGCAGGTGCCGGTCCCCGGCGCGCAGCTATGTAGGACGCAGCCGATCGGCAGGCGCGCCTGTGCTGCCCGCCCAGGCGCGGCGCCTGCGGGTGCGGACGAGGGAAAGGGGAGAAAGGACGAGAGGGGCGTGGACCGATGCCGCGAGGATGGTGCGGCAGCGGCCCTCCGCCGGGCCGGGTCAGCGCAGGCCTGGCCAGGTCTGGCCTGGCCGGAATGCTGGCCGTGGTGCGGGAAGGGGGCTCAGTGCGCGACGGGCAGCACCGCGGACACGAGCGTGCCCTCTTTCGGCTCCGACGTGACGGTCAGCCGGCCGCCGGCGGCCTCCACGCGGTGCCGCATTCCCATGAGCCCGTGGGCCGAGCTGTGCACCTTGGCGGTGTCGAAGCCTTCGCCGTCGTCGCGGATCTGCACGGTGACGTGCGTGGGGTAGTTGTGGACGGCCACCAGCACCTTGGAGGCATTGGCGTACTTGCCGATGTTGGTGAGCGACTCCTGCACCATGCGGTACACCGTGAGCTGCACCTGCTCGGGCAGGTCCACCGCTTCGAGGTTGAGGTCCACCTCCACGTTGCTGCGCTGCTCGAATTCGCGCGCCAGGATCTCCAGCGATGCGGTGAGGCCCAGGTTGAACAGCGACGAGGGCCGCAGGTCCTCGATGATGCGCCGCTTGAGGGCGATGCCGCTGTTGAGGGTTTCGGTCAGGTGCTTGAGGCGTTCGGCGATCTCTGGGGCCTGCGCGTCCACCTTCGACTTCAGCCGCGCCACGTCCAGCTTGGCCGCCGTGAGCAGCGCGCCGAGTTCGTCGTGCAGCTCCCGCGCCAGGTGGCCGCGCTCGTCCTCGCGCACCTGCTGCAGATGGTTCGCCAGTTCGGTGAGCGAAGCCGTGCGCTCGCGCACCAGGCCTTCGAGCCGGTCGCGCTCGCGCTGCAGCGAAGCCTGCTCGCGCTCCTGCGCCGTCTGCAGCGCGCTCGCCTGGCGCAGGTACATGTAGAAGGCCAGCAGGCCGATGACCACCACCGTGGCGATGCCGATGCGCGAGAGCGTGAGCGAGTGCAGGATCTCGTCGGTGTGGTGCGTGGACTGGTCGATGCTGCGCTGCGTGAGCCGGCCGGAGAGGGTGCGGATCGCATCCATGTTCTCCTTGCCCACGTCGGTGGAGAGCACGAACTTCCAGGCATCGTCGTTGTTCTGCCGGCGCAGCCGCAGGCTCAGGTCCAGCTCGGACATCTTGCGCGCGATCTGCCGCGAGAGCTGGGTGAAGTCCTCCTGGTCTTCGGGGGACGCACGGTAGATGCCGCGCAGCTCTTCGAGGTTGGCGTTGATCGTGGCCGCGGCCTTCTGGTAGGGCTGCAGGTAGCGTTCGTCGCCCGTCAGCAGGTAGCCCCGCAGGCCGGTTTCCGCATCGAGCATGTTCTCCATCATGCGGCTGAGGGCCGAACGCGTGGCATAGGTGCTCGACAGTGACTGCACGGCTTCATTGGAGCGTGCGTAGCCCGCCTCGTTGATGCCAACCAGCGCAGCGGCTGCCAACAGTGCCAACGGCAGGCTGACGGCCATCTTGCGAAAATTGGACCAGCGCATATGTATGTTTCTCCGAAAGACAAGCGGGCGAATTCTGGATAATGTCACCGGCCCGCAGCAATCGCCGCAGGCACGCTCCCGCAACGGTGGAATGGCCACCTGACCAACGATGGGCAGCCTTGCTGCCTCTTGAAAGAACTATCAATGATCAAGATCGGCATTGTGGATGACCATGCGATTGTCCGCTCGGGATTGCGACAATTTCTGTCAGAACATGTAGACCTTCGCGTCGTAGGCGAAGCGTCCAACGGCCGCGAGGCCATCGACCTCGTGCGCAACCACGAGATCGACGTGCTGCTGATGGACCTGTCCATGCCCGGCCAGAGCGGCCTCGACGCCCTGGCCATGCTCCGCGCGAAGGCGCCGGACATGGGCATCCTCATCCTGAGCGGCTACCCCGAGGAGCACTACGCCATCAACCTCATCCGCCAGGGTGCGAGCGGCTACCTCAACAAGGAATGCGACCCCAAGGAGATCGTGGAAGCGATCCGCACCATCTCGCTCGGCCGCCGCTATCTCACGCCCGCCGTGGCCGACCTGCTCGCGCAGCAGCTCAACCGCAAGGACGACGCGCCGCCGCACGAGCAGCTCTCCGAGCGCGAATTCCAGGTGTTCCTGAAGCTGGCCAAGGGCGAGACCGCGGGCGACATCGCCAAGTCGCTGTCCCTCAGCGTGAAGACCGTGAGCACGTACCGCACGCGGCTCATGGAGAAGATGGCGCTGTCGTCCAACAGCGACCTGACCTACTACGCGCTGAAGAACAAGCTGATCGATTGATCTGCCGCCGGGCGCCAGCGGCGCCCCGAGCCTTCCTCGCACCCATGCGACCCGTGCGCAGGCCGCCCGGGCGGCCACGGGGCACGAGGAAAAGACCCCGGACGGGAGACCGTCCGGGGTCTTTGCATTGGGGGCTACAGAGTGGAGCGGAGGGCGGGGCGCGGAGCCTTCGCTCCAGGGCGGGCCGGGTGCGAAAACGATTGCGCGGCTCAGGCGCTGCTGATCGATTTGCGCAGCGTGCTGTGCTCGACGCAGTACTCGACGAGCGCATCGATTTCGTTGGATTTGTCGAAGACGGCATCGACGCCGAGCTGGGCGCAGCGCATGCGCACGTCCGGCGTGGCGTAGTTGCTGAGGACCACCATCTTCTGGCGCGGGCCGCGCGTGCGGCAGGCCGCCAGGATGCCGAGCCCGCTGCCCTGGCGCAGGAACAGATCGACGATGGCGAGATCCCACTGCTCGGGATGGCTGGCGAGCCACTCCTTGCCTTCGTCTTCGGTCTCGGCGACGCCCACGGCTTCGACTTCCGCCAGCTCCTCCAGCGTGCCGATCAGGTTCTCCCGGATCGTGGCGTTGTCTTCAACAATATAGGTGCGCAGTTTCACTGTGGAGCCTGGTCCGTGTCAGGGGCCGGATGGGGGGATTGATCACGGCTCTACTTTATAGAGAGAGAGCCGGCATTCTGCCAGCAGCAGGGTGTTACCCCGGTAGGATTTTTCCTACCGCTGTCGGATGGCTGGCATCGCCGGTCCCGCACACCGGGCATGCAGGGTCCCGGTGGGCGCGCATGGCCGTCCATTCCATCGCAAGTCCGTCCAGCATCAGCAGCCGGCCCGCGAGCGAGCGGCCCACTCCGGCCAGGAGTTTGAGCGCCTCGGCCGCCTGCATCGCGCCGATGATGCCCACCATCGGCGAGAAGACGCCCATCGTGGAGCACCGTACCTCCTCGAAATCGGCATCGGGCGGGAACAGGCAGGCATAGCAGGGCGCGTCGGGCACCGCGGGCTGCACCACGGTGATCTGCCCGTCGAAACGGATCGCGGCGCCTGCCACCAGCGGCACGCCGTGGCGCACGCAGGCGGCGTTCACGGCCTGGCGCGTGGCGTAGTTGTCGCTGCAGTCGAGCACCACGTCGGCCGTGGGCACATGCCCGTCCAGCCAGGCGGTGTCGGCGCGCAGCGGCAGCGCCTCCACGCGCACTTCGGGGTTCACCGCCTGCAGGGCCTCGGCGGCCGAGGCCACCTTCGGCTGGCCAATGCGCGCCGTGGTGTGGGCGATCTGCCGCTGCAGGTTGGTGAGGTCCACGGTATCGGCATCGACCAGCGTGATGCGGCCGACGCCGGCGGATGCGAGGAAGAGGGCGGCGGGCGAGCCCAGGCCGCCCGCGCCGATCAGGAGGGCGTGGGCCGCCAGCAGCCGTTCCTGGCCTTCGATGCCGATCTCGTCGAGCAGGATGTGGCGGGAATAGCGCAGGAGCTGGTCGTCGTTCATGGGAAAGTGGGCCGGGGCGGAGCGGCGATCGGGCGCGGAACCGGCACCGCGGAAGAAAGCAAAAAGCCGGGCCCCCTGCGGAGCCCGGCCTGTGGATGAGCGCCTGCGGGCAGGCCGGAGATCAGTTGTCCTTCTTCTCTTCCTTGCGCTCGGTCTGCGTCTTGCTCGCGACCACGGGCTGGCCCTTGAGCTGGTTGAGCGCCTGGGTGAGCTGGAAGTCCTTCTCGGTGCCGAATTCCGGCATCTTGTTGCGCTCGGCGGCGGGCTTCTTCGCCTCTTCCTCCAGGCGCTTGCGGGCTTCCTCGCGGGCCTTCTCGCGGGCGGCGTCCTTCTGCTCCTCGCCCTGGCCGCTGGTCAGGTGCTTCTCGAGGTCGGCCTCGCGCATGCGCAGCGCGGCGTAGGGATCGCCATCGGGGCTGTCGTCCACCATGACGTCGGGAACGATGCCCTTGGCCTGGATGGATTTGCCGCTCGGGGTGTAGTAGCGGGCGGTGGTCAGCTTGATGCCGGTGTCCGGGCCGAGAGGGCGCACCGTCTGCACCGAGCCTTTGCCGAAGGTCTGGCTGCCCAGGATGGTGGCGCGCTTGTGGTCCTGCAGCGCACCGGCCACGATCTCGCTCGCGGAGGCCGAGCCTTCGTTGACGAGCACCACGAGCGGCACGCTCTTGAGCGCGGCCGGCAGCCGCTTGAGCGGATCGCCGCTGCCGCGGCGCTGGTAGAACTCGGGCGAGGCCTTGTACTCGGCCTTGCTCTCCGGGAGCTGGCCGTTGGTGGACACGACGGTCACGTTCTCGGGCAGGAACGCCGCGGAGATGGCCACGGCCGCGTCGAGCAGGCCGCCCGGATCGTTGCGCAGGTCGAGCACCATGCCCTTGAGGTTCGGGTCCTGGCGGTAGATCTCCTCGACCTTGCGCACGAAGTCGTCCACCGTACGCTCCTGGAACTGCGATAGGCGCACCCAGGCGTAGCCCGGCTCGACGACCTTGCCCTTCACCGACTGGGTCTTGATCTCCTCGCGGGTGATCGTGACCGGGAAGGTGCGGCTCTCGTCCTTGCGGAAGATCGTGAGCGTCACCTGGGTGTTGGGCTCGCCGCGCATCTTCTTCACGGCTTCGTTGAGGGCCAGGCCCTTGACCGCCGTGTCGTCGATCTTGGTGATCAGGTCGTTGGTCTTGAGCCCGGCGCGGAAGGCGGGGGAGCCTTCGATGGGCGAGACGATCTTGATCAGCCCGTCTTCCTGGGTGATCTCGATGCCCACGCCCACGAAGCGGCCCGTGGTGCCCTCGCGGAATTCCTTGAAGGACTTCTTGTCGAAGTACTGGGAGTGGGGGTCGAGGCTCGACACCATGCCCGAGATGGCATCGGTGATGAGCTTCTTGTCGTCCACCGGCTCGACGTAGTCGGTCTTGATGAGGCCGAAGACCGCCGAGAGCTGCTGGATCTCTTCGAGGGGAAGCGGAGTCATGGCTCCGCGCGCGACGGTCTGCAGGGACACCGTGGTCAGTGCGCCGGCGAACACGCCGATCGACACCCATCCTGCTATCTTGAGTTTCTGGCCCATTCGGAAAACACCTTTGCCGGGTTCAAGGTTCAATATACACCCCCTTGGAAAGCACGGGCGGCGCGCAGTTCCGCGTCCTGCCGTGCTTTTGGGGGTTTTCTCGGGTTTTCCGCAGTGAAGCGGGCCTGCCCGGGGCTCAGGCCTTGCCCTGGGATGCGACGGCCGCCGCCGCCTTGGCCGCCGCCTCGGCGTCGCCCAGGTAGTAGTGGCGCAGCGGCTTCAGGTCGTCGTCCAGCTCGTAGACCAGGGGGATGCCGTTGGGGATGTTCAGGCCGACGATGTCGTCGTCCGAGATGCCGTCCAGGTACTTGACCAGGGCGCGGATGGAGTTGCCGTGCGCCGCGACCACCACGCGCTGGCCCGAGCGGATGGCGGGCGCGATGCGCTCGTTCCAGTAGGGCAGGACGCGCGCGACGGTGTCCTTCAGGCATTCGGTGAGCGGGATCTGCTCGGCGTCCAGGCCCGCATAGCGGACATCGCCGCGCTCGCTGCGCGGGTCGGTGGCTTCGAGCGCGGGCGGCGGCGTGTCGTAGCTGCGGCGCCAGACGAGCACCTGCGCATCGCCGTACTGCTTGGCCATGTCGGCCTTGTTGAGGCCCTGCAGGGCGCCATAGTGGCGCTCGTTGAGGCGCCAGCTGTGCTCCACGGGCAGCCAGGTGCGGTCCATCTCGTCGAGCACGTGCCAGAGGGTGCGGGTGGCACGCTTGAGCACGCTGGTGAAGGCCAGGTCGAACCCGTAGCCCTCGGCCTTCAGGAGGCGGCCGGCGTTCTTGGCCTGCTCGATGCCGGTGGGCGTGAGGTCCACGTCGGTCCAGCCGGTGAAGCGGTTTTCGAGGTTCCAGGTGGATTCGCCGTGGCGGATCAGGACGAGTTTGTGCATGGTGGCGGGGGAAGTGGGAAGCTGTGGAATCGGGCGGGTCAAACGCCGCATTCTAAAATTGCGGAGTTTGCTTTCCCCAAGGACTCCCGTGAATTTCTTCATCGACAACTGGTATCTCGTCCTCGTCGCACTGGTTTCGGGCGCGATGCTGCTCCTGCCGGTCTTCCGCGAAGCCGCGGGCGGCTCGCTCACCGCGGCACGCGCGGTGCAACTCATCAACCGCGAGAAGGCCGTGGTGGTCGACGTGTCGGAGCCCGACGAGTTCGCGGCCGGCCATGTCGGCGGCGCGAAGAACGTGCCGCTGGGCCAGCTGGAAGAGCGCCTGCCGCAGGTCGTCAAGAACAAGACCGTGCCGCTGGTGCTGGTGTGCGCCAAGGGCGCCCGGGCGCAGCGCGCGGTGGCCGTGGCGAAGAAGCTCGGCTATGAGAAGGCCGAGGCGCTCGCGGGCGGGCTGAAGGCCTGGCGCGAGGCCAGCATGCCGGTTGAAAAGGCCTGAAGCGGCACCACGTGCCACTGCATACCCCACGCAAGCAATCTTCCAGGAAGGCCGCGCCATGCAAACCGTCAAGATGTACACCACCGCCGTCTGCCCCTACTGCATCCGGGCCAAGCAGATCCTGAAGGCCAAGGGGGTGGACGCGATCGAGGAGATCCGCGTCGATCTCGACCCCGCGGCCCGCTCGCACATGATGGAGATCACGGGGCGCCGCACGGTGCCGCAGATCTTCATCGGCGACACGCACGTCGGCGGCCATGACGACCTCGTCGCGCTCGACGGGCGCGGCGGCCTGATGCCGCTGCTCGGCGCCTGAGAACCGGCGCCGGCCGGCGCTGCATAATGCGGCCCCGAGTGCTGCCCGCTGCGGGAACGCGACGTCCCCGGCGGGCTTTGTCCTACTCGGCCCTCTTCCCCGTTTCCGAATCGAAAGAACGACCCTCATGTCCGAAGAAAATCCCGTGTTCCAGATCCAGCGCGTGTATCTGAAGGATCTGTCCCTGGAGCAGCCGAACTCGCCCCAGATCCTGCTGGAGCAGGAGCAGCCCAACGTGGACATCCAGCTGGGCGTCGAGGCCGCTCCGGTCGCCGATGGCATTTTCGAAGTGGCCGTGACGGCCACCGTGCAGACCAAGATCAAGGACAAGACGGTGTTCCTGGTGGAGGCCAAGCAGGCCGGCATCTTCGAGATCCGCAACATTCCCGAAGACCAGATGGGCCCGATCATGGGCATCGCCTGCCCGCAGATCGTGTACCCCTACCTGCGCGGCAACATCGCCGACGTGGTGACGCGTGCCGGCTTCCCGCCCGTGCACCTGGCCGAGATCAACTTCCAGGCCATGTACGAGCAGCAGCAGGCACAGGTGGCCTCCGCCGCTCCGACGCCCAGCGTCACGCAGTGATGCACGCCTGCGCCGCCGCGTGGCGGCGCACCCGGGAAGCCCGCTGGCGGCTTCCCGTGCGGAACCGCCGCTGGCGCGGTCCCGCCCAATTCCCACATCCATGAAGATCATCGTGTTCGGTGCGGGCGCCTGGGGCACCGCCATGGCGCTCAGCGCGGCGGCGCATCCGGCCCGGCATGCCGTGACCCTCTGGGCGCGCGACGGGCAGCAGGCGGCCGCGATGCAGGCGGACCGCGGAAACCCGCGCTATCTGCCCGGCATCGCGTTTCCGCCGGGCTTGCGGGTGGCGGGCGGCGACGGCCTGCAAGCGCTGGCGGATGCCGGGGCCGATCTCGCCATCATCGCCACGCCCATGTCCGGCCTGCGGGGCATGCTGGAGCAGCTGCGCGGCAGTGCCGTTCCGGTCGCCTGGCTCTGCAAGGGCTTCGAGGCAGCGGCACCCCAGGGAACCGAGACACAGGGCCTGATGGCGCACGAGGTCTGCGCCCGCGTGGCGCCGCAGTTGCGTTCGGGTGCCTTGAGCGGCCCGAGCTTCGCGCTGGAGGCCGCGCAGGGCCGACCGACCGCGCTGGTGGCCGCGAGCCGGGATGCGGGTCTGCGCGACCTGCTCGTCGAGGCCTTCCACGGTCCCACGCTGCGCGTCTATGCCAACGAGGACATCGTGGGCGTGGAGGTGGGCGGGGCGGTGAAGAACGTGCTGGCGATCGCCACGGGGCTGTGCGACGGCCTGGGGCTGGGCATGAACGCCCGCGCGGCCCTGATCACGCGCGGCCTGGCCGAGATGACCCGCCTGGGGGTGGCGCTGGGTGCGCGGGCGGAGACCTTCATGGGCCTCTCGGGCCTGGGCGATCTGGTGCTCACCGCCACGGGGGATCTGTCGCGCAACCGCCGCGTGGGCCTCGCGCTCGCGCAGGGATCGACCACGCGGCAGGCGGTGGAGTCCCTCGGCCACGTCGCAGAAGGGGTGTACAGCGCACGCACCGTCGTGTTGCGCGCACGGCAGATCGGGGTGGACATGCCGATCGCCGAAGAGGTGGTGTCGCTGCTGGACGGTGCCACCACGGCCGCCGAAGCCGTCGCGCGGCTGATGGGGCGTGGTCCGGCGATGGAAGTGCCGGGCGGCTAGGAGCGGCTCACGCGATCCCGCGAAGCGGTTCTGGCGAGCCGCCGCATCGCAGGCAGAACGAGTCGTACGGCAAGATGCGGCAACCACGCCAGAAGGGTCGTGTCTGCTGCTCTGACTCCAGACGTGCCAAGGGCGCCCGGAGGCGCCCTGACACGGCTGGGGCCATGGGGTGCTTACAGCACGCCGAAGAGCATCAGCAGCAGGACGAGGGACAGGGGGACGCCGAGGAGCCAGAGGATGATGGGCATGGTCTTCTCCTAAAAAAGAGGTGGGTTGCAGATGGGTCTACCTTAAGACCCATGCCCTGCGTGGATTGTGCGAGCGCGGCACCTGCCGGCGTAGGTGGGCGCCTTCCGCCCGCGCCGGACGTGCCCCGCCGGGATTCCGCATCCCACGCGCACGCGGTCTTTTCCAGCGCGGCCGTGCAACGGGCCGTCCGCTCGCCGCTTCAGAACTCCAGGTTGTCGATGAGCCGCGTCGATCCGAGGCGCGCCGCGCCCAGCGCGACCAGCGTGCCCGCCTGGGGGGCGCTCGCCGGCTGCAGGTCGCTGCGCTGCCGGACCACGAGGTAGTCGGGCTGCCAGCCCTGGGCACGCAGCGCGTCGCAGGCCGCCTGCTCGAGCGCGGGCCAGTCGGCCAGGGGCCGCGACAGCGCCGCGTCGGCCAGCGCCCGCAGCGCCTGCGGCAGCTCCGTGGCCTGCGATCGCTCGCCGTTTGCGAGATACCCGTTGCGCGAGCTCAGCGCCAGGCCGTCGTCCGCGCGGCAGGTGTCGCCGGCCACCACGTCGATGGGCAGCGCGAACTGCTCGACCATGCGGCGGATCACCATCAGCTGCTGGTAGTCCTTCTTGCCGAACACCGCGGTGCCGCCGCCCGTCGTGCCGAACACGGCGGAGAACAGCTTCATCACCACGGTGCACACGCCAGTGAAGAAGCCGGGGCGGAATTCGCCCTCGAGCAGGTCGGCCAGGCGCGGGTCGGGGTGCACCTTGAAGGTCTGCGGCTCGGGGTACAGGTCTGCTTCGCGCGGGGCGAACAGGATGTCGCAGCCGGCGGCTTCGAGGCGCGCCCGGTCGGCGTCCCAGGTGCGGGGGTAGCTGTCGAAATCCTCATGCGGCAGGAACTGCAGCCGGTTGACGAAGATGCTCGCGACGGTCGGGCCGCCGCATTCGCGGGCCCGCTGCACGAGCGAGAGATGCCCGTCGTGCAGGTTGCCCATGGTGGGTACGAAGGCGGGACGGCCGCGGCCGGCGAGCGCGGCGCGCAGCTCCGCGATGGAATGGACGATGAGCATGGGCGGAGTGCGGGGAGGGGACGGAGTCGGCTTTCTGGAAGCGCGGGCTACCAGGCGTGGCGCGTGTCGTCGGGGAAGCGGCCGGCCTTGACGGCATGTACGTAGGCCTCGATGGCGCCGCGCACGCTGCCGGTGTCCTGCATGAAGTCGTGCACGAAGCGCGGCATGCGGCCGAGGTTCATACCCAGCATGTCGTGGAGCACCAGCACCTGGCCGGCCGTGCCGCTGCCCGCGCCGATGCCGATGGTGTGGCAGCGGGGCAGCGCGTCGGTGAGTTCGCGCGCGAGCCCGGCGGGCACCATCTCGAGTACCAGCATGGAGGCGCCCGCATCCTGCAGTTCGCGCGCCTGCAGGCGCAATTGCCGCGCGGCGTCGTCGTCGCGGCCCTGCACGCGGTAGCCGCCCAGCGCATGCACGGTCTGCGGCGTGAGCCCGAGGTGGGCGCACACGGGGATGCCGCGCTCCACCAGGAACTGCACCGTGGGCGCCGTCCATCCGCCGCCTTCGAGCTTCACCATGTGCGCACCGGCCTGCATGAGCGTGCAGGCGCTGCGCAGGGCCTGCTCGCGGCTCTCGGCATAGCTGCCGTAGGGCAGGTCGGCGATGAGCCAGGCGGTGCCCTGCACGCGGTGCAGGCCGCGGGCCACGCTGGCCGTGTGGTAGGCCATGGTGTCGAGCGACACGCCGACGGTGCTGGGCAGGCCCTGGCAGACCATGCCGAGCGAATCGCCCACGAGGATGCATTCCACGCCGGCTGCATCGGCGACGGCCGCGAAGGTGGCGTCGTAGGCGGTGAGCATGGCGATCTTCTCGCCGGCTTCGCGCATCTGCGCCAGGCGCGGCAGGCTCACGGGCCGGCGCTGCGGCAGGGGCGATGCGGGCGGCAGGGTGCCGTAGGGCGTGGCGGTGGAAGAGGCCGGCGGCGATGTCGTGGTCATGGAGTCCTCGGGTCGCGAATGAGCCGCGAGTCTATGCGAGCGCGGGCCGGGCGGGGCGGGCCCGCCAGCGCTCGCCATGCGGGCATTCGCGCGCGCATGCAGGGTATCCCATGGCTGAGCTGCCACCGGGGCACCGGTTGCCGGTATGCTCGCGGCCCATGACGAATCCGTTCCAGCCACCCGCCGGCGTGTCCGGCGATGCCGATCTGCAGACCGTGGTGCGGGCCGACGTGGCCCGGGCCCTCGAGGAAGACGTGGGCGCGGGCGACCTGACGGCCGCCCTGATCGACCCCGCCCGGCGCGTGCGCGCGCGCATCCTGGCCCGGGAGCCGGCAGTGATCTGCGGCGCCCCGTGGGCCGAGGCGGCGCTGCGCGCGCTCGACCCGGGCGTGCAGCTCACCTGGAACGTGCAGGAGGGGGAGCGCTGCGCTGCCGACCAGATCGTGCTGGAGATCGAGGGCCAGGCACGCGCGCTGCTGAGCGCCGAGCGCACGGCGCTCAATTTCCTTCAGCTGCTGTCCGCCGTGGCCACCAAGACCCGGCATTACGTGGACGCGGTGGCGGGCACGCGCGCACAGATCGTGGACACGCGCAAGACGCTGCCCGGCCTGCGCCTGGCGCAGAAATACGCCGTGCGCATGGGAGGGGGCACGAACCACCGCATCGGCCTGCACGACGCGGTGCTCATCAAGGAAAACCACATCGCTGCGGCAGGCGGTGTGACGGCGGTGCTGCGCGCGGCCTCCGCCGTGGCCGCCCGGGCACAGTTCGTCGAGATCGAATGCGAGACGCTGGAGCAGCTGGCCGAGGCGCTGGATGCCGGCGCCCGCATGGTGTTGCTGGACAACATGCCGCTGCCGATGCTGCACGAGGCCGTGCGCCTCAACGCCGCACACTCCGCGGGGCCTGCGATCCTGGAGATCTCCGGCGGTGTGACGCTGGAGGGCCTGCGCGCGCTCGCCGAGACGGGGGTGGACCGCATCTCCATCGGCACCCTGACCAAGGACGTGAAGGCGGTCGATTTCTCGATGCGCCTGCAGGACCTTTCCTGAGCGGCCCGGACCGCGCCTTTTCCCGCCAAGACCACGAGGCCGCTTCGCACCGGCCCGCCCCACCATGACGACCGACAACGCCTTCGCCATCAAGCCCGTGGAATACGAACAGCCCGTCGCGGAGGGGGGCGGCGTGTGCTCCACACGCCATGCCTGGGCCCGCGTGCCGCCCGAGCCCTCGCCGGCCGAGCGCGCCGCGCTGAAGGACCGCATCCGCCGGCTGCTGAAGGAGCGCAATGCCGTGATGGTGTCGCACTACTACGTGCACCCGGATCTGCAGGACCTGGCCGAGGAGACGGGCGGGCTCGTGAGCGATTCGCTGGAGATGGCGCGCTTCGGCCGCGACCATGCCGCGCAGACGCTGGTGGTCTCCGGCGTGCGCTTCATGGGCGAGACGGCCAAGATCCTGTCGCCCGAGAAGACCGTGCTCATGCCGGACCTCGACGCCACCTGCTCGCTCGACCTGGGCTGCCCGGTGGACGCTTTCAGTGCCTTCTGCGACCAGCACCCCGACCGTACGGTGGTGGTGTATGCCAACACCAGCGCCGCCGTGAAGGCACGTGCCGACTGGCTGGTGACCTCGAGCTGCGCGCTGGAGATCGTCTCCGCGCTCAAGGCGGCGGGCCACAAGATCCTCTGGGCGCCGGACCGGCACCTGGGCAGCTACATCCAGCGCGAGACCGGCGCGGACATGCTGTTCTGGAACGGCGCCTGCATCGTGCACGACGAGTTCAAGGCGCACGAGCTGGAGGCGCTCAAGCGCGAGCATCCGCAGGCGAAGGTGCTGGTGCATCCCGAGAGCCCCGCCGAGGTGGTGGCACTGGCCGATGCGGTGGGCTCCACCAGCGCCATCCTGAAGGCCGCGCGCGAGATGGATGCACGCGAATTCATCGTGGCCACCGACAACGGGATGATGCACAAGCTGCGCGCCCTCAACCCGGGCAAGGTGTTCCACGAGGCGCCCACGGCCGGCAACAGCGCCACCTGCAAGAGCTGCGCGCATTGCCCCTGGATGGCGATGAACGGCCTGGCCGACGTGGCACGGGTGCTGGAAACCGGGGCCAATGCGGTGCACGTGGACCCGGGGCTGATCCCGCGGGCGCGCGAGCCGATCGACCGCATGCTGGCTTTCACGGCGGCGCTGAAGGGTGGCCAGCCGGCCGGCGCGCTGGTGCCCCGCATCGGCGCGGCATGAGATGACATGACGGCCTGCCGCATCGATTTCGCGACTCCGCTGGAGCCCGGTGCGCCGCGGCTGCGGCAGGCCTTCGCGCATCCCGAGGCGGTGCTCGTGGCCCATGCGCCGGGCGAAGTGCGGGGCGTACTCGATGCGGTGGAAGCCGCGGCCCGGCGGGGCGCTTGGTGCGTGGGCTATCTGCGCTACGAGGCGGCAGCGGCATTCGATGCCGCGCTGGCCACCCATGTTGCCGACGGGCCGCTGGCGTGGTTCGCGGTGTATGGCGCGCCGCTGCCGGTCGGCGATGGCAACGTGCACGCAGAGAGCGCTGCAGACAACGAACCGCGGCAGGCATCCGCCACGGTGGACGGCTGGGCCGGGCTGGACCGCCCCGCCTTCGATGCCGCATTCGGCCGCATCCAGCAGGCGATCCGCGACGGAGAGCTCTACCAGGTGAACTTCACGGCGCCGCTGCACGGGCGCTTCGGGGGCGGCCCGGCGGCCTTCTTCGATGCCCTGCGGCGCGCGCAGCCGGGCGGGTATGCCGCGCACATCGATGCGGGCGGCGAGCAGGTGCTGTCGGTGTCGCCCGAACTGTTCTTCGACTGGCGCTCGGGGCCCGGGGGCGGCGACATCCTCGCGCGGCCCATGAAGGGCACGGCGCCGCGCGGCGCCACGCCGCAAGCGGACGCCGCCCATGCGGAGCATCTGCGCACGGCGCCCAAGGAGCGGGCCGAGAACGTGATGATCGTCGACCTGCTGCGCAACGATCTGTCGCGCATCGCCGAGCCGCACAGCGTGCGCGTACCGGCGCTTTTCCGCACGCAGGCGCTGCCCACCGTGTGGCAGATGACCTCCGATGTCACGGCGCGCACGCGGCCCGGCATCGGCCTGGCCGACGTGTTCGCGGCGCTCTTCCCGTGCGGTTCGGTCACCGGCGCGCCGAAGGTGCAGGCGATGCGGACGATCCGCGAACTCGAAACCGGACCGCGCGGCGTGTACTGCGGCGCGGTCGGGGTGGTGCGGCCCGGTGGGCCGGCGGGCGCGGGAGGCATCGCGGCGACTTTCAACGTACCGATCCGCACCGTGGTGCTGCGCGGTACGGACGCCGTGTGCGGCATCGGCAGCGGCATCACCTCCGACGCGCAGGCGGATGCCGAATGGCGCGAGTGGCGCCACAAGCGGGCCTTCGTGGAGCGCGCCAGCCGGCCTTTCGAGGTGCTGGAGACGCTGGCGCTGGAGGCAGGGCACTTCCGCCACGCAGAGGACCACCTCGCGCGCATGGCGGCTTCCGCCACGCATTTCGGTTTCGCTTGGGACGGCGCGCGCGTGCGTGCCTGCCTGGATGCGCTGGCCGCGGCGCATCCGCAGGGGCGTTGGCGCGCCCGACTGCTGCTGGATGCCGCCGGCACGCCGCGCGCCGAGGCCTTTCCCTGCCCCGAGGTGGCGGTGCCCGTGCGCCTGCGGCTGGCCGATCGCCCGCTCGAGGCGGCGCACGGTGAATTCGTGCGCCACAAGACCACGCGGCGGGAGCACTACGCGGCATTCGCGCCCACCCGGCCGGGCGTGTTCGACACGGTGCTGTGGAACGAGGCCGGCGAGATCACCGAAGGCACTTTCGGCAACCTTGCGGCGCTGCTGGACGGCCAGTGGATCACGCCGCCGGTCACGTGCGGTCTGCTGCCCGGCGTGGGCCGCGCGGTGGCGCTGCGGGAAGGGCGGATCGCCGAGGGCATCCTCCGGCGCGAGGACGTGCCGCGCGTGCAGGGCTGGGCCTTCCTCAACAGCCTGCGCGGCTGGCTGCCGGCGGAGCTGGACACCGGCGCCTGACCAGCGCGGTGCCCCCGTCCGCCCACGCTGGCGGACTTCGTTCGGGCGCGCAGTGCTTCGCATTCCGGTGGCGGCCGTGGTGCCCCGGCCCTACCGTTGCGCCATGGATCAGCGGTCAGGCTCAAAGCAGATCGACGTCGCCGGCCCATCTGCAGCCGGCAGGCAGCACGGCAGGTGCCGCACGAGGGCACGCCTGCCGGGCACCGGTCCTTTCTCCCGAACAACGACAAGGATTCTTCATGCCATCGTCCTTCGCGCTCGCGGCCCCGGACCCAGGAGCCGACCGCTTCAGCCACTCCCCGATCGACCCGCTGGATGTTCTCCGCGACGCCGTCCGTGCGCTCGGGCTGGGCAGCGAGGAGGCCGACCGCGCCGCCGAGGATGGCGGCTGCGCGATCGACGATCTGCTCGTCACGGTGGCGCCAGTGCCGCAGCCGCCGTCGCCCGCCACGGCGCCGCAGCCGGCCGGCCTGCCGGTGATGCTCACGGTGGTCATGCCGCAGCGCTTCGCCGAGATGGCGCCGCAGGATGCTTCTGCCTTGCTCGCGAATGCTCCGGGTCTGCTGGCGGGCTTCGATGCGGCGATCGGCTGCCTTCCGGAAGGAGAGGCCACGCTGCACCGCCGTATCGCGCTGCCGGACGACGACACCGGGGGGCAGGCGCTGGCCCGCGAAATGGTGGCTTCGGCACGCCTCGCCAGCCTGGTGTTCGCGACCGGCGTGGCGGGAGACTGAGCATGGCCACGTCGATTTCCGGCTCCCAGCCTGCACGCACGGCGGGTGCTCCCCGCGGCCCGGAGGACCGGACGCCGGACGCCACCGGCCGCACGCCGTCCGATGCCCTCGATTCCCCCGCCGGCCTGGCGCGCCGCACTCCGGCAGCCGGAGGGGCGGCGGCGGGCCGCGCACGCGGTGCGTCGCTGCCGCCACGGGCGGAGGCCCGGCAGGGGGCGGCGGCCGCGGTCGCCTCCGCGTCCCCCGGCGTAGCCGCTGCCGCGCCACACCCGGCCCGTGCCGCCGGCGCGGCCGCGGCGCGGTTGCTGGACGCATTGCGGCAGGATCTGTCGGTGCCCGGCCACCAGATGACCGCGCATGCCCAGGCCCTGCGCTACGCGCAGGCGGCGGAGGCCGTGCTGGACCGCTCGCTGCCTCCCCATCTGGCGGGAGCGCGCGGTGGTGCGCGCCTGGCGGCCGAGGTGTTCGGCGCGGCGCTGGCTGCGCACGCCATGCCCTCCGACACTGTGGCAGCGCTGATGGACGCCGCGGCCGGCCGGTGCGCCGAGGCCCTGCTGGCGCAGGCGGCGCCCCCGGGGCCGCTGCCGTTCGAGCCGGTCGACGAGCGTGCCGTCGTGCCGGACGAGATGGTGCAGCTCATGCACGCATTGCAGCCGTCGTCCGGCACGGCGCTGCGCCAGCAGGTGCGGGCGCTGCAGCACGACATCACCGACCCGGGCAGCGACGGCAACGTACTGGCGGTGCAGGTGGCCCTTGCATCGGCGGCCCGGTCGCCCGAAGGTACGCCGCGCTCCGTGGCGGCCGCCGCTGCCGGCGAGCTGGCGGGCGCCACGCTGGTGCTGCGCCAGGCGGCGTCGGCGATCGCGGTGCCGGCGCTCGCGGCCTTGCGCGAAGCGGCCGGCTCACCGATGCCGGACGGAGGCGGGGCGGCGGTTCTGGAGAAGGTGATGGCAGGTGCGGCGCAGGCCCCGCTCTTCGTGGTGGAGCCGCTGTCCGCGCCCGACGTGGGCGCCGCCACGCCGGCACAGCGCGGCCTGGCGGCGCGTGCCGCCCGGGGCGTGCGGGAGTCCGCCAGAGCCCTGCAGGCGGCGGCTCGTGGCACCCCTGCCGCGGGCGACGCGCGGGTGCGTGCGCTGCCGCCCGGGTCGCCGGATCACGGCAGGCTGCTGCGCAGCGCCGAGGCCATGGGGCGGTCGATCGGCGCCTTCCGCGCCCTGGCGGCGCTACCGCGTCCGTCGGCCCTCTCGGTCGCGGGCTGATCCGGGTCCGTACCGGCCCGCAGGGGGCTCAGCGCCTTTCCTTGAAGTAGGAGGCGCGGTCCATGTCCACGATCTCGACGCTGATCTGCACCATCACGCCCTCGGGCTTCGGCGTGTGCTCGCGCAGGACCGCGCCCACGCGGCCGGCGAGTTCCTTCTTCGTCTCGGGCGAGCGGCCGGAGAGCAGGCGCAATTGCGCGTGCACGAAACCACGGCCTTCGGTACGGGTGCCGATGGCGTAGCGATCGGCGGTGATGAAGCGGCTCTTGAGGTCGGCTTCGTCCTGGATCTCGGGGCTGGACGTGAGCGACGCGTTGACGGCTTCCAGCACTTCGGCTTCTGGGAAGGGGCGGAGGTTGTCGGTGTATTCGATGACGAGGTGGGGCATGGCGTGGCGGAGCGAGGGAGGTGGGTGAGGGGGTGAAGGGGAAGCGAAGCGTTCTGGCCAGGAGTCCGGCAGCCGTGGCCGTCGGGACGCGGACGTCAGCCGCGCGGGCGCGCCAGGTCCAGCACGCAGCCGTCACCGACCGCCTCGCGCCAGACACGCACGCGGCTGGGCGGCGGGTCGAGGTCGGCGAGCGCGTCGGCGATGAACACGCACAGGTTCTCCAGCGTGGCCGGGCCCAGGCCCGGCACCTCGTCGAGCAGGTGGTGGTCGAGCCGTTCGCGCAACTGGCTGCAGCGCGCGCGCAGGTGGCCGAGGTCGATCACCATGCCGTTGGCGGGATGGCGCGGGCCGGTGATGGACACCTCGGCGTGGTAGGTGTGGCCGTGGATGCGGCGGCTGCCCTCGGCCTCGATCTCGCGCTGCAGCGTGTGCGCGGCGTCGAAGAAGAAGCGTTGGTGGACGGTGAACAGCATGGTCGGGGAAACGGAGATGATGGAGGACGCTGGTTGCTTCAGCGGATGCCCGTGAGTTTGTGGGTCTGCAGGCTCAGGCGCCATGCCGGGCGCTCCATGCAGGCGGCGATGCAGGCGCCGGTGTTCTCGGCCTGCGCGGGCCCGTCCATGGGCTGCAGGAAGCGGTGCGCGAAGCGGGTCGTGCTTTCGATCTCCGCGAGGTCGAACCCGGGCTGCGGCCAGACCAGCTTGAGCTCCTGGCCCTCGCGCTGCACCCAGGGCGCGCCGGCCTTGGGGCTGACGCAGAGCCAGTCGATGCCGGGCGGCGCGGCGATGGTGCCGTTGCTCTCCACGGCGATGCGGAAGCCCCGTGCATGCAGCGCCTCGATGAGGGGTACGTCGAGCTGCAGCAGCGGCTCGCCGCCGGTGATCACCACGAGCCGGTGCTCGGCGTCGTGCGCGGGCCACTGCGCGGCGATCACGTCGGCCAGCGCATCGGCCTGCGCGAATTTGCCGCCCAGCGTGCCGTCGGTGCCGACGAAGTCGGTGTCGCAGAAGCGGCATACGGCGCTCGCGCGGTCTTCTTCGCGGCCGCTCCAGAGGTTGCAGCCCGCGAAGCGGCAGAACACGGCGGGCATGCCGGCCTGGCCGCCTTCGCCCTGCAGGGTGTAGAAGATTTCCTTGACGCTGTAGGTCATGCGGCCTCCCGGCGCAGGTGGGTGGGGGCGGAGGGAGCGAGCTCGGCCAGCGCCTCGACGAGCCGGGCCACGTCCGACTCGGTGTGCGCGGCCGAGAGCGCGATGCGCAGGCGGGCCGTGCCCTCGGGCACCGTGGGCGGCCGGATCGCGGGCACCCAGAGGCCGCGGGCACGCAGTGCCTCCATGAGGTCCAGCGCCTCGCCGTTGCCGCCGACCACGAGCGCCTGCACGGCGGTGCGGGAGGCGCCCAGTGTCCAGTGCGTGCCGGGCAGCACGGAGGCGAGGCCCGCGCGCAGTTGCGCGATGCGGGCGTCCAGGTGCGCGCGCAGCGCATCGCCGCGCTCGATCAGTTCCAGGCTGGCCTGCAACGTGCGCGCGAGCAGCGCGGGCGCGGCGGTGGCGAAGATGTAGCTGCGCGTCTTCTGCAGCAGCCATTCGACGAGCACCTCGCTGCCGGCGACGAAGGCACCGGCCGCGCCCGCGGCCTTGCCCAGCGTGGCCATGTAGAGCACGCGCGGCGAGGCCTGCGCGCCCGTCAGCCCCGCTTCGGCGAGCGCCCCCCGGCCCTGCGGCCCGAGCACGCCGAAGCCGTGCGCGTCGTCGAGCAGCAGCAGCGCGTCGTGGCGCTCGCACAGCGCGTGCAGCGTGCGGATGTCGGCCACGTCGCCATCCATGCTGAACACCGAATCGGTGACCACGAGCTTGCGCCGCGCGGGGCTGGCGGCGAGCAGGGCCTCCAGCGCCGCGAGGTCGGCGTGCGGGTAGCGGTGGATCGTGGCGCGCGAGAGCCGGGCACCGTCGATCAGGCAGGCATGGTTGAGCGCGTCCGAGAAGATCGCGTCGCCCGCGCCGACGAGCGCGGGCACGATGCCGATGTTGGTGGCGTAGCCCGCGTAGAAGTAGAGCGCGCGCGGCAGCTGCACGAAGCGGGCGAGGTCGTGCTCCAGCGCGGCGTTGGCCTGGCTGTGGCCGCTCACGAGCGGCGAGCCGCCTGACCCCACGCCGAACTCGCGCGCACCCGCGCAGGCGGCATCGGTGAGCGCCGGATGGCCGGCGAGGCCCAGGTAATCGTTGCTGCAGAAGGCCAGCATGGGCTGCCCGTCCACGTCCAGGTGCGCGCCCTGCAGCGGCCGCACGGCGCGCCGGCGGCGGCGCAGCTGGGCGTCGTCCAGTTCCTGCAGGCGTGCGGGCAGTTCGTCGAGCCAGGAAGGGGCGAAGGGGAAGGTGGTCATGCGGCGTGCGTGGTCCAGGATGCGGGCAGCGTGAAGCGCGCAGTGCGCGGGTCCGGTGACGGCTGGTGGGGAATGTCCGCCAGCAGCGGGGCCTGCAGGCGATGCCGCAGCCAGGCGATATTGTCCTCCGCGGCCAGCATGGCCGGGTCGATGCGGCTCGCGATCCAGCCGGCGAGGGGCAGCCCGCGCGCGCGGATCGCGTCGGCGGTGAGTGCCGCATGGCTCAAGCACCCGAGGCGCAGGCCCACGACGAGCACCACGGGCAGGCCGAGCGCTTCGGCCAGGTCGGCACCGGTTTCCGTGTCCGACAGCGGCACGTGGAACCCGCCCGCGCCTTCGACGACGACGGCATCGGCCTGGGTGGCCAGTGCCGCGTAAGCCTGCACGATGGTGGAAACATGGATGCGCCTGCCCGCACGCTGTGCGGCGATGTGGGGCGAGAGCGGGTCGGGCAGCAGCACCGGATTGTCCAGCGCGGGCGCCACGGCCAGCGTGGAGGCGGCGCGCAGCGCGAGCACGTCCTCGTTGGCGAGCGTGCCGCCGGGCCCGATGGGCTCCGCGCCCGCGGCGATGGCCTTCATGCCCACCACGCGCGTGTGGTGGCGCGCCAGCGCATGCAGCAGGCCGGCGCTGGCGAGCGTCTTGCCCACGCCGGTGTCGGTGCCGGTGACGAAGCAGCCGATCATGGCAGGTTCCTTTCCGTGGTGTGCGCGGCCGGGCCGGGCGTGCCTTCCTCGGCCAGCGTGGCGTCCAACGCCGCGGATGCGGTGCGGCCCAGGTGCGCGATGGCGTCGTCGTCCAGCACGTAGGGCGGCAGGGCGTAGAGCGTGCGGCCGATGGGGCGCAGCAGCAGGCCGCGCGCCATCGCATGGCGGTGGTAGCGGCGCGCGAAATCGGGCGCCGTGCCTTCCACGTCCCAGGCCCAGAGCATGCCGAGGTGGCGCGCATGCCGCACCCGCGGGTGCGCGGTGAGCGGCGCGAAGGCCGCATGGAAGAGCGGCGCGCGCTGCGCATTGCGGGCGAGCGCATCGGTCTGCGCGAACAGCTCGAGCGTGGCCAGCGCCGCGCGGCAGGCGAGCGGATTGCCGGTGTAGGAATGCGAATGCAGGAAGCCGCGCGCCACGTCGTCGTCGTAGAACGCGGCATACACCGCATCGGTGGTGAGCACGGCCGAGAGCGGCAGCGTGCCGCCCGTGAGGCCTTTGGAGAGGCAGACGAAATCCGGCCGGATGCCCGCCTGCTGGTGCGCGAACATGGTGCCGGTGCGGCCGAAGCCCGTGGCGATCTCGTCCACGACGAGGTGCACGGCGTAGCGGTCGCACAGCGCGCGGGCCTGGCGCAGGTACTCGGCATCGTGCATCGCCATGCCGGCGGCGCACTGCACCAGCGGCTCCACGATGAGCGCGGCGGTGGTGGCGTGGTGCTCCTCCAGCCAGGCCTGCAGCGCCGCGGCGGCGCGGCGCGCCGCGGCGGCAGCGTCCTCGCCGGGCAGGGCGCCGCGCGCATCGGGACTTGGCACGGTGGCGCCCAGGCGCACCAGGGGCGCATAGGCCTCGCGGAACAGGCCGATGTCGGTCACCGCCAGCGCGCCCACGGTCTCCCCGTGGTAGCCGCCCGCGAGGCCGATGAACCGGCATTTTTCCGGCCGCCCGTGGTTGCGCCAGAAATGCGCGCTCATCTTGAGCGCGATCTCGGTGGCGGCCGAGCCGTCGCTGCCGTAGAACGCATGGCCCAGCCCGGTGAGCGCGGCCAGCCGTTCGGAGAGCTCCACCACGGGCGCATGCGTGAAGCCCGCGAGCATCACGTGGTCCAGCCGCGCCAGCTGGTCGGCGATGGCTTCGCGGATGTGCGGATGCCCGTGGCCGAAGAGGTTCACCCACCAGGAGCTGATGCCGTCCAGGTAGCGCCGGCCGTCCGTGCCTTCGAGCCACGGGCCCTCGGCGCGCGCGATGGCCACGGGCGGATCCGCCTCGTGGCGCTTCATCTGGGTGCACGGGTGCCACACGCTGGCGAGGCTGCGTGCGGCGAGGGAGGAGTCGGAGGGAGCCATGCGCGGATGCAACGGGGAGAAGCGGTGGGCGATCGAGGGAGGAGAAAGGCCGCGCGTCAGCGGACCGGCGGCACCAGCAGCGTGGGTGCGGCGGGCGCCGCCATGGCCGGCCAGTCGCGGCTGTAGTGCAGGCCGCGGCTCTCTCGGCGCTGCTGGGCCGAGCGCACGATCAGCTCGGCCACCTGCACGAGATTGCGCAGCTCCAGCAGATCGCGGCAGACGTGGAAGTTCGCGTAGAACTCGCCGATCTCGGCCTGCAGCAGCGCGATGCGGTGGGCGGCGCGCTCCAGGCGCTTGTCGGTGCGCACGATGCCCACGTAGTCCCACATGAAGCGGCGCAGCTCGTCCCAGTTGTGCGAGATGACCACGCGCTCGTCGGCATCGGTCACGCGGCTGTCGTCCCAGGCCGGCAGGTCCGGCACCGCCGCGCCGCCGCCGGGCACGGCCAGGATCGCATCGGCCGCCGCGCGCGCGAACACCATGCACTCGACGAGCGAATTGCTCGCCAGGCGGTTGGCGCCGTGCAGGCCGGTGCAGGCCGTCTCGCCGATGGCGTAGAGGCCCGCCAGGTCCGTGCGCCCCGCGAGGTCGGTGAGCACGCCGCCGCAGGTGTAGTGCGCGGCCGGAACCACGGGGATCGGCTCGCGCGTGATGTCGATGCCCAGCTCCGCGCAGCGCGCGAGGATGGTGGGGAAATGCGCCTGCAGGAATTCCGGGCTCTGGTGCGAGATGTCCAGGTGCACACAGTCGAGCCCGTGGGTCTTCATCTCGTAGTCGATGGCGCGGGCGACCACGTCGCGCGGAGCGAGTTCCGCGCGCTCGTCGTGCTCCGGCATGAAGCGCGTGCCGTCGGGCCGCAGCAGGCGCCCGCCCTCGCCGCGCACCGCCTCGCTGATCAGGAAGGACTTGGCCTGCGGGTGGTAGAGGCAGGTCGGGTGGAACTGGATGAATTCCATGTTCTGCACCCGGCAGCCCGCGCGCCATGCGGCGGCGATGCCGTCGCCGGTGGCCGTGTCGGGATTGCTGGTGTAGAGGTACACCTTGCCCGCGCCACCCGTGGCCAGCACGGTGTGCGGCGCGCGGAAAGTGTGCACCGTGTCGGTGGTTTCGTCGAACGCGTAGAGGCCCAGGCAGCGCTGCGGCCCGGGCAGGCCGAGCTTGCGCGCGGTGATCAGGTCCACCAGGGTGTGCTGCTCCAGCAGGGTGACGTTGGGCGTGGCGCGCACGGTTTCCAGCAGCGTGCGCTGCACGGCCGCGCCGGTGGCATCGGTGGCGTGCACGATGCGCCGCGCGCCATGGCCGCCCTCGCGCGTCAGGTGCAGCCGGCCGGCTTCCTCCTCGGAAAAGGGCACGCCCAGCGTCTGCAGCCAGCGGATGGCCTGCGGCGCGCCCTCGACCACCGCGCGCGTGGCGGCGAGATCGCACAGGCCGGCACCGGCCACCAGGGTGTCCTGCACGTGCGCGTCGAACGTGTCGCCCTCGGCCAGCACGGCGGCGATGCCGCCCTGGGCCCAGCCGCTCGCGCCATCGGCCAACCCCCGCTTGGTGAGCACGGCCACCCGGTGCGTGGGCGCGAGGTGCAGCGCGGCCGAAAGGCCCGCCAGGCCGCTGCCGATGATGAGAACGTCGAAGTCTTGTGACTGCATGGGGGCTCCGTTGGCCTGAGACGGGGGTGGGGGGCGATGACCGGGCCGCCGTGGCGCAGGCTGTGCCAAGCCACCTGCTGCGTCCCCCCGCCCGCGGACGACTCAGGGGGGGTTATGCCGGTACATAGGCCAGGCGCACGTAGATCGGCGCGAAGGCCTCGGCCTGCGTGATCTCGATCAGGGTTTCCTTGCCCAGCTCCAGCAGGGCGATGAAGGTCACCACCAGCACGGTGGAGCCCTTGGACGGATCGAACAGTTCCTCGAACTCCACGAAGCGACGGCCCTGCAGCGTCTTGAGCACCGCGCTCATGTACTCGCGCACGCTGAGTTCCTCGCGGGTGATGCGGTGGTGCTGCACGAGCTTCGCGCGCTTGAGGATGTCGCGCCAGGCCTCCTGCAGATCGGCCACGTGCACGTCGGGGAAGCGCTGCACGACGCTCTGCTCGATGTGCACCTGCGCACGCAGGAAATCGCGGCCGTACTGCGGGGCGCTGCCCAGGCCCGCGGCCGCGAGCTTGATCTGCTCGTACTCCAGCAGCCGGCGCACCAGCTCGGCGCGCGGGTCTTCCGCCTCCTGCGCACCTTCCTGCTTCTTCGGAGGCAGCAGCATGCGCGACTTGATCTCGATGAGCATGGCCGCCATGAGCAGATACTCGGCCGCCAGTTCCAGGTTGCGGCTGCGGATCTCGTCCACGTAGCGCAGGTACTGCCGCGTCACATCCACCATCGGGATGTCGAGGATGTTGAAGTTCTGCTTGCGGATCAGGTAGAGCAGCAGGTCGAGCGGGCCCTCGAAGGCCTCGAGGAACACCTCGAGCGCATCCGGCGGAATGTAGAGGTCCTGCGGCAGCGCGAACAGCGGCTCGCCGTAGAGGCGCGCCACGGCATCCGCCGCCGCCGAGCCGCCGGCGGCGGCATCCTCCGGCGCGCCCGCGGCGGCCGGCGGGGCCTGCACGGCGTCGGCGTTCATGCGGTGCTTCTACTTCCGTAGCAACGAATGCAGGCGTGGCGGGGATGGCGTGACCGTGGCTGGGCGATCGCGGGGGTCAGCCCTGCGTCTGGTAGACGTAGGGCTTCTGCGACACGCGGGCTTCGTCGTACTCCTGCCAGATGTCGCGGTCGACCTGCTTGTCCCACAGCAGCGCGCGGCCTGCCACCTGCTGGGCGTCGAGCTCGGGCCGGTCGGACTTGAGCTTCTGGATGAACTGCGTGGCGTCGGACTGGTAGTCGGGGCGGCGGAAGAAGGACATGGTGATCTGGTGGGACTCGGAAGAACAGCGCGGGATTTTACCGGCGCCGCCGCCGGGCTACATTTCCGGCATCGGCGGACAGGCTTTTCCGGCCCATCCGGCGATGATCCCGGACATCCCGCGCCCCGCGCGCCTTCAACGATGCAGCCATGTCCTCTCACCTCCGGTCCGCCGCTCCCTCCCGCATTCCCCACGCCGCAGAGCCCGGTCGGCGGCGTGCCCTGACCGTCGCCGCCGCCCTGGCGGGCGCTGCGTCGTGGCTGCTCGCCGGCTGCGATCCGCAGCGCATCCGCGAGCTGGAGGAGGGCGTTTCCACCGAAGCCGATGTGCGTGCCCGCTTCGGCGAGCCCGAGCGCGTCTGGGACGAGCCCGGAGGCGCCCGCACGCTCGAATACAACCGCCAGCCCGCGGGGCAGCAGAACTACATGATCACCATCGGCCCGGACGGCCGGATGAGCGCGCTGCGGCAGGTGCTCGCCCCGCACGTGTTCGAGACCATCGTGGCCGGCATGCCGATGGGGGAGGTGCGCCGCCGCCTCGGCAAGCCCGCGAAGATGATGACCTTCGAGCGCAAGCGCGAGACCGTCTGGGACTGGCGCTGGAACGACGGCGGCACCCAGCCCATGGTGTTCACCGTGACGTTCGACGACCGCGACCGGGTGCTGCGCAGCGGCAGCACGGCGGAGCTGCCGGACGGGCGCTGAGGCCGCGCACGCGGCTGGCCCGCCGCTTGCATGCCGTCGCCCTGCCCCGGCGAACGCCCCTGCCTTCCCTTTCCCTGCACGCCATGTCCGACGCCCCGCCCGATCCCATCCCGGTTCCCGTTCCGTCCCTGCGCCACGGCCGCTACGAGGATGCGCAGGCGATCTTCGCCGGCACGCTGTTCGTGGCCATGGCGCTCATGCTGTTCGGGCAGGCGGGCCTGCTCATCGGCAGCACGGCCGGCATCGCCTTCCTGCTGCACTACCTGACGGACGTCTCGTTCGGCAAGCTGTTCTTCGCCCTCAACCTGCCGTTCTACTGGTTCGCCTGGACGCGCATGGGCCGTGAGTTCACCGTGAAGACCTTCCTCAGCGTGGCGTTGCTCTCGGCGCTCACCGAGATGTTCCCGCACGTGATGCACGTGGACTACCTCGATCCGCTGTTCGCCGCGGTGCTGGGCGGGCTGCTGCTCGGCACGGGCTGCCTGTTCCTCGCGCGGCACAAGTCCTGCCTGGGCGGGGCGACGATCGTCGCGCTCTACCTGCAGAACCGGCACGGCATGCGTGCGGGCAAGGTGCAGCTGGTCATCGACTGCACTGTGCTGGCGCTGGCGCTCCTCGTGGTGCCGCCCGAGCGCGTCGGCTATTCGGTGCTGGCGGCGGTGGTGATGGGCGTGTTCCTGTGGATCAGCCACCGGCCCGGACGCTACGTGGGCGAGTAGGCGCGTCCCGCCGGTGTATCAGGAGCCCGGCGCCGGCCGGATCGACTCGCGGATCTGGATGCCGCTGTTGTCGGCGGAGCCGCCCGTGACAGCATCCGCGGCCATGCCCACGCCCTTGCCGACGATCTTCACCGTGCCGATGGCGGCATCGGCCGCGAGGCCCACGGCGCTCGCCGTGACGCCGACGGCCGTGGTGGCCACGCTGACGGCGGTGCAGCCGGCGAGCAGGGCCAGCGCTGCCGGCAGGGCCAGCCGCAGCAAGGCGGCCGGGCCAAGGGGGCGGACGGGCATGGCCGGCCCGATCAGCGCACGCGCATGCCAGGCGTGGCCCCCGGCCACGGATTCAGCACATGGATGCCCGGATGCGCCTTCTCGTCGCCGTGGCTGGCCGCGAGCACCATGCCCTCGCTGACGCCGAACTTCATCTTGCGCGGCGCGAGGTTGGCGACCATCACCGTGAGCTTGCCCACGAGTTCCTCGGGGCGGTAGGCGCTCGCGATGCCGGAGAAGACGTTGCGGTGGCGGCCTTCGCCCACGTCGAGCGTGAGGCGCAGCAGCTTCGTGGAGCCCTCGACCGGCTCGCAGTTCACGATCAGCGCGATGCGCAGGTCGATCTTCGCGAAGTCGTCGATGGTGATGGTGGGCGCGATCTCCTCGCCGCCGGGGGCCTGCGCGGAGGCTCCGGCGCCGGCACCCGCCGCAGGGGCCGCAGCTGCATTGGCCGCGGGTGCGGCCGGCGCGGCAGCGGCCGCAGGAACCTCGAACAACGCTTCGAGCTGCTTGATGTCCACGCGCTGCATCAGATGCTGGTAGGCACCGATGGCATGGCCCGCGCCCAGCAGGGCGGGCGCATCGGCGAAGTTGAGCGGCTGGACGTTCAGAAACGCCTCCACCTGCGCCGCCAGCGCCGGCAGCACGGGCTTGAGGTAGAGCGTGAGCAGGCGGAAGGCCTCGATGCAGGTGGTGCAGACGGACTGGAGCTTCGCATCGTTCAGTTGTTCGAGCGCCGCGCGTCCCATTTCCATGAACTTGGGGTGCTTCTCGTCGGGGGCGCGCGCCAGCTCCCAAGGCTTGTTCGCATCCACGTACTCGTTCACGCGGTCGGCCAGCAGCATGGTCTCCCGCACGGCGCGGGCGGTGTCGCGCCGCTCGTACGCCTCGGCGATCGCGCCGGCCTGGGCGCGCAGGGCCTCCAGCAGCGCCGTGCCGTCGGCATCGGGCGTGCCGAGCCGGCCGCCGAAGCGTTTGGTGAGGAAGCCCGCGGCGCGGCTCGCGATGTTCACGAACTTGCCGATCAGGTCGCTGTTGACGCGCGCCATGAAGTCTTCGGCGTTGAAGTCGATGTCCTCGTTGCGGCCGTTGAGCTTGGCCGCGAGGTAGTAGCGCAGCCATTCGGCGTTCATGCCCAGGCCGAGGTACTTGAGCGGGTCGAGCCCCGTGCCGCGGCTCTTGCTCATCTTCTCGCCGTTGTTCACGGTGAGGAAGCCGTGCACGAAGACCGCATCCGGCGTCTTGCGGCCGCTGAACTTCAGCATCGCGGGCCAGAACAGCGTGTGGAAGGTGACGATGTCCTTGCCGATGAAGTGGTACTGCTCCAGCTGCGGATCGGCCACGTAGTCGTCGTAGCTCTGGCCGCGCTTTTCCAGCAGGTTCTTGAGCGAGGCGAGGTAGCCCACGGGCGCGTCGAGCCAGACGTAGAAGTACTTGCCCGGCGCGTCGGGGATCTCGATGCCGAAGTAGGGCGCGTCGCGGCTGATGTCCCAGTCGCCCAGGCCCTCGCTGGTGCTGCCGTCGGGGTTGGTGCGCACCGAGAACCATTCCTTGACCTTGTTGGCCACCTCGGGCTGCAGGCGGCCGTCCTGCGTCCACTCCTGCAGGAAGGCCACGCAGCGCGGGTCGGAGAGCTGGAAGAAGAAATGGTCGGAGCTCTTCAGCACCGGCTTGGCGCCGGAGAGGGCCGAATAGGGCTCGATCAGGTCGGTGGGCGCGTACACCGCGCCGCAGTTCTCGCAGTTGTCGCCGTACTGGTCCCGGGCGTGGCAGCGCGGGCATTCGCCCTTGATGAAGCGGTCCGGCAGGAACATGTTCTTCTCGGGATCGAAGAACTGCTCGATGGTGCGCGTCTCGATCAGGCCCGCGGCCTGCAGATCGCGGTAGATCTGGCGGGCGAGTTCGTGGTTCTCGGGCGCGTCCGTGCTGTGCCAGTTGTCGAAGCGGATGTGGAAGCCCTCCAGGTAGGGCTTGCGGCCGGCGGCGATGTCGGCGACGAACTGCTGCGGCGTCTTGCCGGCCTTCTCGGCGGCGATCATGATCGGCGCGCCGTGCGTGTCGTCCGCCCCGACGAAATTCACCTCGGCGCCCTGCATGCGCTGGAACCGCACCCAGATGTCGGCCTGGATGTATTCCATGATGTGGCCGATGTGGAAATTGCCGTTGGCGTACGGCAGGGCGGTGGTGACGAAGATCTTGCGTGCGGGCATCGGGAGCGGGCTTTCTGAGAAGGCGCGGCCCGGGCGGACGGCTCCGGGCGCAACGGCCGATTTTAAGAGCCTCCCCGGTCCGGCGCCGCGCCGGCCGCCGTCACCTGCGGCGCAGCAGGTTGGTTTTCGCCAGCTCGACGATCTCGTCGCCCCGGCCGTTCATCACCGCCCGGGCGGCGTACAGGCTGAAGCCCTTGACCTGCGCGGCCCGGATCTTCGGCGGCAACGACAGCTCCATCGGGTCGACCTGCACGTCCACCAGGGCCGGGCCCTCGTGGGCCAGGGCCCGCACCAGTGCGGGCTCCAGTGCGTCCGATCGGGTCACGCGCTGGCCGAAGAAGCCGATGGCATGGGCGATGGCGCTGAAATCCGGGTTCTGCAGCGCGACGTTGGTGTCGAGGTAGCCGGCGGCCTTCTGCTCCATCTGCACGAAGCCGAGCACGCCGTTGTTGATCAGCACGATCTTGATCGGCAGCTTCATCTGCACGGCCGTGAGCAGGTCGCCCATCAGCATCGCGAGGCCGCCGTCGCCGGAGATCGACACCACCTGGCGGTCGGGGCGCACCGCCTGCGCTCCGAGTGCCTGCGGCATCGCGTTGGCCATCGAGCCGTGGTTGAAGGAGCCGATCAGCCGCCGCCGGCCGTTCATGCGCAGGTAGCGCGCGGCCCAGATGGCCGGCGTGCCCACGTCGAAGGTGAAGACCGCGTCGTCGGCCGCCAGCCGGTCGAGCGTGGCCGCGACGAACTGCGGATGCAGCGGTGCGTCGCCGGCCCGCGGGGTGGCGAGTTCGTCCAGGTCCTTGCGGGCCGCAAGGTAGTGCTCGCGCGCCTTGTCGAGGAAGCGCGTATCGCGGCCCGGTTCGATCAGCGGGGCCAGCAGGGCCGCGGCCTCGCGCACGTCGGCCACCAGCCCCAGGCGCAGTTGTGCGCGCCGGCCCAGCGCGCCGGGGTCGCGGTCGATCTGCACGATGGCGGCGCCTTCCGGATAGAAGTCGCGGTAGGGGAAATCCGTGCCCAGCATGAGCAGCGTGTCGCACTCGCGCATCGCGTGGTAGCCGGACGAGAAGCCGATCAGGCCGGTCATGCCGACGTCGAACGGGTTGTCCCACTCCATGTGCTCCTTGCCGCGGAAGGCATGCACGATCGGCGCGGCCAGGGCCTTCGCCAGCGCCACCACCTCGTCGTGCGCACCGGCGGTGCCGGCGCCGGCCAGGATGGTCACGGCCTCGGAGCCGTTCAGCAGGGCGGCGAGTTCGGAGAGCGCGGCGGGGTCGGGCAGCAGCCTGGGCAGGGCCGGCGGCGCGAAATCCGGCCGGGCGTTCTCGGGCGCGTCGAGGGTGGACACGTCGCCCGGCAGCACGATCACGGCCACGCCGTGCCGGCCGATGGCGGTGCGCATCGCGCGGTGCAGCACCTCGGGCAGCTGCTTCGGGTCCTGCACCATCTCGCAGAAATGGCTGCACTCGCGGAACAGCTCGGTCGGGTGGGTCTCCTGGAAATACCCCAGGCCGATCTCGCTGCTGGGGATGTGGCTGGCGATGGCCAGCACCGGCTGGTGGTTGCGCTGGCAGTCGTAGAGACCGTTGATCAGGTGCAGGTTGCCCGGGCCGCAGCTGCCCGCGCACACCGCGAGCTGCCCCGTCACCTGGGCCTCCGCGCCCGCGGCAAAGGCGCCCGCCTCTTCGTGGCGCACGTGCATCCACTCGATGCCGCCATGGCGGCGCAGGCTGTCGTTGATCGCGTTCAGGCTGTCGCCGGTGACGCCCCAGATGCGCCGGATGCCGGCATCCGCCAGCGTTTCGACCAGCAGGTCGGCCACTGATTTCGGTGTGGAGGAACCAAAAATGCCCATCGCCCAGGACTCCCGTGGTGTTGCGGTCGAGTCATTCTAGGGACGGGGCGCTATGGGTGGAAACCCTTATCTGTAGGAGGAGTTCGCCTCTGGCGAACCGGCTCCGCGCAGGGGGTAGGGGAGGGGCAGGGCCTATGCGCCGGCCGGGGCCTTGAGCAACAGCGTGGCCACCGCGGGCCCGTCCAGCAGGGTGAGTCCGTGGGTGCGCGCGAAATCCCGGGCCGCTTCGCTCACGGCGCCCAGCGGCGCGAGGTAGGCGCCGGAGGCGCCCTCCTGCGCCCGGACCGCGGCCTGCAGCTCGCGCAGCGGCTCCACGCCATGGGTGGCGGCCTTCCAGCGGCGGGCGCTGACCAGCACCGGATGCCCGCCTTTGTCGAGCCGGAAGTCCGCTGCGCCGCCGGCCAGCCGCTGGACGGTGTAGCCCTCGGCCCGCCAGGCGCGCTCCAGCCGGTCCGCGAGTTGCCGCCAGGGCAGGGCGCCGGCCTCGTCCAGCGCCGCCTGCAGCCGCGAAGGGCTGGGCGCATTCCACTGCCGCCACGCGGCCATGCTGCCCACCGCCACCAGGGGCAGCACGCCCACGGCCGCGAAGGGCGCCACGTGCGCTGGCAGCAGCGCCCCGCAGGCCAGGGCGATGGCGCCCGCGGCGGCGAAGCTCACCCACCAGGGCGAGCGCAGCAGGATGGCGAACAGCGAGTTGGGGGCCATCTTGAATTTCACGGAAAGCAGTCCTTCGGTCAGAGCGGCCATCGGAGCGACGGCAGGGGTGGGGGAAAGGGGCCGGGCCGGGCCGGCCCGGCGCGGCATTGTCCTGCGGCCTGCGGGGCCGGGGGGCAGGGAATAGACTACCGGCCCCCAAGGAGATTTACCGATATGGCAGTGACTGAACAGGCGCTCCTCGCGGCGCTCGCGAGCGTACGCGATCCGCACACCGGCAAGGATTTCGTTTCCACGCGCGCGCTGCGCGACCTGCGCATCGACGGCGGCGCCGTGTCCTTCACCGTGGAGCTGGGCTACCCCGCCCGCAGCCTGGAAGCCGCCCTGGCGGGCGAACTCGAGGCCGCCGCACGCAGCGTGCCGGGGGTGGAGCGGGCGTCCGCCACCATCGCCATGCGCATCGTCGCGCATGCGGTGCAGCGCGGCGTGCAGGTGCTGCCGCAGGTGCGCAACATCATCGCCGTGGCCTCGGGCAAGGGCGGCGTGGGCAAGAGCACCACGGCCGCCAACCTGGCGCTCGCGCTGGCGGCCGAGGGCGCGCGCGTGGGCGTGCTCGACGCCGACATCTACGGGCCCAGCCAGCCGATGATGCTGGGCATCTCGGACCGGCCCGAGAGCGCCGACGGCAAGACCATGGAGCCGCTGCGCAACCACGGCGTGCAGGTGATGTCCATCGGCTTCCTCGTGGAACCCGACCAGGCCATGATCTGGCGCGGGCCGATGGCCACGCAGGCGCTGGAGCAGCTGCTGCGGCAGACGAACTGGCAGGACCTGGACTACCTCGTCGTGGACATGCCCCCCGGCACCGGCGACATCCAGCTCACGCTCTCGCAGCGCGTGCCGATCACGGGCGCGGTCATCGTCACCACGCCGCAGGACATCGCGCTGCTCGATGCGCGCAAGGGCATCAAGATGTTCGAGAAGGTGGGCGTGCCGATCCTGGGCATCGTCGAGAACATGGCCGCGCACGTCTGCAGCCAGTGCGGCCATGTCGAGCACATCTTCGGCGAGGGCGGCGGCCGCCGCATGGCCGAGGAAAGCGGCATGGACTACCTCGGCGCCCTGCCGCTGGACCTGCAGATCCGCCTGCAGGCCGACAGCGGCACGCCCACGGTGGCGGCCGCGCCCGACGGCGAGGTGGCGCGCATCTACCGGCAGCTGGCCCGCCAGGTGGCCGTCAAGGTGGCGCAGCAGGCCAAGGATTTCTCCTCGAAGTTTCCCACCATCGCGGTCAGCAAGGACACGTAACGAAGCGGCGCGTGCCTGCACGCTGCCTCATCGTTAACACGGGTCACCCCTGTTCAGAAAGTCAATCACACTCCACTTCACGGTGTATTGACTTGTATCAACTGTTGCGTTGACACTTTCCTGCTGCGCGTTTCACGTTGCGGAAAGTCAACAATCACAGAGGAGTGGGCATGGCGGACACACGACCGGGATTTCTGGACAAAGAGCGCATCATCGCGGGGCCGGGGTTCAACCGATGGCTCGTGCCACCCGCCGCGCTGGCCATCCACCTGTGCATCGGCATGGCCTACGGCTTCTCGGTGTTCTGGCTGCCCCTGTCGAAGGCGCTGTCCACCGCCGGCAAGGGTTCGGCGTGCCCGAAGGACATGAGCTTCTTCGCCGAACTGTTCGCCACCGGCTGCGACTGGCGCGTGGCGACCCTGGGCTGGATGTACACGCTGTTCTTCGTGTTCCTCGGCTGCTCCGCGGCGCTCTGGGGCGGCTGGCTGGAGCGCGCCGGCCCGCGCAAGGCGGGCGTGGTGTCGGCCGTGTGCTGGTGCGGCGGCATGATGCTGTCGGCGCTCGGCATCCACCTGCACCAGTTCTGGCTGATGATCCTCGGCTCCGGCGTGATCGGGGGCATCGGGCTGGGCCTGGGCTACATCTCGCCCGTCTCCACCCTCATCAAGTGGTTCCCCGACCGCCGCGGCATGGCGACCGGCATGGCCATCATGGGCTTCGGCGGCGGCGCGATGATCGGCTCGCCCCTGGCCGTCGATCTGATGAAGCACTTCTCCACCCCGACCGACGTCGGCGTGATGCAGACCTTCGTCGTCATGGCCCTGATCTACTTCGTCTTCATGATGGCCGGCGCGCTCGGCTACCGCGTGCCGCCCACGGGCTGGAAGCCCGCCGGCTGGACGCCGCCTCCCCCGTCCGCCAACGCGATGATCACGCAGCGCCACGTGCACGTGAAGCACGTCTGGGGCATTCCGCAGTTCTGGCTGGTGTGGATCGTGCTCTGCATGAATGTGAGCGCCGGCATCGGCGTGATCGGCATGGCCTCTCCGATGCTGCAGGAAGTCTTCGGCGGCGCGCTCATCAACGTGCCGGTCCGGTTCGGCGACCTCGACAAGGGCCAGCTCGCCGCCATCGCGGCGGTGGCCGGCGGCTTCACGGCACTGCTGTCGCTGTTCAACATCGGCGGCCGCTTCTTCTGGGCAAGCCTGTCCGACAAGCTCGGACGCAAGATGACCTACGTGGTGTTCTTCGTGCTGGGCGGCCTGCTGTACGCAAGCATCCCGAGTTCCGCCAGCGCCGGCCACAAGCTGCTGTTCGTGGGCGCCTTCTGCATCATCCTGTCGATGTACGGCGGCGGCTTCGCCACCGTGCCGGCCTACCTGGCGGACCTGTTCGGCACCCAGTTCGTGGGCGCCATCCACGGCCGCCTGCTCACCGCCTGGGCCACGGCCGGCATCCTCGGGCCGGTGGTCGTGAACTACATGCGCGAGTACCAGCTCGGCCTGGGCCTGCCGCGCGAGCAGGTCTACAACCAGACCATGTACATCCTGGTCGGCATGCTGGTCATCGGCCTGATCGCCAACCTGATGGTGCGCCCGCTGGCGGACAAGTGGTTCATGAGCGATGCGGAACTGGCGCACGAGAAGAAGCTCGCCCACGAGAAGGCCGCCGCAGCCGAGGTGGGCTCCGGCGCGGGCGGCGCGGGGGGTGCCACCAGCCCTGCGCTGGTGGCCTTCGCCTGGGCCGCCGTCGGCGTCCCGCTGGCCTGGGGCATCTACAAGACCCTGGTGAGCGCGGCCAAGTTCTTCCACTGAGCGAGGCCAAGGCATGCTGCCCGGAGCCCTGACCCGGCGGATCGGCGCAGCGGCACGGCGCTTCGCATCCGGCTACCCGGGCGCGTTCGAACTTCAGCCCGCGTCCACGGGCCAGGCGCCCGTGCTGCGCTGCGGTGGCCGGGTGCTGAACGGCGACGTCGGCGCCATCGACCGATTCACCGAAGAGACTGGCGTGCGGGCCACCGTCTTCGCGCGCCAGGGCGACGACTTCGTGCGCGTCGCCACCTCGGTGCGCAAGCAGGACGGCGAGCGTGCCGTCGGCACGCTGCTGGACCGCTCGCATCCCGCCTACCGCCTGCTCGTGGCCGGTCGCCACTACGTGGGCTACGCAACGGTGTTCGGGCGCCAGAACATGACCCGCTACGACCCGGTGTGCGATGCCGCGGGCCAGGTCGTGGGCGTGCTCTACGTGGGGCTGGACGTGAGCGGCATGCCGTCCCTGGGCTCGGCAGCACGGCTGGCCCTCTGCGTGATCGCGGCCCAGTACGCCGTGGGCGCCGTGGCGTGGCTGCTGCTGCCGGCCCTGCCGCCGGCCTGGCTCGCGGTGTCGGTGGCGCTGCCGCTGCTGGTCGCGGCGCTCGTCTACGGGCTGGCGCTCCGGGGCATCACCGGCCCCGTGGCGGAGGGATGCGCCGCGGCGCAGCGCATCGCCGCGGGCGATCTCACCACGCAGCTCCACGTCGGCCGCCGCGACGAGTTGGGCCGGATGCTGCAGGCGATCAACGGCATCAGCGTCGGCCTCGCGGGGCTGGTCGGCCAAGTGCGGCAGGGCGCGGAAGGGCTGCGCATCGCCACGCGCGAGATCGCGGACGGCAACGGCGATCTGGCAGCGCGCACCGAACGGCAGGCGGGCGAGGTGAACGAGGCCGCATCGACGCTGCAGCAGATCACCGCCACGGTGGTGCAGACCGCGGAGCACGCGCGGCAGGTCAACGGACTCATGCACCAGGTGTCGCGCGCGTCGGCCCAGGGCAGCGAGGCGGTGGAGCGGGTCGTGTCCACCATGACCAACATGCGCGGCGATGCCCACCGCATCCACGACATCATCGGGGTCATCGACAGCATCGCCTTCCAGACCAACATCCTCGCGCTCAACGCGGCGGTGGAGGCCGCGCGCGCGGGCGAGCAGGGCAAGGGCTTCGCCGTGGTGGCCGCGGAGGTGCGGGCGCTCGCGCAGCGCTCGTCGGGCGCGGCCCGCGAGATCCGCACGCTCATCGCCGCATCGGTGGAGCGCGCGGATGCGGGTGGCGGCCTGGCCGATGCGGCACGGGCATCGATGCAGGGCGTCGCCGGATCGATCGACGAGGTCACACGCCTCATCGAAGGCATCGCCGCGGCGAGCGAAGAGCAGAGTACCGGCATCGAGGGCGTGCGCCAGAGCGTGGGCCACATCGACCAGATGACGCAGCAGAATGCGGCCCTGGTGGAGCAGGCCGCCGCCGCGGCGCTGCGCATGCGCGAACAGGCCGCGGGCCTGGCCGACGCGGCCGCGAAATTCAAGACCGCGTCCTGAACGGTTCCAGGGTCTGCCATGCGCCACTGCCCAGGCAAGACCCGCAGCCCGCAAGGGATGCGGCAAGCGCGTAGCCTTCGGGCTGGGCGGCCCGGCGTCCCGCAAGGGCGGGCGTTTTTTCTCCATCCGCCATGTTTTCTTGAAGGGAGACCACGATGAGCGACCAGAAAATCGAGTTCTACAAAGGCCCTGCGGGAGGCTGGGGGGCGCTCAACAGCGTGAAGAACACCCTTCTGCGGCAGGACATTCCCGTCAAGGGCGCCAAGACGCTGCTCTCGGCCAACCAGCCCGACGGCTTCGACTGCCCCGGCTGCGCCTGGCCCGACCGCAATCACGCCTCCACGTTCGAGTTCTGCGAGAACGGCGCCAAGGCCGTGGCGGCCGAGGCCACGGCGCGGCGCGCGGGCCCCGAGCTGTTCGCGCGCCACACGGTGGCCGAACTGGCCGCGCAGAGCGATTTCTGGCTGGAGGACCAGGGCCGCCTGACGCACCCCATGGTGTTCGACGCGGCCAGCGACCATTACGTGCCCATCGCCTGGGACGACGCCTTCGCCCTCATCGCCCGGCACCTGAACGCGCTGCCCGACCCCAACCAGGCCATCTTCTACACCTCGGGCCGCGCGAGCAACGAGGCCGCATTCCTCTACCAGCTGTTCGTGCGCGAATACGGCACCAACAATTTCCCCGACTGCTCGAACATGTGCCACGAGCCCAGCGGCAGTGCCATGCGCCCGCAGATCGGCGTGGGCAAGGGCACCGTCACGCTGCAGGACTTCGAGGAGGCCGACGCGATCTTCATCTTCGGCCAGAACCCCGGCACCAACCATCCGCGCATGCTCGGCGAACTGCGCGCGGCCCACAAGCGCGGCGCGCAGATCGTGAGCTTCAATCCGCTGCGCGAGCGCGGCCTGGAGCGCTTCGCCGATCCGCAGAGCAAGATGGAGATGGCAACGCTCGGCTCCACGCCCATCAGCACGCACTACTTCCAGGTGCGCGTCGGCGGCGACCTCGCCGTCGTCAAGGGCATGATGAAGCACCTGGCCGAGATCGAGGACCGCCAGGGCGGCGTGTTCGACCACGCCTTCATCCAGCAGCACACCACCGGCATCGAGGCGCTGCTCGCGGACCTGCGCGCGGAATCCTGGTCGGTCATCGAGGAGGAATCGGGACTGGCCGAGGCGCAGATCCGCGCCGCCGCCGAGGTGTACCGCAACGCCCGCAGCGTGATCGCCTGCTGGGGCATGGGCATCACCCAGCACATGCATTCGGTGGCCACCATCCAGATGATCGTCAACTGGCTGCTGCTGCGCGGCAACATCGGCCGCCCGGGCGCGGGCCCGTGCCCGGTGCGCGGCCACAGCAACGTGCAGGGCGACCGCACCATGGGCATCTGGGAGAAGCCCCCGGCAGCTCTGCTGGACCGGCTGCAGGAGGTCTTCGGTTTCGAGCCGCCGCGCGAGCCCGGGGTGGACACGGTGGAGGCGATCCAGGCCATGCTGGACGGCAAGGGCCGCGTGTTCTTCGCGCTGGGCGGCAATTTCGCCGCGGCCACGCCGGATACGTACGAGACCTGGAAGGCGCTGCGGCGCTGCGACCTCACGGTGCACGTGACCACCAAGCTCAACCGCAGCCACATCGTGCACGGCCGCGAGGCGCTGATCCTGCCCTGCCTGGGCCGCACCGAGATCGACATGCAGGCCGCCGGCCCGCAGGGCGTGACGGTGGAGGATTCCATGAGCATGGTGCACATCTCGATGGGCATCAACCCGCCGGCCTCCGAGCACCTGCTCTCCGAGCCCGCCATCGTCGCGCGGCTGGCCGCCGCCACGCTCGGCACCCGCAGCCGCGTGCCGTGGCTCTGGCTCATCGAGGACTACGCGCGCATCCGCGACAAGATCGAGGAAGTGTTCGCCGACTTCAAGGGCTTCAACCAGCGCATCGCCGTGCCCGGCGGGTTCCGCCTGCGCAACACCGCCAGCGAGCGCATCTGGGCCACGGCCACGCGCAAGGCCGGCTTCGTGCCGCACCCCGTGCCGCAGGACACGCCCGTGCACCAGGCGCGGGCCCGCCACCGCGACGCGATCGTGTTCACGCTGCTCACCACGCGCTCGCACGACCAGTACAACACCACCATCTACGGCCACGACGACCGCTACCGCGGCGTCTACGGGCAGCGCCGCGTGGTCTTCATCCATCCCGAAGACATCCGTGCGCTGGGTCTGAAGGACGGCGACTGGGTCGACATCCGCACCGTGTGGAGCGACGGCCAGGAGCGCCGCGCCGACCGTTTCAAGCTCGTGGGCTACGACATCCCGCGCGGCAACCTCGCGGCCTACTACCCCGAGACGAACCCGCTGGTGCCGCTCTCGTCCGTGGCGCTCAACGCCGGCACGCCCACCTCCAAGTCCATCCCCGTGGTACTCGTGCCCAGCGAGGCCGGTGCCGGGGCCGGTGCGGACGACGCCACGGCCTCGCCCCAGTCCGAGACCGTCGCTGCGCCGACAGCGCCCGTGGCCGCGATCTGAGCCTGCCTTGACCCCTCCGGACGACGACTTCACCGCCGTGCTGCTCGCGGCCCTCGCCGAGCTCGATGCGCCGCAGGGCGTATCGCTGCCGCGGCTCGCCAAGCACCTCGACCTGCCCGGCAGCGCCATCCTGCGCCGGTTGGCGCTGCTCGGCGATGCGGTACTGGGCGGGCGACCGGGCCCGGGATGGGTGCGCGTGGCCCAGGACGGCGACCGGTGGCTGGCACGGCTCACCGATGCCGGGCGTGCCCGAGCGGCCGAACGGCAGGCCTCCCCATCCGTCTCGGCATCCGCATGCGCCTTGCCGGGCCTGGCTGGCGCTTCCGGCGACCGGGGGCAGGGCGACGGCAGCACGGACGACGGCACAGCTTCGACGGCCTGGCCGGAGCCCGTGGTGGCGCGCAGGGTGCAGCGCCACGGAGTGGCCCGCATTGGCTCCGCCACTGTTGCTTCGGGAACAATCCCCACTCCGTACGCGCCGGCGACGGGGCCTGCGGCAACGGCAATGGGCACGAGTCCGAACGCGGAGCCTTCCCCGTGGCAGGACGATGCCGTGGCCTCGGAAGTGCCCGTAGCCCTGGTCTTCAACGGCCTCTCGCACGCCGTGATGATGGCCACGCCGGCAGACCTCGAGGCGTTCGCCCTTGGCTTCGCACTCAGCGAAGGCTTGATCGACACGCCTGCCGATTGCCGCGGCATCGACGTGTTCGCGCGCAGTGCGCTGCAGGGCGGCGGCGCTGGCGGCGGCGCGGCCTGCGAAGTGCATCTGGAGATCGCGCCGCGCTGCTTCGCCCGCCTCAAGGAGCGGCGCCGCGCGCTCGCAGGGCGCACGGGCTGTGGCCTGTGCGGCATCGACAGCCTGCAGGCGCTCGACCTCGTGCCCGAACGGGTCACGGTCCGGCCCTGGGTGACCGATCTGCCGGCGGAAACGGTGCTGCGCGCGGTTGCCGCCATGCCGGCGCTGCAGGTGATGAACACCGCCGCCGGGGCGCTGCATGCGGCCGCCTGGGCCACGCCGCAGGGCGAGCTCACCGACCTGCTCGAAGACGTCGGCCGCCACAACGCGCTGGACAAGCTCATCGGCCGCCTCGCACGGCAGGGCCGCTCCGGCGCGGACGGCTTCGTCGTCATGTCCAGCCGCGCCAGCTACGAACTCGTGCGCAAATGCGCGCGCCTGGACATCCCCCTGCTGGCGACCGTCTCCGCACCCACGTCCCTGGCCATCGATCTGGCGGCCGAGGCCGGCATCGCGCTCTGGGGGCTGTGCCGGCCGCCGCGCGCCGTGCGTTACACGCCCGTGCCGGGCGGCGGCTGATCCGCGGGCGGTTCGCGGGCCTGGTCCGGATCCGCTTTCGCTTTCGCTTTCGCCAGTTTCATCACATGCGCACGGCGTGCGCAGGACGGCGCAAGCGCGCCTGCGACCGCCGGGATGCCGCCGGTGCATTCCTCCCACGGAGCCTCCCCTTGCGCGGGAATGCGGATTGCCGGGAACGGAGAAGCGATCGGGCCGGTGGGGCAGCGCGCAACGGCTCGCACTTCCGGTCTTTCTTCACGCGGCAACAGGCTGCTGCATCCCCCACCGCCTTTCGGCACTGTTTTCAAAAAGGGCACCCCATGGCTTCCGCTTCCTCCGGTCCTTCCGCTCCGCCGGCCTCCACCACCTCCCCCGCATCGCCCCAGCCTCCGGGCGGCCAGCCACGCGATCCGCTCTCCTTCGGCATTTCCGTCGCAGGCGAGGAAGACCCTGGCGCCGCCTTCGATAACGATGATCCCGGCACCGGAGCGCCCGCGCCGCGGCCGGGTGCCTCGGACCAGCCGGCGGGGCAGGGCGGCGGCAACGCCCCCCGCCCCGCCGCTCCGCCGCTGGCCCCGGGCGACGAGGCCGCACCCGGCACGCCGGGTACGGGAGAGAACCTCTGCCCCGCCTGCGGCGGCACCGGCCGGTTGGACGGCGCCCCCTGTGCCGAGTGCGCGGGCACCGGCCGCGTCACGGTCGGCATCGGCGGGGCCTGAGCCTTCGGCCCGCCGGGTTGCCCCGGCGCCGCGGAGGGCTGCGCGGTTTGAGCTATCGTGCCGCCCATGATCCCGTCCTTCTTCCTGCTCGGCTGGCGCATGCTGCGGCGCGATCTGCGCGCGGGCGGCCTGCGCCTGCTCACCGTCGCCGTGGCGCTGGCCGTGGCCGCCCTCACGTCCGTGGGCTTCTTCTCCGACCGGCTGCAGGGCGGCCTGGAGCGCGATGCGCTGCAGCTGCTGGGCGGTGACGTGGTCATCGCGAGCGACCAGCCCACGCCACGCAGCTTCATCGACGAGGCACGCTCGCTGGGCCTCAAAGGCGTGACCACGCTCAGCTTCCCCACCATGGGCCGCGCGGCCGACGAGCAGGGCGGGGCCAGCCGCCTCGTGGCGCTCAAGACCGTGGAGCCCGGCTACCCCCTGCGCGGCAGCCTGCAGACTTCCGATGCACCCGGCGCGCCCGGGGCGGCCACGCGCGACATCCCCGCGCCCGGCGAAGTCTGGGTGGACCCGGCCCTGCTCGAAGCCCTGGGCCTCAAGATCGGCGATCCGCTGCTGCTCGGCGACGGCCGCCTGCGCATCGCCCGCACCATCACCGTCGAGCCCGACCGCGGCGCGGGTTTCATGAGCTTCGCGCCCCGCGCCCTGCTCAACGCCGCCGACCTGCCCGCCACAGGCCTCGTACAGCCCGCCAGCCGGCTCACCTACCGCTTCGCCGTGGCCGGCGACACACCGGCCGCCGTGCAGCAGTACACCGCCTGGGCCACCCAGGCCGCGCAGGACCCGTCCCTGCACGGCGTGCGCGTGGAATCGCTCGACAGCGGCCGCCCGGAAATGCGCCAGACGCTCGACCGCGCCCGCAAGTTCCTGAGCCTCGTGGCCCTGCTCGCCGCCTTGCTCTCCGCCGTGGCCGTGGCCCTGGCCGCGCGCGGCTTCGCCAGCGACCACCTGGATGCCGCCGCGCTGCTGCGCGTGCTCGGGCAGAGCCAGCGCGGCATCGCGGGCGGCTACGTGGTGGAGTTCGCGCTGGTGGGCCTGTTCGCGAGCGCCGTGGGCGTGGCGCTGGGCTATGCGGTGCACCACGTCTTCGTGCTGCTGCTCGCCGGCCTCGTCGAGGCCACCTTGCCCGCGCCCAGCCTCTGGCCCGTGGCCTTCGGCTTCGGCATGGGGCTCACGCTGATGTTCGCCTTCGGCCTGCCGCCCGTGCTGCAGCTCGCCCGCGTGCCGCCGCTGCGCGTCATCCGGCGCGACCTGGGGGCCCTCAAGCCCGCATCGCTCGCCGTGCTCGGCGTCGGCGTGGCCGGCTTCGCCGCACTGCTGCTCGCCGTGAGCAGCGACCGCCAGCTCGGCCTCATCGCCGTGGGCGGCTTCGCGGGCGCGGTGGTGCTGTTCGCGCTGCTCGCGTGGGTGGCCGTCAAGCTGCTGCGCGCCAGTGTCAACGAGGCCACGGCCCCGCGCTGGCTGGTGCTCGCCACGCGCCAGATCGCCGCCCGGCCGATTTATGCCGTCGTGCAGGTCAGCAGCCTGGCCGTGGGCCTGCTGGCCCTGGTGCTTCTCGTGCTGCTGCGCACCGACCTCATCGATAGCTGGCAGCGCGCCACCCCGGCCGACGCGCCGGACCGCTTCGTCATCAACGTCATGCCCGACCAGGCCGACGCCTTCCAGGCCGCGCTGCGCGACGCGGGCGTGCGCCGCTACGACTGGTTCCCCATGATCCGCGGCCGCCTCGTCGCCATCAACGGCCGTGAAGTGGGTCCGCAGGACTACGCCGACGACCGCGCCAAACGCCTCGTGGACCGCGAATTCAACCTCTCCAACGCCGCGAAAGCGCCGGACCACAACACGGTTCTGGCCGGCCGTTGGACGGAGGGCGCCGCCGGCGAGATCAGCGTGGAGGACGGCATCGCCGAAACCCTGGGCCTGAAGCTCGGCGACACCCTGCGCTTCGACATCGCCGGCGTGCCGAGCGAGGCGCGCGTCACCAGCCTGCGCAAGGTGGACTGGAGCTCCCTGCGCGCCAACTTCTTCGTCATGTACACCACCGACCGCATGCCGCCCGAGCTGCCCGTCACCTACCTCGCCGCCTACCGCGCCCCCGCCACGCCCGGCTTCGACAACCGCCTGGTGCAGGCCTTCCCCAACATCACCAACGTGGACATGGGCGCCACCCTGGCCCAGGTGCAGCGCGTGCTCGGGCAGGTGGTGCGGGCCGTCGAATTCCTGTTCGGCTTCACGCTCGCCGCCGGCCTCGTAGTGCTGTTCGCGGCCGTCACCGCCACCCGCGAAGAGCGCGCCCGCGAATTCGCCATCATGCGCGCCGTCGGCGCCCGCGCCAGCCTGCTGCGCCAGGTGCAGCGCGCCGAACTCGCCGGCATCGGCCTGCTCGCCGGCTTCCTGGCCAGCGCCGTCGCCGTCGCCGTGGGCTGGGCCCTGGCCCGCTACGTGTTCGACTTCCAGTGGACCGCCTCCCCCTGGGTGCCCCTGGCCGGCGCCCTCGCGGGAGCGCTGCTGGCCCTGGCCGCGGGGTGGTGGGGGCTGCGCGAAGTGCTGCGGCGGCCGGTGGTGGAGACGCTGCGGCGGGCGGCGGAGTGAGTGATTGATTGAGTGAGAAGAAGGAGGGCAGGCCCCGGGCCGGCAGATGAGTGCCCGGACTGCTGGAGGACTCGGCGAGGCGTGCCATAGTCCGCGGATGACGACGATCGATCCTTCTTCTTCCCAAGAGCCGGCTTCCGTTTCCGCCTCCGCTCCCGGTACGGCCCCTTCCGCCGCATCTACTTCGGCACCTGCTCCCGCTCCCGCCGAGGCTGCTGCGCAACCACAGGAGCAACCGCAGCCCGAGCCACAACAACAACAACAAGCCGCGGCCACGCCCTTCGACTGGATCGGCGGCGAACCCGCCGTGCGCACCCTGGTGGACCGCTTCTACGACCTGATGGACCTGGAGCCCGCCTACCGCGAACTGCGCGCCGCCCACGGCACCACCCTGGCCGATGCGCGCGACAAGCTTTTTTGGTTCCTCTGCGGCTGGCTCGGCGGGCCGGACCACTACATCGAACGCTTCGGCCACCCGCGCCTGCGCATGCGGCACATGCCGTTCTCCATCGGCATCAGGGAGCGCGACCAGTGGGTGGCTTGTATGGACCAGGCGATGGGGGAGACCGGCGTGCCCGAGGCGCTGCGGGTGCGGCTTCGGGAGAGTTTCATGGGGACGGCGGATTGGATGAGGAATCGGGGTGGGTGAGTGGCCCCTTTTTTTCCAGACTGAGGCCCCGGACGTCGTACTCGGTGGCGGTGCTGCGGCCCAGGGGATCGGTGGAGCGGATGCGGTTGCCGCGGGCATCGTATTCATGGGTCCATGTGTGGCCCAGGGCATCGGTGACGCGCACGGGGCGGTCCTTTGCGCCGTCCTCGGTACCGTAGTCGATGCGGGTCGCGTGCCCGGCGGCATCCAGGTGCAGCGTCAGGTTGCCGCGGCGGTCAAACACGGTGCGCGTCTCGCGGCCCAGGGCATCCACGGCCGCCTCGGGGTGGCCGCTGGCGTCGAAGGGCGTGCGGCTCATTCGCGACTAGAGCATTACTGTGAGTTTATAACCGTGCGCCGAGCACCACTTACAGGTTAGCAAATAGCGCCGTCCGCGAAACATTGACCTCATTCCGGCGGAAAAATCTTGCTGAGAGTAATTTGGCGATCGGGCAGATGGGGTCAGGGAAGAAATGGCTGGACTAATATCTTGAGACTGCCCCGCAACTGCTATTTTGATTCTCCGTAATCGATAAATCCGCCCATGGTAATTGCTAAGCACCAAGAGCCATCTGGAGGGAAAAAGTAATGATGTTGTGGAACATTAATTATTAATATTTCAAATATAGGCCAAAAAGAATTTTTAGATATTTTTATCCCAAAATCCAATGATGAATCGTTGATATATAAAATATTGGGTAAACGTCCAATTGCTTCGTTGAAACCTTTGCTGCTTAGATATTCCTTTGTCAGTTTTAATTTTATTGAGTTGTCGATGGTCATGTTTCCCTTGTTGTAATTTTCCGACCAGTGGTTTTTGGTTTGACTCCAATTTATTTTTGATCCAAGAAATTTGAAATTTCCACCTAATATTTTTATTAAACTATCTTGGTCTTCTTCGACGGTCGCCTCATTTTTAGAAATGAAGGGCGCGATTTTTTCAATAATTTCTTCGTCTAAATTCATCTTTTTCTCTGAGGTTTGGATGGTAGACCCGACAAGCTCCACGCAGACAAGGGCTATGACTACGACAAATGCCGCAAGGCACTACGCGAGCGCGGCATCCAGGGGCGCATCGCACGACGCGGCGTCGAGAGCAGTGAACGGCTCGGACGCCATCGCTGGGTGGTCGAGCGCACGCATGCCTGGATCGCAGGCTTTGGCAAATTGCGCATCCGTTTCGAGCGACAACTCGACACCCATCTGGCCCTGCTCAAGCTTGCATGCTCCATCACCTGCCTGCGCTTCGTTGAGATTTTTTTGTTAACCACTCTAAATAGCAGGATTTTCAAAAAATACTACTTCTCCTTCGTGATATTTTTCAAGGATCCAGTTTTCTCCAATAATCCAAAAATCCCAATCTTCAGTTACTATTTCTTCGGAGAAATCTTTTATGAATTCTGTGTTGCAACTTATCTCGACGAGATTAGCGTTTGACCAAATTATGGTCGCGTTTTTGTCGAAAATTTTCGTCGAAAAAATTTCTTTGATAATTTTTCCGGCATGTAAATCGTCGGTGAATTTGTATGTTTCTTTTCCATTTTCCGGTAAGCTAAGCCTACCCCATGATGTTGTGGGTATTTTGCGATTGTTTAATTCTTCCTCTATATCAAAATCAATCAACTTTAAATTGTATTTTTCTCGATTGATTTTTTTTATGAAGTTCGGCAATATTTTCATGTATTTTTCTTAAGGAGAATCTTAAAGGTTTCTTCAGTTCCAGAAAAATTTATAGCCCATTTCTTTGCGCATCCCCCCTTCCCAACTTCCACATTGATGTGTGCTCCTTTATCAGGGTCGTAATCAAGGCAAGGCGCTTGAACTCCCCATTTCCAGTTCCAGTAAAACCGGTTCTTCTTCCTCTTCCGGCACCGAGTCGTCCAGTTTGAGGGAGTCGACCACTGGGATCTATGCTTCCCATTTTCATCAGTGCGATATTTCTGGCTTGTTCAAATGACCCTGCTTCAGTTATTGCTTCCTTTTTTGGAGGGCAAGTTTGTGATAATCCATAAGGATCTATCCAGTTTGATGGATTTATCGTGTACTCAAGAGGTTAGTACTTCCGACTAGTCCAATCGGATCCTGACTGGCAAACCGCCCCACCACCGGATCGTAGTACCGAAACCGGTTGTAATGCAGCCCCGTCTCTTCATCGAATTGCTGCCCTTGGAACCGGAAGGGTTGCTCGATCAGCGGTGGTGCGAGTGAGCGGAAACGCGTGCTTTCCGCTTCTTGCTGGTCCATTCCCGGACCATGGCCCCTGCGCCGCTGATCCGCCATTCCGTCGGTGCCCGTCGCTCGGATTGGCAATGCCCGCAACGTGGCCTCCCCCTACACCTTGTAATCCGCAGCCCAGGCAATGTGCCCCTGGGCATCGGTCAACTCCAGCGGGGCACCGATCTGGTCGCACTGGTACCAGTAGATGCGCCGGTCCCCTGGCTGCTGCGTGCCCTGCACCGTGGCCAAAGGCACGAAGCTGCCCGGCTCGTAGATGAACAGGCTGGCCTTGCCGCCGCGTTGGCTGTGCATCCAGCGCAGTTCGGCGACTTCGTGATGCCCTGCCTTCTGGTTGCCGCGGGTGCGGCGCACGACGTTGCCATGCAGGTCGTATTCGAAGTGCAGGTCCTGGTAGAAGCGCAGGCGGTTGTTGCCCACCACACCCAGCCCGGGAGCAGATGCTTGTGCGTCTTGCCGGCAAGCATGTGCGATTTCGATAGCACTTAAATCAAGGGGGGGTGTTATTTGCTGACCATTCTTTTAAACACTTTGAGCAAACGGGAATCAATTTGTCAAATATTTCTTCGGAGAAATCATCGTCGTAGAATTTTTCACTAGAATGGAACGGGATTCCATGATCAAGACTAAATATTTTATCGACCAAATATTTTCCTGGTATGGAAAATATCGTTAATGAGATTGTTTGGGTTTCAATTTTGGCATTGGCTTTTATTGCCTCTGCAATGTTTGGTGTTGTAAATGACGACAAAGTAGCCCCATGAAATGGGCAAATGGACATTGTCATTTTTTTCCTTTAATCATATCAAGGATTTTTCTAAATCGGTTTTTGGGTTCACGGGGCATGTCAACTCCGCCAGCCTTAAGCACCTCTGCTACGTGGGTCACACAGCTGTTATCTTTTCGATCATAAGGGCCAGTGTACTGGCCCATCATTTTTCTTTGATAGTCTTGTGCAGCTTTTGCATCAGGGATCGCAACGGTTGCTTGCGTCGTTCCGGAATTGCCGCGATTTGATAAGATCGCGGTCTGTTTTTCATCTTGAAAAACCCCTTAATGCGTATGCAACGAGGTACCATTTGCGGTAACTTCTATGCTGTAGTGTTCAAAAGGATTGTCGACGGTGCCTTCATAATGATGAATTGTCGCGACCCCTGTCGGGCAAGGGCAGCAGGATAGCCCAAAAGGATCTATCCAATTATTCGGGCTAGGCGCATATGTAAATGAGTTAACGCCACCAAGTAGTCCAATCGGGTCTTGACTTACAAACCGCCCCACGACCGAATCGTAGTACCGGAACCGGTTGTAATGCAGCCCCGTCTCTTCATCAAACTGCTGCCCCTGGAACCGAAAGGGTTGCTCGATAAGCGGTGGTGCGAGTGAGCGGGAGCGCGTGCCTTCCGCTTCTTGCCGATCCATTCCCGGACCATGGCCCCTGCGCCGCTGGTCTGCCATTCCGTCGGTGCCCGTCGCCCGGATCGGCAATGCCCGCAGCGTAGCCTCCCCTCACACCTTGTAATCCGCAGCCCAGGCAATGTGCCCCTGGGCGTCGGTCAACTCCAGCGGCGCCCCGATCTGGTCGCACTGGTACCAGTAGATGCGGCTGTCCCCTGGCTGCTGCGTGCCCTGCACGGTGGCCAAAGGCACGAAGCTGCCCGGCTCGTAGATGAACAAGCTGGCTTTGCCGCCGCGCTGGCTGTGCACCATGAGGTCGCCGTCCCACAGGTAGCGCGTGGTGCCGAAGGCATCAGCCTTGGCCACTCGCCGGCCGAGCGCATCGTAGGCGTTGCGGGTGGCCTGGGTCACCCCGTGGCGTGTGGTTTTCGCCTCGACCAGTTGGTGGTCGGCATTCCAGCGCAGTTCGGCGACTTCGTGATGCCCTGCCTTCTTGTTGCCGCGCGTGCGGCGCACGACGTTGCCATGCACGTCGTATTCAAAATGCAGATCCTGGTAGAAGCGCAGGCGGTTGTCGCCGACCACGCCCAGGCCGGGGGGATGTCTGCGCGTCTTGCCGGGAGCGCTGCATTTGCGCCTCGGTGGCATCCAGCAGGTTGCCCGCAGGGTCGAAGGCAAACAGCTCCCGCGGTGCATGGCTGCCCTGGCCGGGCAGGGCAGCGAGGATGCGGCCCACGGGGTCGTAGCGGAACTCCTGGCTTCCGCGCAGGGTGTCGGCCCGGGCAACGAGTTGCCCCAGGGCATCGTAGGCATAGGCGCGTTCGAGCCGCACCGTGGCTATGGGGGCGGCGGACGACGAGCCTACTGCCGCCCGGTGGCGCACCAGCCGCCCGGCCGGGTCGTAGTCGTAGCGGCTGTGCAGTGCGCCCTGGCTGCGCTGGCTCTCGCGGTGCAGGGCATCGCGCTCGATGTCGGTGATGACGGTGCGTGCGCCCTGCGTGCCCGCGCTCGCGCCCGCCTGTGCAGGTTCGGTCAGCCCGATCTGGTGCAGGTGGCCCGATCCGTAGTGCAGCCAGTCCAGCGCCCGGCCGTCGGGCAGGGTGGTGCGGGTGCGATGGCCCAGTTCGTCGTATTCGTGCGAGAGGGACCGTTCCTCGGGCTGTCCCTTCTGCCCAGGCAGGGGCTGGAGCGTCTGCACCTCCTGCAGGATCTGCCCAACCGGGTCGTAGCGCCATGCGATCGCGGCGGCCGGGTTGGTGGCCACCGTCAGGCGGCCGAGCGGGTCGTAGGCATAGGTGGCGCGGCTGTCTTCGGCCGAGGCATCGCCGTGTGCGCGCTTGCCCACCAGCCGGCCGAGCGCGTCGCGCTCCAGGTGCGTGACCTTGCCCGGTCCGGCATCGCTGCCTCCGGCCTCGACGACGTGGGTCAGTTCGCCCGCGGCGTTGTACACGTAGCGCTGCCAGCGGCCGTCGAAGCCGATCTCGTCGGTGAGGTGGTCGGCCGCGTCGTAGAGGAAGCGCGTGTGCGCGCCGTTCTCGTTGGTGAGGGCCACGAGCCGTTCGCCCAGGTCGTAGTGGTAGCGCAGCACGCCACCGCGCGCGTCGGTGCGCTCGGCGGGCTGGCCCGAGCCGTGGTAGCGGTAGCGCGTGGTGCCGCCGAGCGGATCGGTGTAGGCGAGCAACTGGCCTTCGCCGCCCCATTCGTAGCGGTGGGTGGCGCCCGTGGGTTCGGTCACTTCACGCAGGCGGCCCTGCGCGTCGTGGCGGTAGCGGGTGGTGTGGCCCAGGGCATCGACACTCGCGGCCAGATGGCCCAGTGCGTCGTAGGCATAGCGGCTGGTGCGGCCCGAGCAGTCCGTGTAGGCGACGAGTTGGGCGGAGGCGTCCCACTGCAGCCGGCGGGTGCGGCCGGCGGCATCGGTGAGGGCGACCGGCAGGCCCCGGGCGTCGTACTCCGTGGCGGTGCTGCGGCCCAGAGGGTCGGTGGAGCGGATGCGGTTACCGCGCGCATCGTACTCGTGGGTCCACGTGTGGCCCAGGGCATCGGTGACGCGCACGGGGCGGTCCTTGGCGCCGCCTTCGGTGCCGTAGTCGATGCGGGTCGCGTGCCCCGCGGCATCCAGGTGCAGCGTCAGGTTGCCGCGGCGGTCGAACACGGTGCGCGTCTCGCGGCCCAGGGCATCCACTGCCGCCTCGGGGTGGCCATTGGCGTCGAAGGGCGTTCGGCTCACGTGCGGGAGGATGCATTGCCGTGGTATTTACCAGTGTGCGGGAATCACCACTTCAGGGGAATACATAGCGAAGTCGGTTGTCTGATTTTCAGGTGTTGGACTTCAGGTTTTAGACCGCCAATGTGTTTTCTTTTGCTAATACCAGATAAATCCATAAATCAATTTGGACTTACGCTGCAAAATAATACCCAAAGTCCCTCTTCCTCGTCTAGCCCACTTTCAATTATATCTTTTAGATATTCGCTAATTATTTTTTCCATTCCGACACTTTGGATTTTTGTTTTAAATGATTTTGCAGGGTCGTTTGATGCGATGACGCTAAACCTGAGTTCATTTGCTAGTGAATCTATCCAGAAATAAATGGTTGAATTTTCCTTGATTTTTTTGGTAACTATTGATTTAATGGATTTAAGGAAATTTTCGAAATCGACATATCCAATATTTGATTTATCTTTATCCTCTATACTTATTGAATAAGAATTATCTCTTGCCTGATTTTTTGATTCGGCTAATGAGGCTGGAATATAGTTTTTTTTGATGTCTTCGGTAATTTTTCTCAGTACCGGTGGCAATGGTGTTAAACGTTTTTGCATTTCATCTTGCTCGTATCAATGGTCTTTCCTGCTTCGCCCTTATGCTTGCTCATGATGTCCCCGTACTCATCCAAATCTGCTTCCCAAGTCATATTTTTTTCTGTGCCTTTAAAAACTTTCCAAGCGCTGCCACCGTGACCAGTTTGATCCTCAGAATACCAGCGCCCATCTTTTGGGTCTCTCATGATTTTCACTCGTCCCACCCCAGGAACGTGTCCCTCACACACTCTGTCAACTCTTTCTATTTTCCATTTTTCGCAATCGCAGTAGCGTAACGCTTGATTGGGTTTCTCAGATCTTTTTCTAGAATTTAGTCCCAATGGATCGAGCCAGCCAAGTGCACTGGCTCCGTATAAAAATAAATTCAATCCGCCATTTAGACCGATTGGGTCTTCGCTAATAAATCTACCTAAAGCCGAATCGTAATATCTAAACCGGTTGTAATGTAGCCCGGTTTCATCATCGAACTGCTGCCCCTGCAACCGGAAAGGCTGTTCGATGATCGGCGGCGACAGTGTCCGGGATACCGTTTCCCTGCTAAATCTCTGTGTGCCATCGTCCGGCCCATGTCCCCGACGTCGTTCGCCGGATGCTCCGTTCGTCCCATTAGCCGCCTTGGGTACGGCCCTCAGCATGGCTTCGCCCCAAACTTTGTAATCGACCGCCCAGGCAATCTGCCCTTTGGCATCAGTCAACTCCAGCGGCGCCCCAATCTGATCGCAGTGGTACCAATAGATGTGTTGTTTCTCTGCCGTACCTTGGACGGTAGCCAGCGGCACGAAGCTGTCCGGCTCATAGATGAACAGTGCCTCGCGTCCCCCGCGCTGGCTGTGCACCATCAGGTCGCCATCCCAAAGATAGTGCGTGGAGCCGAACCGATCGCTCTTGGCCACGCGGCGGCCGAGCGCATCGTAGGCGTAGCGGGTGACCTGCGTCACGCCGTGTCGGGTAGTGGTGGATTCGACCAACTGGTGGTCGGCATTCCAGCGCAGCTCGATGGTTTCGTGGTGACCCGCTTTGCGGTTGCCGCGCGTGCGCTTCGTCACGTTGCCATGGATGTCGTACTCGTAGTGCAGGTCCTGGTAGAAGCGCAGGCGGTTGTCGCCCACAACGCCGAGTCCCGGGGGCATGGCCTGCCCCGGTTGCTGGCGCTGCATCTGCGCTTCGCTGGCGTCCAAGAGGTTGCCCGCGGGATCGAAGGCGAACAACTCCCTGGTGAGTGAGCTGCCCTGCCCGGGAAGGGCGGCGAGTATGCGCCCCGTGGGGTCGTAGCGGAAGTCCTGCCGGCCGCGCAGGGAGTCGGCACGCGTGACGAGTTGGCCCGTGGCGTCGTAGGCATAGGCACGCTCGATGAGCGCGCCGGAGGCCACAGGTGCGCCAGAACCCACTGGTGCCACGTTGCCATTACCGTTGCCGCGCAGGCTGGCGCGGTGGCGTACCAGGCGGCCTGCCGGGTCCCAGCCGTAGTGACTTGTGGCAGCACCCTGGCTGCGCTCCGTCTCGCGGTGCAGGGCGTCGCGTTCGATGTCGGTGATGACTTCAGCGGCCCCGCCATCGTCCGCCGGCGCGATGTTGATCTGGTGCAGGTGCCCCGAGCCGTAGAGCAGCCAGTTCAGCGTGCGCCCATCGGGGAGGGCGGTGCGGATGCGGTTGCCCAGTGGATCGTAGGCGTGGGCCAACGTGCGCACCAGATCGTTGGAAGCCGGATGACCGGGGAGGGAACGGCCTACGCCGGTTCCTCCTTGCCCTTGCCCGATCAGCGTCTGCGTCTCCGACAGCAACTGCCCCACCGGGTCATAGGCGAAAGCGAGGTGCGCCGCTCCGTTGTTCGCTTGGGTCAGGCGGCCCAGCGCGTCATAGCGATAGCTGGATTCCTCCACGGTGCCATGCCCGTGCGATCGCTTGGTCAGCAACCGGCCGAGCGCATCGCGCTCCAGGTGCGTGACCTTGCCTGGGCCGGCATCGCTGCCTCCGGCCTCGATGACGTGGGTCAGTTCGCCCGCGGCGTTGTACACGTAGCGCTGCCAGCGGCCGTCGAAGCCGATCTCGTCGGTGAGGTGGTCGGCCGCGTCGTAGAGGAAGCGCGTGTGCGCGCCGTTCTCGTTGGTGAGGGCCACGAGCCGTTCGCCCAGGTCGTAGTGGTAGCGCAGCACGCCACCGCGCGCGTCGGTGCGCTCGGCGGGCTGGCCCGAGCCGTGGTAGCGGTAGCGCGTGGTGCCGCCGAGCGGATCGGTGTAGGCGAGCAACTGGCCTTCGCCGCCCCATTCGTAGCGGTGGGTGGCGCCCGTGGGTTCGGTCACTTCACGCAGGCGGCCCTGCGCGTCGTGGCGGTAGCGGGTGGTGTGGCCCAGGGCATCGACACTCGCGGCCAGATGGCCCAGTGCGTCGTAGGCATAGCGGCTGGTGCGGCCCGAGCAGTCCGTGTAGGCGACGAGTTGGGCGGAGGCGTCCCACTGCAGCCGGCGGGTGCGGCCGGCGGCATCGGTGAGGGCGACCGGCAGGCCCCGGGCGTCGTACTCCGTGGCGGTGCTGCGGCCCAGAGGGTCGGTGGAGCGGATGCGGTTACCGCGCGCATCGTACTCGTGGGTCCACGTGTGGCCCAGGGCATCGGTGACGCGCACGGGGCGGTCCTTGGCGCCGCCTTCGGTGCCGTAGTCGATGCGGGTCGCGTGCCCCGCGGCATCCAGGTGCAGCGTCAGGTTGCCGCGGCGGTCGAACACGGTGCGCGTCTCGCGGCCCAGGGCATCCACTGCCGCCTCGGGGTGGCCGTTGGCGTCGAAGGGCGTGCGGCTCACGTGGCCCAGCGCATCGCGCACGGCCACGATGTCGCGGCGCTCGTCGAAGGCGAAGCCCATGGTGCGGCCCAGCGCATCGTGCATCCAGGTGCGGTGCCGCTCATAGGTGAACTGGTGGGCCGCGCCGCTGTCGAGGTTGCGCGATACGGTGACGCGGCCCTGCGGGCTCAGCGTGTCGTATTCGTTGTGGTGGCGCGCGCCGTCGGCCAATGTGTAGCCGACGAGCAGGTGCCGGCTCCATTCGAAGCGCCGCACGCGGCCGGCGGCGCTGGTGTGGGCCACGAGGTTGGGCGGAGCCAGCTCGCCGCGCGGGTCCTGTGCGTCGGGCGCGTAGTGGTAGCGCGCCAGCAGCGTCTCCTCGCCGCCGGCGTGCAGTGCGTGGACGGCCTCCAGCTGGCCCTGCGGGCTCCAGTCCAGGCGAAACCAGCGGCCCGCACTGTCGGCGATGCGCCCGGGGCGGGGCGGTGTGCCGAAAGGGCGGAAGCCCGGGCCGAAGGCGCTCTGGTCGAAGTGCAGCTGGATGCGGTTGTCGTTGCGGTCGCTGAGGGCCACGAGCGGCAGGCGCCACTGGCCCGCGGCCTGGCGCGTGAAATGGTGGATGCGCCCGTCGGTATGCACGAGTTGCCACGCATCGGCATGGGTACGGCGGACGGTGAAGCGCTCGTAGGCCTCGAAGTGCTCTTCGCCTTCCTCCAGGCCGGGCAGGCGGACGGCGCGGCCCTGGCCATCGTGGTAGAGCAACTGGTCCGCCTGTAGCCACAGTTCGGTGGCGAGGGGATGGCTCCAGCCCTGGCCGAACCAGCCGTCGGTGCGTGCGTCCCCGCTGCGGTAGTGGCGCAGCCAGCCCACGGGGATCGGCCCGCCGAGCGAGAAATCCGTCTGCGTGAGGGTCTTTTCGCCCGTGGCGAGAATCACGGGGTTCTCTGTCGCACATGCGCACTTCGTCGAATGGCCTTCGGGTTTTTGCGACGTCTGGACGTTGGTGGTGCTGTTCTCGCGTTTTTTCGCCGGCCGGGATTTCTTGGTGATGATGGAGATGCCCACGCCCACGGTGCTGCGCGCGAGGATGCCTGCGGCGCGTTTGGCCATGTCGCGCTTTTCCTGCTGGGACAGGTCGGGCCGCGTGAGATCGGCGATGAGGCCGCCCAGCTCTTCCTTGAGGGCGGCGGCGGTCTGTACCCCGGCTTCCACGCGCTGGCCCACGCGCACGCCGGTGGCGGCCCCGGTCATGAGCGCACCCGCGCCGGAGCCCCCGGCCGTCACCGGGGCGGCTGCCGTGAGGGCCGCGGTGGCGAGCGCCATGCCGCCGTCGACCGCCAGCCCGCCGAGTGTTTCCCAGGTGAACAGGTCCTTGAGGCTGGCCAGCACCTCGTCGCCGAACTCACTGGCGATCTCCGATGCCAGGTCGCCGTCCAGTTCCTTGGCGATGTCCCAGGTGTTGGACATCGCGGTTCTCACCGCGCCGAAGCTGGCCCAGATCGAGGTGGTGCCCACCTCCGTTTCGTGCCGCACGGTTTTGTGGCCTTCGATCCAGACCTGCTTGCCCCAGTTGCCCGTGAAGGTGGCAGGCCCGTCGCGCACCAGGGTGACGACGCCCCCCTTGGACACCTGGGGCGCATGCCATCCGTTCATCAGCGCACTCTCGGCCGTGGCCACGTCGGTGCCCGAGTGGAAGGTGGAGCCCGCGGGGTTGTCGATCGAACCGCTGTCGTTGCGGTAGGGCGCCACGCCCGGAAGGTCCTTCTTGCGGAGGAAGACGAAATCGTCCGGCTTGAACACCCTCGCCGCGGCGGCTTGCGACACGACCTCCTTGCCGTCTATGTAAGTCTTCCCCACGTCAACTGTCCTCTCTGCCTTGTCTGTCGTTTTTTTCGATGGTTCATGCCGCCGTGCACTCGATGGCGCCCGCACTGCAGGGCCCCGCGATGTCCTGGGTGCTGCACAGGGCCTGCCCGACCTCCGCCAGCCCGTGCCGGTGCAGGCCCGCGGCCAGGGCCCACTGCACGGCGCCCCACGCGGCACCCAGCTGCCCCAGCAGTTCGGCGGGCTGCAGGGGGCCCGCATGCCAGCCGTGCCCGCTGTCGGATGCGGACAGGCGGCCGAGCGCCGCGGCCATGTCTTCCTGCCGCCACGGGCTGCCGTCGCTGTCGCTGATGTGCCGCCGGACGTGGTGCAGGGGCAGGCCCGCGGCCTGGAGCGCTGCCTTCAGGGCCTGCTCCAGGGCGCGCCCGTCGCCCGACCGCTGGCTGGGCCAGCGCGGAGAGGCCTCCGGCGCATCGGTGACCGCCGGTGCGTGCAACGCGGTGCCGCCCGCGCGCTTGCGCTCGGCAGCGGCGACAGGGTGCAGCAAAAGCGCTGCCGCGGCCTCCCCGGGCACCCATCCGCTGCTGTTGTTCCTGGCGTAGATGCGTTCCGCGCGCCAGTCGCGCAGCAGCACGTCCTGGTCGCACAGGGAGTCCGCCGCCAGCAGGACGACCTGTGCGGGAGGGCTGTCGTGCCGGAGCGCCAGGAAGGCATGGGCCAGCGCCCGATGGCAGGTTTCGGCGCCGCCCGCGAATGCACGGGTTCCGTGCACGGGCAGCCCGGTCTGGCGGCAGGCGTGGCCCAGGTCCTGGCTGAATGCCTGGAGTGCCGGGTCGTCCCCGGACACCCACGCGGGCAGCGCCAGCAGATAGAGCGTCGGCACCAGCGGCAGCGTATGCAGGTGCGCCATCATCGGGCGCCAGGCGGCCCGGATGAGCGCGTTCAGGCGGTCGCGCCCGCGGGTCGGGCCGGCCACGTCGTCGGCCGGCGCCGTCAAGAGCTTGACGCCGTCCACCTCGCGGTAGCGGAACTGCTTGCGCTGTGCGGAGAACGCCACGACGCTGGTCAGCCAGTCGTCGCCCAGGCTGGTGGACAGGGTGGCGTGCTCGATGCGGAGCGCTTGCGCGGGATGGGTCGATGGAGCCATGGAAGCGTTGGACCGGAAAGAGGGAGTTCAGGCATCGCACGCACGCAGCGTGATGTGGCCCTCTGGGGGCAGCAGGCAGCGCCAGACGATGGCGCAGCGCCCCTCGTCCGGCACCACGATGCAGGTGTCCGCTGTCAGCGGAACGACGGTTTGCGTATCCAGCAGCGCCACGGGTTTGGCGGAAGGCCACACGACCTGCACGGTGCCGCTCGCGGTGAGCCCGTGCAGGGCGATCGCTTCGCCCGGCGATGGCGCCTCCGGCCACTGCAGGCGCGGGTCCGCCTGGTTGTGGAAGAGCGGGTGGAAATCCCGCGGCGGGCGCGGTGCGCGCTCCCGCTGCCATGGCAGATCCCGGGTTCCCATATGGACCAGGCGATGCCCGGCGTTTTCCGGCCAGGGGCCGAATCCCGCAGGCAGCGGGTTGCCGGTGATGTCGGCGACTGGATGGTCCGGATGCTCCACCCAGGGCAGGGCGATGCGATGCAGCACTTCACCGGCATGGCCCGCCGTACCGCCCATGCCCTGGGGGTTGTGGGCCGTCGCGGAGGCCGGCGTGTCTCCACCGAAGGAAAAGCAGGGATGGACCGGCACGCGGTGCACGGCGCTCACGAAGTCCCCCGCGACACCTCCGCCGCCCGACAGCAGGGTCCGGCGCCAGAACCGGGGAGCGCACAGTGTGAGCGCGGCCACCTGCCGGCGGTGCACGACCGCGGCAAGAAACCGGTATTCGGCCTTGCCGGTCCGCGGATACCCGTAACCACTGACGATGAAGTCGAACCGCGGTTTGGGCGGTACGGCGTCGGAAGGAATCCACTCGATCTCCTCCTCCAGCCGCGGGCCGAGCGCGGTGCGCTGGGCGGGCTCCAGTGCCAGGTCCGCCATCCTCGTCATCTGAGGCGCATCGCGGAAGCCGAGGCTTCCTGGCTCGGAAGACAGCGTATCGGGCCGGTTCAGATCCCAGACACCTTTCACGATCAGCATGCGCACCACGTGCCCGTCGGCATCCGTGTGGGGGCGCACCGCCGCGGCAAAGGGCGTCAGGTTCAGCACCTGGCTCATGCCGCAGGCTCCGCACTCCGCGTTTCCGCCATCCAGGACGACAGGCCGATGACCTGGACCTGGTGCCTGCTGGGCGCATAGGCGGACAACCCGGCACCGACGGCCTTCTTCGACTGCACCGCTTGCTCGATGTACAGCGCCTGCCGCATCAGCGTCGTGAGCTGGAGAACGGCCGGTCCCAGCGCGGCGCCTCCGTCTTCCCGCCGGAGCAGTGCGCGGCCGAAGCGCAGGCGGCGGCTTTGCCCGGGTTCGGTGGCCGCCAGCATCGCCTCGGGCGTCCACTCGGCATGCCTCGCCTGGTTCGTGACGCCGACGTGTGCGTTGCGCAGTGTCTGCAGCAACGCGAGGCGCAAGGCCTGCTCGCGGATCTCCGGGGGCGCCGTCTTGTCCCGCACTTCGGCGGGCACTTCGCCCAGGAACGTCCACAAGGCGTCCAGTTGTGCGGGCGTGGGCTCCGATACCTGTTGGAGAACGCTGCGTCCCAGATGGACCAGCCCCTCGGGGAACCCCGCCAGTGCCAGCACGCGCCAGCGCATTCCATCGTCCAGGGCGGCGTCTTCCAGGGCCAGCCGGTGGGCCTGCACGGGGTCGCTGAGCGTGGCCAGGCACCATGCAAGCCGCTGCAGGGCAGGGTGCTGCATGCGGGCGCACTGCAGGTAGCCCGATGTCGGGATGAGGTCCAGCCGGCCGCTGGTGGCGACCAGGCGCAGGGCGTGCAGCAACGCGTCCGCATCCCCGGTGCCGCGCCGGTGGACGCGCGCCGGCAAGTCTGCCGGGGGATGGTTCAGGCGGCACAGTGCAAGCTCGCAGGCGCGCAGCAGGGGGCCGTCGGGCAGCTCCGCCGCCAGTGCGGCGATGCGCGGGGCAGTGGCGGCGATTCCGCACCGGCCTGCCAGCTCCACCCCCAGGGTTTGGATGGATTCGGCGTTCGACGTCAGCAGCGCCGCTGTGCGGGCGATGCGCGCAGCATCCCCTTGCCGGGACTGCGGAAAGAACCACCAGGCATCCCTGAAGGCCGTGCGATGGTGCCCGCCGTACCGGCTGAACCAGCGCTCCGCCATGGCGTCCGCCCGCGCGTGGCCATGCATCTCCATGCTGCAGGCCGCGGCGACGTGGACGAGGGCATCGAGGGCCGGGCCGGGCACACAGGCCGACAGCTCCCTGTCCAGGGCTTCCAGGGTGTGCTGTCCGAATACCGATAGCGCCCGTACGTTGCGGTCGATCTTGCGGTCCACGGTCTGCAATGCCAGGAGGCGGAAATCCATCGTTCCGGTGATGTGCAGCCGGCGGCGACGGGCGCGTACGGTTTCCTCCAGAAGCTCTGCGATGAGCTGATCACGGCTGGGCATGGGGGCGTCGCGTTCAGTTCAGATCGATGGATGCGCCTTCGATCCGGTAGGGGCCGATGGAGGATTGGGTGATGGCCTGGGCCTCCAGCACGACGCTTCCCTGTGCGTTGAAACGGAGCACGGAATCGCCGCACCGGATCTCGACGGACCCGAGCGCCGTGAGGTCCAGGCGCTGGGCGTGGATGCGGAGGGTGCCGGTCGCGGGATCGAAGCCCACGCCTGCTGCCTCGACGCCGCCGTCCTGGCCGGGGGCGGTGGCTGCGGCGTCCCGCAGAGGGTAGGCGGCCACGACCAGCGCCGGCGCGTCGGCATCCAGCAGGACGGCCACCCGCTGTCCGGGGACGGGCCAGGGCAGATGCGTCGCGATCTCCGCGGGCATGGCTTGGCCCTCGATCTCGACGATCGCTGCGCCGCCCGAATCGATGCGGAGGATGGTCCCGGCGCGCATGGGCCCTTGGACGGGCGTTGCGACAGGGGTGTTGCGTTGTGGAATGGCCATGGTGGATGCAATCTGAAGCGAAGCGGCATGGGTGGCCGCCGGAGCGGAGCCGGTGTCAGTCGTTGTCCCGGACCTGCGGGCTGACGGAGAGGATCTTGTTCTCGCCGACGAAGGTGATGTCTTTGCCGTTGAGCGTGATGGTTCCGTCCTCCTTCAGCACGAGGCTGCTGCTTCCGACGGTGATCGACACGCTCTGTGCATCCATGGTGATGTTGGAACCACCGCCACCCGAGCCCGAGGAGCCCTTGGAGGACGCGACGATGTTCTTGGGCCCCCCGGCCGCCGCCGCGCCGCCGCCACCTCCTCCGCCGCCGCCGACGCTGAGGGTGTATTTCGTTCCGACCGTGGTGGACTGGTCGGTGCCGACCGTCGTGGTCTGCGTGCTCCCGACCACGGTGGCCATCATGGCTCCCACGTTGAGGTTGTAGGCCACGCCCACGTTCTCCATCCGCCCCACGCCCACGTTCTGCATGTAGGCGATGCCGACGGTCTCGGTCTTCATCTTGCCGACCTTGATCGACCAGTTGCTGCCGATCTTGTCCTTCTCGTTGCGGCCAATGTTCTTGGTGCGGTTCTTTCCGATGGACACGCTCTCGTCGATGCCCACGTCTTCCCGGCGGTTGTCCCCAATGGAGATCGTCTCGTCGTGGTCCACCCGCTCCTTGCGGTTGGAGTGGATGGTGATGGTTTCGTCGCCATCCACTTCTTCTGTGCGCCAGCCGTGCACCGTGATCTTCTCGTTCCGGTCGACGGTTTCCGTACGGTCACGGTGGATGACGTTCGTCTCGTCGCGGTCGATGGTTTTCCGGCGGTCCTGACCCACCCACTTGTCCTCATCGTTCTCGACTTCGGTGAGCTGGTCCTTCTGCGCATGCAGCCACAATTGCTCCGCGCCCTTCTTGTCTTCGAAGCGGATCGCGTTGGCGTCGCCGCCTCCGTTCTTCATGCCGTCGCCGGCGGCGCCGCCCTTGCTCGAATTGGTTTTGATGCCGGACTGCGTGGCATTGCCCGGCAGGCCCCAGGGCGGCATGTTGGCGGCGTTGTAGACGCAGCCCAGGATGATCGGGTAGTCCGGGTCCCCGTTCAGGAAATCCACGATAACTTCCATCCCGATGCGCGGCGTGAACACCGCGCCGAAGCCGGGGCCGGCCCAGCTGGTCGAGACGCGCACCCAGCAGCTGGAGTGCTCGTTCATCGCGCCGATGCGGTCCCAGTGGAACTGCACCTTCACGCGGCCGTACTGGTCGGTCCAGATCTCCTCGCCGGGCGGGCCGACCACCACGGCGGTCTGCGGGCCGGTGGTGCGCGGGCGCGGGGTGGCCACCCGCGGGCGGTAGGGCACGGAAGTGGGATGCACTTCCATGCGGAACTTCTGCACCGAGCCGGCCTGCGTCTGCCCGACGCCGCCCGTGCCCTGCGTGGCCTGCACGTTCTCTTCCAGGTGGTAGTGCACGCGGGTGACGAGGTACTGCCGGTTCTGGTCCGCGCGCAGATAGTTCTCCAGCACGATGGTGTAGCCCGGCGCGATGGTTCGCTTGTTCATTTCGGCATGCGCCCGCTCGCGGCCGGCCAGGCCTTCTTCCATGTGCAGCCGGGTATAGGTTTCACCATCGGTGAATTCGGTGTAGCCGCCCGGCCATTCGTAGCGCTCGTAGGCATCGTGCGCATGGCCCGGCGGCGACTGGCGCATCTCCGACAGGTCGGCGCGCGGCTTGGTGAAGTCGTAGTCGTCCAGGTAGGCGCGGCCGGGCGCGACGTCCTGGCCCATGCGCCAGGCGTGGATGTGTTCGCGGTCGGCGATCGCCGACTTGCCCGGCGGGTAGAAGGGGATCGCGTGGCCGCCGGGCAGCGGCGCATGCGAGCCGACCACGTCGTCGGCGAAGACCACCGTGTGGCTGCCGCTGGCATGCTCCACGAACCAGTAGATGCCCTCCGATTCGCAAAGCCGGGCGACGAACTGGTAGTCGCTCTCGTGGTACTGCACGGTGTAGGGCCGCGTGCGGTAGCCGCGCGTGAGGCGCTGCACGAAGGGCCGGCCATAGCGCGAGAGCACCTGCGTGACGATGGCCGGCACGTCCATCTCCTGGAAGATGCGGAAATCCGTGCGGCGCGTGGCGAGCCACAGCCAGGGCTGCAGCGTGAGCCGGTAGGCGAACTGGGCGGACGTGTCCTGCCCGCGCATGCCGAAGCCGGTCACGATGCCGTCGAGATAGCGGCGGCCCAGGCCCTCGGTCTCGACGACGACGGTGGCGCCGAGCCCGAGCAGGGCCTTCGGATCGATGCCCTTGTCCTTGGAAAGCAGATCGATCTCCAGGGCAGAGAGCGCGGAGAGCGCCTCCTCCCCCTGCAGCTGGCGGAACTGCAGGGCCCCTCCCAAAGGCGTTTGAATGGTTACGCGACGGTTCGTCATGCGGTCAACTGTTTCCAGCCGTGTTTTTGTTGGCGCGGATTATGGGCCGGCCGGCGCACGGATGAGCTGCGTTTTCGCAGTCAATTGCATCCAAATGTTCGGCACTTCGCGCCAATAGGCGCATGTAGCGGGCCATTCATGCTTTTGGTGCATGGAGTCATGGCGATGTCACACGGGGCCTCAACACTGGCGCTTTTCGTAACCCGAACTCCCCCATGTCTGCGCATTTCATCTCTACCGCTCCCCGCCGGCCTCGCCTGCCCGTGATCGCCCTGTGCGCCATCCCCTCGCTGTTCCTGGTCGCGTGCGGCGGCGGCGGTGGCGATGGCGGCTTCTCCGCCAGCCAGCCGGCCACCGCCACGCTGGCCGTGCTGGAGACCACCGACCTGCATTTCAACGTGCGCAGCTACGACTACTTCAAGCTCGCAGAAGACAAGTCGTACGGCTTCGAGCGCACGGCCACGCTGGTGCGCCAGGCCCGCAAGGAATTCCCGAACACGCTGCTGGTGGACAACGGCGACACCATCCAGGGCACGGCCCTGGCCGACTACGAAGCGGTGGTGAAGACGATCCCGTGCAACCAGCAGCTCTCGATGTACAAGGCGATGGGCGCCCTGGGCTTCGACGTGGGCACGCTGGGCAACCACGAGTTCAACTACGGCCTGCCGTTCCTGAACCAGGTGCTGGGCGGCGGCATGCAGGTCGACGGCGTCGATTCCAGCGTGAAGTGCGCCGGTGCGGGCTACCCGACGGTGCTCGCCAACGTGTACAGCAGCAAGACCCGCCAGCCGCTGGTCCAGCCCTATACGCTGATCCAGAAGACCGTGGTCGCCACCGGCACCGACGGCAAGGAGGTGAAGCTGCCGATCAAGATCGGCGTGATCGGCTTCACCACACCCGGCATCATGAACTGGGACAAGCGCTATCTGGAAGGCAAGGTCTACACGGAAGGCGCCGTCGAGGCCGCCACCAAGTACGTGCCGGAACTGCGCGCCAAGGGGGCCGACGTGGTCGTGGCGCTGCTGCACGGCGGCCTGGACGCCGGCCCGTACTCGGCCACGATGGAGAACCCGGGCCTGTACCTCTCGAAGGTGTCGGGCATCGACGCGATGGTCATGGGCCACCAGCACAGCGTGTTCCCCGACACCGCCGCCACGCCGGCCTACACCCAGGCGGGCGTGGACAACAAGGCCGGCACCATCAACGGCGTGCCGGCCGTGATGGCCAGCTCGTGGGGCAAGGCGCTGGGCGTCATCAGCCTGAAGATGAAGTGGGACGGCAAGGCCTGGTCCGTGGACAAGGGCGCATCCAAGAGCGAGCTGCGCAACATCCAGACCGGCAAGGACGCCGCGGGCAAGGCCGTGTTCGTGGAGGCCGACAGCAGCATCGCGCCGCTGATCGAGACGCAGCACCAGGCCACCATCGGCTACGTGAAAACGCCGATCGGCAACACGGATTTCCGCATGAGCACGCTGTTCGCCGACGTCGGTGATCCGGGCGCGATCCAGATCGTGAACCAGGCGCAGCAGGCCTACGTGTCGGCCTACATCCAGGCCAACCTCCCGCAGTACAACAGCCTGCCGGTGCTGTCGGTGAGCGCGCCCTTCAAGTCCGGCTTCCAGGGCGGCGCCGACTACACCGACGTGGCCGTGGGCCCGCTCGCGATCTTCAACGCGGCCGACCTGTACCTCTACCCGAACACCGTCTATGCGGTGAAGGTGAACGGCGCGGACGTGAAGAACTGGCTGGAGGCCGCTGCCAAGCGCTTCAACCAGATCGACCCGGCCAAGCCCTCCGAGCAGGCGCTGATCAGCACGTTCCCGGGCTACAACTTCGACATGTTCACCACGGCCGACGTGCAGTACGAAATCGACGTCACCCAGGCCGTCGGCAGCCGCATCAAGAACCTGACCTACAAGGGCCAGGCGATCGACCCGGCGCAGGAATTCGTGATCGCCACGAACAACTACCGCGCGACCAGCGGCAAGAGCTTCATAGACAAGCTGGACGGATCCGGCACGATCTGGGCCTCGCCCGATGCGAACCGCGACGTGGTGATCGACTACATCCGCAAGAACCCGTCGGTGACCCGCACGGCCAACGGCAGCGCCAAGAGCTGGCGCTTCACGAAGGTGAAGACCGCCGGCCCAGTGGTGTTCACCTCCGGCGCCAACGGCCTGCCCGTGGCGCAGGCGGCTGGCCTGTCGAACATCTCCGTGCTGGCCGCGGACGATGGTTCGGGCAAGGGCACGTCGAAGTACGCGGTCGACCTGTCGAAGTAACAAAGAGGGCGGCAGGCATCCTGCTGGCGGCGCCGGCGGCCTTTTCGGTCCGCCGGCGCTGTTGTGCTTGGGAAGAGCGTCAGTCGTCCAGCTTCTCGCGCAGCACCTTGCCGGTGGTCGGCTCCACGCGCAGTTCCACCGGCAGGTGGGCGGCATTGGTGGCCTCGGCCTCCCAGAAGCCGTCGTCGTAATCCACGTCGCGGATGCGGCTGTAGCCCGCCACCTGCAGCGCCTGGCGCACCTGGTCTGCGCTCAGGATCGGCTGGCCGTTGACCGTGCCGCCGCTGCGGCCCACCTGGCTCAGCACTTCGAGCGTCGTGGGGTGCAGCACGAACTCCACCTTCTCGCCCTGGTAGGCCGACGTGCGGGCCTTGGCTTCCCAGAAGCCGTCGTCCAGTTCCACGTCGTAGACGACGGCGAAGCCGGCGGCGCGCAGCTTTTGCGTCACCTGCTCCACGCCGGGCAGCCCGCCGCCGATCTCGTTCTTGCGCACGGCGGTGAAGCTGCCGTCGGCGTCCTTCACCAGCACGGTGGCACGGGTTCCGTCGTTGGACACGGCCTTCGCCGTCCAGTAGCCGTACTGCTTCTGCAGATCGTGCGGCGCCACGTACTGGTGGCGCGCCATCACCTCGACGGCTTCGGAGGCGGTCAGGGCCCAGGCCAGGGAGGGCAGGGCGGTGGCGGCTGCGGCGGAGAGAGCGAGCGTCACGAGGGTCTTCTTTTTCACGGTGCGTCCTTTCGGTGTCGGGTGGGTTCGGTAGGAGATGGCGGCAGTGTGGGCCGCGGTTCCTAAATCCACCGTGAAGCGCCCGTTCATGGAGCGTTTAACGCGGGCCGCAATAATCGCGCGATGACACGACCGACCCCAGGCGCCTTCCTGCGGGCCGCGGCGCTCGCCGCGGCGGCGCTCGCGTGCGTGCAGGTGCCCGCCGCCGAGCAGGACGCCGCGCGGCGCGGCGTGCTTGCTGGCCAGCTCAAGCCCCTGAACAGCATCATCGCGGACATCGGCCGCAAGTACGGTGGCCGCGTCATCGAGGTGGAGACCAAGCGGGGGCGCAAGGGCGAGCTCCGCTACGAGATCAAGGTCATCGATTCCCGCGGCGAGAAGCACGAGGTGCTGGTGGACGCGGCCTCCGGCGCGGTGGTGGCGCAGGAGCGCGAATGGCCCACGCAGCCCGTGCCACTGGCGCAGATGGCCCGCTACATCCGGCAGCTGGAGCAGAAGTACGGCGCGCGCGTGGTGAACGCCGAATTCGAGCGCGATTCCCAGGGGAAGGCGGTGTACGAGGTCAAACTCTCGGAACGGCCCGCGGGCGAGATGAAGCTGCTGCTCGACGTGCGCACCGGCGAGGTGCTGCACCCGCCCGATGCCTCCGTCCCGCAGGCTCCGCCGAAATCCATGGCCACCCTGCTCGAATCGCTGCCGCCGAAATTCTCCGGGCTGGTGCTGGAGGTGGAACTCGAGACCGACCACCGGCGCCGCCCCTACTACAGTGTCGAGCTGCTGCAGCCCAACGGCTTCAAACTGGAACTGGAAGTGGATGCCGCCACGCTGGAAGTGACGCGGCAGAAAGTGGACGACGACTGATGCGCGTACTGGTGGTGGAAGACGACGAAGCGCTGGCGCGGCAACTGCGCGAAGCCCTGGAAGCCGCGGGCTTCGCGGTGGACGTGGAGCACGACGGCGAATCCGCATCGTTTGCCGGCAGCGTGGAGGCTTACAGCGCCGCGGTGCTGGATCTGGGCCTGCCGCGCAAGGACGGCCTGAGCGTGCTGCACGACTGGCGCGAGGCCGGCCGGGCATGGCCTGTGCTGGTGCTCACGGCCCGCAACCGCTGGAGCGACAAGCTCGCCGGCTTCAACGCGGGGGCCGACGACTACCTGACCAAACCGTTCCTGGTGGACGAAGTGGTGCTGCGGCTGCGGGCCATGCTGCGCCGCACGGCCGGATCGGCCGCCGCGACGCTGCGTTCGGGCCCACTGGCGTACGACGTGGTGCAGGGCCGTTTCGCGCTCCACGGGCAGGCGCTGCAGCTCACCGCGCAGGAGCACAAGATCCTGGCGTACTTCATCCACCATCCGGGCAAGCTGCTCACGCGCACCGACATCGCCGAACACGTCTACGCCCGCGACCTCGACCCGGACTCCAACACGCTGGACGTGCTGATCGGGCGCATCCGCCGCAAGCTCGGCGGCGCGCCGCAGCTGGTGACGGAGCGTGGCCAGGGTTTCCGGCTCGTGGCGGCCGACGCGGATGGCTGAGGCACGGGAAACAACCTCCGCCTGGGCGCTGAAGGTGGCCCAGTGGCCCATGGCGACGCGCATCGCGCTGCTGGTGCTCATCCCCATGCTGCTGCTGGTGTCCAGCGGCGGGCTGTGGCTGCGCGGCCAGATGCACCGCAGCCTGCTGGACAGCTTCGAGCACTCGCTGCGCGACAAGGCCCAGCGCGTGGGCGCCCGGCTGCAGCGCGATGCGCAGGGCGTGCTCCGCGAGGCCGCGGGCGGGGCGGACGAATTCAGTGCCATCTATGCCGGCTGGTACTGGCGGGCCGAGGCGGGCCGCGAGGTGCTGCGCTCGCGCTCGCTCTGGGACATGGACCGCCTGCCCACGGGCGACCGCCCGGTGGCCGGATCGACCGTGCTCCACCCGGCCACGGGCCCCCAGCAGGAGCCGCTGCTGGCGCTCACCGTGCCCGTCGCGCTGGGCCCGTCCGACGCGCCCGTGGCGCTCACCGTGTATGGCCCCGCGGCGCAGCTGCAAAGCAGCGTGCGGCAGATCGATCGCAACCTGCTGCTGGCCGGATGGATGCTGCTGGCGCTGGCGGGCGTGCTGGCGTGGCTGCAGGTGCGCGTGGGACTCGCGCCGCTGCGCCGTCTGGAAGCGCTGCTGGCGGCGCTCCGCGACCCGCAGGGCGCGGGGGGCGACATGGCGCGGCACCTGGCCGCCCCCACGGGCCGGGACCTGCAACCGCTGCAGAACGAGCTGTCGGGCCTGCTGGCCCACAACGCGCACGTGGTGGCGCGCGCCCGCGCCCATGCGGTGGATCTGAACCATGCGCTCAAGAAACCCCTCGCCCTGCTGAGTGCCCAGGCGAGTGCGCAGCCCCACGTGCCGAGCCACGAGGTGCGCCAGCAGGTGGAGGCGATGGCGCAGCTGGTGGACCGTTACCAGGCCCGCACCCTGAGCGATGCGCTGCACGCCCACCCGGGGGCCGGCGGGCAGGCGGTGGATGTGCGCGAGTGCGCGGCACAGATCCTGCACATGATGCGGCGCCTGCATGCCGCGCAGGAACTGGACTGGGAACTGGCCGACCGCGTGCCGGGCGCCCTGCGGTGGCGCGGCGAGCGGGCCGATCTGGAAGAGGTGCTGGGCAACCTGCTGGACAACGCCGGCAAGTGGGCCGCCTCCCGCGTGCGGCTGACGCTGTCGCTGTCTTCGGAGAGCGCCCATGCCGGACAGCCCTGTCTCGGCCTGGACGTGGAAGACGACGGTCCGGGCATGACGCCGGAGCAATTGCAGGCGGCGGGACAGCGCGGCGTGCGGTTCGACGAGTCGGTGCAGGGCAGCGGGCTGGGCCTGGCGATCGCGAGCCAGATCGCGCAGGCCTATGGCGGGCGGCTGCAGTTGTACAAGAGCAGCGCGTTCCGCGGCCTGGGCGTGCGGCTGGCGATGCGGGGGCTGGTGCTCTAGCCGCCCTGCGCGAAGCGGCGCCGGCCCGGCTGCAGCAGCACCACCAGCGCTCCCGCGCCCCCCTCGGCCGGGCGGGCCTGCACGAAGGCCAGCACCTCTTTCTTCTGCACCAGCCAGCGCTGCACGCGGGACTTGAGCACCGGCGTCTTGCCGGGAGAGCCCAGGCCCTTGCCGTGCACGACCCGCACGCAGCGCAGGCCCGTGCGGTGCGCGAGGCGGATGAACTCGCCCAGGGCCTCGCGCGCCTCGTCGGTGCGCAGGCCGTGCAGGTCGAGCTGGCGCTGGATGCTCCAGTGCCCCGCGCGCAGGCGGCGCGTCACGTCGGTGCCGATGCCGGTGCGCCGGAAGCTGAGCTGGTCGTCCACGTCCAGCAGCGTGCCCACGTCGAATTCGTCGCTCAGGGATTCGCGCAGCACGCGTTCCTCGTCGAGTTCGCGCTGCACGGGTTGCGGCTCGGGCGGCTCGGGCACGTGCCAGCGGCGCTCGTGCATGCCGCGCAGCGCCTGCACCGGGCCCACGGCATCCTGGAACAGCATGCGTTCGGCCCGGGCGCGACGCGCCGCCTCCTGCCGCTCGCGCTGGCGCTGGGCTTCGCGCTCGGCGGCCTCGGCCAGCGCCTTGCGCAGCGGTTGCAGGTCCTGGAGGGAGCGGGCTTTCACGGTCATGGAATGCCGGTTGTATCCGATCCGTGCCGGGGGGCGCAGCGGAGGGGAAAGTAACCGGGGTGTCCGTGCGGACGGTCGAAGCGGCTGGCACGACCCTTCTGGCGTCGTTGCCGCATCTTGTCGTGCTGCGCGTGTTGCCTGCGATGGCGTGCGCGCTACACCCAGATGTCGTTGGCCGCGGTGCGTTCGCCGCCGCTGTCGCCCGTGTTGAGCACGCCGCGGGGTTCCACGAGCATGAGCCACACCTCGCCCTGCGCGCAGGGCCGGTGCCACGTTCCCCGGGGCACCACGAACATTTCGCCCGCGCCCAGGTGCACGGCCCGGTCCGGCAGGTCGATGCGCAGATCGCCCTTTACGACGATGAAGGCCTCGTCCGTGTCGGCATGCTCGTGCCAGATGAAGTCGCCCTCGATCCGGGCCAGCTTGAACTGGTAATCGTTCATTTCGGCGACCACCCGGGGCTGCCAGTGGGCATCGATCAGGGAGAACTTGTGTGCGATGTTGATCGCGGCGGAGGGCGTGGCAGGGGGGCGGCGGGCGGTGTCGAAGGAGGTCATGTCGCAGGAAGATCGTTGGAGAGGCGCCCAGGTTAGATGCCGGCCGCTCCCGCGTCTTGCACGATCGTGCAGGGTGCATCTTCCTGGCCCCGCATGCGCGCCCACCGCGCGGGCGGCAGGCCGAAGGCCTGGACGAAGCGCCGCGTCATGTGGCTCTGGTCGAAGAAGCCGGCGGCCGCCGACGCTTCGGCAAGGGGCTCGCCCAGGGTGATCAGCCGCCGGGCCAGGTCCAGCCGCCGCAGGAGCAGGTAACGGTAGGGACTGGTGCCGTACAGCGCCCGGAAATCGCGCGACAGGCGCCAGCGGTCCTGCCCGCTCGCCTGCTCGAGATCCGCCAGCGTGACCGGGCCGGACGCATGCAGGTGGGCGTGCAGGAAATGGCGCGCCCGTTCGGCCGCCTGCCAGTCGCAGGGGCGCCGGCGGGCAGCGCTGCCCGCCACGGCGCTCAAGGCCTCGGCCAGGTCGAACAGGGCGTCGTCTTCCTCCAGCGGATCAGGTGGCGCATCCAGGCGCTGCAGCAGCGAGCGGACGGGCGCCGCGAGCCGCGGGTCGGCCGTGATGCCTCCGGCCACGAACGGCAGGGGCCGGCCGCCGAGCATGGACTGCAGCAGGGCGGGCGGAACGTACACCATGCGGTAGCGGAAGCCTTCGCCGGTACCGGCGTGGCCGTCGTGCAGCTCGTCGGGATGCAGCACGAGGGTCTGGCCCGGCAGGCTGTGCCGGTGTTCACCCCGGTAACGGAAGCTCTGCACGCCCGCCAGCGTGCACCCCACGGCATAGGTGTCGTGCCGGTGCGGCGCATACCCGTGTCCCTGGAAATACGCTTCGATGCAGGGCAGGTGTTCACTGGTTCCTGCCTGCCGGACCCAGTCGCGCGATGTGGCCATCGGGGCTATTGTGCGGCCGGCTCCAGGTATTCCGCGGCGATGAACTGCGTGGCCTGGGCGGGGTTGAAGTTGTCGTCGCTTGCGAAGACGATCACGCGCCGGCCGCCCGGCAGGGGCGGGCCCCACGCCATCGCTTCGAGGTTGTCGGCTTCCGGCAGGCCCGGGCCCGGGAAGCTGGCCACCAGTGTCTTGGCGGCGGGAACGTGGTTGTCGGTCGTGAGCCGGTCGAGCGCGAGGGTGTCGCTCGCGGTGCGCGTGTCGATCCGGTAGAGGCGCGAGAGGAAGCCGGCACCGGCGCTGTAGGCGCGTTCGAGCACCAGCAGGTGGTCGGGGCCGTCCGCGAGGATTTCGCTCACGCCGTTGAGGCGCGGGCCCCACGGGATGCGCCGTTCGCGGGGCACCGCGTCCGGCACGTAGGCGATCTGGCGCACGGCCCGGCCGCTCGAGAGATCGAGCGCCGTGATGCGCAGTGGCCCACCCGGCGATTGCGTTGTCGGCATCGGGCCGTCCTGGTGCCATGCCGCCTCTATTGCGAGCCAGGCCGTGCGGTCGTCGGGAGAGAGGGCCAGGCCTTCGAGCGTGGCATTGGGGCGCGGGCCGGTGCCGTCGCCGGGCCGTGGCTGGAAGCCCGGGGGCAGTGCGTACTCCCGCGCCGCCGCGCCGTCCGCACGGCTCTCCCGCAGGGCTGGGCCATAGCCGCGCGCGAAGTCGCCTTCGCTGGTCCAGAGCAGCGACGCTCCCCCTGGCAGCCAGCGCACGGCCTCGGGGTCGGGGACCTCGCCCGCCTCCGGGCCACCGCGGTGCGCCTGCAGCCGCGACGGGAACGGCTGGCCGTCCAGCTGCCGCAGCGTGAACAGGCCCGTGAGGCGGGGAGGCGCGAGCGCATCGTCGCCATAGTGCAGCTCCGCGGTGTAGAACCGCGCGGGCTGCAGCGCGGAGCGGTCGTCGCTCAGCAGCACCCACCGGTCCTGCAGCGGGTCGTAATCGATGCCTGAAATGCCTCCCACCGTACTGCCGAGGAACTCCAGGCCGTGCGGCAGGGTGGCGATGCCGATCAACCGCAGCCCCGGGCCCGCCGGGCGGGGGCGCCGGGCTGCCTGCGCTGCGACCTGGCCGGTCGGGGCGGCAGCGACGGCTCTGCCGGGCCCCGCCTGCTCCACCGGCTGCGGCGCGCAGGCCGCGAGCAGCCCGCCGATCCCGGCCGCCAGCAGGGTCGCCAGCCACCGGCCCCAGGGCTGACGGGCAGGCCGGCAGGCGGCAGGGCGGATCATCGGAGCAGGCCCTCCTCCGCCATGGAAAGGGACGCGCCCGGCGCGACGATGATGTGGTCCAGCACGCGGACGTCGACGAGGCGCAGGGCCTCGGTGAGGGCGCGCGTGAGGTCCTCGTCCGCCCGGCTCGGCTGCACCTGGCCACTGGGATGGTTGTGCACCAGCACCACCGAAGCCGCCTGGTGGTGGAGCGCGCGCACCACGATCTCGCGCGGGTAGACGCTGGCCTGCGTCAGGGTGCCGCGGAACATCTCGTCCATGGCGATGAGGCCGTTCTGGCTGTCGAGGAATAGCACCGAGAACACCTCGTGGGGCTTGCCTCCGAGGTGCAGCTGCAGGTAGTCGCGCACCGCGCGGGGCGACTGGAACATCTCGCGCTTGGGCAGCGCCTGGGCCAGCATGCGGCGTGCGAGCTCCAGCACCGCGACCAGCGCCGTGCGCTTGGCCGGGCCCAGGCCCTTGATGCGTTTGAGTTCATCGGCATCGGCCTGCAGCAGGCCGCCGATGCCGCCGAATCCGCCCTGCAGGGTGCCGGTGGCGGGATCGGGGAGCGCGGGAGACAGCAGCTCCTGGGCCATCTGCATCACGCCCTTGCCCACGATGCCCGTGCGCAGGAGGATGGCCAGGAGTTCGGTGTCCGACAGGGCGGACGGGCCGCGCGCGAGCAGGCGTTCCCGCGGGCGGGCATCGATGGGCAGAGTCTTGAGAGCCATAGGGTTGCAAAGAAGGAAGGACAATCAGGCACACACCCAGACCGTGGAACCGCGGTCAGGACACTGTGTTTTTATACACCATTTGCAGGCCGAGCGGCCCTTTTTCGTTCATGACTTCCAACGCTTCTCCCTCCGTGGCCACCGTGCAGCCCGGGTCCTTCCTGACGCTGCACTACCGCCTCGCAGGCCCTTCGGGCGACGTCATCAATACGTTCGGCGACAAGCCCGCCACGCTGTCGCTGGGCGCCGGGGAACTGTCCCCCGCGATGGAGCAGCGCCTGATCGGCCTGCCCGAGGGGACGCGCACCACGTTCGAACTGCCGGCCGGCGAGGCCTTCGGCGAGCGCAACCCCGAGATGCAGCAGTGGGTGGCGCGCCGCCTGCTCGCCGAGCTCGGCGATCCCGACGAGCAGTACACCCTCGGCGATGTGGTGCAGTTTCCCACGCCGGACGGCACGGGCAGCTACGCCGGCGTGGTGCTGGAGGTGCGGGACGACGGCGCGGTGCGCTTCGACTTCAACCATCCGCTCGCGGGCCAGCCCGTCACCTTCGAAGTGCAGCTCATCGGAGTGCTCTGACGCCATGGCCATCCAACCCCAGGAAATCGTTCTGGCCGAGCCGCGCGGCTTCTGCGCCGGTGTGGACCGTGCCATCGAGATCGTGGAGCGCGCGCTGCAGAAGTTCGGCGCCCCGATCTACGTGCGCCACGAGATCGTGCACAACACCTACGTGGTCAACGACCTCAAATCCAAGGGTGCGATCTTCATCGAGGACCTGGCCGACGTGCCGCCCGGCGCCACGCTGGTGTTCAGTGCGCACGGCGTGAGCAAGGCGGTGCAGGCCGAGGCCGAGGCGCGCGGCTTCAGCATCTTCGACGCCACCTGCCCGCTCGTCACCAAGGTGCACGTGGAGGTAGCCAAGCTCGCCAAAGAGGGGTACGAATTCATCATGATCGGCCACAAGGGCCATCCGGAGGTCGAGGGCACGATGGGGCAGCTGGACCACGGCATCCACCTCGTGGAAGACGTGCAGGACGTGGCCCGGGTGCAGCCCGAGCAGACCGAAAAGCTCGCTGTGGTCACGCAGACCACGCTGTCGGTGGACGACGCGGCCGAAATCACGGCCGCCGTGCGCGCGCGCTTTCCGCAGGTGCGCGAGCCCAAGCAGCAGGACATCTGCTATGCGACGCAGAACCGCCAGGACGCCGTGAAGGTGCTTTCCGCGCAGGTGGAGCTCGTCATCGTGGTCGGCAGCCCGACCAGCTCCAACAGCAACCGCCTGCGCGAACTGGCGGTGCGCCTGGGCACGCCGTCGTACATGGTGGACAGCGCCGACGAGCTCCTGCCCGAATGGTTCGAGGGCGTGACCCGCGTGGGCCTGACGGCGGGCGCCTCGGCGCCGGAAGTGCTGGTGCGGCAGGTGATCGACCGCATCCGGGCGCTGGGCGCCGTGGCGGTGCGCCGCATGGAAGGCATCGAGGAGACCGTGAAGTTCCCGCTGCCCAAGGGGCTGAAGATCGACGCGGCCACAGGGCTGGAAATCTCTCAGCGCACGCCGGAGACCGGGGCAGGGCGGGGCTAGCCGGCTTTCCTGCGCTGCCGTGCCAAATCCCTACGCCGCCGGGCATTGAATCCCCCATCGGCGGTAGGACTTCTTACAATTTGCGTCCGAACCACTCCGAGGGAGCCACCACTCCCTGTCTATGGAAATAGCAATACTTTTCGCCCTCATCCTTCTGAATGGCCTGTTCGCCATGTCCGAGCTGGCGCTGGTTTCAGCGCGCAAGACCCGGTTGCAGAAGCTCATCGATGAGGGCGATTCCGGCGCGATCGCCGCCATGAAGCTCGGCGAAGACCCGACGCGCTTCCTCTCCACCATCCAGATCGGCATCACCTCGATCGGCGTGCTCAACGGCATCGTCGGCGAGGCCGCCCTGGCCGCCCCGCTGGGCGAGTGGCTGCTCTCTCTAGGCGTGCCCGAAAAAACCGCCGGCTACGCCGCGACGGGCCTCGTGGTGGTGGTGATCACTTACTTCTCGATCGTCGTCGGCGAGCTGGTACCCAAGCGGCTGGGCCAGAGCTACCCCGAGACGCTGGCACGGCTCGTGGCGCGCCCCATCAACTGGCTGGCGCTCGCGACCAAGCCGTTCGTGCGGCTGCTGTCCGTTTCCACCCAGGCACTGCTGCGGCTGCTGGGCGTGAAGGAGAACACCGCGAGCGCGGTGACCGAGGCCGAGATCCATGCCGTGCTGGCCGAAGGCACGAGCGCCGGCGTGATCGAATCCCACGAGCACCAGATGGTGCGCAACGTGTTCCGCCTGGACGACCGCCAGATCGGCTCGCTGATGGTGCCCCGCGCCGACGTGGTCGTGCTCGACGTGGAGGACAGCTTCGAAGAGAACCTGCGGCTCGTCGAGTCGTCGGACCACGGCCGCTTCCCGGTGGTGCGCGGCGGCATGGAGAACGTGCTGGGCGTGCTCAATGCGCGCCAGTGGCTGTCGCGCTCGCTGCGCGAGGACGTGCGCGACCTCTCGGCCCAGCCGCTGCAGTCGGCGCTCTACGTGCCCGAGACCATCACCGGCATGGAGCTGCTGGACAACTTCCGCCAGTCCGACCTGCAGATGGCCTTCGTGATCGACGAGTACGGCGAGGTGCAGGGCATCGTCACGCTGCGCGACCTGATCGAGGCGATCACCGGCGAATTCCATGCCCGCGATCCGGCCACGTCCTGGGCCGTGCAGCGCGAGGACGGCAGCTGGCTGCTGGACGGCCACATTCCGGTGCCCGAACTGAAGGACCGGCTCGACCTCGACGCCGTGCCCGAGGAGGAGCGGGGCCGCTACCACACGCTGAGCGGTATGGTGATGCTGCTGACCGGCAAGCTGCCCAAGGTGACCGACACCGTGCAGTGGGAGGGCTGGCAGTTCGAGGTGGTCGACATGGACGGCAAGACCATCGACAAGGTGCTCGCGAGCCCGCTGCCGCGCGTGCAGATCGCCGAGACGCAGGGCGCCGTCCTGGCCGAATGACCTGCTGACCGGGAGCGGCCGGTCCGGCCCGCGCGCGGGCCCGGCGTCTCAGCTCCAGAGGTCCAGCGGCGGATCGGCCGCCACCGCGCGCAGGATGTCCGTGCGCGAGATGAATCCCGCGAGCGTGCCGTATTCGTCCGTCACCGGCAGGCCGGGCATGCCCGTGTCCAGCAGCACGCGCGCCACGCGGCGCAGCTCGGTATCGGGCGCGACCGTGGGGACGGGGCTCACCATCACCTCCGACACCGGCCGCCGCGCCAGATCGATCGCGGCCTTCACGCTGCCCGGCTCCGGCAGCAGGTCGAGCGGCGCCATGTCGGCGCGCAGCAGCAGCCCGATCACATGGCCCTGCGCATCCACCACGGGCGCCTGTGCCACGTGGTACTCGGCCAGCGTCTGCCAGGCGTCGTTCACGCGCACGTCGGGCGGCACCGAGAGCGATCCGGCCGTCATCACGTCGCTCACGCGCGTGAGCGGCTGCCGCGCCTGCTGCGGCCCCTGCTCGGTCTGCGCGTAGGCGCTCACGGCCACCTGCGCGAGCACGTTCACGGGTGCGGCCGGTGCGGCGGCCTGCGTGTGCGCCGGGTGCTGGGCGATGGGCGGCTCGTCCCCCACGTCGGGGCCGCGGGTGCGTAGGGCCTGCGGCCGCTGCACGCGGCGCACGGGCGACACCTGGGCCAGCTGCTCCGGGCCGCCGCGGTACATCTGCCCCATGGGGCCGAACACGAAGAACATGCGCCATCTCCTGCGAAAAGGCCGCGGTGCGCAGCCCCTGCCCATGTTATCGGCAGGTGCCGCGCGGGCTGCAGCCGGACGGGGTAGCCGCGGCCTGCATACACTGTCAGGTTTCGCCCCGACACCGCGGGGCGCCGCAACCACCGACTTCTTCCTGCTGCCCTTGTCCATGATCGACCGTTCCGCCATCTCCTCCGCCCGGCTGCGCCTGGCCGCGCGTCCCGACTTCCTGCGTACCACGCCGCTCATGCGCCTCTCGGGCCGCTCCCTCGGCATCGAGTGCGCCGAGGTGTGGCTCAAGCTGGAGCACCTGCAGGTGGGCGGCAGCTTCAAGGCGCGCGGCATGCTCAACCGCCTGCTCGCCAACACCATTCCCGAGAGCGGCGTGATCGTCGCCTCCGGCGGCAATGCCGGCATCGCCACCGCCGCTGCCGCGCGCTCCCTCGGCATCCGCTGCGAGGTGTACGTGCCCGAGGTGTCGCCCGAGGCGAAGCGTGCCCGCCTGCGTTCGCTCGATGCCACCGTGGTCGTCGGCGGCGCGACCTATGCCGAGGCGCTGCAGGCCTGCCTGGCGCGCCAGCAGGAGACGGGCGCGCTGCTCACCCATGCCTACGACCAGCCCGAAGTGGCTGCGGGTGCCGGAACGCTGGCGCTGGAAATGGAAGAGCAGGCCCGGCGCCTGCCCGACAGCGTGCTGGTGAGCGTGGGCGGCGGCGGCCTGATCGCCGGCATCGCGGCCTGGTGCGAAGGGCGTGCCCGCGTCATCGCGCTGGAGCCCGAAGGCGCGCCCACGCTGCATGCCGCACGCGCGGCCGGCCAGCCCGTGGACGTGGCGGTGGGCGGCATCGCCGCCGACTCGCTGGGCGCGCGGCGCATCGGCGACATCGCCTGGCAGGTCTCGCAGCGCCACGTGCACGACACGCTGCTGCTGACCGACGAATCCATCCGCTCGGCCCAGCAGTGGCTGTGGCGCGAACTCAAGCTCGCCGTCGAGCCCGCCGCCGCGCTGGGCATCGCCGCGCTGCAGAGTGGCGTGTACCGCCCCCGTCCCGACGAAACGGTGGGGCTCATCCTCTGCGGCGCCAACTGCGATCCGGCCGCCGTCGCCTGAGCGCCGCGGCCACCGGGCGACGGGTCAGGCGCTGGCGGACGACGCATGGCCGCCCTCGCAATTGATCATCCAGCCCACGCCGTAGCGGTCCACCAGCGTGCCGAAGTGCGCGCCCCAGAACGTGACGGTGAAGGGCATGGTCACCGTGCCGCCCTCCGACAGGCTGCGGAAGATGCGCTCGCCGTGTTCCGCGTCCGACGGGCAATGGATGGAGAGCGCGAACCCGTCGTGCCCGCCCGGGGCCTGGCCGGGCATGCGGTCGCAGGCCATCAGCCGGTGCCCGCCGGGGGCCTCCAGCGTGGCGTGCATGATCTTGGCGTGCCAGTCCGCGGGCAACTGCTCTTCCAGCGGCGAGCCGGCGTAGCGCTGCATCGCCAGCACCTCGCCCCCCAGGCTGTGCGCATAGAACGCCAGCGCTTCCTCGCAGCAGCCATCGAAGAAAAGATACGGTTCCATCTGCATGGCGGGCCTCCCTGTCGTGTGGTGGCCCTATCTTAGGAAGTCGGCGCGCGGCGCGCACCCGTGTTGGGCCCGATACGTGACAAGGCGACCAGCCGTACGGAAAGGGCGCCGTAAAATCGCCCGCTATGCTCGACATCCTCCTCCTCCGCAAAGACCTCGATTCCGCCATCGCGCGGCTGGAAACCCGCAAGAAGCCCCAGGCCTTCCTTCCGGTCGACACCTTCCAGGCGCTGGAGTCCGAGCGCAAGACGCTGCAGACGCGCACCGAGGAGCTGCAGTCGCGCCGCAACCAGCTCTCCAAGCAGATCGGCCAGTTGAAGGCCAAGGGCGAGAACGCCGACGCGGTGATGGCCGAAGTCGGCAGCCTCAAGGCCGAGCTGGAGACCTCCGCCACGCGCCTGGAGCAGCTCCAGGCCGAGCTGCACGCGCTGCTGGTGGCAGTGCCCAACCTGCCGCACGAGAGCGTACCCGTGGGCGGCGACGAATCCGGCAACGTGGAAGTGCGCCGCTGGAGCCCGGATGGCCAGGATCCGAAGCCGCTCGGCTTCACCGCGAAGGACCACGTGGACCTGGGCGAACCCCTGGGCCTGGACTTCGACATGGGCGTCAAGCTCTCGGGTGCGCGCTTCACCGTGATGAAGGGCCCGATCGCCCGCCTGCACCGCGCGCTCGCGCAGTTCATGCTCGACGTGCAGACGCGCGAGCACGGCTACACCGAGTGCTACGTTCCCTACCTGGTGAACGCCGACTCGCTGCGTGGCACGGGCCAGCTGCCGAAGTTCGAGGGCGACCTGTTCGCCGCGAAGAAGGGCGCCCAGGACAGCGAGCCGGTGCCCGACAACGCGGCGCTCTACCTGATCCCCACCAGCGAAGTGCCGCTCACGAACTTCGTGCGCGACCAGGTCGTGGCCGAAGCCGAGCTGCCCATCCGCCTCACGGCCCACACCCCGTGCTTCCGCTCCGAGGCCGGCAGCTACGGCCGAGACACGCGCGGCATGATCCGCCAGCACCAGTTCGACAAGGTCGAGATGGTGCAGATCACCCATCCGGACCGCAGCTACGAGGCCCTGGAGGAGATGACCGGCCACGCCGAGGCCGTGCTGCAGAAGCTCGGCCTGCCGTACCGCGTGGTGTCGCTCTGCACCGGCGACATGGGCTTCGGCGCCGCGAAGACCTACGACCTGGAAGTGTGGCTTCCCGCGCAGAACACCTACCGCGAGATCAGCTCCGTGAGCAACTGCGAAGCCTTCCAGGCCCGCCGCCTGCAGGCACGCTTCAAGAACGCGCAGGGCAAGAACGAACTCGTGCACACGCTCAACGGCTCGGGCCTCGCCGTGGGCCGCACGCTGGTCGCGGTGCTCGAGAACTACCAGCAGGCCGACGGCAGCGTGGTGGTGCCCGAGGTGCTGCGCTCCTACCTGGGCGGCGACAGCGTCGTGGCCTGAGCCGCGCCACTCCGCACGCGACCGCGCTCGGCCACGCGATTCCCGCCGGCGCGGTTCACTGACCGGCTCCGACTTCCGCCCCTGACTGCTCCCCGACATGGACCTCCCCCACAAGCTCAACGTCGGCTGCGGCCGCAGGATCGTCGAAGGTTGGTTGAACCTCGACTGGCAGGCCACGCCCGGCGTGGACATCGTCGCCGACCTCAACGAGTGCGCGCGCACGCCGCTGCCGCTCGCTGACGACAGCATCGGAGAGTTCCTGCTCTCGCACGTGATGGAGCACATCCCCAACGTGCTGCCGATGATGCAGGAGCTGCACCGCGTGGCCCGCGACGGCGCGCGCATGGAGATCCGCGTGCCGCACGGCGCGAGCGACGACGCGTTCGAAGACCCGACCCACGTGCGCCCGCTGTTCCCGGGCTCGTTCGGGTATTTCTCGCAGCCCTACTACTGGCGCGCGGACTACGGCTACCGCGGCGACTGGGTCACCGAGCGCGTCGAACTCACGCTCGGTCAGCGCTACCGCGGGCTGACCGTGGAGCAGGCCTGGGAATGCGTCTACAGCCAGCGCAACGTGGTGGACGAGATGGTCGCCCACCTGCGCGCCGTGAAGCCCGCCCGCGCGCCGCTGCGCGAGCTGCAGACCGTGCCGCAGCTGGTGCTGGTCTGACGCCTGGGCAGCAGGCCCCGACCTTCAGTTGAGGGGGCCGAATCGCCAGGTGCAAGCCCAGGCGTGTGATGCCGTTAGGACCTGACGGATCGGACCGCCGATGGTCTAATGCGATGCCGATACCCGCTCCCCGCTCCGGCCCTGCTACCCGGCGACACCATCCATCATGCGCAGCATCTTCCATCTGGCCTACAACGTTCGCGACCTGACCGAAGCCCGGCGCTTCTATGGACAGGTCCTCGGCTGCTCCGAAGGGCGCAGCACCGATACCTGGGTCGATTTCAACTTCTTCGGCCATCAGCTGTCCCTTCACCTGGGCGAGCCCTTCGCGACGGCGCGCACCGGACGCGTGGGCGATGTCCTGGTTCCGATGCCCCACCTGGGCCTGGTTCTGGCGCTGCCTGACTGGCAGGCCATGGCGGAGCGCCTCCAGGCCGCTGGCACCGAATTCGTGCTGGAGCCGCAGGTTCGCTTCGAAGGCCAGCCCGGTGAGCAGTGGACGATGTTCTTCCTGGACCCCTTCGGCAATCCCATCGAAATGAAGGGGTTCCGCAGTCTCGACGACGTGTACAAGACCGCCTGAGCCGGGCCTAGTGTTGGAGTGATGGGTCGAACTGCACACGTTGAGCGTTGTGCCTTGCAAACTTCCTGCTACAATCGCAGGCTTCGACACGAATGCAGGAGAGGTGGCAGAGTGGTCGAATGTACCTGACTCGAAATCAGGCGTAGTGGCAACACTACCGTGGGTTCGAATCCCACCCTCTCCGCCAGAATAGAAAAAGCATCCCGCAAGGGGTGCTTTTTTTTCGCCTGTACGGCTCCGTTGACTCATAAAAATCAACGTGTTACGCTGCGTATTCTGTTGTTATATACAGTATTCATGCAGCGGCGGTTCAGCCGCTCATCATCCCCAATTCAACGTTTTATGGCCCCCAGCATGGCCTACAGATTCGATGCCTAAGCGCATTCTGGAGATGACCGCCTTGGAGGTTTCGCGGCTCAAGGTCGAGGGATCGCACGCTGTCGGGGGAGCGACCGGGCTCTACCTCCGGATCGAGGGAGGGTCGCGCACCTGGGTGCTGCGCTACGTCTTCATGCGCGGCCGGCGCCGAATGGGACTAGGGAGCTATCCAGGCGTATCGCTCTCCGCCGCGCGTGACGATGCCCGGGCAGCTCTCCGGCTCCGGGACGAGGGTAAAGATCCTCTGGCGGTGAGGCAGGCCGAGCGCGATGCAGCCCGGCGAGCTGCGGCCGAACGTGTGGCGTTCGACGTGGCGGCCGAGGCGTTCATCCGCGAGCACGAAACCACATGGCGCAGCCTGAAACACGCGCAGCAGTGGCGCAACACGCTCGCCACCTACGCGTCGCCGCACTTCGGCACCGTGCCCGTTTCTGAGATCGACCAGCCGAAAGTGCTGCGTGCCCTCACTCCCATCTGGAAAAAGAAGACGGAGACGGCGGCCCGGTTACGGGGCCGGATCGAACAGATTCTGGACTGGGCAACCGCTCACGGATACCGCACCGGGCCGAACCCTGCGCGATGGCGCGGGCAGCTGGAACACCTCCTCGCTGACCCGTCGAAAGTGGCTCCCGTGAAGCACCACCCCGCCGTGGACGTAGCCGATCTGCCGACCGTGTACCAGCAGATTGCCGCGATCGATGGGCAGAGCGCGCGGGCGCTGTGCTTCTTGGTGCTGACGGCGGCGCGGTCGGGCGAGGTGCGGGGCGCCACCTGGTCGGAAGTGGATCTGGCCAGCGCGTTGTGGATCGTGCCGGCGGAACGGATGAAGGGGAAAAAGGAGCACCGCGTACCGCTTTCGCTGCAGGCCGTGGCCCTTCTCAAGGCCCAGCCGCGGCTGCCCGATGTGGACTACGTTTTCCCGTCCAACAGGCGCGGGCCGCTTTCGGACATGGCGCTGACCCAGCTCATGCGCCGCCACGACTTCGAGGCCGTGCCGCACGGCTTTCGGAGCACGTTCAGAGATTGGGCGGGTGAGATGACCGCGCACCCCCGCGACGCGATCGAACTGTGCTTGGCGCACGCGATCGACACGAAGACGGAAGCGGCGTACCGGCGCGGCGACATGCTCGAAAAGCGCACCGTCATCATGCAAGAGTGGGCTGATTACGCATGCCCGCTTTCCCCTCCGCGCGAATGAATTCTTGACCCATTCATCCGCCTGCGAACGGATCAGCGGGCCCACTGGTGTGCGAGGGCGTCGTCTCTTGGATCGCCTGTAACAACCGTTGAAGTTTGGCTGATTGCTGGGTGAATGTGGTGGTTTCTTTCTGTATGACCGTGAAAGCTCTTTCAAAACAGTCGAACGCGTAGTCTTTTTCAAGTCCGGCGCTTTCTTGAAAGGCTGCCCTCAATATACCCGCAGCATACGCAAATGATTTATAGGTTTCATAAAGCGAGAGTAGATAAGACGCGCTTATCTTTTTAGGATCGCCATTTTCCAAAAGTTCATCCAACAAGTTTAGCCCTGCGACGAGTCTTGACGCTGTTGTGTTGAACCTGTGGTACGTGAAAATTACCACCTCCGACATTTTCGCCAAATCACTCTGTTTTACCTCGAACTTCCGTAGTTCACCTGCTAGCGCGACTAAGAAGGGTTTTAGAAAAACGCGAATGCCTTCCGTTTCTTCTGCCTTTAAATCGGCGACAGCGGAGCCGATAATGACTGCAGCAGCATGCGGCGAATTCGCCTTTGAGTCCGAGAAACCGTGCTTCTTGACAGCGCTTGCAAACAGTTGCGAAGCAAAGTGATGGAATGCCACGGTATTTGTCAAAAGTAAGAAATTTACCTTGGCTATCCTCTTGCGCTCTTCTTCATCTTCCTTCCTTTTCGCTCGAAGTCGGACGATGTAGCTCAAAAAGGCCGAGATTAGAGCGCCGAATAGGCCAGCAAGCATCGCGGTCGGGAGATCTTTCATGCGGTCCTCAATGCAGAGTTTCTCGCTATTCTCCCGCTTTCTTCTTCGGGAGCACGGCTGCAAGGCTCTGCTGCGGTCTTTCGGAGCACATCCACGGGGTTGGCGCGCCGTCAATGTGCGACAGTGGACTAGCAGCGCGTTAAGGTCGCCGCCTCGTCATCCTGACCGGGCGCAAGGTTGTTCCAGGCCTTCGGCTGGGCCTGCAGCCATTCCACCACCTCGGCAACGAGCCAGCGGATTTTCGTGGGACCGATCTTGCGAGGGTGGGGGAATGCGCGCTTGTCGATGAGCGCGCGCAGCGTGTTTTCTACGATGTCCAGCTCTTCCAGTAGCTGTTCTTTCGATAGCGTCAATTGCACGGCACCACCTCCGCGAAGAGCCCGCCGTCCGACCGCTCCAACGACTCCGCGCATGCGGCATTCATCCACAGGGCTTCCGTGCGCTCCCGTGCGCCGTCTGCCAGCGCAGCACGGGTGCTGACTCTCCATCCCGCGTACAGCTCATCGTAAAGCGCGCTCGGATACCCGGACACGATCACCATTCCCTGCAGCTGACGCAGCGTACCGGCCAGATTCCGGTGGTCATCGTCGCTCATTTCGTGACGGTACCCCTTTCCCGGGCGCACGACGTGGACGGAACGCGTGTCATGCACATAGGGCGGATCGCAATAGTGCAGCGTCTGCGGGCTGTCGTGCTGCTCCATCAACTCCACTGCATCGCGGTTCTCGATCACGACACCCTGCAGGCGCTGGCAGAAGGAAGCCACGGCTGCCGGGTAGTTGGCCCAATCGCGTGCAGGGTGCGCGGTTTGGCGGTTGCCGTTCGCTCGGAAGCCACTCTTGGCGCCGCTGGCCGTCGCACTTCCAAAGCCCATAAACGAGCGGCCAACGGTGCGCCGGGCCTGTTCCACCGGATCCCCGCATGGCTGATATGCCAGCTGGAATTCTTCGCGGGCAAACGGAGTGAATTGCAGCAGCTCGGCCAGCCGGCTGGATTTTTCAGGGCACCGCAGCACCTCGAAAAGGGAGACGATTTCGCGGTCGAGGTCGTTGTACACCTCCACCATCGCGGCGCGCGGCTTCCTGAGCAGCACCGATGCCGCGCCGCCGAACGGCTCGGTGTACACACGATGCGGTGGGAAGTGCTGAATGATCCACGGCGCCAGCCGGAATTTTCCGCCGTGGTAACGCAGTGCGGGACGTGCGATTTCATGCATTTGCACCCCCTGGGGTCAGTAGATCGAGCTGCCTTGCGGCGGACACTTCGATGGCGAATACCTCCACCGGCTCGGTGCCGAACTTGGGATGCGTGATGCGCTTGATCTTGTAGCCGCGCCACGGCAGCACGACGCGGCGCGCTGTGTCGCCGGCCTTCGGATAGCCCAACGTGAGCACGATGGCATCGAAGGTTCGACCCTCGATGCGGGTGCGCCAGTGCTTGCTGCACTCGCGATATTCCTCGGTCTTCGTGCCGGCCAGGATGGCGTGAAAGTATTCCGCTTCGAGCGGCAGGTGCAGGGCGTTGACGCGCCCGGGTTGCGTCTTCGGTTTCATGGGTTCTGAGCCTCAAGCTGCGGCACGCGGCGCGCGGGCGGCCACGGCCGGGCGCGTGCGCTTCGCCCCGCTTTTGCGCGCCGGACGCTGGGCCTTGTCTTCGAGATACTTTTTCCGGCGGTCCGCCACGACCTGGGCCCACGCGTCGCCGTACATCTTGACGCGCTCGCGATAGGCACGCACGGCCTCGGCCATGCTGCTGCCGCATGCCATCCGCGCGCCGGATACCGCGTCGGTGACGGTCCATGCGTCGTCGCTGAACTGGCGGTATTTTTCTCCGGCCAACGGCGAGCGATGCAGCACGGCGCCGCATGCCAGCGTCCACCCGGGCACCGCCACTTCGCCGTAGTGCCGGCAGTCGCATCGGGCCACCGTGCGACGGCGGGCCCGGTCCTGTGGTTGCCGGGCATGCATCACCTGCAGGCCCAGGCCGGTGGCCAGCGTGTGTTCCACGAGGGCACCGCGCGAGTTCTGCCAGCCGGGCAGCATGTAGACGGCATCGCACGTCACTAGCCGGGCGATGTCCATGCGCATGCAGTCCAGCCACTGCGCAGCGGGGTCGGCGTTGATTTCGGCGGGGTTCTCGACGTGGTGGCCCTTGGCCCGCAGCGCAGCGGCGGCTGCGTGGAAGGCGGGGAAGTTCAGCTCCGGGATTCCCGTCATCGGGCCCGCTATGTAGATGCGTTGCATGCTCAAGTTCCTTGGATGGTGGTTTGCTCTTGTGGCGAAGGGCTGCTGAAGGCGCCCATCAGCGCTGTCTGCAGTTCGGCCTCGCGCAGTCGCGTGCGGGAGATTTCGGCGTAGGCCGCTTCCCGCTCGATGCCGATGAATCGGCGCCCCGTCATCACGGCCGCCACGCCAGTGGTGCCGCTGCCGGCGAACGGATCGAGGATCAAGCCGCCCGGTGCCACCGGCCTGACCAGCTCGCACATGAGCGCTGTCGGCTTGCCCGTCATGTGGTGCTTGTCGTCCTGGCGCACCGGCGCGTGGATGCATCCATCGAATGGCCCGTCGTGGCTGATCTGCAGGGATGGCCCCTTGGTACCCCATACGACGTACTCGCACTGGTGGCGGAAGTAGCCCTTGTGCGGAGCGCGGGAGCCGCGCCCCTTGTTCCATGCCACCACGCCGCGCCAGTAAACGCCGCCCGCCTGCACTGCGTCGCTCAGCACGGGCAGCTGCCGCCAGTCTGTGAACGCCATGAAGTAGCCGCCAGGCTTAAGTACTCGCACGCACTCGGTGATCCACAGCGCGCACCATGCGAGGTAGCTACGCTGGTCTCGAGAGTCGCCGCCGAAGGTGGGGTACTTGTCCTCAAGGCCGTTCTGCTGATACTTCAATTCCGGCGCCTTGCTCTTGTCGTCCCGGGTGAATCCGCCGCTGCTGTAGGGCGGATCGGTGATGACGGCATCGACGCTGCCGTCGACCATGCGGCCCAGCAGCGCGAGGCTTTCGCCCTGCATCAGCTGCCATGCGGGCGGCTGCGCATCAGCCTGCATCGCGGCCCCCCCTCATGACACGGCGGCCGGCAATGACGCTGGGGTACCGGTCCGCTTGGCTGCGGTGCTGCAGCTCAGGGCACGTGTAGGTGCCCTCGGTCTTCCAGGACATTTGCTGCGGCTGCGCGACACCGTAGGGGCCGCTGTAGCTCACGCGCTCGGCTGCGCGGATCTGGGCCCACTTCTCGGCGGCCACAGGATGGCCCAGGGCGGCGGGCTTGCTCTTGATGGCCATGTTTCAGGCCTCCACGCGGTCGGCGCGCAGCACGGCTTTGCCGCTCACGAGGTGCGCACGGTGCTGGGCCTGTTCGGCGTTGGCGGCCTTGACGCGGATCGTGGGCAGCAGGCCTTCGTCCGCGAGGTCTTCCACGTCGTCGGGGTGGACGTAATCGGGCACGAGGTGCACGCGGTAGCTGTGCAGGGCCTGGATGTGCGGAACGGGTTGCGGTGCCGGCGACACCGGGTTGTGCTTGGCGTGGTACTTCTCCACGTAGCGGCTGGCGGGGTTATGGTTCATGGTTGCTCTCTCTCGGTGGGTGGTGGGAATCAGTGAAGGACGAATGGCTGCAGTTCGCGATGCGCCGCCGCGGCGCCGCATGCGTCTGCGCGGTCGCGCATCCAGCGCACCGGCTGCACGCCGTGGCGCTGCACCAACGGCGCGCAGAGGCACATCACGCGCTCCCCGTCGCTCCAGCCGTGCCGGCACAGCTCGCAGATCGGCGGCGTGGTGGGCGCGTGTGCGGATGCGGTCATCACGCGACCAGCTGCAACTGGGCCTGGTGGGGGTGGTCGGCCGGTGCCGGCTCGGCCCGGCGGCGGCGGCGCGCCGGCTTCGCGGCTTGGGCCAGGCGCTGGCGCTCGGCGTCGAACACCGCGCGCAGGTGGTTGGGCGTGGTGCCGCTGGATGGCACGTAGTCGCCATCGACGCGGCGCTTGAAGCAGTGCACGCGCGGTTCGGTTCGGGTGGCGGTCATGGGGTGGCGCTCCTTTCGGTGGTGGTGGTCGGGATGAGGTCCGAGCGCGTGTAGCGCAGGGTGGTGAGGGCGGTGAGCAGATCGGCGAGCAGCTCGGGCGGCGTGGCCAGCACGTCGGCCTTCATGGCGGCGCGGGCCTCGGGCCCGTCGCCCACGTCGTCGCAGCGGCGGCGGGCGGCCTGCAGCACCATCGAGCGCAGCGGCGTGAGCTTTTCGCCCTCCGCGCCCATGCCGCGGCGCGCCTGGCTGGCGGTGGTCCGGGTGGTTGCCTGTTTTTTCATCAATCCCACCTCGCGAAGGTGGGCGCGGCGCGCATGGCCCGGAACTGCTGGACGACTTCGGGGGTCGCCCAGTCGCTCATTTCGTGTTCTCCGCGGCCGAAAGCGGCCCGGGAAAGCTCGTGCGTGATGCGGGCCGTACAGTTATTGAAACCAGACCAAGCGCGCGGCAGAGCCGCGCGTGCCGGGGCCTCGGCCGGCGCCGGCTGTGCTGCATCGGCCGCATGCTCGGCCACGGCCTCGCCGACCACCGGGGACCAGACGATGCGGCGCGACACCAGCCACCGGCCGCACATGCGGCCCTGCTGGGCCTGCAGGCCGACGATGCGGCCCACGGTGATGGGCTCGGCGTATTTGTTGACCTGGCCTTCTTGCGGCGTGCGGTGCGCGGTGCGCAGGTGCCAGCGGTCGCGGCGCAGGGCGTGGCCGCCCATCGACTCCATGAAGATGCGCCAGTCCGCCCGAATGTCGCCGCGGCGGTGGCACGCGTGGAAGGCGCGGACCGTGGCCCGGTCGCCCTCGCGCGCGAACAGTTCCAGCTGATCGGGCGTCACGCGGCGCAGCTCACGCCAGACGGTGACGGACGGCATGCCGATGGTCTGGAATTGGCGGATGCCCCAGGTGGCAGCCCATGCGTCCACGCGGCGGAAGCCCACGCCGGTTTCCTTCACATCGGGCTTTCCGGGCTTGGCGTCCGCGCCGAAGTCCAGGCTGATCTGCTGGCCGTCCACCACGTCGCGGTGCTCGGCGAGGGCGAGGTGGCCGACGCTCTTGGCGATGTACTTGGCGACGTAGCCGGCCGCGCCGCCGGCCGTCATGCGCTTGATGTTGACGCGGTTGGCAACGGCGCCGCGCTCCCCGCCGTCGTCGCTCAGCCAGTAGTGGCGGATGCGTTCCTCGATCGCCTGCGCGCCGGCCTCGTCCTCGGCCCATATGAGGGCATGCCAGTGGGGCGTGGCGTCGTGGTGCGGCTCTGCCACGCGCAGGCCGTACATGCGCACGCCGCGGCGTGCCAGGGCGGCGCGGGTCTTGCCCCACATGTCGCGCAGCCACAGCTGGCCATCACGCGGGGTGCTGCCGTCGTGGTTGCGGTTGGGGAACGGCCGGCCACCGCTGCCCAGCTTCATGGCGTGGTACCGGCTGGGCAATGTGAGCGTGACGAACAGGCCGACATGGCCGCGCGAGTCCGCATATTCCTCTGCGCCGCGGATGCGCGTCATCAGCTCGCCGCCGCGGATGATCGGGTTGGCAGTGCCCAGCTCGGCGAGGTCGCGCAGCGTGTAGACCTGGCCGGCCTCATTGCGATAGAGCGTGCGGCCCAGGGCTTCGGCGTTGCGCTTGATCTGCGCTTCCCGGCGCAGCAGGCCGTCGCCGCTGACGTAGCCGCCCGCGGCCTTGTGCACGAGGCCTAGACCCACGGCGCCGGCTTCCACCACGCGCGCAACGTGCACGCGCAGGCGGCGGCGCCACCATGCGGCATCCTGCGCGCGTAGGATGGCGGGCAGGCCTTGAATGGGTTTGTCTTCGGTGATGCCTGCGCAGCGAACCAACATGCGGATGGAATCCACACGGGCGGCCAGTTCGTCGCCGCGGCCGATGGCCAGGGCGTCGAGTTCTTCGGCCTCGGCGGCCAGCTTCTTGGCCATGGCGCATATGTCGGCGTCCGGCAGGTTCCAGAGCGAGGCGGCGCCGTAGGCATCTTCGAAATCGGCGATGGACTGCATCAAGTCCCACGCCAACGCCCAATCCGGCGGGCTGGCCAGATACTCTTCCGGCGACTGCGGCGCGGTGGGTGTCGACTGCGGCGCGAAGCGGGAGCGGACCGCCGCCTGCCAGCTGGCGGGCGCGCACTTGATGACCCGTTCCATGTGGCACCCCGCGGCGTACAGGGTGGGCTTGTTTTTCTCCCAGTCCGCCAGGCTGGCATTAGGTAGCTTGCGCAGGATGCGGGCCATGGCTTAGACCTTCGCCGCCAGGGCGTACAGGGCGCCCAGGTGCTTTTTTGCGGAGCGCACCACGCCGCGCAGTTCGTCGCGCTCGGGTGGCGGCATTTCGAGCCAATCGCGTTCGGCCAGGTCGGCGAGGTTGTCGTGGTCCTGTCCGATGCCGGCAATCAAAAGTAGCGCCATGCGCCAGTTCATGGGCAGCCTCCGCCACTCGCGGGATGCCGAATCGTTGAACCGGCCGCGGGTGGCCAGCGCCACGAACTCGTCGCGGAGCGTCATGAGGCGGGCCAATTCGTCGTCCTTCACGGTGCTGCTCGGCTCGGGCTGGTCGCTCATGCACCACCCAGGCGGCGCAGGCCGAAGCCACGCACGTCGAGCTGCTGGCACAGGTCGAATGCCCGCTCCCACGCGGCGGCCATGTCGGGCGCCTGCACGGGCTGCATGCGCAAGCCCGAGGGCGTGCGGTAGGTCATGGCGTAGACGCTCACGATCCGCCCCGCTGCGTGCCGAGGTCCGCGACGAGGGCCGCCAGGGCGATCAGGCCCAGCGCTGCAGCCAGCCACATCAACGGCTCGGCGTTGGCTGCCATGCCGACGGTGCCCAGCACGAAGGAAACGGGGAAGACGCGGAAGGCGATCAGGCGCATGCCTTGTCCTCCAGCACGCGGTTCAGGCGGTGGGCTTCCACCGTGATGGACACAGTGAGTCGGCCTTTTTTCAGCTTCACCGTGTAGGCGCCGGTCGGGCATGGCGTGCGCTCGATTTCTTCCATGCCCTGTTCGCGCAAGACCTTTTCCAGGATGGCATTGCGTCGCGGGTCCAGAACGGGGCCGCCTACGTAGAGGACGCTATGGGCGCTGGCGCCCCAGCAGTTGATTTCCTGGGCATGTACGTTGATGCCGGCGGCGCGGACGGCCGGCATGAAGGCGTCGAACATTCGCAGGCGGGCGTCCATGCGCGCGATGGCCGCAAGGCGGCAGACGTGCCGGTCCTCTTCGGCCTGCAAGGCCTGCTCGGCCAGCGTGGGCGCTGTGCCGCCGGCAGCGCGGCGGGCGGTGCTACGTGAAGACATGGCGATACCTCCGGTTTCTTCGGGCAAGACGAATCCCTGCAGGCGTTTCCGCCATGCAAATCAGTGGGGTGGTGGTGATGGGTGGCCGCTGCTATTCAGCGGCTCGGAAGCAGCGCGCTACGACGTGCCGCGGGGCCCGGCGAAGAGGTCGCCTGTGGTTGGCGCGGTGTACTGCGGCTGGTGGGCCGATTCGGCGGCGTGGTCGAGGACGATGCGCACCATGTCGCGGTTCACATGCGAGGACAGCGGGATGTTGACGGTGGGGTCTGGCGTGGCGCTCGGGCTCAGGGTACGGAGCACTTCGGTGGCGGCGACGAAGGTGTGGCCGCACTCGACATTCGTGCAGGCGTAGATCAGCTCGCGCATCGTCTTGCTGACCACCCGACTGGTGCGGATTTCTGCCTGCGCATCGCAGTGGGGGCACGCCATGCGCGTGCCCTCGTTTTTCAGCTTACGGCCCTGATGGCTTGTGCGCTGTCGCGCGCCTGCCGCATCGCGCGCGGCGCTGGTTTCTGGTTGCATCACGGCCCGTACCCCCGGTGTGTGTCTTGTGCTTTTGAGCGGCTCTTGAGCAGCTATTTGCGGCGCGCTACTGCTGCACCGTGACCGACTCGCCGGCCGGCTGGTGCTCTGCGCGGTAGAGGGCAAGGCCCATCAGGTACACGCGGCGGAGGAAGTTGGCCGTGGGGCGTTCATCGGCGGCGGCCATGGCCTTGGCCTCGTCCATTTCTTCCGGGGACAGGCGCATGCCCGCCAGGATCATGGTTTTGCGCTGCTCGGGCGCGGCCGGGGGCCGCAGGTTGCCCGCACGGCGGTTGGCGGCCACCAGGGCCTGGAAACTCTGCTCTGCTTTAGCCATGCTGGCCCCCTTCGCGCCCCTCTGGCGCCTGCGTGTTGTCGATGGCCAGTTTTGGGCCTGGCCGGATGCCCGTCATCCGGTAAACGGTGTCATCGATGGCGGCGCTAATGAGCCGCTCCAGCACTGCCGTGGTGCTCGGCATGCCGTAGGCCTGCCTGAGCGCTTCCAGCCGCTCCTGCAGCTCGGCGGATACCTCCACCGTTCGTTCTTTCGTCCGCATTGCGCATGGCTTTCGCGTCAGCGGTTGGCGGACATGCCGGAAGCGGTGCCGCGCTGGGCCGTGCCGGGCGCGGTGCACAAGGCCTGCAGTTCTGCTTCGGCCTGCCGAATCGCCATGTTCTCGATGAGCGTGGCTTTCTGCATGCCCAGGCGGTCGGCCAGCACCGAAATCAGCGCGTCGTCAGCCGCCTTAAAGCGCACGGTGTGGCGGACGTTTCGCCGATGCTCCGGGTTGTCGTAAGCCATGAGTGCTCCCTGCCAGAATTGGCGTGTACCATCTTGTTAGATGGTGTTATATGTGGATGCACCGATGGTACGGCAATTTTCTGCCGGTCACAACAAAAATTTGCCTATGTCCGAAAAAAACAAGTCAGAAACTTCCGATCGGGCGGCAATAGGAGAGCGGATGAGGGAAGAGCGCGAGCGTCTAGGGCTGAAACAGGCAGATTTCGGCCGGTATGGAGATTGGCCGGTGCGAACCATCAGCAGCTGGGAAGCCGGCCGAACTTCGCCTAAGGCTGAGTTTTTTTCGGATGTGCATGAGCTGGGGCTGGACATCCAATACATCATCACGGGGCGGCGCTCTACTGCCCGCCTTTCCGGCCCTTTGCCAGAACCCGAATCTGTTCCCGACGCCATAGCGCTGCCGCTACTCAGCGCGACCGGCAGCATGGGCCCCGGCAATGACCTCATCACAGAAGACGTGATCCTCGGGAAGGTGCAGATTTCGCGGCGGTGGCTGGACGCGCACCTGCCGCGCAGCCGTCCCGAGGCTTTGCAGCTGGTGCACGCTTACGGCGACTCGATGGGCGACACCCTGCGATCCGGTGACTTCGCGATCGTGGACACGGACTACACCGTGGCCGACGTGAGCGGCGTCTACGTGCTGCAGGCCAACGGGCAGCTGTACATCAAGCGAGTTTCGAGGCGGCTGGATGGTCGGCACGAAATCACGAGCGACAACCCGAACGTTCGCACCGTGGAAGTGCTGGACGGATCGCAGCCGGTGCGGATCTGCGGGCGCGTGGTGTTCGGGTGGAACGGGCGCCGGTTCTGAGCGGAGACGATATGCAAAAAGTTCTGCTATCAGCTGCTGTGCTGCTCGCATGCGGTGGAGTTCACGCCGCAGCGTCCGAAGACATAGCGCTCGCGAAAACGGCTGCCTCGGCGATCGAGTTGGCCGCCATGACACTCCCCACTGCTGTGCGCCAGGGCGACATGGGCGATTTCAGGAAGTACATCAGCGGGCCTGTCACCGCCCAAATGGACGCGATTTCCAACCTACCGGGCCCGCGACGGTTGAACCTCATTGAATGCACCGCTGCAGGGAATGAGTTCATCAACCGCGCTACCGACAGCATGCGTGCTCAATCCGTCAATCCTGCCGGAAGTCTCGAAAAAACAAGTCTCGCCGCGTGCAAGGCGTTGAAGTAGGCCGATTTTTTAACCACAACGAAGAGGGTTTCGTCATCATGAGCAACGATCACAAGAAGTCGCCACCGCCACCGCCACCACCACCCCCGCGGAAATCGCCTGCGATTGAACGTCATAAACAGGGGCCTGCGGTGTCGCACGAGAGCTATGTGACTCGCAACACCAGCCCACCGCCGGCGCCGCCCGCACCCAGCCGGAATAAGTGAATGTGGCGGCCGTTCTCAGATTTAGCACGGGCTTTGGCACTGGCTTTGATTTGCCGATGGCCGCCCATACTCAGGTCTATGAAAACCACCTCTGCAGACCCGAATCGCTGCGGTCCCAGCGATGACGAATGGAATCGCGTCTGGGCGTGCCGGTGCGAACTGTTGAACTGGGCACGCATCACCTACCGCTACCACCGCAAGCGGCAGAAGTTCTTTGACATGGCCGACAAGCTCACACAGGTTGCCGCCGTCACGGGCGGCGTTGCGGTGCTGGGAAAAACCGTGAGCGAGTACCTGCCCTGGATCGGTGGCGGAATCTCGCTAGTTGGCTTGCTTGCGCTGGTATTTGGCTACAGCGACAAGCGCCAGTGTCACAAGGAAATCGCGGAGCGCGCAAACCGGCTTACAGGCGACATATGCAGCCTGTCCATCAATGCCCTCGATGAAAAGCAGATCAGCGTGTGGGAGCGCGTCCGCGCCGAGATTGATCTGAGCGAGCCGCCGAACCTTAAGACGCTCGTGCAGAAGTGCGAGTGGGAACAGGCTGTCGCGGACGGCCACCCGAACCACACGAAGGAGCCGCGCTGGTGGCAGCAGGCTCACATGCATTTTTTCTAGCCATGCAGCCGGCGCTTTCGCAGCACGTGCGCGCGCTTCTTGGGCACTCCGCCGCGGCGCTCCATCTCCAGCCGCGTGGCCAGGCCTTCACCCTCGATGAAGTGCTCGACGGTCTTGCATAGCCAGTCCGTGCCGTCGATTTCTTCTTTCCAGCCCTCGACGTAGACGGGCGTCTGCGGGGCCAGCGCGGGCTGGCCTATCGCCAGCTGCAGTTCGAAGGTGGCCCCGCCGCGCTGGATGCGGCCTTGTTCTGCGCGCGCGGCGGCCAACGCGTCGGCCTCGGTGGCGTAGCTGTCCCGCAGCGTCTTCACGTTGCTTTCCTCGCCCGCGATCGCGGCGCGCTTGCTGGCGCTACCCGCGTCGTGCCAGTAGGCGCGCACGCCGGTGTAGCTGTCACGCGCCGCGGTGTGGTAGCGGTGGCGGTCGCCCTTGCTGCGGGTGATGGTGACGGCCTCGATTTCCTTTCCTGCGGCGTTCTTGGTGCTGCCCAGGGGGAGGAACACCAGCCGGCCTTTCTTAACCGTAGCCACGGCGTCGTGCTGGCGGCCCAGGCGCGTGAGGAAGTGCACGTCCGATTCGTTGGTCTGGTCGATGTGCTGCACGACGATGGCGGCCAGCGCCTCGTCCACCTTGGCAGTGAGCTTATTCCGCGCCGCGATGTCTCGCACGATGGTGCCGAGCGTGGCGCCGTGCCACGACTGGCTGGCGCGCTGGCGCAATGTGCTGCGCAGCTCGGCGGAGCGGCAGCGGAGGGAAACGGAGTCCGGCGCGCCGCTGTGCTCGATCTCGTCCACCGTGAACGTGCCCTTGTCCACCATGCCGGTGTGCGCGTAGCCGAGCTGTAGGGCGATGACGGCGCCCACGGGGGGCAACGCCAGATCGCCGCGGGAGTCGTCCAGCTCGATGTCGAGCTGGTCGGCTTTCTCCCCGCGGCTCTCGCGCAGGCGCAGGCGCTTGAGGCGCGGCCGCACGGCCTGGGAAACGTCCTTTCCGTTGATGATGAGGGTGTAGCGCACCTGGCGGTAGACGGCGGTGCTTTCGGTCATGGTGCGTCATCCTCCTGTCCACCGGCTTCGGCGCCTTCGCTGTCGGCCCACCAATCCCACTCGTCGCCTTCCCACCAATCGCCCCAGTCCTCGCCACCATCGGTGCCGCCCGCCGGGTCTGCGAGTTCATCTTCCACGCGGGCTAGCTGGATGCTGAATTCGACGCGGCGCGCGACGCCCTCGCGCACGAAGATGCTGCCGGTTTCCTCCAGGCTTTCGATGACCCAGCAGCCGAAGGGCTGGCCCGCGCCATTGACCAGCGCGTAGGCCGCGCCGCGGTCGGCCATTTGGCGCAGGCGATCGAGGGCGCGGCGGTTGCCCATGAATTCGGGCGCCTGCAGGCCGGTGAGCGTGATGGTGTCATCGCCCGGGCCGATGTACTGGCGCGCCGGCATGGCGCCCACGCGGCTATTGCTGGGGTGCCGCCAGGAGGTGCTGCGGCGCAGCTCTTGGAAGGCGATGGTGTCGAGGGCGAAGACGAATTGCCCGAGTGCTGCGAGCATGTGCCGCGTCCTTTCGTGGTGGGGTCAGTCGATGTCGTCCATGCGGCTGTAGCGCCGGCTGGCGGCGTCGCGCTCGCGCCGGTCCAGCTCTGCGGACACTGCGCGGGCGATGGCCTGCGGGTCCATGCCCGGGGCCGCGTTGATGGTGACTTGGATGGTGCTGCGAGCCGCTGCGCCGGCTGCTGCGGGTGCCACCATGGTGGAGGGGCGCGCCGCCGCATACGGAGCGATGGCGGGCCCTGCAACCGCCGCAGGCACAGGCATGGGCACCATTGCAGCGGCGGCCATGCCCAGCGCGGCCGCGCGCACGCCTGCAGAGCCTTGCGCGATGCCGAGCGCGGCGCCCTCGCCGACGTAGCTCCCCAGCTCCAGGAAAACACGGCTCGGGCTGTGGATGCCCAGCTTTTCCTTGAACCAATCGACCGCGTCGCCGGCCACCATGCTGATGGCATCGCGCACGGCCGAAGCCCGCCCCACGATGCCGTTCACCAGCCCGTCGATGAGGCTGTTTCCCAGCTCCACGAACTTCACGGGCAGCAGCACCAATTCGTTCAGCAGGCCGCCCAACACCTGCCCCACCAGCTCGCCGACGGAACGCACCTTGTCGAGGCCCTGCGCGGACATGTCCATCGGGCCTATCAAGTTGGTGAACCACTGCCACGCGGCTTGCAGGCCGCCGGCTATGGCGTTCCACAACGGGAGCAGCGGCGCCAATGTGCCTTTCAGCGTTTCGATGGCCGGCTGCAGGGCCTGCACGATTCCTTCGGCCACACCTGCGAAGAATGCGGCGATCGGCTGCCAGTATTTCCACAGCAGGGCAGCGGCGAGGATGAGCCATCCCACCGGGCCGGCCAGCCGGAAAAGCCAGGGCGCGACCCGGGCCAGGACAGAGCCCAGGCCCGAGAAAGCGAACATCACACGCCCCCACATGAGCCGCAGCAGCATGCCCTTCACCATCAGAAGGCCGATGGGGATGAGTAGCGCGCCCATGGCCGCCGACAGCACGCCAACGCCCACGACAAGTTTCAGGACGCCGCCGACCAATTGGGGATTGGCCTGCATCCAGGCCGTGAGCCTTTCGAGCAGTGGATTGACCGCCTTGAACAGATCCAGCAGGGGCGCTTTCAGCGTCTCCCCAGCCACGGAGAGGGCATTGAATTGCCGATTGCGCTGCATCTGCAGCTGGGCGCTCAACGTGCTGTTGCGGGCCGCGGCCTCGCGCCCCATGCTGCCCTTCGCCTCGCCGCCGTTGGCCAGCTGCATCTGGCGCTGCAGTTCTTCCGGCTTGTCCACCAGCTTGGCGAGGGTGTCGCTGTGCTCCAGGCCGACAAGCTCCGCCATGACGCCGATGCGGCTGTCTTCCGGCAGCGCTCGGATGGCTTCGGCAACCTTCATCAGGGTTCCCGCCGCGTCTTTTGCCATGCCCTTCTGGATGAATTCGGGCGTCATGCCCATTTCCTTCACAGCGGCCTTGAACTTCTTCGTTCCCTTGGTGGCGGCGGCGAACTTCGTGAAGATGGCATTGATCGCCGTCGAGGCGGTTTCAGCGCGCTCGCCGAGGGTGAGCAAGGTGCTGCCCAATGCCGCTGCGTTCTCGGCGGTGATGCCCACCGTGGACGCCACGCCGCTCACGCGGTTCAGCACGTCGATGATGTCGGCGCCCTTGCTGATGGCGTTGTCGTCCAAGTAGTTGATGGCGTCCGCGAGGCCGCGAATTTCCGTGACCGGCCGTTTGAAGTTCTTGGCCACCTTGCCCATGCTCTCGGCGATGTGGTCCGGCACGGCGTCGAAGGCTGTAGCCATTTCGCTGGCCAGCTCCACGAAGGTTCCCAGCTCGCGCGTGGGCACTTCCATGCGCGCCGCGGCGGTCATCATTTCCGCGATCTGAACGGTGGTCTGTGGGATGCGTGTAGACAGGTCGCGCACCTGAGCTTCGGCGTCTCGATACACCTTGGTCAAGTTACCCGCGTCGTCCCGCGCGCCTTGGACCTGGCGGGCAATGCCCAGCATCGCGTCCTCGTGCTGCATGAAGCTGCCGACCGGCGCCAGTCCGGTCTGGATGGTGCGCCGGCCTGCGGCTACGGCACCCGCGCCCCCGGCCGCCATCATGGCGCCGTGCATGGTGGCACGACCGTGGGCCTTCTCCAGCGCGGCCATGCGCTGGTAGGCGGCCTGTTTGCGCTGCAGCGCCTGGGTGGTCTTGTCGATCTGCGCGGCGAGCAGCGCCTCGGCGGTGGCCGGGTTGCTGATGCCGCGCGATTCCATCACGGCCCGCGCGCGCCGCGCCGCGCTGGTCTGCCGGTCGAAACTGGCGGCCAGTCGCTTCACGACGGCATCGGCCGCGGCGAGCTGCTTGGCGTGGTCCTTCTGCGCCGCCGCGCTGGTGTGTGTCTGCGCAGCGAGTTCGGCGTAGCCCTGGCGGGCCGCCTGCAGCTGGGTGCGGGTCTGCCGCAGTTGATCTGTGGCGCGGCGGAATCCTTCCAGGGCGCGCTGCTGGCCCTCCAGCTTCTTGAGCGCGGTTTCTGCGGTGCTGACTTCTCCGGCCAGCGCCCGGGCGCCGAGGCCGATGCGCTTGAGCGGGGCGGTTACCTTGTCCACCGCCGCCAGCAGCACTTCCAGGCGCAGCTTATCGGCCATGGCGCGCCCCTGCAGTGGGGAGCGCCGGGCGGCGGCTCAGTTGATGGGCGGCAGGCCGGCGGCCTTGCGGGTGCGGCGGATGAGCGCTGCGATGCGTGCCGCGTCGTGTGATGCCTGCACCTCGGGCTGGGCCGGGCGAAACACGCGCCGCGCCACCGACGCGCACAGCCAGGCGAAGCCGCCCACGGCGCCCAAGAGCAGGAGGCCGAATGCAGCAAGCAACAGGAGGTAGCCGGGATTCATGGGAATGCATATTACCGCTCGGGTGGATGCAGTGCCTTGTGCCGCTCCACGGCGAGCTGCCGCCACTGCATCAGTTCAGCCAGGGACATGGCGTCCATCGTGGCCGGTGGCCAGTGCAGGAGGATGGCCACATCGGCCATCACCGCCTCTACGTGCTCAGGGATTCCATCGCCGACTTCGGCGCCAAAAAAGCAGCCACCTCGATGGAGAGGGCCACGAGGTCGGCGGGGTCCAGGTCTTCCACCTCGGCCGCGATGAGCGTGGGCACCGTGATGCGGGGCAGCAGCTTGGCGATCACCTCCACCTTCATCTGGAGGATCTCCGCGAGCAGCAGGCCGCGCATATCGCCGACGCGGGGGCGCATGACCTGCAGCGTGGTGATGGTTTCAGCTTTCCGGACGATGGGAGTCTGCAGATCGACGGCAACGGTGGGGCGCCCTGCGGCTTGGGCAGGCGCGGTGCTGGTGGTCTTCTCGGTGGTCATGGCGGTGCGGTGTGGTGCTGGTGAGAAAGCGCAGCGGGCGGGAATCGTGGTGAGTTGCGCTTACCGCCCGCCCGCTGCTGGAAAAACTGGCGGCCGGGTCAGATGCCGAGCGCGGCGCGCATGGCGGCGAGGTTGTCCACGCCGTTGACGATTTCCACCATGTTCACGAGGTCGATCTCGATTTCCACGCGGCCGTCCACCACTTCCTTGTAGTAGGACAAGTGGAACTTGTACGTGCGTTCGGTGTTGTCGCCGGCCTTGGCGGTGCCGGGGTCGATTTCCTGCAGGCGGCCACGCATGGCGACTTCGACGGGGATCACGGCGCCGTCGTCGTCGGCCTGGATGCCGCCGACGAAGCGCAGCTGGTTCGCGTCGTGCGTGCGCGCCCCCCACTTGTCGGCCATCCCCTTGATCCAGCCGGCGGCCTTGATTTCGGCTTCCATCTTTTCCTGGCCGAAGTCGAGGCCCACCGGGCCGTTCATGCCGCCGGAGCGGTATTCCTCCAGCTTGCGCGAGAGGGTGGGCAGCTTCACTTCCGGCACCTCGCCCCGGTAGTTGTTGCCGTCGCCGAACACGGCGAAATTCTTCAAGACGCGGGGCAGTCCCATGGCGTTTTCCTTGGTGTGTGGTCAGGTGGTGCCGGGCTCAGTTGCCGGCGGCGACGCGGACGGCCCAATCGGCGTAGTAGCGATCGGTGATGCGCTGGACGAATCCCAGGTCTTCCAGCGGCGGCAGCGGCGTGTAGTCGTAGTCGATGATGAGTTTTCCGGACTTGAGGCTTTCCGTGGTGTTCACCTCGTAGTCGATCCAGGCGCTGCCGTCGAGGATGTAGCCGCCGGCCTTGAGCGAGCGGAAGCGCGCATTGATGCCTTCGAGGATGTCTTTCACCAGCGCGGGCGTCAGCGGCTTGTCGATGAATTCGAAGTGGCCCTCGGCCATGGTGTCGGCGAGCACGTGCGCGGTGCGCGTGGCCGTTTCGAAGGAAAACTGCTCGATGGCGCTGCACGTGCGGTTGCCCCAGAAGCGGAAGCCGTTCTTGCGGATCAGCGTCGTGACGTGGCCGTCGTTGAGCAGCGTTGCATCGCTGGCGGGGTTCTGCAGGTCGAAGAAGACGTCTTTGCTGATGCCGGTAGGGCCGTTCACGGGGACGTTCGAAAGGCTCTTGTGCCAGCCTTGCGTCTGGTCGATGGCAGCGCGCAGACCCAGGGCGTGGGCCACCGCAGGCACTTCCACCACCTTCTTTTCGGCGGTGCTCCACTGCGTGAAGTTGGGCCAGAGCACCATGGTTTCGCGCTTGCCGAAGCCTTCGGCGTAGGCCAGGGCTTCGCTCACGTCCTCGGCGCCGTGGGCATGCACGTAGGCCATGGCGCGGAGCTTTTCGGCCACGGCGGTGAGGGCCTCGGCCACGGGCTTGCCGTCCAGGCCGGGCGCGCCCAGGATGCGCGGCTTGACGCCCATCTGCTGTTCTGCGGCCAGCAGGGCCTGGATGCCGGTGCGCGTGCCGCCCACGTAGTCGCCCACCACCTTGCTGGTCTGGTCTGCCTCTTTCTCGGCTTCGGTGGCGCCGACGCCATCGGCCACGCGCACGATGACCAGTACGGGCCGCGCCTGGTCGGCGATGGCCGCCAGGGCGGTGGACAGCGTGCCCTTCGTGCCGGCCTTGGCCTGGGCCTTGGCAATGCTGGTGAACAGCACCGGCTTGTTCAGTGGGAAGGCTGCGGCGTCGGCGTCGCTGGCAGTGGCGACCAGCCCGATGATGGCGGTGGAAACGAGGCGCAGGGTGTTGGTGCCCTCGGTCACTTCGGTGACGCGCACGCCGTGGTGGAAATCTGCGATGGCCATGGGGTGGAGCCCTTGAAACGGTGTTGGCTCCAATGTGCCGCCGGGCTCGCGCGAAGGCCAGCAGGTGCTGCTGTGGGGGGCGCGGGGAGAAAAAGAAAGGCCCGCGCGCGGCGGGCTGGTGTGGTGGGCAGGCGTGGGCTACAGCTCGACGGAATCAGCCATGGCGAAGAGCGCGTCGAGCTGCTCATCGGTGATGCCCAGCGCCTGTGCTGCCGCGGCCAGGAACGGCGAACTCCGTTTCCAAGTCAATGTGTCGTGCAGCGCGACGTTTGCCAGCGCCCGCTCCGTCTCGTCGGGGATGGCGGCCACAAAAGCCTCCACGCCGGACCAGAGCCCCGCCTGGATCAGCGCGGCCTTTCCCTGGGCGCGGGTGATGGACTGCGGCACGGACGGGGCCACAGGCAATTCAGGGTAGGCCGAGATGACCAGGCCGCCAAAAATCTGCTCAACCATCTTAGTCATATTCAAGCCTCCGACTGCACGGAATACCCGATGAAATCATTCGCCCCGATCCACGATCCAAGAGTGGGAGTAAAAAGAACCACAAGCGAGCGCTTGAACTCGATTCCATAGGTTTTCGGCGTTGAAATATCAGCTCCGCCGCTGAAGTCGCTTCGGATTGCGCTTCCAAAATGGACCGCATAGTGACTGGCTGTGAAGTTAAATTCATTTTCGTATTGCCTTCGTCCATCTACGAATAGTTCTATATTGCAGCCTTTGGAGCCAGCGGGCGCGCTTCGATAGTGCCCCAGGTGCAGCAGTCGCCCGCGACCTGCAACGGAAAGTGCGGTGTACTTATTTCCTACTGCGGCATCAAACTGTGCAGTCTTGGTGATTCCTCTGATATTTTCAGGGTAAGAAGTTGGGATGTAGTAGCCGCGCGGTATCGCGGTTACTCGCGTGTAGCTTGCTGCAACATAGTTAGTGAGGTCGTCCGCCGGATCGGTGCTGCTAGTCCCCGAATCCGTTACGCGGCGATAGATTTCACTATCCGCAGGGCTGACAACATACCAGCCGCGCCGGACAAAAAGCCCAGCGCTCCAAATCGGAGTGATGCCCCCGGCCGGTCTGAAAGTGGAATCAAACATAAATAGTCCATCCCAATGCGGAATTATAGTAAATGAATGTGCGGCCCTGGCCCTTCTGGTCCAAGACGTAATTCTCGGGCTGAAAGTAGAATGGATTTCCGTTGCCGTTGAGAGTCAGCGGATAGGCGTCGAACGCGCCATCCATGTCGATGAAAGTAACGATGCTGCCAATCCTTGGATTTGCTGGCATGAACGCGTAAAACGGACCGCCGCCTGTTGCGCACAAATACACTCCGCCGTCTTGAGCGGTAAATGGCGCTGAGACAAATTCCGGCGGCAATCGCTTTGCTCCGTCCGCGATGCCGTATCCGGCCAGCGTCGTGGACTTCGCCGCGCCATCCGTGATGCCGTAACCTGCCAGGGTGTTGGGCTTGCCACCCAGGTCCGCAAAGACCGGGGCGACGTCGCCCTTCTTCCCCGCCCACGACTTCACCACCGCATTCGCATCTGCTTTCAGGCCCAGCGAGTTGCGCAGCTCGGCGGCGATGTCCTGCAGGTCTTTTGCGGCAGCTTTCAGGCCCAGCGCGTTGCGCAGCTCGGCCGCGGTGTCCTGCAGTTCCTTCGCGCCAGCCTTGAGGCCCAGGGCGTTGCGCAGCTCGCCGGCAAGGGCATTGAGGTCTGCTGCGCCGGCCTTTTCCGCCTGCAGCGCGGCAATGAGGAAGTCCAGTAACACCAACGCTCCGCGCAGCCGCGGCACGTCGTCGTCCTGCCAGTTGTCGAGGTGCGGGAGCGGCAGATTCAATGCCGTTGTCCGCTGGTCGATGGGCTGGCCCTTGATGGTCTGTGGCATGGTCAGCCTTTCACAGCGTGGCGCCGCGCAGGTTGCGCACGTAGGGGCGGGCCGTGGTGCTGCCGGTGAGGGTCAGCCGCACGCGGACGGCCGCGGCCTGCAGTCCGGACAGCTCGCAGGTGATTTCCCGCACGCCCCGGGTGTTGGCGGACGCGGAGAGGTACGGCACCAGCACCCACGGAGCGCCGTCGTAGGCGGCCTGGGCGTGCACCTGCACCGCCGCGCCGCCAGGGATGTCGCCCTCATAGACGACGCGCAGGCGGCTCGCGCCCGTCGCGTTCACTGTGCGCGATACGTATGTGGCCGCTTCCTCGATGTGGCCGGCGATGAGCTGCACGCCGTTCTGCATCACCGCGGCCAGCTTCGCGTCCCCGGTGATGCGCGCGCGCACCTTGAGGCGGCCGGTGAACGGGGCGGCGAGCCAGACGATTTGCCCATCGTTGAGGCGCACCACCTCGCTCTTCATGGACTCCGGGAACTGCACCTCGAACACCACACCGGATGCCGCCGATGGACGCTCCGCGAAGCCCAGCACCATCAAGTCGGTCATGCCCACCACGTCGGCCGTGCCGAGGTCGATTACCCGTTCGCTCGCGGTGTAGCTGGCCGCGAGCAGCTGGAACCACTGGTCTACGTCCTGGTGCACGGTCCATGCGCTGTTGTTCGACGAGGTGGAGAACACGCCCACCTGGTAGGGCTGCGCCACAACGTAGCCGCGCTGGGGGTCTTGCTTGCCCAGCTCGGCTACCGCGATGGCGGTCTGCGCTTCGTCGCACAGCGTCACGATGCAGTATTCCCGGCCGGCAAGCAACAGGGCCGGCGTCCACGTGATGGTGGTGGGCGCGTCGATCTGGATGCCGGCCTTGGGCACCCGGGCTTCGGCGACGACTGCGGGCGTCGGCACTCCGGCAGCGGCCTCGCGGATCTGCACCGTGACCGGGCCGCCCGCTGCCGTGAACAGCAGGCGCACGCCGCTGCACTGGGTGTCCTCGTCCAGCACGAAGGACTGGGCCGAGGGGTCGAAATAGCCGTCGTACAGCCACCGCGCGCAGGCCGAAGTGTTCTGCGGCGCGGTGGTGCCGCTGCTCGCCGGGCCCCACACAGCGCCGCCGCCCGTGCTGATTGGGGTGTAGACCGGGATGCTCGGCCCGGGGCCCCACACGGCGCCGCCGCCGCTGGATGCCTCGGGCTGCGGTACAGGCTTGTTCCAGCGGGAATAGCTTTCGGTGACCACGTTTTGCTGCGACCGCAGGATGTTCGTTCCCTGCCCGTAGAAGGTCTGCGACCCGCGGCTGCCCAGCGGCCCACGGAAAACCACGGCCTTTGCACCCGCCGTGACCTTCTCGGGCACGGTGAAGGTGCCAGACAGCTTGCCGGCGGCGTCGCCCTTCAACGTGCCGCCCTCGATCGGCTGCGCTGCGACGGCGATACCGTCGAAGGTAATGGACTGGAGCCCTTCACCCGGCCCCCATCCCGAGATGTCGAAGCGCACCGCGATGGATCGCAAGTATTCGATGGGGCGCGACTCTTCGGACAGCGTGCGCACTGCGGTCGCCGTCGCCGTGAGCGTGCTTTCGCTGCCTGCGCCGGTGTAGAGGCGTTCCGTGATGGCCGATTGCCACGTCGTGTCAACGGTAGTCCAGCGGTCCACGTTCGGCGCCAGCGCGATGGCGGCCGGCACCGGGTCGAATGCCATGTAGGGGTTCACCTGCCGCGATCCAGTGCGCCAAGTCTGCTCCAACACCACGCGGTGGGTGTGCTCGATGGGCATCCGCTCGGGAAGTGCGGTGCCGAGCTGGTGCACAGTCGTGGTGATGGGGAGCTGCAGCGCGCCGTTCACGATCGCGCCGGTCTGCGCGATGCCGGCATCGCGCTGCCGGTCGGTCAGGAAGGGGTCCGCGATCAGGCCTTTCTTGATCCCCGAGTCCATGCCCTGCGCGCTGGTGGCCAGGCGCAGCTCCGCAAGGTCGATCATCACGGCGTCCATCCGTTGTTCCTGCAGCGCGATGCGGTGCGGTGACTGGATCTTCACGCCGTCGCTGACCACCTGCCGGCCGCCGTCCCAGGTCTGAAAGACGCTGGCAAGCGCGAGCATGTCGTCGGGCACCTGCGGCGGCGCGGGGGTCCAGGCGCTGGACACACCGCGCAGCCACTCGAAGGCCCCTTCGCGGTTGATGCAGAGGCGGTCCACGCGGCGCAGCTGCTGCTTGTAGCTGGTCAGGATCGTGGAGTCCTTGATCGCGCCTTCCACCGTGGCGCCGCGCGGGTCGGCGGCGGTGGCCTCGGCGCGCTTGATGTAGAGGTACGTCACCAGGTACGACGAACCGGGCGCGGGCTCTGCGCCCTGCGGGCTCCAGTCCACTTGCCCGGCGGTGAGGCGGTAGTCCGCGTCCTTCGCGAAGTTGGTGCTGCCCTGCTTCACGGCCTCGATGGAAATCACGCTGGCATCGGGGAGCACGTCGGCCACGCCGGAGTAGCCGCCGTGCACGATCGTGACCGTGCGGCGCGCGGTGATGCGGAATTCCGGCACGCCCTTGCACGGTGGACGGCCGATGTCGATTCGTTGCGGGCCTTCGGTGGTAGACAGGTGCGGTTCGCTGTCCACCGCGAACAGCTCGGGCGTGGCCAGGGTGACGAGGCGCCGCCCGGCCTGGAAGATGCGGCTGCGGCCGGCGACGCGGGCGGCCCCTTCGGCCACGGTGTAGACCTGCTCGCCCGTGGGCAGGTCGGGCGCCATGGCAACCTGCAGGCCCTCCACGATGTAGGAGCCGCCGCCGGTGCTGGCCACATCGTAGTCCTCGATCGCGCGGGTGATGGCGGATAGGTGCGGGGGCGCGGCCTTCGCGCGCAGCACGCCGTCTTCCACGACGTAGACCCCGAAGAATGTGCCGGCCTGGCCGTCGCCCTGGAACCCCCAGGCGGTGCTGACTTCGCGGCGCGCGGCGCCGGGCTTTTTGTAGCTGGGCGTACCCTTGGCGGGGTTGAGCAGTGATGGGTCTTCCGCCGCCGTGACGATCCGGGTGCGCAGGTACACACCCACGGCCACATTGCCCTGCACCGGGATGACAAACGAGGCCGGTGGGATGCCGCGCACGGCACCCTGCAGGTAGATTGCGCCGCTTTCTGCCACGGCCTCCCCGGTCTGTGGGTTGACCGTCAGGCGCGCATCGCGCACCACGTCGCCGTTCGCATAGATGCCGTCGGCGATGCCCTTGATCCGGTGGGCCAGAATCTCCTGCGCATCGATCAGCTCCCGCGACTGAATTACGCGGTCCGCTTCGAACAGCACGGAGTCGTGGTTCTTCGTCTCGTCGAAATAGTTGTAGATGGTCATAGTGTGAGGTCAGAACGGAAGGACGAAGCCCTGGCCTTCCAGGGTGTTGCCGACGCGCTTGAACGGCTCGGCCAGGTGCTCCAGCGTGTAGAGGTCACCGGGCGATGTGACCTGTTCCGCCGGGAAGTAGCGCTGGCCCGCGGGGAGGCCCGCGGCGACGGTGCCGCCGAGGAAGACGCCCAGCTCCCGCACGGTTTCGCCCGCCGCGTCGTCATACCGGAAATCCCAGCTCACGTAGAGCCACTGTGTGGGCACCGCACTGAGGGCGTAACGATTGCCGCCGGGCATCTCGATGGCTCCCGCGTCGTCGGGCACGACGAACTGGACCGACGTAGCGATGATCCGGCCGATTTCGCTGATGAGGCCCGTGTGGGTGGTGGTTTCGGGCTCAGGGCCCGCCGCGTCCCACGCCGGGCGCCCGCGGCCCCAGGCAAGGTAGATGGGCTGCGTGGCGACGAGGCGGGCGACCTTGATACGCCCGGCGTCCTGCAAAACGGCCATGGGTCAATCCTTCCGGAATCGGTTGATGAAGTAGATGGAGGTGCGCCACGGGCCGCCCCACGGGCCGCCCCAGCGCCGCGGCGGGCTGACCGGCACGGGCGCCAGCGCCACGCGCAGGCGGCGAGCTGCAGCGGTGGGTGCCGCCCTGAGCGCGGCCGGTGCGACCGCATTGCGCACGGGCTTGCGCCGGAACGTGCCGGCACCCAGCGGCGGCGCGCTTGTGGTGTTGGACCGTTGCTTGCGCAGGCCACCCGCCACGACTTGGAGCAACCGGGAGTCCAGGCGCCAGGTGTCCAGTACCGGCTGATCGTCGTAACGCGAAATGTCCATGCGCCGGTTCGTGCGCCGGCCTGCTGGTGCAGCCTGCATCGGCGCTGTGGTGGTCGCGGCGCGGTTGCGGCCGAAGGACAGCACCACCCCGTGCTCGGGATCGAAAACGCCGGAGTACCCATCCAGCAATCCTGTGTCCAGCGGTGGGCCCGCGTCGAGCACGACGGGCCGCAGATCCAGACCGTGAACGATGCGGTACAGCGCGACGTGCGCGGGCATGGATGCGCGCACCACGTGCACGATCTGGCGCACGCCCTCGGGCGTGGGCAGGCGCCCCGGGTGGATGTGGAGGTAGGGGCCGTCCTCTTCGACACGCGCGGCGGCGAAGCCGATCCAGCGCAGCGCGCGCTCGGCGCCGGCCGCGGTGCCTCGCTCCATGAGCCAGGGCACAGCCTCTTCGAGCAGCGCGTCCACGGTGTCGAAATACGGGGCGAACTGTGCCACCTGCCACTGCTGGGCCAGCCACGGGCGCATGGCCGAGTTGCGGCCGGTGGCAGCCGGCTCGGCGGCGTCGGCGAGCGCGCCCCATCCACGCGGAAACGTGGTGTCCAACACCACTTCCAGCGTGGTGGAGCCCGAGGGCAGGACGGTGCGCGGCACAGTCATTACGCCATGCCCCCGTCGATGAGCTGCACGGTGCCGAGGGCCGGGAACTCGCCCACGGCGAGCGGCGTGAGTTCGGCGGGCGTGGTCGGGTCCGGGTATTCGACCGCGTGCACCCCGCTGACGTGGAGCACGGTGGTGATGTAGGAGCGCGCGACGCTGCCGGCCAGCGCGTCGATGCCCTCGACGGCGGCGGCCAGCCGCGCGCGCAGCTGCGGCAACAGGTCGGCCGGCGCGCTGCGGGTGCGCACGATGCGCGCGGTGATGTCGATCGCGCGGGGCACGGCCACCTGCACATCCACCGGCACGCCAAGGATGCGCACGCCGCGCGCGGCGATCGCCTGCACCACGGCGACGCGTGCCGCCTCGGCCTGCGCCTGGTCGGAGATCCACAGCATCAGCACCACGGCGCCGGGCTCGGCCTGGCTGGCGCGGGCGGTGCGCACCAGCGGCGAGGCTGACATGGCGTGGTATTCGTAGTGCTCGGCGGTGCCCTGGGCGCCGAGGGCGGCGATGCGGCGCTGCAGGCGCTCGCGCAGGCGGTCATCAGCTTCCCCGGCCATGCGCTCCACGCCGAACAGGGCGGCGAGCTGGTCGAGGTCGGAGCCGTTCGCGAACGCCAGCAGGTGGGCCCGGGCGGCGTCGTTGATGCGGGCGCGAATCAGCAGCTCGCGGAACGCGTGCGACTCCAGCAGCGTCACCACCGGGTCGGACTCCAGCGCGAGGATGTCATCCACAGCCGGCAGGTGCGGGCGGATGCGCTCGGCGAAGTCGGCTTTGCCGGCGGCCAGGATCGCTTCGTAGGAGAGTTCCTCCACCACGCTGGGCGCGGGCAGGGCCTGCAAGTCGATCATGCGCGCGCCCCCTGGCCGGTGAGCGGCACGGACAGTGCGATGGGTGCCGGGTCGCGCCCGTAGCTGCTCACGTAGCTGCCGGTGATGTGCAGGTGCGCGCGGCCGGGGCGTTCCGCGTCGCGCTGCAGCTCCATCATGTCGATGCGCAGGCGCGGTTCCCACCGCATGAGGGCCGAGGCGCTGGCGGCGAACACGCGCGTTTGCGTGTCGGCGTTGAGCGGCTTGTCGATGAGCGCCGGCACGAGGCTGCCGAATTCGCGGCGCATCACGCGGCTTCCGATGGGCGTGGCCAGGATGGTGGCGATGCTCTGCTGCAGGTGCTGCATGGCGGTCAGGCGCCCGCCGGTGTTGCGGTCCATCATCGAAGCGGCTCCTGCGTCGGGTCGGTGCCGCGGCGCACGCCGCCATGGACGTGGTGCACGGCGCTGACGCCCTCCGCGTGAATGTCCACGGTGCTGGTGATGCCGTCCGGGCCGATGTGCAGCACGGCACCGGCCACCTGCAGGGTGATGCCGTCCGGTCCCATGGCGATGCGGCAACCGTCGCCGGCCTCCAGCACGATGGCGCGTTCCGTCCGGATGGTGAGCTGCTCGCGGCGGTATTCGGCGAAGGCGTCGGCCGTCCACTGCGTGCGGTTTACGCCGGGCTCTTGGGCGGGTGCCGGCATGGCGTCGCTGTATGTGCCGAGCATGACGACGCCCTGCGCGAGGTCGCCGCCGGGAGCGAGCACCACGCACTGCTCGCCGGGCTCTGGCGGCCACCAGCAGCTGCCGCGGCTGCCCGCGGCGCGGCCGGCGATCCAGGGGAGCCAGTCGGTGGTGTTGTCGCCCAGGCGCACGCGGCAGCGTGGGCGGCCCGAGTGCCGCACCTCGGTGATGGTGCCGACACGCGCGAGGTTTTCTAGCCGGCGGATGGTTTCCTGCGGGCTGTCTTGCTGTGGCGTGTCGTAGTGCATGCCCTGGATGTTGCTGCCGCGCGCGCGCGGAAGCCAGCAGGGCCTGCTGTGGGGAAGCGGGTCACATTTCCGCGCTTACGCGAGGTGCCGCAGCACCACGTCGCGCACGGTCTGCAGGTCGGCTTCGGTGATGCCGAGCAGCGGGCGGGCCGGGTATTGGTAGCGCGGGCCGCCGGGCTTCACCGCGTCGCTTTCGCCGAAATGGTGGACCCGCGCGATGCGCTCGGCGCGGCCGGCGAATTCCACCACGGCGGCGGCGCCGCCTTCGCTCTTGGCCTTGAGGTTCTTCTGCTGGCGCAGCTTGGCCATCATGGGTTGCCGCTGCTTCGCGGCCTGGCGAATGCGCTCGCGGCGGCTGCGCAGGGCCGGGCCGGGCGGCTTGCGCGGCTCCCAGGCCTGGCCCGCCGGGTCTTGCTGCGCTCGCATGCGTTGGGCGTTGGCGGTGCGCAGTCGGCGCGCCACGTCCACCAGCAGCCGGCGGCGCTGCACCGGCTCCAGCTTGGCCAGCAGATCGCCGGCCCAGGTTTCGAGGGCGGAGAGGTCGGCCATGGGCTACAGCGCGAAGCGCGCTTTCTCGTCCGGCAGGGGGATGTCCCATTCGGCCAGCTTCACGTCTTTCAACCACAGCTCCCAATGCTCTGGCAGGCACTGCCCGCCCGGGTGGCAGGGCTCAGGCGGGTGGCTGACGTGGAACCGCGTTTCGTGGTCCGGGTCGGCCTTGACGATTGCGCGTTCGGTGAGCGGCACGCGGATGCCGATGTCCACCGCTGCGGTGTTGAGGTGGTCCACGTCGAATTCGATGCGGCGGCCCGCCGGGTTGTCGAGCAGCTCGGATTGATGGACGCTGGCCCACGCGAGAATGGGCACGAAGAGGGCATCCGTGTGTCCGGTGTAGTCCAGCACCGTGATTGCCGCAGTGTATTGGTACACGAAGGACAGGCCACCCGCAAGGGTGGACACGGCGGCGCCCTCGGCGGCCATGACGATGAGGCGTTCCGGGTCGCGCGCAAGGTCGGGGACGGCGGCCTCGATCACGCGGCGCAGGCTGGCCAGCTTCCACATGGCTACTCGCTCCGGGCCGCGTCGATCATCTTGCGGGCGCTGTCGTGCTCGCGCTCGCAGCCCTTGCCGCGCGCGCGGGCATCGTCAGCGATTGCCGCCAGCGCTCCCGCTCGATCGTCAGCGCTGCGCTGCAGCTCGGCGAGCATATCGAGGGCGCCGGTGTCTGCCGGGCAGCTTCCGGCAGCGGCTCGATTTTGGGCGGCTTCACGATGGGCGACGATGAAGGCGGCGAGGTCGCTGCGCAGCCGGTCGCGAGCAGCGAGGGCAGCATCAGCATCAGCGCGAGCGCCGGCAATGTCCGCCGCGCCCTTGGCGCGCGAGGTGTTGAGTTCTTCACGGTGGGTTCCTTCCAGCCCGCGGAGGCGTTCGGATTGTTCGCGCGCGGTGCGGTCGGCCGCGGCGCGTTCGGTCTGCAGATCGGCGTGGGCCTGCGCGGCGTCCACTTCCGCGTCGGCCAGCCGCAGCGTCTGCCACAGCAGCAGGCTGGCGAGGCCGAGGGCGGCCAGCTGCCAGGCGTAGCCCTTGATCGCGCCGATCATTGCTGCATCTCCATGCAGGCGTCGTGCCGGCGCAGTTGGCGCAGCCACACGCCGCGGCATCCGGTCGGGCCCCAATTGCGCGGCTCGCGACAGTCGCGGCCGGCCTGGAAGCGCCACTGCAGCAGATCGCGGCAGGCTCGCACGTAGTCGCCCCGCAGCAGCGATGTGCGCGGGCTTCCGGGCTTGCGCCAGTTGCCGATCCCGTACTGGCCGACGAAATCCATGTAGAGGTCGAATTCGCCCGGGTAGAGGGTGACGCCTGGCAGGGACGCGACGAACCTGCGTTCGTCTTCCTGCGCGAGGTTGCGGGCGAGCGCCGCCGCGCGTTGGCGCGAAATCGGTGGATCGCTCATGCGCACCGGGGTGCCGTCTTCGTAGCGGGTGGACCCGTGCCCGATGGTGGGCACGTCGCCCGCCACCGGGATGATGGGCGTAGCGCTGAATCCCTCGTTCGCCTGCCACGCGCCGAAGCCCGCGGCCGACAGGGTGAGGGCCGCGACTGCCACGCGCAGCGCTGATTGCTTCACCTGTTCCATCATTCCTCCACGATGGAGCCGCCGCGTGCGGCGCGGTGCCAGCGCCAGAGCAACCATGCAATCTGCAGCAGCAGATAGACGATGGTGAGCGCTGCTACCGTGTGGTTGATGGTCCAGTCCTTCGCGATGGACGTGCCCACCACTGCGATGGGGGGCGACGCCTTCGCGGCCTCTCCTGCAATGTCTTTCAGCATTTCTTTGCTCATGGTCGTTAATCCCACAGGTGCACCATCGCCCGGGCGGGCTCGGGTGCTTGGACGAGGCGCACGGCCTGGCCCTCGGAGAGGTCGGCGGCCGATCGGGCCAGCCCGGGATTTGCGGCCAGGGTGGCTTCGACGTGGCCGGCCGTGGTGCCGAGCCGGCGCCACGCGAGCGCGTCGAGCGTGTCGTGTGCGGCGGCCCGCACGGTGATGCCGTCGCGCGCGGCCATCACAGCAGCGCCGCGATGACGCGGGACCGGCTCTGTACGTCCGCGATGGCCCAGCGCAGCTGCTGCTGGAAGCCTTCCACGCGGCCATCCAGTGCCGCCTGCACGCGGGCGCCCTTGCCGTCGCCCTGGGGTAGCGTGTCCATGTCGCGGTAGGCCTCGGCCAGCGCCGCCTGCACGTACCAATAGATGGCGTTGCGGTACTGCATCACCTTGATGCTCTTTCCGCCGACCTGCGGGGCGGGCACGTCGGCGAGCTTGGCGTGGCCGGCCGCGCGTTGCTCCGCGGCCCACTCCTGCAGCTCTGCATTCACGGAAGCCATGGCAGCTTCCACCGCGATCGCGAGGCGTTCAACGGTCGCGGTGCCGTCCAGACGGATGTCTTTGCGCAGCTGCTCGCGCTCGATGTCGGGGAACCATCCATCGTTGGCCACGGCCGGTTCGGCACCGCGGGCGGGGGGATTGGCGGTGGCGACGAAGGACATAGCTGTTTCTCGAATAGGTGTGGCGGTGGCCCAGGGCCTGCGGCGATGCATGCATGCCTCGGCCCTGGGGCCGCCACGGTGCGGGGGTACGCTCGGTTTGCAGCGGCTGGGCTTATTCCTGGTCTTTTCCTGCCAGGCGACGGTCCAGCCGCTCGATGTCTTTTTTCACGCCGGCCCGGGGGTCCAGCTCCATGGCGCGCTGCAGCAGCGGCAGCGCTTCCTTGCACGTCTTGAGGGGGCGAGTCTTCATGTCCACGTCGTGGGTGCCGGTCTTGCCCAGCACGGCCCAGCCGGCCGCCTTGTACAGCTTGCTCTTCGCCTGGTCTGGCGTGTCTGCCGCCTCGGTCAGGGCAATGGCCTGCGCGGCCAGCAGGATCGCCGCCGGGCCTTGCTGCTTGCCCGTCAGGATCGCTTCCGCGATCTCGTCCTGCACGATGGTGGGCAGGTTCCGGTTGTATTGGTCCGGAGGCTTGATGCCGCTGGCCATGGCGTATTCGGCGAGCTGCATGGCGCGTTCGTAGTTGCCCGCGTCGATGTGCCACACGAGCACCGTGGCCAGCACGTCGTCCTGCGAGCCCGGCCGCGCTTCGAGCACGCCGTCCAGATAGGTGTCGTAGTCCGGCAGCATGGTGCGCTTCGCTTCAATCTTGCGCTCCACGCTGTGCATGTCTTTCAGGGCCAGCCGGTGCTGGTGCAGCTGCGCCAGCTGCAGTTCGTAGGCGGTCCCCACGGTCTGGCCATGGACGTTCGAGGCCTCGGCCAGCGCGGCCTGCTGCAGGGCGAGGTGGTGCATTCGGTGGCGCTGTGCCGGGGTCTGTCGCATGTCGGGTTCCTGGGGGTGTGGCGGGCAGCTGCCCGCAAATAGCGGCCCCTTTTTTTAAGAGCGGCTATTTGCGGCCGGTGGTGCTGTGGCTCAGGAAGCCACGATCTCGATGTTTTCGACCAGACAGGCCTTGCCGAAATCTTCGACCACGAAGGCGTCATTGCTGCTTTCGTAGGTCTCGATCTGGTCCCGCTTCGGGTTGTCCATCACGCTGCGGCGGCGCGCACCTTCTTGGTAGTAGATGGACAGGTTGTCCAGGCTGGTGATGAGCACCTTGTTCTCGGGGAAGAACGGCACGGAGAGGGCCTGCAGCTCGCCCAGCCGCATCTGGCTGACCACGATGCTGGCGGCCAGCATTTCGGTGGGTGCCTTCTGGCCGTCCACCAGGGGAAACAGCTTGTCGTGCATCAGCCCGCGGCCGACGATGGCCACGAGGTCGCCGGCACCGGCATGCCAGGGGTCCAGCAGCGATTTGTAGGCATCGAGCACGAGGCCGTCGAGTGACTTGTAATCGGGCGTGCCGCCCCCCACCACGACCTTGCCGGCCGTCTTCCCGCCAGTGAGCACGCGGTCTTCTGCCTGCTCACGCAGCTGCTGCAGCCACCCCTTGTTCACGTCCTGCAGGAGCGGCGCCGTGTCACGGTTCGTTTCGGGCAGCGCCTTGACGCCGTTGAAGCCGATCATGATGCGGTCCAGGGCGCACTGCTGCTGCACGGCGCGGGAAATGCGCAGCTGAAAGTCCTTGAACTTCGCCCACATGTCGAGCTTCGCATAGCGCAGGTGCGTGTCGTAGTTGGTCTGCTCGCAGCTGTAGCCGTGCTTGTCGATCGAAGACACGTCACGGGTGGCCCGGTCGTTCTTGGTCGTGTCGGTGCGGCTCGCCACCGGCCCGTCGGTGCCCAGGCCCAGCTTCTCGCCCTGCTTCTCGTCCACGGGGACGATGTTGATCAGCTTGAGAAAGCCGCTGCTCTCCTGAATGCGGCTTTCCAGGCGCTGCTGCACGCTGGGCGCAACGTTGAATTTCACGTTGGCGTTGGGCACGCCGTTCAGTTTCGCCTGGTCTTCCAGATACTGGTTGAACAGGACGCGGGTTTCGTTCTTCATGGAATCCTCTGTGTGGTGCTGGTGGGTAGTCGATCGCGCCGCGCGCCGCGTCAGCAGTCCGCCTTCATGGAAGCGTCGGCGCCGGTGGCGTGGGGGCGCTGCGACGTGTTGCCGTCCTGGCTGCTCAGCCTTTGCGTGAGCGCGTTGAACTCGCCCTGCAGCTTTTCGAGCGCCGCCTTGTCGGCCGCCCGCTCGCGGGCTTGCTGTTGGATCACGGCGTCTGCGGCACCCAGCGCTTCCAGCGTGCGCGTGGCGAACGCCTCGGGCTTGTCGGGTGCGGGCGCCTGCTTGGGTGCGATCGCCGCGCGCAGCTCGCCCAGCATGTCGGTGAACTTCGCGAGCAGGCCAGCCGCGATGCTTTCCGCTTCACCTTCCAGGCCCAGGTCCGTTTCGACGGCGGCCGAGAACAGGGCACCTTCGCTGTGCTTCTTCCCTGCGAAGGGGTTGCCGGCGGGGTTGCCCGCGGCGAACTTGAGCACCTCGGTGCCCAGGCTGGCCGGGCTGTCGGTGACGGCCAGGCCCGTCATGTAGGCCTCGCCGGTCTTCGCGAAGTTCGGGTCCACCTCGATGCTGGAGAACAGCTTCTGCTTCGCTTTGTTCATGGCGACGAGGGACGGGAGCGCCTCGATCTGCGCGAAGAGAGCGAGCTTGCCGTCTTCCACCGTGCGCGCCTCCAGCGCCAGCACGTCGCCCAGCGCGGCGAAGGCGCTGTCCGCGGTGACGCCGCGGATGTGCTCCAGCCACACGCGGGCGCTGTACGTCGCGGGCTTGTAGTTCTTGGCCATCTGCTCGATCCAGTTGCGCTGAATTTCGCGGCCGTCGGTGGTGGCCCCCTCGGTTGCCACGCGGAAGAATTTGCTGGGCATGTGCGGCTCGGTGCGGTGAAGTTGATCTGTTGCCTATGTTCCGCACCCGGGCCTTGCGGCGCAATTTGCGCGCGCTGTGGGGGGGCGAAGCACACTTCGCCGCGCGTGCTTTCCGCGCGCGCGCGAAACACACTGCCCAGGCATGACCGAAGCAGCAGCCACGCCCACCACCAGCGCCCCCCGCCGCCCGAGGAAGCGGCCCAGCGCGAGCGCGGCGACCCAGCTCACCGACTCCATCGACGGCGGCGCGAGCAAACGCCGTGACGCGCGCACGCTGTTCTGGAGCGGCTGGAAACTCACGCACATCTCGGAGCACCTCGGCGTTCCGCGCGCCACCCTGCACGGCTGGCACAAGGCGGAGAAATGGGCGGAGGCATCGCCCGCGCAGCGCGTCGAAGGCGCACTGGAAGTTCGCCTGGCCACGTTGATCGCGAAGGACTGCAAGACGGGCGGCGACTACAAGGAAATCGACTTGCTGGGCCGGCAGCTGGAGCGGCTTGCGCGCATTGGCAAGTACCAGCAGACGGGCCGCGAAGTGGATCTGAATCCCGCGATCGCGTCGCGCAACGCGAGCCCCAAGAAGCCGCCGGTAAAGAACTTCCTTTCCCCGGAACAGGTGCAGCAGCTCAAGTCCGCCTTCTTGGACTCGCTATTCGACTATCAGCGGGTGTGGTGGGACGAGCGCGATCAGCGCACGCGCGCGATCCTGAAAAGCCGGCAGATCGGAGCGACGTGGTATTTCGCTCGCGAAGCGTTGATTGATGCGCTGGAGACCGGCCGGAATCAGATCTTCCTGTCAGCCAGCAAGGCGCAGGCGTACATCTTCCGGCAGTACATCCGCGCGTTCGTTTTTCAGGTTCTGGGCGTCGAATTGAAGGGCGACCCCATCGTGCTGGCCAATGGCGCCGAGCTGTACTTTCTCGGGAGCAACGCGCGCACGGCACAGGGCTACCACGGCAATTTCTACTTCGACGAGTTCTTCTGGGCCCAGGATTTCGAGCGGCTCAATACGGTGGCCAGCGGCATGGCCATGCACAAGAAGTGGCGCAAGACCTACTTCAGCACGCCCAGCAGCGTCCAGCACCCGGCCTACGCATTCTGGTCCGGCGAGCGGATCAAGAAGAAGACGAAGGTGGAGGTAGACATCACCCACGGGCGGCTGGCTGGAGGTTTCACCGGCGAGGACCGCGTATGGCGTCACATCGTCAACATCCTTGATGCGCTCGAAGGTGGCTGCAACCTGTTCGACCTGGAAGAGCTGCGCCTAGAGTATTCCGATGCGGCGTTCGCCAACCTGCTCATGTGCGGGTTCGTGGACGACTCGTTTTCCGTCTTCCCGCTCTCGATGCTGCAGCCCTGCATGGTCGATAGCTGGGAGGTCTGGAGCGACTTCAAGCCATTCAGCGAGCGTCCCTTCGGCTGGTCCCCGGTGTGGGTGGGGTATGACCCATCGCACACCGGCGACAGCGCCGGCCTCGTGGTGGTCGCGCCGCCCGCTGTGCCCGGCGGCCCGCTTCGTGTGCTGCACACGGAGCAGTTCAAGGGCCAGGACTTCGAGGCGCAAGCCAAAGCGATCAAGGCCATCACCGAACGCTACAACGTCGCCGCTATCACGGTGGATACCACCGGCATCGGCCAGGGCGTTTTCCAGCTGGTGCAGAAGTTCTTCCCGGCCGCGCGCGGCATCAATTACAGCGTCGAGAGCAAGACCATGTTGGTGCTCAAGGCGCAGCAAGTCATCAACGCCGGCCGGCTGCAGTTCGACGCCGGGAACCGCGACTTGGCCGTGAGCTTCATGGCCATCAAGCGCGAGCTGACGGCGAGCGGTCGCAGCGTGACCTATGCCGCGGGCCGAAGCGAAGACGCGGGGCATGCCGACCTGGCATGGGCCTGCATGAATGCGCTGTCGAACGAGCCGCTCGACGTGGGCACCGGCCTGGCCAACGTGCAGGGCCAATCCTTCCTTGAAATCTCCGAATGACCATGACGAAACGACAACGCCGGTCCGCCCCGCGGGCATTCAACGCACCGGCAACCGCTGCGCCTGCGGTGGCCACGCCCGCGCCCCCACAGTCCCAGTCCTTCACGTTCGACCTGGGCGAGCCCGAGCCCGTCATCGGTGGGCGGTCGGCGCTGCTGGAGTACGCGGAGTGCATGCAGTCCGGCGACTGGTACGAGCCGCCCGTGTCCCTTGCCGCCCTCGCGCGGCTGCTGCGGGTGGGCGCGCACCATGAATCGGCGTTGCGCTTCAAATGCAACGTGCTTGCCAGCACGCTTGTGCCTTCCCGGTGGCTCAGCGCCGCGGCCTTCCGCGGCTTCGCGCTGGATTTCCTGGTGCTGGGCAATGCCTATCTGGAGCGGCGCCGGAACGCCCTCGGCGGCCTGCTGGAGCTGCGCCACGCGCTGGGCAAGTACGTGCGCCGCGGCGTCGATCTGGACCGCTTCTTCTTCGTCACGGACCTGCAGAGCCCGCATGAATTCCCACGCGGCGAGGTGCTGCAGCTGCGCGAGCAGGACATCCATCAGGAGGTGTACGGCCTGCCGCCGTACCTGGGCGCGTTGCAGTCCGCCATGCTCAATGAGTCGGCGACGCTGTTCCGTCGCCGGTACTACAACAACGGCTCGCACGCGGGCTTCATCTTGTACGTGACGGATGCGGCGCAGTCCCAGGGCGACATCGACAAGATGCGCGAGCAGCTCACGAAGACGAAGGGCGCAGGGAACTTCCGGAATCTCTTCTACTACGCGCCGAACGGAAAAAAGGAAGGCATCCAGCTGATCCCCATCAGCGAGGTCGCCGCCAAGGATGATTTCTTGAACATCAAGAACACGACACGCGACGACGTGCTGGCGGCCCACCGCGTGCCGCCGCAGCTGATGGGCATGCTGCCCAACAACGTGGGCGGCTTCGGCGACGTGGAGAAAGCGGCGACGGTCTTTGCACGGAACGAAATCGAGCCGCTGCAGGCGGCCATGGCACACGCGATCAACACCTGGGCAGGGCAGGAGGTGTGCCGCTTCCGCCCGTACCTGCTGCAGGCCGCCCAGGCTGCGTAGGCCCCATCCTGCGTGCACGCCCTGGCGGGCGCGCTACCCTGCGGGCATGGAACCGCCTGCCATCCTCCGATCCGATTCCGCGCCCGGCAGCGCCGCCCGCCTGGCCGACACCGCGGCGACCGCTTGGCGTTGCCACGTTGCGCAGCTGCGCTTCTGCGGCGTGTACATGCCGGCTGCGCTGGTGTGGGAGCGCCATGCGTGCGCTGGGTGGCTCATCAGTCGCACCACCGGAGCGCAGGAGTGGAGCGCCGAGCTGTCGAGCGACCAGACAGGCCAGGACGCCCTGGCATTCCCGCTGTTTCGGATCGGCGCGGCGGGCGTCACGCATCGGGATGGGGTGTTCCTGCTGCGCGGGCAGCAGTGGGACGCCGGGCGCCTGCAGTGCTGGCCGCAGGATTGGCTGTGCGGCCCGACCGCCGAAGCCACGCGCGCGGCGTTGATGCCCCTGGATGGATGGCTTCGGGCGCGCTACACCGGCACGCTGTGACGCCTCCTACCCGGGCTCGCTCGGCGTGTCCTGTTCGGCCGCCATCGGCGCCCACTCTCCGAGCCCGGCGGGGAGCGCAGGGCACGCGAGTGCCGTGCGCCGGTTGATCTGAAAGCGTGTCCGCGTAGGTGGAGCTGCCTACGCCCAGCTCTGCCCTGTGGCCCTCGGCCGGCACGTCCTGGGCCTCCGAGGACCGTGCACCCCTCCGCCCCCTGCCACGCCTCCGATCGTCCCTCTACGGCCTTCCTGGGGGCCTTCGCGACCCCCCTAGACGCCCCCTGACCCCCTCCCGCCCCCTGCCTCGTAGGGGTGGGTTTGACCCTCGGCGCGCGGTCGAGACCCCGCCGCGCCCGCTCGCTTGATGTGTCGATTTCGTCGGCAGTGCCGGCACAGCGCCCCGCGAGGCCCGGCGCGGGGCCGCGGGCGGTTCGAGGTTAGCTTTTCCTGTCGGGATTCGTCGGAATCTGACGCGGTTGCAGATGCGTGCATCCGCCCCGTCGCCGAAGGCTCGCGAAGGCCCTTTCCCGGCCCGTGGAGGGCCTATTTTTTATGGCCCACGGTATGGCCTACAAATGGTTCATATCGCGCTCTAGGGCCCGTATTTGCTGATCCGATGGATGACACCCTCTCCGCCAAATGAACAAAGCCCTTGGATGATTCCAAGGGCTTTTTTCTTTGCATGGCATGGCTTCGAAGTGGTTGTCGAAACGCCCCGCAGCCACAAACTCAGCCGGGCTTCGACGCACTGGGATCCCGAGCCGGTGCCCTGGGCGGCCGGGGCCTGCGCTGGCTACCCGAACGTGGCGCTGAGCGACTTTGGCGCGTCAGCCACCGGCCACTCGGTCTGAACAACCTGTCTTCTGGCGATCCAACTTCTTCCAAGAGTGGCCCCGGCATCTGGTCGCCGTGAGGGAGCGCGCAACCCCATCACCCGGAACAGCAGGGAAGGACGGGTATCCCTCTAGCCCTTTCGGTAGTCATACGCTATAAAGGCATTGCGAGCGATATGCCACTCGCGCGCAAAAAAAAGCTACACACGAGGGGGGGGATCCTATGCGTGCACTCAGACGTCTAGTCGCATGTCTTTTTTTCATCGGTGTGACCGGCTGCAGCGCGATTCGCAGCTACACCATGCCAGAAGAAGAAAATCTGTTGAGTGGAGCTGGATCGATCGTCGTCAAGAGTACCGGAGCAGGCAAGCACGATCGCGCCGAGGGCTATGAGCTGGTTCGCATAGATCAGCTGCTCAAGGATTACGGGTTGGACGACGTTGCAGCGGTCAGCGAAAACACGGACCAGGAGAGTTTCAAATACCGTCGCAATGATTTGCAGGATCGCCTCATCGCGGCCTCGAACCAGCGCTGCGCCACGTACCTGCGGGTACTGACGGCTTCGAAATCGCAAACCCAGATGGGATGGAGCGGCCTTGCGACGCTGCTGTCGGGGGCCGCCGCCGTGACGACGCCCGCCGCCGCTGCCAAAGTACTCGCCGCGGGAAGCACCGTGTCGAATGGGCTGCTGAGCCAGTTCAACGAGGCCTATTTCAGCAACCTGACGGTGCAGGTGATTTCCTCGGGTATCGCGAAGCAACGAGAAGCGGCGCTGGTCAATATCCAATCCCAGCGCAATGCGTCGTTGGTGGGCTATCCCGTGAATCGGGCAGTGGCGGACGCTCTCAATTACCACGCCATGTGCAACCTCGTCACGGGCCTGGAAACTGCCGCTGCCGCGACGAAAAACGCCACCGCAGCAGACGTGGCAAGAATGTCCGCGGTGGTTCCTCTGAATTGAAGCTTGCTGCTCCCCTTCCAGGGGGGATCACCGAGGGCGGCCAGAGGGCTTCGAATACCGGCAGTCGTGGGGAGGGAAGTCATGCAGTTCACGAAAACCTTTCAAGGCATATTGGTCGCTGGCTTGTTGCTGGTGGGCACCTGGGTGGGGGCTTTCCAGATCGGGCCGTTGGGGACGCAGCACGAAGAGCGCCTGACCAATGAGACGAACTCGACGCTGGCGCGCGTCGCGGGCTCTCTGGGGGTTCTGATCAAGTCGCCGGTCCATGAGGAGATCACCCACCTCGGCAAGTGGTGCCATGTGGCGCAAGCCGATCTCGCCACCGACACCTACTGCAGTGGGCGCGACGTGGGGTTTGCTTCGCCCTATGTGATCTATGGCGTCCGATGGAACGACCTGCCGCCGTTCCGGCTGGAGAAGGGCCAGGGCAATTGCGACTACCTTGGGAAGAAGAACGTCTGCCGTGCCGACCAGACGATCCGTTTCTCCACGCAGCCTGCGTGCTGGTATTGCCTCTTCAAGGACGCCGAGCGCCAGGCTCAGACGAAGACGATCGTGGGGTGCAACAAAACGGCGAACAGCGTTCCCGGTAATTTGATGACGCGTTCGCACTTCGGCGATTTGCAGTTCCTGCATGGGATGGCCAGCGCATCCGGTATCCATCCCGTGGAAACGAGGGCCCAGATCCTGGACTGGCTGGAGTTCGCATGGAAGGTGTCTTCCAAGGAGATCCTTCCTTCCACCTTCCTGAAGGACATCGACAATCCGAGCATCAGAAACCACTTCGGTTGCACGGACTGGAGGGTTGTGGATCTGTACCTGTTGGGGCGGCAGGATGCTGCAAGCGGCCTGGTGTCCCAGATTCGCGAGATCGCCTTCGGCTCGGTGCTGCACACCGTCCAGGATTCATTCGCCGCGGCCCATGCCGAGCGGGAGCGGCAACCTACCGGGGCGCAATGTGAAGGCTCGGCGTATGCCATGCCGGCCAAGATCGTGGAGTTCCATGCGTACGGCGCTCAAGATGGCGTGCTGCATGACCACGACGACAGCCGCGAGGCGATGACGGCAGTGGCCAAGGACCGATGGCCGGAGGCTGTGGAAGTCACCCGCAACCTGTTTGAGCTCCAGGCTGATGGAGCCAAATGGGCGGACGCCAGCAGTTACCTGCAATGTGTTTTTACGCTGGCTGATGATCGCCGGGCTTCTTCGCCGGGAGATGCATACCGGCGCGCCGACATGCTCTATCGGCCATGAGTTAAAGGTTTTTTGTGCGCTGATGAACGCTTGGCGGATGACGACAGGCCTGCTGCGGCGGCTGCCCGGACTCAATGGCTGTGTGAGGCTGGTTGCTGAATTCATCGGAGTCCGTCAGACCGCAGCTCTGCGCGCGAAGACGCCGACACCACCTACCCCCCAATCCGCGGCACTCCCCCCGGCGGCACCATGTCCCCCGCCGAAGGCGCCCTCTACGGCCGGGCGGCCCGCACGTTCTCCACGAAACTGTCCGCCGGCAACGGCCTGCCGTACAGCCAGCCCTGCTGCGACGGGCAGCGGTTGGCGTGCAGGAAGTCGGATTGCTCCTGCGTCTCGACGCCTTCGGCCACGACGTGCAGGCCGAGGTGGGAGCCCATGGACAGGATCGAGCAGACGATGCCGACGCTGGCGGTATCGTCGGGCAGCCCGGTGATGAAGCTGCGGTCGATCTTGATCTCGTAGAGCGGCAGCTGCCGCAGGTAGGAGAGGCTCGAGAAGCCCGTGCCGAAATCGTCGATCGAGAAGCGCACGCCCAGTTCGACGAGTTCCGCGAGGCGTTCCGCCGCATGGTTCACGTCGGTGATCAGCAGGCCTTCCGTGATCTCCAGTATCAGGCCCGAGGCGCGGGCACCGCTCGTTTCCAGGGCGTGCCGGACTTCGTCGACGAAGTCCGGATGCTTGAACTGCGCCGGGCTGATGTTGACGGCCAGGGTGAGCGAGGGATCTTCGCGGTGCAGGGCGGAGAGGATCTCGCAGCCGGTCTTCAGCACCCAGGTGCCGAGTTCGATGATGAGGCCGGAGGCTTCCGCCAGTGCGATGAACTGGTCCGGGGGCACCATGCCGCGGTGCGGGTGCCGCCACCGCAGCAGGGCCTCGCCGCCGGTGAGCCGGCTGTGGGCGTCGTGCTGCGGCTGCACGTGCAGGAACAGCTGGTCGGAGCCGATGGCCGCGCGCAGGTCCTGCTCCAGCGCCAGCCGCTCATGGAAGCCCGCCAGCATGTTGTCCTCGAAGAACACGGGGTGGTTGCCGCCCTGCGTCTTGGAGCGGCGCAGCGCGAGCTGTGCCTCGCGCAGGGCGTCGACGCCATCGCGGGTCTCGGCATGGATGAGGCTGATGCCCGCGCTGGCCTGGATGTGGAAGGACTCCGGGCCCAGGTGGAAGGGGGCGGCCAGGCTGCGCAGCAGTTTCGCGGCGACGCCTTCCGTCAGCGCACGGATGTCGGCGTCGGTGCGGCCTTCCATGCGCAGCACCACGACGAATTCGTCGCTGCCGGTGCGGGCCAGCGTGTCTCCGCGGCGCAGGACGCTTTTCAGGCGCCGCGCGGTTTCGCACAGGACGTCGTCGCCGATCCGGGTGCCGCGCGCCACGTTCAGCAGCTTGAACTGGTCGATGTCCACGCAGATGACCCCCGCGGAGCCCGCGCCGCCCGCCACCTGGATCTGCTCCGACGCCAGTTGCTCGAGCAGGTGCCTGCGGTCCATCAGGCCCGTCAGCGCGTCGCGTTGCCACGGTGCCCTGGATGCCGGCGGGGCGGCGCTGCCGTGGGTTCCGGGGGGCTGCCCGTCCGGGCCCGCATGCCGGGTTTCGGCGATGGCGACGCCCCCTTTGCCGGCCTGCTTGACGGCGTACATCGCGGCATCTGCGGCATGGATCAGCGTCTCGACACTGGTGGCGTGCCGCGGGTAGCTCGCCACGCCCACGCTCGCGCCGACCTGGGCGAATTCCTCGTTGGGCAGCACGAACGGCTGCTCGAAGCTGTCGATTAGCTGCCGGGCCAGTTCCGAGACGCTGGGGTGGAGCGCATCCACCCCCATGATGACCACCACCAGCTCGTCGCCGCCCAGCCGGCCCACGACGTCGCCGTTGCGCTGGAAGAGCGTGCGCAGCCGGCGGGCGGCCTCCACCAGGACGGCATCGCCCGCGGCATGTCCCCAGCGGTCGTTGACGGACTTGAATCCGTCGAGGTCGATGAACATCAGGGTGACGTCGCCCAGGTCCTGGCTGAGGGCGGCGTCGTCCACATGCTGGCCGAGCAGGGTCTCGATGTAGGCGCGGCTCTTGAGCCCGGTGAGCGCATCGTGCTCCGCGCGGTGCTGCGCCGCGCTTTCCTCGTTCTTGCGCCGCGTGATGTCGTAGAGCACGCCCTCGACGCGCTGCTCGCTGCTTTCGGACCGCTCCATGCACGACACCATGCAGTGCACCCACAGCTTCGTGCCGTCCGGGCGGACCAGTTCGAGGTCTGCGGATTCCGGCTCCAGGGAATCGCAGGCTTCGTCGATCAGCTGCTGCAACTGCGCCGGGCGGATGAAGAAGGCGGAGATGAAATCCTCGGCGTGCGCGGCCACCACCTGGCCGGCCTGCAGGTTGAGCAGGCGCTCGAAGGCCGGGTTGGCATGCAGCAGCCGGCCGGCCGTGGAGAGGATGAAGATGCCCGCGCTCGTGGAGTCGAAGATGCCCCGGTAGCGGGCCTCCAGGCCCGAGATTTCCTCGCGCATCGCGCGTTCACGTTCGAGCGCGCCCTGCTGCATTTCCAGCAGGCGGTTGACGGCCGTGGTGACGATGCCCACCTCGTCGACCGTGTGGCGCGGATCGATCGACACCCGGCGCGACGTGCCCGGCGCGATCGTGGCCAGCTCGGCGGCCAGCTGGTGCATCGGGCGCGACAGCATGCGCCGGGCCAGCATGCTGAACACGCCCAGCATGCCGGCCAGCAGCACGGTGATCGCCGCCACCATCAGGGCCGCCTGCCGGCCGGCCTCGGACGTCAGCCGCTGGTAGTCGAGCCAGACCTGCAGGTCGCCGATCCGTCCCTCCTGGCGGAAGGGCGACATCAGGGGCGATTCGAAGGTCGGCGCGGCCGCGGCGCTGCGGCCGATGGCATCGGGCCGGGCCTGCGGGTTGGAGTTCGTGGCCATCGTCGCGCCTCCGGCGTCGCGCACCGCCACGCGGGCGACGGCGGGGTGGCGCGCCAGGCCGTCCACCAGTTCCTTGAGCAGCAGTTCGTCGCGCGCATACACCCCGACCGCCATGGTCTGCTGCACGGCCGTGGCGATGGCGCGCGCGGAGGCTTCGGAGTTCTCGAGGTAGTGCGATCGGGCGCTGCGGTAGAGGACGATGGCGACCAGGACCGCCATTACGCCCGCGACGCCCACGACCGCCCACTGGAACCGGCGATGGAGGCTTTTACTGCGCATGGGGAGCGGGCCGGCGAATGGGAAGCACGCGCCGCATCACGGCAGGTGCAGCACCACCCGCACGGAACTGTCCTGCGGGGGGCGGGTGAGGTAGCCGATGGCGGACGGGTCGCTGCGCAGGCGCTGCAGCATGGCCATGTCGTCTTCGGCGGTCTGCGGCGGGCGCACCTGGCCGGTGAAATGCAGACGCGCCCAGTAGCTGTTGATGCGTGCGATGTCCATGCCGGTGAGGAGCTGGTAGAACTCGGCACGCGCCGGGCTGTCGCGCTTCTGGTCCAGCGGCGTGGCGACGCTGCCGTCGGAGAAGGCGCGGGACCGGCCGGTGTAGATGGCCACCAGCTCGTTCTGGTTCACGGACCGCAGCGGACTCTGCGCGGACACCACCACGTAGATGGAGGCCGCGGCCACGGTGCACTGCAGCGCATGGACCGCCAGCGCGACGGCGGCTAGCACGCGTGGAAGTTTGGGGAATACGCGCGGCATCACTGGCCCCATACGAAGTCGACCAGCAGGGACACCAGGTTGCCCTTGGCGGCCTGCCCGTCGTGGTTGCGCCAGCCCGCCGCGCCGTTCTGCCGGACGTGGAACCGCTCGAACTGGAACTTGAGCGCGGCGTTCGATGCGAAATCCCACCGGAGCCCGACGCCGACGGTGCGCTGGTCGAACCGGAACTGGTTGGCCGCATAGGTCGCGTAGCCCGCCAGCATCTGCGCCTGCTGTGCGGCGGCGGGGCCCGCCACGGGGGCCAGCGGGGACGCGACATCGGGCGTGTCCAATGCCGCCTCCCGCGGCCTGCTGCGGCTGGCGAGGGCGTAATAGGTCACGCTGTCCTTGCGCCACGCCGCGCTGACATAGCCTCTGTAGGCATCCAGCGTGCTTCCGGGAACGCCCAGCCGGCTGCCCTCGGCCACGAAGGTCCAGGGGCCGCTGTCATACTGGGTGGCGAGCGCCAGGTAGCGGGTGGCTCCGCCGGCCCAGAGCCTGTCGTGCAGGGGGGCGATCGCCTCCCGCACCCCCGGAACGGGCGACTGCTGCAGCGCGCCGACACCCTGCAGCAGCGCCCGGTATTCCGGGCCCTGCGCCATGTTCACCCGGGACTGCATGTAGCTGAGTTTCAGCAGCAGCCCGTTCGACTCCCGCGACAGGCCCACCGCCAGGATGTCGTCCACGTTCACCGGGCTGTAGGAGCGCCCGCCGTCGGTGGCGCTCGTCCTGATCGTGCCGGTGGTGGCGCGCAGGCGCCATGACGCGCCGCCCGCGTCCCAGCGCTGCTCCACGTCCAGGCCATCGACGGCCACGACCGGCGCGAAGGCGTAGAAGTCGGTGGGCGGGCGCGCCCAGGTGAAGGCATAGCCGACGTTGCGGCTTTCGGAATACAGGAACAGATCCGGGCTGACCCGGCCCAGGCGCAGGCGGGTGTTCGCCCACGGCCGGTAGCCGACGTAGGCCTGTTCGATCGCTTCAGCGGAGACTGCCCCCCGGGCACGGTGCAACAGCACGCCCTGGACGGCGGCCTCCCAATCGTTGCCGTGGGCCCAGTCGATCTGCGCGCCGAGCCGGGAGTCGACGGTGGCGCTGAGGTCGGCGGCGGCGCCTTTCTGCGCGGTGCTGCGGATCAGTCCCCAGCGCGGGGCACCGGTCTTGTTCACCAGGCCCACGGTGCCGAAGCCGCTGAGGGTGAGGCTGTTGTCCGCCGGTTCCTGGACCTGGGCCTGGGCCTGGGCAGCGAGGCCCGAACCGCATGCGAGCACCAGGGTGACGAAAGAGATGCTGCGCACGGAACGGGTACCTGGATGTAGAGAGTCGCTGGAGATCCACGCGGCAGGGAAATGGCCGATCTGGTGGTCGATGCAGGGTTGGGGCGGGAAATTCAGGCGTTTCTGACACAGCGGAACACCAGCTTCGTTGGCCCGAAAGCAGCGGACAGACCTTTCTGCCCACCCATCAAAATTTATCAGAATTTTACTTATTGACGCATTTGTTAATCATCAGGTTATATTTTTGCCGTTTTATTCCCGTTGTTTTTTTGCTGTCGTGTCATCTGCCGTCGTGCGTGTGTGTAGGACATGCTCGGCGCCGCAGACGCAAATCGCACACCGGAATTGTTCGGCATGGGCGATGGACCCGTGCCCCATCGGGGAGCGCCCGCGTCGATTGGGAAGATCGCATCGCCCGGGCCACCGGCGGGCGAGGTCCGAGGTCCGCATGGACCTGTCTTCCCCGTGCTATACATCGACCCACGCAACATTCCACCCCCGAGGACCGCATGCCCCTATCGATCCACTCCTTCCTGAAATCCACCGTGACCGTGCTGGCGATCGCCGGCGGCGGCGCGGTGTGCGCCCAGGGCACGCCCATCGATGCCGCGGCGTTCGACGCGCTGGTGGGGCAGGGCCCGGTCGCCAGCGCCGAGGCGGTCGCCGCAAGCCCCTGGGCCAGCAAGATCAAGCAAGCCGGCACGCTGCGCCTGGGGGGCACGCAAACGTCGAACCTGTTCTCGCTGCTGAACGAGAAGGACGGCAAGCTGCGCGGCTTCGATGCCGGCATCGCCCAGCTCCTGACGCGCTACATCCTGGGCGACGCCTCCAAGGTCCAGTTCACGCAGGTGAACTCGTCCACGCGCGAGCAGGTGCTGATCAACGGCCAGGTGGACACGGTCATCGCGACCTATTCCATCACGCCCGCGCGCGCCGAGAAAATCTCCTTTGCCGGGCCGTACTACACCTCGCAGGCCGGTGTGCTGGTCAAGGCGAACAACCAGGCCATCCAGTCCTACAACGACCTGGGCGGCAAGAAGGTCGCCACGCAGGCGGGCTCCACGGGCCCGGCCATCCTCGCGCAGTTCGCGCCCAAGAGCACGGTGCAGGAGTTCCAGACGCACCAGGAGGCCCTCGATTCGCTGCGACAGGGCCGCGTGGCCGCCTACGTGACCGACTACACGCTGCTGCTCAACACCCTGAGCCTCGGCACCGGCGACGCGAAGCTCGCGGGCGCCCCGTTCGGCGCGCAGGATCCGTACGGCATCGGCCTGCCCAAGGGCTCGGACGGCGTGGCCTTCGTCAACGCGTTCCTGAAGAAGATCGAGGCCGACGGCACCTGGGCCAAACTCTGGACGATCGCCATCGGCCAGCGCACCGGCAGCACGGCCGTCCCCACGCCGCCCGCGCTGCCCTGAACCGATGGGCGAGGTTGCCAAGCTCCTGGCCGACCACGGGCCTGCCTTCGGGCAGGCCCTTTTGCTGACCTGGAAGCTCACCGCGCTGTCGTTCGTGCCGGGCGTGCTGCTGGGCATGGCGGTGGCGATGCTGAGGCTCTTCCCACTGCCGCCGCTGCGCGGGGTGCTCACCGTCTACGTCGAGACCTTCCGCAATATTCCCAGCGTGGCACTGCTGATCTTCATCGTGTTCGCGCTGCCCGATCTCGAGTTCGTGATCGACTACGAGCCCAGCGTGGTGCTGACCCTGGTGCTGGTCTGCTCCGCGTTCACGGCGGACTACGTGCGCTCGGGCATCAACACCATCCCCGGCGGGCAGATCGAGGCCGCGCTCAGCCTGGGGATGCGGCCCGCGCGCATCATCTGGTCGGTGGTGCTGCCGCAGGCGCTGCGCTCGGTGGTGCAGCCGATGACGTCGCTGCTCATCGCGCTGATGCTCTCCACCTCGCTCGCGTCGCAGGTGCCGTTCCCGGGCCGTGAACTCACCACGCTCGTCTCCAAGATCGCCACCGACTCCGCCGCCGGCATGGCCGCCTTCGCCGTCGCGGCCGCGATGTACGTGGCCACCGGCCTGCTGATCGCGTGGGCGGGCGCGGCGCTGGACCGGAAGCTGCGGATCCTGCGATGAACCGATCCCTCGAAGACATCCTGTTCGGCGCGCCGACGCCCCGGGCCCGCACCCTCACCCGCGGGATGAGCGTGGTCGCCGCGGGTGTGCTGCTGTTGCTCGCGGCCGGCATCGTGTTCCGATTCCATTCCGCCGGGCAGCTCGATGCCCGCTACTGGAAATTCTTCGCCTGGCCGACGACCTGGGCCTTCCTGGCCAAGGGCCTGCTCGGCACGCTGGCCTCGGCGGCGATGGCCACGGTGATCGCGCTCTCCCTCGGCCTGGTGCTGCTGGCGGGGCGCCTGGCGCGCACGCGCCTCGTGCGCTGGCCGGCCGTGGCGGCCATCGAGTTCCTGCGCGGCACGCCGACGCTGCTGCTCATCTACGTGTGCTTCCTGGTGCTGCCCTCGGTCGGCATCAAGCTCAGCACCTACTGGATGCTGACCCTGCCGATTGGCTTGAGTACCGCCGCGGTGGTGGCCGAGGTCTACCGCTCGGGCGTGCTCGCCGTGCCCCGCGGCCAGCCCGATGCCGCGCGCAGCTTGGGCATGACGGAGACCCAGGTGTTTTTCTCGATCGTGTTCCCGCAGGCGCTGCGCTACATCGTGCCGGCCCTGGTCGCGCAACTGGTGATCGTGGTGAAGGACACCACCTTCGGCTACGTCGTCACCTATGGCGAGCTGATGCAGAACGCCCGCGTGCTCATCGCCAACTACCACTCGCTGGTGCCGGTGTACCTCATCGTGGCGGCGCTGTACTGCCTGGTGAACTACGCGATTTCTCGGGCGAGCCGGCGGCTGGGGCGGCCGATGCATTGAGCGCGGCGGCCGCCACCCGCCCGGCGGCGTCGCCGCACTATGCCTGGCGGCTGCTCGCGACCAGCGAAGCTGCCAGCAGCCGCGCGGACTTCGCGCTCACGCCCTTGCCCGTGATCGACAGCGCGGGCGGATGGGCGAGCATGCGCGCGAACACGGCCTGCACCTCGTCCGCACGGATATCTCCGATCAGCGCGATCGTGTCATTCAACGGCGTGGCGGTGCCGTGCGCGAACACCTCTTCCACGGCCCGCTCCATCGTCGCAAAAGGCCGCTCGCTGGCCCGCACGCGGGAGACGGTGAGCTGGTTCTTTGCGCGCTCCAGGTGCACCGGGTCGATCGCGGAGGCCTGCGCCTGCAGCAGCTCGCCCGTGGCACGCACCAGCGCCTCGACCTTGTCCGGCGTGGTCACCGCATGCACCACGAAATTGAGCCACGCGTCGCCGCTGTCGATCGTGGCATCGGCGTTGTAGGCCAGGCCCAGCCGCTCGCGCACCGTGTCGACCAGCGGCGAGGACATGCCGCCGCCGAACAGGTTGGCCGCGAGCGCCGCGGCCAGGCGCCAGCGTGGGGGCAGCAGGGCCTGTACCGTGCCGGCACCCTGCCACTCCGGCGCGCCAGGACCGGGCAGCGGATAGGCGATGTTCAGGAACACCTGCGACACCTGCGTGAAGCGCCGCGCCACGGCCTGGCCGACGTGCGGGGCGGGTATGGGCGGCAGCACCCCGGCGCCATCGGCTGGCGGCTCAGATGCGGACATGGATGTGGACGTGGACGTGGACGTGGAAGTTGACAACGGCATCGCCGAGAACAGCTCCTCCGCACGCCGGATCCACGCATCGACGTCGAAATTCCCCGCAGCCGCGACGATGGTCTTGCCGGCCACGTAGTGCCGCTGCACGTGCCGCACCAGGTCATCGCGCGTGAAGCCCTCGATGTTCTCCACCGTGCCGATCACCGGCATGCCCATGGGATCGTCGCCCCACAGCGCGCGGTCCAGCAGATCGCTGGAGCTGTCCTCCGGGTCCTCGTCGTACTCGATCGCCTCCTGCCGGATCACCTCCAGCTCGCGCTGCAGCTCGGCCTCGGGGAAGGTGCTGTGCAGCACGATGTCCGCCGTCATGCCGAGCAGCTGCAGGGCATGCTGACCCAGCCCGGTCATGAAGTAACCGGTGCTGTCCTTGCCCGTGTAGGCGTTCACGTCCGCGCCCAGCCGCTCCGCATCGAGGTTGATCGCCTGCACCGAACGCGTGGCCGTGCCCTTGAACGCCATGTGCTCCAGCACGTGGCTGATGCCGTTGGTCTCCGGCGTCTCGTCGCGCGAGCCCACGCGAAGGAATACGCCGACGCTGGCGCTCTGCACGTGGGGCATGGGGAGGGCGAGGAGGCGGACGCCGTTGGGGAGGGTGTGGAGGAGGGGAATGGGAGGATGGGGCATTGGTGATCTGAGCAGATCCGGACTTGAGCTTGAGTCGATGGCTTCCTGCCTGCAAGCTGCATTGTCGCCGGGCTCGACGGGCATGCAGTATGGGCGCTGACAAGTCATCGCCGCGGGGGAATGCCAGACATTCGATCGCAGCGCCCTCACAATCAGACCCCATGCCCAACGTCCTCACCATCAGCCTCGAACGCAAGCACAGCAAGGCCGACGTCTTGACGGTCATAGGCGAGGCCCTGCAGCTGGGCGGCCCCGGCGGCAATCACCCTGCGCGCCCAGGCGAGGATTCCGGCTGGGGCATGAACTGGGATGCCCTGTTCGACTGTCTGCTCAATCTGCATTCCGGCGGCATCTGGGGAACGAGCCCCGTCATCGCGTTCCCGTTCGAACTCGTCATCACTGGCGCCGAGGAATTCGCTCGGGACAATCCTGATGCTTTCGCCATATTGAACGACGTGCTGGAGCAGACCCGCGACACCTATGCCCGGTCCGGGCGGGTCTTCGAATTCGTCATCCGCGAATAGACCTGCGGGCAGCGCAATCTGCGGAGACGGGAGCGCGCGGTCACGCTGTGCTTCGAATCAACCCCGCACCAACACCAGCCCCGGCGGCAACGCCTCCCCGAACACCCGCCGCTGGTCCGCTTCATCCAGCACCGTCACCTCCCGCACCATCGCCACCCATCCCGGCGCGGCATGGGCCGCCTCCAGTTGCGCGGCGATCCGCAAGCGAACCTCCTCCGGCAGGTCCCGCGCCCGGTCTCCGGTGGCCTGTGCGATCTGGGCCACGGCAAAAGCTGAAGCCTCGTGCCGGGCCCAGTCGGGCGCGATGTCGGCCTCGATCTGTGCGAGCCAGCCCTGCACGGTGTCGGGGGGCAGCACGTGGTGCACGCTGGCGTACAGCGGCTGGCGCGCGCCCAGGCGGCCCAGGGCCCACCAGAGTTCGGCCGTGGGGCGTTGCGGTTGCTGTCGTTGCTGTTGTTGTTGGTGTTGCTTCAGCCGCTGCAGCAGCCAGCCGCCGAACTGCATTTTGTCGGCCGGCTGGATGCGCTCGAACGAGGCCGCCATGCGCAGCAAGTCGTCGGGGGCCTGCATGCGCGGGCCTTCGGGGGCGGGGATGTCGGTGCCGCCCGGGGGCTGCAGGTAGTAGGCGATGACGTCGTACACCATCTGCTGCTGTTCGGCGTCCAGGCCGCCCGCGATGCGGCGCCAGAGGGTCCACCATTCGGACCATTGCTGGCTGTCGTCGCTGTGGGCGATGCCGGGGCCGAACAGTTCCCACATCTGTTGCATGCGCCAGCCGTCGAGCGGGTCGCCGAAACCGGGGCGCAGGGTGAAGCCGACGAGGTTGAACCAGGTGCGTTCGTGCTGGGCGGAGCGGCGGCGGCGTTTGGCGCCCTGCAGCAGGGCGCCGAAGAGGGTGCGCAATAGGGGCGTGGGCCAGGTGGCGCGGTCGCCGAGCAGGCGCTCCAGGGTGGCGCGGAGCTGGCGTACCTCTTTCGCGTTCACGCCCTGTTGCTTCTTGCCACCGTAGACGCGGTCGATGGCGGCGAGGGCTTCGGGCAGGCGCGGGTGGGTGGCTGTGGTTTTAGCGTTGGCGTTGGATGGGGCTGCGGCGGAGGAGGTCTTTGCGCCGGCATGGGTGCCGGAATCCGGATCGCCATCGGCCTGCACATCCTGCGCGGCCGCATCGCCGCGCAGTTGGAATTCGAGCTGCCAACGCCGGGGGGGCTGGGCGCTTTTGCCGTCGCTGTCGGCTCCTTCCGCATTCACGGCGACGCAGTGCATTTCCAGCGTCCCGACGTCGGTGATGCGGGCTTCGAGCTGCACCTCGACCTGTGTCGCACCGGCTCCACCGCCTGCGCTGCCTGCCTGGGTGGCGGGCAGCACGGTGGCGATGGGCGGCAGGCGCTGCAGGCCTTCGTCATCGTCCTGCAGGTGGACGAGGTCCCCCGCACGGTGGTGGCGATCGGCGGCGCTGGTCACCAGGTTGAAGCGCACGGGCCGGCCCAGGCGCAGGCGGAAGCGCCGGTCCGCGAGCCGCACGGTCTCGCCTTCAGGGGTGCCGTGCGGCAGCACGCAGACGCCCTGGCCGCCGTCGAGCGCGAGGTAGTAGGCGCGGGCGGCGCTGCTGCGGATGCGGGGCGCGCTGCCGGCGCGGGCCATGGCGTAAGCGACGGCGCCGCGCGCGACGGCGGCGTCGAGGCGGGGTTCATCGACCTCCAGCAGGCGGATGGGCGGAGCACCGGCCGGCTGCCAGCCGCGCAGGGTGGCGAGCAGGCGCTCGCGCAGGGCCTGGGCATGGAACACGCCGCCGTTGAGCAGCACGGTGTCGGGCAGGGCGCCGCCCTGGCGCTGCAGGAAGGCGGCGATATGGCGGGTGATGGCGGCGTCGTGGGCGTAGGGCAGGCCGAATTCGACGAGGGCGCCACGCGCACGCAGGGGCTGCGCATCCGCCGCGACCTGCGGAAAGAAGCCTTCGACCAGCAGCCGGTCCACGTCGGCGCGCGTGAGGATGGCGGAGCGCGCGCCGCCGATCAGCCGGCTGCCGCCGCCCTGGAGCGTGACGGTAGTCTCTTGCGGGCCGTTGAGGGCGAGCAGGCGCTCCTTGGCGCTGCGGCAGCGCTGGGTGAGCTGCGCGAGCTGGATGGCCGAGAGCGGGGCATGCGCGGGCTGGCCTGCTTGACCGGGTTGGCCCGCCGGTCCGCCCGACAGCCGCGGCTCGATCCAGCGCGCGAGCGCGAGGTCCATGTTGTCGCCGCCGAGCACGAGGTGGTCGCCCACGCCGGTGCGCGCGAGCTGCGGCTGGCCCGTGGCGTCCAGCGTGACGTCGATGAGCGTGAGGTCGGTGGTGCCACCGCCCACGTCCACCACCAGCAGGCGACGCGTGTGGGATAGCTGGCTGGCGAGTTCGGTGCGGTGGGCGAACACCCAGTCGTAGAACGCGGCCTGCGGTTCTTCGATGAGGTGGATGGCTCCCAGGCCGGCGAGCGCGGCGGCCTGCAGGGTGAGCTGGCGCGCGCCTTCGTCGAACGAGGCGGGCACGGTGAGCACGGTGGGCTGCTGCGCGAGCGGAGCGTCGGGGTGGGCGTGGTCCCAGGCGTGGCGCAGGTGGCGCAGGTAGCTGGCGCTGGCCTCCAGCGGGGAGACCTTGGGCACGTCATCCGGTGCGCCCCAGGGCAGGATGGCGGCGGTGCGGTCCACGGCGGGGTGCGACAGCCAGCTCTTGGCGCTGGCCACGAGCCGGCCGGGCGTCTGCTGGCCGAGTTCGCGCGCGAAGGCGCCGAGGATGGCGGGTTCCTGCGATGGCCAGGGCAGGGGCAGGTCGGCCTGCGCGAGCGCGCCTTCGGCCGCATGGAAACGCAGCGAGGGCAGCAGGGGCCGCGGCGCGACCTCGCCGGCAGCGATGCTCTGCGGGATGGGAAAGACCTGGATGTCGTCCGCGCCCAGGGGCGCGAACGCGAGCACGGTGTGGGTCGTGCCCAGGTCGATGCCGATGCGGAAGGCGGCCGCCATCACGCGTCGCGGACGTCGAACTCCACCTTCCACTGCGCGCCGCCGGATGCTTCTGCGAGCAGTTCCAGCGTGCCGATGTCGGTCACGCGCGCGCGCAGCTGCACCGGCACGACCTCGCCCGCGGCGCGGCCTTCGGCGGGCAGGTGGGCTTCGATCTGCGCGAGCTCCTGCAGCTCTTCGGGCGACCAGAAATCCAGCAGGGCGCCGGGCTGGTCTTCGCGCCGCACGGACGATCCGAAGAAGCGGAAGCGCACGGATTCGCCGACGACCAGGCCGAGCTGCTGCGGCGGCAGCGGTGCCTCCGAGCCTTCCTCCATGCCGAAGGGGGCGACGCACAGGGCCTGCACGGGCGGCTCCAGGCCGGGCACGGCGGGCATGCTGGATTCGATGCCGACGTAGTAGGCCTGGGCCGTGCCGCCGCGGATGCGGATGCCGCGGCCCTGGCGCACCTGGCCGTAGTAGGCGGCGCCGCGCGCCACGGCGTGGTCCATGTCGGCGCCGTGCAGCAGGCGGGCCGCGGGCGCGCCGTCGGCGGCGAGCCAGGCGTTGAGCGTGGAAAGCACGCGATCGGTCAGCAGTTCGGACTTGAACACGCCGCCGTTGAAGAGCACGGCCGTGGGGTGCAGGAAGGTCGCGCCCTCGGGCTGGGTGAAGCCCGGCAGCTGCGCGGTGGCGCCCGCTTGGCGGCCCAGCAGCGCGGCGAGGTGGCGGGTGACGGCGGCATCCTGCGCGTAGGGCAGGCCGATCTGCGTGAGGCCGGCGCGCGGGCGGGCGATGGGCCGGGCGCTGCTCTCGACGGCCGGGAAGAAGCCTTCGAGCAGGATGGTGGAGAGCAGCTCGCGCTGCAGCTCCGTGCGGATCGAGCCGCCGATGAGCTTGGAACCGCGGCTGGGCACGACCAGGGGCACGCTCTGCAGGCCGGGGTCGCTGAGAAGCTGTTCTTTCGCCAGGCGGCAGGCGTAGGTGAGCGCGCGCATCTGCCAGGGGTCGAGCTGCTTGCCTTCGGCGGCCAGGCCGCGCGCGACGCCATGGGCCAGGGCCAGGTCCATGTTGTCGCCGCCGAGCAGGATGTGCTCGCCCACGGCCACGCGGTTCAACTGCAGGTTGCCGGCGTCTTCGGTGACGGCGATGAGCGAGAAGTCGCTGGTGCCGCCGCCGACATCGACGACGAGGATCACGTCGCCCACCTGCACCTGTTTGCGCCAGTCGCCCGCGCTGCCGGCGATCCAGCTGTAGAGCGCGGCCTGGGGTTCTTCGAGCAGGGTGATGCCGTGGTAGCCGGCGGCCTGCGCGGCCTCGGCCGTGAGCTCGCGCGCGGCCGGATCGAACGATGCGGGGATGGTGACGGTGACGGACTGTTGGTCGAACGGCGCCTCGGGGTGGCGGTGGTTCCAGGCGTCGCGCAGGTGCTGCAGGTAGTGGGTGCTGGCGGCCAGCGGCGAGATGCGCTCGACCTCGGGCGGTGCGTCGGCCGGCAGGATGCCGGCGCGGCGGTCCACGCCGGCATGGCCGAGCCAGCTCTTGGCGCTGGAGACGAGGCGGATCGGCGTCAGCGCGCCGTGGCTGCGCGCCCACTCGCCGGTGATGCGGCCGGGCGTGGCATTCCACGGCAGGGCGAGGTCGCCGGGCGCGAATTCGCTGTCGTGCGGCACGTAGAGGAAGGAGGGCAGCAGGGAATAGTCCTGCACCGCGCCGGGGCCGCTTTGCTGGGCGACGGGCAGGATCTCGGGCGCCGCGCCCTCGCTGTGCAGATCGACCCAGGAGAGCGCGCTGTGCGTGGTGCCGAGATCGATACCGATGGCGTATTTCGCTTCGCTCACAGCTCGACCTCCGCGGGCGCGATCACGCGCGTGTCGTGCCCTTCGGTGAGCGCGGGCAGGCGCACGGCGGCGGCGCGCCAGCCCTTGTGCTGCAGCGTGCCGGTGAAGGGCGGCTGGCCGACCACATTGCCGGTGACGCGCACGGCGGCGGCGTCGAAGCCAGCGGGCAGCGTCAGGCGGCTACCTTCGGCTTCGGTGCGCACGGGTTCGAGATCGAAGGTGTCCTGCAGCACCTTGCGGGCGCCGCCGTGCAGCAGGCGCGCGGCACCGCCCACGTCGGCATCCGAATACGCGCCGATGTCTTCCTGCAGGAAATCGACGAAGCGCGCTTCGCGCTGCAGCAGGGCCAGCAGTTGCAGGGCGGCATCGAAGTCGGCGGTGGCGCGCACGGGGGCGGGAGTCGGCACCGGGGCCGGCGGCGGTGGAGCCTTCACGGGCGCGGGTGCAGGGGCCGGAGCGGGCGGCGGCACTTCGCTGGCCAGCGGCGCGCCGCTGCGCAGCGCCTGCACGCGCGCGGCCAGGCGGCCGTCGCCCAGCAGGGCGAAGAAGCTGCCGATGGCCAGGGAGAGGCGGGAGAGGAAGGGGAGTTCTTGGGGTTCGGTCATGGGTGGGTGGTGGCGCCATGGGGGCGCGACAGGCAGCGGGTGGGCCGGACGGGCGCCGGGCCGTTCAGCCGCTATTGTCTTCAATGCGGGAAGGCGATCGGAAAACCGGATTTTTCTCCGGGAGTACCCCCGTGTTCCGGGCGCGTTGGGTGCTGCCACCGGGCGCTTGTCCGCTGCTGGGGCGTGAACAGCACAATGCGTCCATGCCCCGGACTCTCCGCATTCGCCATGCTGCCGCCGCGGCCCTGCTGGCCGCCGGGTTGGCGGCCGGCTGTGGGCCTGGGCCGACTGAACCGCCCGCGCCGCCGAATGCGGTCGAGGCGGCGCTCGGGAAGGCCGGGCCGGGCGAAGTGTTCCAGGGCCTGCTGGCCGGGCAGACAGTGCATCTGGTGGTGCACGATTGCGAGGTGTTCCGCATCCAGGATGCAGGGAGAGGCAAGCCAGCCTGGGAGCGCGTGCTGGCGCCCGAGCCCTATCCCTTCTTCACGCGGTGCGAGCGCCAGTCGCTGGCGGCCGACGCGGGGGGCGTGACGGCCGTAGTGGGCCGCATGGCACTGGGCGCCGGTGGGTGCTGCGCGAGCGGCGGCACCTACCGCTCGGTCGATGGGCAGGTCTGGACGAAGGTCCGCTGAGCTGGCGACGCGCAGCCGCCACGGCCCAGTGACGCGGTTCCGGCGAGGCGCCGCATCGTAGGCAGTGCCGTGCAGGCCGCGCTGCTACTGCATGAACCAGCCATGGCTCACCACCAGGGACTGGCCGGTGAGCGCATTCGTCGGGAACGCGGCGAACAGCAGGGCGGCGCGCGCGACGTCGTCGGTGGTGGTGAATTCGCCGTCCACGGTGTCCTTGAGCATCACGTTCTTCACAACTTCCTCTTCGGTGATGCCCAGCGTCTTCGCCTGCTCGGGGATCTGCTTTTCGACGAGCGGCGTGCGCACGAAGCCGGGGCAGATCACGTTGGCGCGCACGCCGTGGGCGGCGCCCTCCTTGGCGACCGTCTTGCACAGGCCGATCAGGCCGTGTTTGGCCGTCACGTAGGGGGCTTTGAGCTTGGAGGCTTCCTTGGAATGCACCGAGCCCATGTAGATCACGCTGCCGCCGCGGCCCTGGGCGTACATGTGCTTGAGGCAGGCGCGGGTGGTGAGGAAGGCGCCGTCGAGGTGGATGGCGAGCATCTTCTTCCAGTCGGAGAAGGTGAATTCTTCCACCGGGTGCACGATCTGGATGCCTGCGTTGCTCACCAGGATGTCGATGCCGCCGAAGGCCCGGGCGGCCTCTTCGACGGCGGCGTCCACCTGGGCTTCGTCCGTCACGTCCACGGCGACGCCGAGCGCCTGGGCGCCGGAGGCCTTCAGCTCCGCGGCTGTGGCATCGGCGGCTTCCTTGTTCAGGTCGGCGATCACGATCCTGGCGCCTTCCTTCGCGAAGAGGGTGGCGATTTCCTTGCCGATGCCGCTGGCCGAGCCGGTGATGAAGGCGACCTTGTCCTTGAGTTGCATGGGATGCTCCTGAGATGGGTGGTGGAGGAGGGCGGGCGTCACCGGGTCCGGGCGAGGCCGCTGTGTTCGCCGGTGCCGGGCGCCAGCGCCATGCCGGCGATGGTGCGCCCGGCGGATCCACCCCGTGCGCACCGGCCGGCCGGCCAGGGAGGCGCGCTCCCGGTGCCTGGGTCCCATGGTAGCGCTGGCCGCCCGCACGCGGCCGTAGTCCGGCGTGCCGACCATCACGTCGGTCTCTGCCGGAACGCGGCGCTCCACCGGGCCGGTGTCCGTGCGCGGTGCCTCAGGAAGAAGCGTGGCCGAGGGCGAGGTGCTCGCCGACTGCGCTGGTCGCCGTGCGGACCGCCGTGGCCGCAGGAATGGCCCCGATGCGGAAGAAGGCGACGGATTCGACCAGATTCTCGGCCTGGCTCTTCAGGCTGCCCGCGGCGGCGGCCGATTCCTCGACCAGCGCGGCGTTCTGCTGGGTGACCTGGTCCATCTGCACGACCGCCTCTCCCACCTGGGAAACCCCCTGGCTCTGTTCATTGCTGGCGGTGCTGATTTCCGCGACGATGTCCGTCACGCGGCGGATCGAGTTCACGACGTCCGACATCGTCGTGCCCGCGCGGTCCACGAGCATGGTGCCCTGTCCGACGCGCTCGACGCTCGTGGAGATCAGCTCCTTGATCTCCTTGGCGGCGGCGGCGCTGCGCTGCGCGAGGCTGCGCACCTCGCTGGCTACCACCGCGAAGCCGCGGCCCTGCTCGCCGGCACGGGCGGCTTCCACGGCGGCATTCAGTGCCAGGATGTTGGTCTGGAAGGCGATGCCGTCGATCGTGCCGATGATGTCCGCGATCTGTCGGGAGCTCTCCTCGATGCCCTTCATGGTTTCCACCACCTGGCTGACCGCTTCGCCCCCCTGCGTGGCCACGCGCGATGCCTGGATCGCCAGGCCGTTGGCCTGGCTGGCGTTGTCCGCGTTGCGGCGCACCGTGGAGCTGAGCTCCTCCATGGAGGCCGCGGTTTCCTCCAGCGCGGAGGCCTGCTGCTCGGTACGCGCGGAGAGATCGTGGTTGCCCTGCGCGATCTGCGAGCTGGCGGCGGCCACGGCCTCCGCGCTGCCGCGCACGCTGCCCACCACGCGCGCGAGGCTGTCGCGCATGTCCGCCAGGCGTTGCAGCAGCTGGCCGACTTCGTCCCGGGCCCTGGTGTCGATCTGCACGGCGAGGTTGCCCGCCGCCACTTCCGACAGCGCGTCGCCCGCGAGCCGCAGCGAATCGCGCAGGCGCCGCACCAGCGCCGTGCCCATGGCAAGGGCCAGGATGACGCAGCCCACGAAGGCGGCCAGCACGCCGGCACGGAGTTTCTCGTAGAGGATCGTCGCGTCGTCGTTTTCATGGCGCGCACCCTCCAGCTGTACGTCGACCAGCTTGGCGATGACTTCCTGCAGCGGATCGATGGCAGGGTACATCTCGCGGGCCGCGTAGTCGGCCAGCTGCTGCCGGTCGCCCGAGAGCATGAGCGCCGACAGGCGCGCCGTGGCGGTGTCGGCCACGGCCAGGAGCGGCTTCATCTGGTCCATCAGCCGTGCCTCCTCCGGCATCAGCTGGGTGGTGCCGAATGCCTTCAGATTCGCCCGGACGGTCTCCGTCGCCCGGCGGATCTGGTCAGCGCCGTGCGCGCCGGTGAATGCACCGTCACGCACCTTGTGGGCCGCATCGACCACGTTCACGGCGTACATGTCCGACACCGCCTTCAGGTACTTCAGCGGCAGGACACGGTCTTCATACACCGCGTGGAGACCGTCGTTGGCGCGGCTCATGCCATACAGGCCGAGCGAACCCAGTATGGCCAGGGCCGAGCAGAGCACGGCAAGAAGGATGACGAGGCGCGCGGTGAGTTTCATGGTGGACAGGGGGGTGCCTACATGGCTGGAATTGCCGAGTCTGCCACATTGTTGAGATTTTTTATCATTTTAATTAAATCAACATGGACTATTGACGATTCGAAAATCTTAGATGTCTTTGCGATCCTGGCAGGAGTCCATCTTCTGCATAGTCGAGTAGGGGCACGTACTTGGAGCATGGATCTCACAGGGAACTGTAAATATTCAAATACAAATAATTCGCATTCCATAATTTTTTGTATCATCGCTTTCCATCCGCCGGAACTTTTCTGGCCTCCACAGGAAAGCGATCCCCATGACCTCGCCGTTGTCAGACCCCTCTCTGGCCGATGTGTTCGTTGCCCACCGGGCACAGTTGTGGCGCGTCGCACGGCAGATCGTGAACACCGAAGACCTCGCCGACGACGTCATGCAGGATGCGTACCTGAAGCTGGCGGAAGGGCCGAGCGACCGGGTGGCGGAGCGGCCGATCGGCTACTGCTGCCAGGTGGTGCGCAACCTGGCGCTGGACTACTGCCGCCGCCACCGCGTGGAAGCCAGCTACCGCACGTTCGACATCGACGTCGAGACGGTCGACGTGCCCTGCCATCGCTCCCCGGACCGCCGCATGTGCGAGCAGCAGGTGATCCATGCGATCGACGAAGTGCTCTCGCAGCTGCCTGCGCGCACCCGCATGGTGTTCGAGCTCTACCGCATCGAGGGGCTGACGCAGCGCCAGATCGCCGAGCGCCTGGGCTGTGCGCTGGGGCTGGTGAACGGGCTGATCGCCGATGCGGCCCGGGCCGTGGCGGGCTGCCGCGCGCACATGATGCCCGCGCCCTGAAGAAGCGCCGCGGCGGTGGCCTGCAATACCCCGCGGCAGGCGTCGGACGGGTCGGCGGGGCGCGCGGGGCGATGCGCTAGGCTCGGCGCATGACTGCACCGTATGACGACGACCCTGTATGGGAGGCGGCCTGGGCATGGGTCCAGCGCGAGTTCGACCATGAAACCTTCGATGCGTCGGCACGCGCGGAGATGACGGCGTGGCTGCTGACCGATCCCCTGCACCGCGCGCGCTACGACGAGGCCGCGCGGCTGTGGCTGCTCGCGGGCCTGGTGCCGCGCCGCACGGGGGAATGACGCTGACAGAGCCCGCATCCCTTCCGCATCCCCGGTCGCACAGGATGCGATGAACACTTCGGCCCGCCAACCGTCTTGTGAAGGCAGGCCCGCCGCACGCGCGGCGGACCGATGTTCAACCGCACAAGGGATGCACCGATGTCTACGAGCTGCTTCGACCGCGAGGACGAAACCTTCATCGTCCTGATCAACCACGAGGAACAGTATTCGATCTGGCCGCACTGGAAGTCCGTGCCCGAGGGCTGGCGGGTGGTGGAGGGCGTGCAGGGCGACAAGAAGACCGTCGTCGCCTATGTGGACGGCGCCTGGACCGACATGCGGCCGAAATCGCTGCGCGACTGGATGGCGCAGCAGGATGCGGCCGCGTCCGCCGGGGGCACCGCCGCCGCGGCGGCCTGACGGCGATGGTGTACGGGGCGGATCGGTCGAGGCCGGAGGCTTCAGGGGGCCTGGTGTTGCTGTGCCTGCCGTGCGCAGGCGCGAGCGCCACGATGTACCTGCGCTGGCAGCGGGCCTTGCCCGCGGGGCTGCGGGTGGTGCCCGTGGAGCTGCCCGGCCGCGGCGCGCGCATGGGCGAGCCGTTCGCGGCGTCGTACGACGGGCTCGTCGGGCCGCTGGCGCAGGCCTGCCTGCGGGCGGCCGGCGGCACCCGGTTCGCGCTCTTCGGGCACAGCATGGGCGCGTTGCTCGCCTACGGCGTGGCCTGCCGGCTGCAGGCGGAGCCGGGCGGGCGGCCCGCGGCGCTGGCGGTGTCGGCCTGCGCCGCACCGGCGGTGCGCACTGGCGATCGCTATGCGGAGCCGCTGGACGATGCGCGGCTGATGGCGGACCTGCGGGCGCGGGGCGGCACGCCCGAGGCCGTGTTCGCCGAACCTGAGCTGCTGCGCCTCACGCTGGATGTGCTGCGGGCCGATTACCGGCTGTGCCACGGCTTCCGCCGGAGCGCGGTCGCCGCGCCGCTGGCGTGCCCGGTGCATGTCTTCGGCGGTGTGCGCGACCGCATCACGGAGCAGGAACTGCAGGCCTGGTCGCTGGAGACGCGCGGGCCCGTGACGCAAGACCGGTTCGAGGGCGGGCACTTCTTCCTGCGCGACGGCGAGGCCGGTTTTCTGCGGGTGCTCGCTGAGCGGCTGCTGCGGGCAGACGCCCTGGAAAGGCCGCTGCAGGCCCTGGCGTCCGCGGCTTAGAGCACCGCCTGACCGGCCCCGCGCCGCGATTTTCTTTGTTGTCGATTGTCCGGCAGCCGATGCGTGGCATGCGGCGGGCCGGCAGCGCCCTGCGCGCACGAGGAGTTTCCATGCATGACTTGCCGACACCCTTCCCGCCATCGCTGATCGAAGCGACGGGGCAGCCCGCGGGACCGGATCACTTCGTCGAGCGGCTGCGCACGCTGGTGGAAAGCCGGCCCGATGCGCCCTGGCTGACCGTGGTCGACGAGGTGGCCGGGGTGCGCCGCGAGGTGACGCTCACCTACGCCGAATTCGCCCGCCGCGTGCACGCCCTGGCCGCGCGGCTGCAACAGCGGTTCGCGCCGGGCGACCGCGCGCTGGTGCTGCAGGACAACGACGAGCACTACGCCGTCAGCATGCTCGCCTGCTTCCACTGCGGCGTGGTCGCGGTGCCGGTGTTCCCCCCGCAATCGCAGCGGCCCCAGCACCTGGCGCGGCTGCAGGGCATCGCGCGGGACTGCGGTGCGGCCTGCGTGCTCACCACCGGGCCCTGGGAGGCGCTGGTGCGCACCGGCTTCCCGGGGCTGGAGGTGATCGCGGGCGACGCAGTGGACCCCGCACTCGCTGCGGCGTGGCGGCCGCACGCACCGGCCGACGGCGACCTGGCCTTCCTGCAGTACACCTCCGGCTCCACGGGCGACCCCAAGGGCGTGATGGTGACGCACGGCAACCTCGTGGCCAACGAGCGTGCGATCCAGGAAGGCATGGAGGTGGGGCCCGCGGACTGCTTCGTCACGTGGGCGCCGCTGTTCCACGACATGGGGCTGATCGGCGGGCTGCTGCAGCCGCTCTACAGCGGTGCCTCGCTGGTGCTGGTGTCGCCGCGCTACTTCCTCGAGCGGCCGGCGCGCTGGCTGGAGCTGGTGTCGCGCTACCGCGGCACGGTCAGCGGCGGGCCGGACTTCGCCTACCGCCTGTGCGTGGAGCGGGTGAGCGATTCGCAGGCCGCGGAGCTGGATCTCTCCCGCTGGCGAGTGGCCTACAGCGGCGCGGAGCCCGTGCGGGCCGACACCATGGCGGCGTTCGCCGAACGCTTCGCGGCGCAGGGGTTCGACGCGGGCGCGGTGCACGCGTGCTACGGCCTGGCCGAAGCCACGCTCTACGTCACGGGCGTGCGGCCGGGATCGGGCCTGTGGGCACGCCGTTTCTCCGCGCAGGCCCTGGCCGTGGGCGCCGCGACGCCCGGCGACGCGGGCGACGGCACCGCGCTGGTGGGCTGCGGCAGCCCGGCGAGCGGCCATGCGGTGCAGATCATGGACGTGGCCTCGTTCATGCCGGCCGATGCGGGCTGCGTGGGCGAGATCTGGGCGAGCGGGCCCAGCGTGGCGGCCGGCTACTGGGGCAAGCCCGGGGCGACGGCCGCCACCTTCGTGGAGCACGGCGGGCGGCGCTGGCTGCGCACGGGCGATCTGGGCTTCGTGCACGGCGGCCAGCTCGTGGTGACCGGGCGCACCAAGGACCTGATCATCCTGCGCGGCCACAACGTCTATCCCCAGGATGTGGAGCGGGCGATCGAGGCCGAGGTGGAGGCCGTGCGCAAGGGCCGCGTGGCGGTCTTCGCGGTGCAGGGGCCGCAGGGCGAGGGCATCGGCGCGGCGGTGGAGGTGTCGCGCGGCATGCAGAAATTGGTGCCGCCGCGCGCGCTGGTCGAGGCCCTGAGCGCGGCCGTGGGCGAAGCGGTGGGCGAGCCGCTGTCGGCCGTGCTGCTGCTGCAGCCCGGCACGCTGCCCAAGACCACCAGCGGCAAACTGCAGCGCAGCGCCTGCCGCGCGGCCTGGACGGAGCGCAGCCCCGATGCCTACGCCATCTACGAATGGGGCGGCTTCGTGCGGGGCGGGCCGGACGCCGCGGCGCCCTCCGACGGCACGCCGGAGGCGCTCGATGGTCTCGAATCCGAGGTGGCTGCCATCTGGCAGGAGGTGCTGCGCGGCACCGCGCAGCCGGCGCTGGACCGCGAGGCCCACTTCTTCGCGCTGGGCGGCAACTCGCTCGCGGCCACCCAGGCGGCGGCGCGCATCGCGCAGCGCTTCGGCGTGGCGTTCGCACCGCGCGTGCTGTTCGACCATCCGCGCCTGGGCGCCTGCGTGCAGGCGCTGCGCGACGCATTGGCGGCCGGCGCCAGCGCTGGGCCGAGCGCGGTGGAGCCGCTGCCGCCGGCCCTGCGCGGCATGCCCCGGCCGCTGTCGCCCGCGCAGGCGCGCCAGTGGTTCCTGTGGAAGCTCGCGCCCGGGGACGCGGCCTACCACGTGGGTGCGGCGCTGTGGCTCGACGGCCCGCTCGATGCCGTGGCGGCGCAGGCGGCGCTGCAGGACGTGGTGCATCGGCAGGGCTCGCTGCGCACCGTGTTCGGCGACAGCGCGGACGGCGTGCCCCACCAGCAGGTGCGGGACGTGCTGCGGGAGCTTCCGCTCGATCTGGCGGACCTCGGGCGCACCGCCTGCGCGGACCGGAGCGACGCGGTGCGCGACCGGCTGGATGCGCTGCAGGCCCGGCCGTTCGATCTGGCAGGAGGCGGCGTGCCCTGGCGCGCGTCGCTGCTGCGGCTGGACGACCGCACCCACGTGCTCGCGGTGGTGATGCACCACATCCTCTCGGACGGCGCTTCGATGCAGCAATGGGCCACCGAATGGCTCGCAGCCTACGGCGCGCGCAGCCAGGGCCTGGACGCCCGCAGCGTGCCGGCGCTGCAGTACATCGACTACGCGGCCTGGGCGCAGGCCCGGCTGGACGCTGGCGAGGAGGCGCGCCAGGGGGCCTGGTGGCAGGAGCGGCTGTCGGGCTGGAGCGCGTCGCCCTGCGAGGTGCGCCCGGACCATCCCCGGCCGGCACGCGCCCGCTACACCGCGCGCCGCCATGCCGTGGAGGTGCCCGCGGCGGTGGTGCGGGGGCTGCAGGCGTTGCGGGCCCGGGAGGGCGCGACCCCGTTCATGGTGCTGCTGGCGGCACTGCAGGTGCTGCTGTCGCGCTACACCGGCCAGCCGCGCGTGCGCGTGGGTGCCGCGGTGGCGCAGCGCGGCGTGCCGGGGGTGGAAGGGCTGATCGGCCTGTTCGTGAACACCCTGGTGCTGCCTGCCACGGTAGACCTCCGCGCGCCGCTGCACGCCGCGCTGCGCGAGGCCCGCGAACTGGTGCTGGGGGCGCAGGCCCACCAGGAGCTGCCGTTCGACCGGCTGGTGGAGATGCTGCGGCCCGAGCGCGGCGCGGGTGCGAATCCGCTGTTCCAGGTGATGCTGAACCACCTTGCGGAAGACGACCGCCTGCTGCCGGCGGTGCCGGGACTCGCCGTGCGGTCCGAGCCGCTGCAGGGCCCGCAGGCGCAGTTCGAGCTGGTGCTGGAAGCGCGCGAACGCGCGGACGGCGCGCTGTCGCTCGGCTGGGTGTTCGCGCAGGAACTATTCGAGCCCGCGACCATCGAGCGGCTGTCCGGCCACTTCCTGGCGGTGTTGGCGGCGCTGGTCGAACACCCGGAGCAGCCCGCGGGCGAGGTCGAGCTGCGGTCGCCTGCCGAGCGTGTGCAGATCGATGCCTGGAGCCGCAATCCGCACCGGGAAGGCCCCGCGGTGCCGGTCTTTCGCGCGCTGGAGGCGCATGCCGCGCGCCAGCCGCAGGCGACGGCGCTGCTGTACGGTGACGAGGCCATCGGCTATGCGGAGCTGAACGCGCGCGCCAACCGGCTGGCGCACCATCTGCTGCGCGACGGGCTGCGGCCGCAGTCGATCGTGGGCATCTGCATGGAGCGCTCCGTGGAGATGGTGGTGGGCATGCTCGCGGCGATGAAGGCCGGGTGCGCCTACCTGCCGCTGGACCCGGAGCTGCCGGGCGGCCGGCTTGGCGACATGCTGGCGCACAGCGGAGCAGGGTGGGTGCTGTCGCATGCTGCCACTGCCGGGCGGGTGCCTGCGCTGCCAGGTGTGCGGACGATCGATGTGGAAGCCCTGCAGTCGCGGGAAGAGGGCAGGGCCGGCGATGCGGAGAACCCCGGCATCGCGGTGCATGGCGAGCAGCTCGCCTACGTCATCTACACCTCGGGCTCCACGGGACGGCCGAAGGGCGTGGCGGTGCGCCATGCCGCGCTGCACACCTGCATGGTCTGGATGCAGTCCACCTACGGGCTGGCCGCGGCCGACACGGTGCTGCACAAGGCGCCGTTCGGCTTCGACGTGTCGTGCTGGGAGATCTTCTGGCCGCTCACGGCGGGCGCGCGCCTGCTGGTGGCGCCGCCAGGCGCGCACCGCGATCCGGAACGCATCGTGCAGCTGATCGAGCGCCACCAGGTCACCACGCTGAATTTCGTGCCCTCGATGTTGCGGGCCTTCCTGGACCACCCGGGCATCGAGCACCGCACACGGCTGCGGCACGTGATCTGCGGCGGCGAGGCGATGCCCGAAACCCTGCAGCGCGAGGCCCTGCGCCGCCTGCCGGGCGCCACGCTGCAGAACCTCTACGGCCCCACGGAAACGACGATCCACGTCACCCGCTGGACCTGCCGCGACGAGGCGGGGCCGGTGCCGATCGGCCGCCCCATCAGCGCGACCGAGGCGTGGGTGCTCGATGCCCAGCTGCAGCCGGTGCCGCAGGGCGTGGCGGGCGAGCTCTACATCGGCGGAGAGCTGCTGGCGCGCGGCTACCTGGGCCAGCCGGGGCTGACGGCGGAGCGCTTCATCGCGCATCCGCTGGCGGCGGGCGCTCGCCTCTACCGGACCGGCGACTGGGTGCGCTGGAATGCCGAGGGGCAGATCGACTACCTGGGGCGCATCGATCACCAGGTGAAGCTGCGCGGGCTGCGCATCGAACTGGGAGAGATCGAATCGGCGCTGCGCGCGCAGCCTGGCGTGAAGGACGCGGTGGCCGTGGTGCGCGGCGCGGCCGGTGCCGAATCGCTGGTTGCCTACGTGGCCCATGCGGCGGTGGGGACGGGTGGTCCCGGCGCGGACGTGGCCGGGATGCGCGCGGCCCTGGCGGAGCGCCTGCCGGGTTACATGGTGCCGCGGGCGATCGTGGCGCTCGAAGCCCTGCCGCTCAATGCCAACGGCAAGGTGGACCGGGCCGCGCTGCCGGAGCCCGTGGCAGTGTCTCGCCAGGGCCCCGCAGCCGCCGCGCTGCAGGGCAGCACGGCGCACCGGCTGGCCGCGCTGTGGAGCGAACTGCTGGGTATGCCTTCCGTGGGCCTGCAGGACAACTTCTTCGACCTGGGCGGCCACTCGCTGCTGCTGGTACGGGCCCACCGGCGGCTGGAGGACGAATGGGGCTGCCGGCTCGCGCTGGTGGAGCTGTTCCAGTACCCCACGGTCGAATCGCTCGCGCGCCGCATCGACGAGGCCGCGGCCATCGCGCAGGGTGATGGCATGCAGGCGCCGCCCCGCGCCGCCGTGCAGCCGTCCGACGACCGTGCTCGCCAACAACGCGCGGCACTGCTGCAGCGCCGCGTGCAACTCCAAGGAGCCCGTGAATGAACGCACCCCATGACCTGCCCTCCCTCTCTCCGCAGGCCCCGGGCGGCCTGGAGATCGCGATCGTCGGCATGGCGGGACGCTTTCCCGGCGCGCCGGACGTCGCCACCTTCTGGCAGCGCATCCGCGACGGCGTGGAATCGGTGAAGACCTATTCGGATGCGGAGCTCGAAGCCCTGGGCGTGCCCGAAGCGCTGCGCGGCGACCCGGACTACGTGAAGGCCGGCGCGCCGCTCGACGGCCATGACCTGTTCGATGCGGAGTTCTTCGGCTTCACGCCGCGCGAGGCGGAGCAGCTGGATCCGCAGCAGCGGCTGTTCCTCGAGAGCGCCTGGACCTGCCTGGAGCATGCCGGCTGCGATCCGGCGCAGTGGACGGGCAAGGTGGGCGTGTATGCGGGCGAGGGCCCCGGCGTGTACCTGATGCGCCATCTGCTGCCCTCCGCCGGGCTCGATGCGGGCTCGGGCATCGCCGACGTGCTGGGGCTGATGGGCGCCAACGCGCCCAGCTCGCTGTGCGCCCGCGTGGCCTACAAGCTCGACCTGCGCGGCCCGGCGGTGAGCGTGCAGACGGCCTGCTCCACCTCGCTGATGGCGGTGCACATGGCCTGCCAGTCGCTGCTGGGCCACGAGTGCGATATGGCACTGGCGGGCGGCGTATGGCTGAACCTGCTGCAGCAGGGCGGCTACCGCCACCAGGCTGGCGCCATCTTGTCGCCCGACGGGCACTGCCGCGCGTTCGATGCTGAGGCGGCGGGCACGGTGATCGGCAGCGGCGTGGGCGTGGTCGCGCTCAAGCGCCTGGAGGATGCGCTGCGCGACGGCGACACGGTGCATGCCGTCATCAAGGGCAGCGCGGCCAACAACGACGGTGCGGCCAAGGTGGGCTTCACCGCACCCAGCGTGGATGGGCAGGCCGACGTGATCCGCACCGCGCAGCTCATCGCGGGCGTATCGGCCGACACGATCGGCTACGTGGAGGCGCACGGCACCGGCACGGCACTGGGCGACCCCATCGAGATCGCCGCGCTCACGCAGGCCTTCCGGGCGGACACCCAGCGCCGCGGCTTCTGCGCGGTCGGCTCCGTCAAGACCAATATCGGCCACCTGGATGCGGCAGCGGGCGTGGCGGGGCTCATCAAGGCCGCGCTGGCGCTGAAGCATGCGGTGCTGCCGCCCAGCCTGCACTGCCGGCAGCCGAATCCGCGCATCGATTTCGCGTCCAGCCCGTTCTACGTCAACACGGAGACTGCTCCCTGGCCGCGCGGCACGTTCCCGCGGCGCGCGGGCGTGAGTTCGTTCGGCATCGGGGGTACGAACGTGCACGCGGTGCTGGAGGAGGCTTCCGCAGCGCTGGCGTCCCCGGGCGAGCGCCTGCAGGAGCGAGCCGGCGAAGCGATGCAAGGCGCAGCGGAGCCGGACTGGGAGGTGCTGCCGCTGTCCGCGCGCTCCGAGGCCGCGCTGCAGGCGCAACGCCGGCAACTGGCCCTGCATCTGCGCGGCGCGCCGGAGCCGCTGGCGGATGTCGCCCACACGCTGCAGTGCGGCCGCAGGGCATGGTCCTGGCGGACGGCCGTGGCGGCGCACGAAACCGGCCTGGCGGCGCAGCGGCTGGAAGCGCCGCTGCCTGCGCCGGTGCGTGTGGCGGAAGGAGCACCGGAGGTGGTCTTTTTGTTTCCCGGCTCGGGCGCGCAGCATGTCGGCATGGCGCAGGCGCTGGACCGCCGCAGCGCGGTGTTCCGGCAGGCGCTGGATGCGTGCGCCGACGTCCTGCGGCAGGAAACGGGCGCGGACCTGCGGGCGCTGATCCATCCGATGCCGGGGCAGGAGATGGATGCCGCCGAACGGCTCGCGCGCGTCGAATGGATGCAGCCCGCGCTGTTCGCGGTGGAATACGCGATCGCGCAATGGTGGATGTCGTGCGGCGTGCGGCCCGCGCTGATGCTCGGCCACAGCCTGGGCGAATACGTGGCGGCCTGCCTGGCGGGAGTGTTCTCCCCAGTGGATGCGATGCGCATCGTGGTCTGGCGCAGCCGGCTCCTGGCCAGCCTGCCCGAAGGCGCGATGACGGCGGTGCCGCTGCCCGAATCAGAGATCGCGCCGCTGCTGGCGCTCGGTTGCGACCTGGCCGCCGTGAACGGCGACGGGCTCTGCGTGCTGTCCGGCGCGCCGAAGGCCATCGGCGCGGCGGAAGAGGCGCTGCGCGCACAGGGCCATGCACCGCGCCGGCTGCACGTGGCCGTGGCCATGCATTCGCGCGGGGTCGAGCCGATCGTGGCGGAGCTGGAACGGCGCATCGCCACCGTGCCGCGCCATGCGCCGCGCATCCTCTTCCTCTCGAACGTCACCGGCCGGCCGATCACGGCCCAGGAGGCGATGAGCCCGGCGTACTGGGGCCGGCACTTGCGTGGCACGGTGCGCTTCCACGAGGGGCTGGACGCGGTGTTCGCGCAGCCGGGCCGCGTGGTGCTGGAGGCGGGGCCCGGCGAATCGATGGCGGGCTTGGCACGGCGGCATGCGCAGGCGGCGTCGGCCGCCGGCATCTGGGCCAGCCTGGCCCATCCACAGCAGCGCGACCGCGACGGGCAGCAGACCGCGCAGGCCCTGGCCGGGCTGTGGATGGCAGGAGTGGCCATCGACTGGCCCGCCACGCGGGCCGGCGCCCGCCGCCGGCGCGTGCCGCTGCCCACCTATCCGTTCCAGCGGCAGCGCTTCTGGGTGGAAGCCGGCGCGCCGGCGCACCAGCACGAGGCACGGCCCACGCCGCCCCAGGGCGTCTACTACCTTCCGGCGTGGCAACGCAGCGCTGCGGCACCGCACGCGGCCGGGCCGGGCCGGGGCGACACCGTGCTGGTGCTCGGTGGCGGGGAACTGCCGCTCGCCCGGCGCCTTGCGCACTACCTGGCGGAACGCGGCGCGCAGGTGGTGCAGGTGGGTGCAGCCGATGCGTTCCGGCGCGATGGTGCGCGGGCCTTCGCGCTGCGGCCGGGCGAGCGTGCCGACCATGCAGCGCTGTGGCGCGAGGTGGGTCCCGTCTCGCACGCCTTCCACTTCTGGGCGCTGGAGGATGCGTGCGGCGCTGCCGAGGGGCCCACCTGGGAGCGCGGCTATTTCAGCCTGATGGCGATGGCGCAAGGGCGAGAGGACGCAGGCCGGAGCGGACCGCTGTCGCTCACGGTGGTGGTCGACCAGGCGGAAGAGGTGGCGGGCAGCGAACCGCTGGAGCCCGGCAAGGCGACGGTGGGTGCCCTGGCGCGTGCCATCGGGCAGGAGATGCCGGGCATCGCCTGCCGCGTGGTGGATGTGCTGGTACCGCGCGCCGGCAGTGCTGCCGAAGCGCAACTGGCCGAAGCGCTGGCGGGCGAGCCGGCGCGCCCGCAGGACGAATTCTGCGTGGCCTGGCGCGGTGCGCAGCGCTGGGTGAAAACCTGGGAGCCGGCCCCGCCGCCCGCCGCCTGCGCACAGCGCCTGCGCCAGGGCGGCGTGGTGCTGATCACGGGAGGGCTGGGCGGTGTGGGCCTGGCCCTGGCCCGGCACCTGGGCCGTCGCCATGGCATGCGGCTGGTGCTGCTGGGGCGCACGCCGCTGCCGCCGCGCGATGCGTGGGACGGCCTGCTCGCGCGCACCGACCTGCCTGCGGCGCAGCGCCGCAGGCTGCTGCAGCTGCAGGCGATGGATGCGGACGGCATCGAGTGGATGGCCGTGGCTGCCGACACCACCGACCCTGCGCAGTGGCGCGGTGCGCTGCAGGCCGTGCATGCGCGCTTCGGCGGTGTGAACGGCGTCGTGCATGCCGCGATGGAGCCCGGCGGCGGCATGCTGACCACCCGCACCCGGGCCGAGGTGCAGGCCGCCTTCGCGCCGAAGCTGCAGGGCACACGGGCGATGGTGGAGGCTTTGCGCGGCGAGCCGCTGGATTTCATGCTGCTGTGCTCTTCCGTCGCGAGCTGCGTCGGCGGGCTGGGCCGCAGCGACTATGCCGCCGCCAACGCCTGGCTGGACGCCTACGCCATCGCCTGCCGGCGCGAGTATCCGTGGCCGGTGTTCTCGGTCGGCTGGGATGCGTGGCGCGACGTGGGCATCGGCGCGGACATGGACGTGCCCGAGGGCATGGGCCTGGACGAGCGCACGGGCACCGAGGTGTTCGACCGCATCGTCGACGGCGCGGCGCAGCCGCACACGGTGGTGTCGGTCACGCCGCTCGCGCAGCGGCTGCGCGCGCTGGACGGGCTGGTGGAGGCGCTCGAGGGCGCGCCGCAGGCACCGGCTCCCGTGCAGGGCGCCACGCATGCACGGCCAGCGCTGTCCACCCCCTACCGTGCGCCGGAGGGCGAGCTGGAAGCGCACCTGGCATCGCTGTGGACCGAGGCCCTGGGCATCGGCGGCATCGGCGCCGACGACAACCTCTTCGAACTGGGCGGCGACTCGCTGCTGGCGATCCGCCTGCTGGCACGCGTGCGCAAGGCCTATGGCGTGGACATCCACCCGGCGGCGTTCTTCAAGGCGCCGACCGTCGCCGACCTCGCGCAGCACGTGGAGCTGCGGCTGATCGAGGACATCGAGCGCGAGGCGGCGGCTGCGGGCGCCGCCACCCCTTCTTCCGTTTCCCTGCAGGCCGATTGACATGAGCGACAGTCCCCATCTTTCCGAGCGCCGCGCGCGCCTGTCTCCCGAACAGCAGGCCCTGCTGCGGCAGCGGCTGCGCGGCCAACCTCCTGCTTCGGCGAGTGGAGGCTCTGGGCCGGCGGACGCACGCGGCGCCGATCCGCTGCCGAGCAGTGGTGTGCCGCAGGGCGCCGACGCACCGATGTCCTGGGCCCAGCAGGGCCAGTGGTTCCTCTGGCGCATGGAGCCCGGCAACACCGCCTACCACGTGGGGGGCGGGCTGGACTTCGACGGGCCGCTGGATGCCGTGGCGCTGCATGCCGCGCTGCAGGCCCTGGTGCGGCGCCACGAGGCCTTGCGCACCGTGTTCGGCGAGGGTGATGACGGTACGCCCTGGCAGCGCGTGGAGCCCGCGCGGGACATTCCGCTGCCCTGCACCGACCTCTCGGCGCTCGCGCCGGCCGAGCGCGATGCCCGGCTGGAGGCGCTGGCGCGCGGCGTATGTGCGGCGCCCTTCGATCTGCGCCGCGGCCCGCTGCTGCGCTGCGCGCTCGCGCGGTCGGGCCCGCAATCCCACCGCCTGCTGTTCATGATGCACCACATCGCCTCGGACGCCTGGACGGTGGAGCGCATGCTCGACGAATGGGCGCGCGGCTATGCCGATGCGCTGCAGGGCCGCACGCCCTCGGACGCCCCACCGGCGCTGCGCTACGTGGATTTCGCGGTCTGGCAGCGGCAGTGGCTGGAAGGGCCGGACGCCGCGCGTCACCGGGATTACTGGACGCGGCAGCTCGCGGAGGAGGCGCCCGTGCTGCAGATCGGCCGGAGCACTGCCGTGGTGGCTTCGGCCCCCGCACCGCAAGTGCGGGAGTCCACGGCGGCGCAGCATCTGCTCGAGGTACCCGCGCCGCTGGCCCGGGCCCTGCGCCAGCGCGCCCGCACGCACGGCACCACGCTCTTCTGCGTGCTGCTGTCGGCTTTCCATGCACTGCTGTTCCGCCATGCCGGGCATGCGGTGCAGCGTGTCGGCGTGCCCGTGGCGGGGCGCAACCGGCCGGAGACCGCCGACGTGGCCGGCGTGTTCATCAACACCGTGGTGATGCAGGCACGGATCACGCCGCGGATGCCGCTCTCGGCGCTGCTCGCACAGGTGCACGCCACCGCGCTGGAAGCCCGCGAGCACGAAGACCTGCCCTTCGAGCACGTCGCCCAGCTGCTGCGGCCCGAGCGCGGCGCTGAAGGCAACGGATTGTTCCAGTGCATGTTCAACCACCTGGGCGAAGGCGGCCGGCCGCTGCAGGGCTGGCCAGGGCTGGCGGTGCGCCGCGTCGATCCGGGCCTGCGCGCCGCGCCGTTCGGGCTCACGCTGGAAACCATGGAAAACGCCGGAGGCGGCTTGCGTGCCGCCTTCCGCTACGACGCGGCACGGTTCAGTGCGCAGGCCATGGCCGACATCGCCGGCCACTACGGGCGCATGCTCGACGCGCTGGCCCACCATGCCGGGCAGCCGGTCGGCGAAGTCGCCATGCTGGGCGATGCGGAGCATGGACGCCTGCGGGCCTGGTCGGTGAACGACGACCCGGTGGCGCCGGATCTGCCCGTGCACCGGATGTTCGAGCGCCAGGCGGCGCAGACACCCGATGCGCCCGCCCTGGTGTGCGGTGGCCATGAGTGGACGTATGCGCAGCTCGATGCGCGCACGACCCGCCTGGCCCATCGACTGCGCCTGCTCGGTGTGGGCCCGGAGACGCTGGTGGGCGTGGCGCTCGTCCGCGGCACCGACATGGTGGAGGCGCTGCTCGCGGTGCTGAAGGCCGGCGGCGCGTACGTGCCGCTCGATCCCGAGCTGCCCGCCGACCGCATCGCCTACCTGCTCGGCGACTGCGCGCCCGCGCTGGTGCTGACCGATGCCGCCCACCGGCCCTGCCTGCCCGAGTCGATGGCGCAACCCGTGGTCCTGCTGCCGCTGGAGGAAGCTCCGGAGGGCGAGGGCGAGGGCGAGGGCGAGGGCGCGGCAGCCGCGCTTGCGCCCGCGGCCCTGCATCCCGAACACCTGACCTACGTGATCTACACCTCCGGCTCCACTGGCCGGCCCAAAGGCGCCGCCAACCGCCACGGTGCGCTGTCGAACCGGATCGCCTGGATGCAGCGGGCCTACCCGCTCGGCCCGGGCGACACGGTGCTGCAGAAGACGCCGTTCGGCTTCGATGTGTCGGTGTGGGAGTTCTTCTGGCCGCTGGCCGTGGGCGCGCGGCTGGCGGTGGCGCCGCCCGGCGCACACCGCGAGCCCGCGCAGTTGCAGGCCATCATCCGCAGGCATGCGGTGACGACGCTGCACTTCGTGCCCTCCATGCTGCAGGCCCTGCTCGCGCAACTGGACGTGGCGGCCTGCGCCAGCCTGCGGCGCATCGTGTGCAGCGGGGAGGCCCTGCCCGCGGAGGCGCGCCGCCAGGTGCTGGAGCGGCTGCCCTGCGTGGCACTGCACAACCTGTACGGCCCGACCGAGGCCGCGATCGACGTCACGCACTGGACCTGCCATGCAGAGGAGCGCGGCCCCGTGCCGATCGGCCGGCCCATCACCGGATTGCGCACCCATGTGCTCGATGCGGCGCTGCAACCCGTGCCGCAAGGCGCGGCGGGCGAACTCTTCCTGGGCGGCATCGGGCTCGCGCGCGGCTATGCCGGCCGGCCGGGCCTCACGGCCGAACGTTTCGTGGCCGATCCGTTCGATGCGGGCGCGCGGCTCTACCGCACGGGCGACCTCGTGCGCTGGCGCGAAGACGGCGCCCTGGAATACCTGGGGCGGCTGGACCACCAAGTGAAGATCCGCGGCCAGCGCATCGAACTGGGCGAGATCGAGGCGCGCCTGCTGGCCTGCCCCGGCGTGCGCGAGGCCGTGGCGGTGGCCGTGTCCACGCCCGCGGGCACGGCGCTCGCGGCGTACTGCAGCCCGCATGCGGGCGCCGATCTCGATGGCGAAGCGTTGCGCGCGCGGCTCGCCCGCGAACTGCCCGAGGCCATGGTGCCCGCGCGCATCGCGGTGCTGCCCACCCTGCCGCTGAACGCCAACGGCAAGGTGGACCGCAAGGCACTGCCCGCGCTGCAGTCCGCTTCCACAGCCGCCCACGCCGCCCCGCAGGGTGCGGTGGAGGAAAGCCTGGCGCACATGTGGTGTGAATTGCTGGGGCTGCCGCGCGCCGGCCGCGGCGACCACTTCTTCGCCCTGGGCGGTCATTCCCTGATGGCGATGCAGCTCGTGGCGCGCGTGCGTGCCGGCCTGCAGGCCGAGATTTCGGTGCGGGATGTCTTCCTGCATCCGGTTCTGGCGGACCTGGCACGGCGCGTGGACGCCGCGCGCCCGCAGCGCCCCGTGGCGGACGCCCTGTCGCGCCTCGATGCTTTCCTCGACGATATGGAGATGCCCGGATGAGCGATATGGATGCACTTCTTCCCCAGGCCCGGATGGCCCGGCGCTTCATGCGGCTGACCGATCCGCAGCGCCGCGCCGCTTACGCGAAGATGCAGGCCGAGGGCCTGGCGATGGACCAGTTCCCGATCCTGCCGCGCGAGGGGGCGGGCGGCGAGGGCGATGCCGGCCAGGCCCCGCTGTCGTACGCGCAGATGCGCCAGTGGTTCCTGTGGCAGATGGAGCCGCAGGGCTCGGCCTACCACATCACCGGCGCATTCATGCTGCGGGGCGACCTCGACGTACCCGCGCTGGAGGCCGCATGGCGCGACGTGATCGGCCTGCATCCGGCACTGCGCACCGTGTTCCGCGCCGATGCCGGGGGGCACCCTCTGCAGCGGGTACTGCCTTCCGTAGCGTTCGCGGTGCACCGCATCGACCTGGCGGACCTGCCCGAGCCCGAGCGCCACGCCCGCGCCGAGGCCACCGCCCGCACCTGCTGCGAGACGCCCTTCGATCTCGGCGAAGGCCCGCTGCTGCGGGTGGCGCTGCTGCGCATGGGCGCGGCGGAGCACCGGCTGGTCGTCGCCATGCACCACATCGTCTCCGACGGCTGGTCGCTGCGCGTGCTGGTCGAATCCTTCGCCGAGCGCTACCGCGCACGAAGTGCGGGCGAGGGCGAGGGCGAGGGCGAGGGCGAGGGCGGAGCAGGGTGCGGCGCGGAGGCCGCCCCCGCGCAGCCTGCGAGCACGGTGCAGTACACCGACTACGCCCTCTGGCAGCGCCAGTGGATGGAAGCGGGTGAAAAGGACCGCCAGCTCGCGGTCTGGCGCGCCCGGCTCGGGGGCGAGCAGCCCGTGCTGCAGCTTCCCGCGGAGCACCCGCGCCGCGCCGATGGCCGCTACCGTGCGGTCGTGCATGCCTGGAGCCTTGCCCCAGACCGCGTGCAGGCGCTGCGCGCCGCGGCGCAGGCCCGGGGCCTGACGCCGTTCATGGTGCTGCTCGCGGCCTTCCAGGCGGCCCTGTACCGCTGGAGCGGACAGCGGGACGTGCGCGTGGGCGTGCCGGTCGCCAACCGCGGGCGCATCGAAATCGAAGGCCTGGTGGGCCTGTTCGTGAACACCCAGGTGCTCCGCCTGCAGGTCGATGGCCGCATGGCGCTGTCCGCTGCGATCGACGCCGTGCGCGACGCGGCCCTGGAGGCGCAGGCCCACCAGGATCTGCCGTTCGACCAGCTCGTCGAGGCGCTGCAGCCCGGCCGCAGCCTGGCCGCGCCGCCGCTCTTCCAGGTGATGTTCAACTACCAGCAGCACGACCACCGCGCGCTCGATCGCCTGCCGGGCCTGGGGCTGGAGCGCTGGGACATCCCGGGCCAGACGGCGCAGTTCGAGCTGATCCTGGGCGCGGTGGAAGACGGGCAGGGCGGCCTGCGGCTGGAGTTCCACTATGCGCGCGAGCTGTTCGGTGCCGGCACGGTGCGCCGCATGGCGGGCCACTACGAGGCCTTGCTCGCGGCCGTGCAGCAGGTGCTGGAAGGCACGGACGACCCGTGCGTGGGCGACGTGCCCCTGCTGGCCGATGGCGAGGCGCGCGAGCTGCGCGCCTGGGGCGAATGCCCGCGCAGCGAACCCCATGCCGAGCCCGTGCACCGCCGGTTCGAACGCATGGCACGGCAGCAACCCGATGCGGTGGCGGTGGAGGCCGGCGATGTCGTTTGGAGCTACCGTGCGCTGGACCGCCGCGCCAACCACCTCGCGCACCGCCTTGCCGCCCTGGGCGCGGGGCCGGAGCGCCGCATCGGCATCGCCCTGTCGCGCTCGCCCGAACTGGTCGCCGGCCTGCTGGCCATCCTCAAGACCGGCGCGGCCTTCGTGCCGATGGATCCGGCCTATCCGGCCGACCGCCTGGCCCAGATGGCGCGCGACAGCGGCATGGCGCTGCTGCTCACCGAACGCGCTTTGGCCGGGCGCATCCCGGTGCCGCCGGGCGTGCCCTGCATCGCCTGCGACGACGAGCCCGGGACCTGCGATGCCGGTCCCTCCGTGCCGGTCGGCCCGCGCCAACTGGCCTATGTGATCTACACCTCCGGCTCCACCGGCCTGCCCAAGGGCGTGCTGGTGGAGCACGGGCCGTTCGCGGCGCACTGCGTGGACACGGCCGCCTGCTACGAGATGGGGCCGGGCACGCGCGAGCTGCACTTCCTCTCGTTCGCCTTCGACGGCGCGCACGAGCGGCTCTTCACCGCGCTCGGCTGCGGCGCGGCCGTCGTGCTGCGGGACGATGCGCTCTGGACGGCCGAAGACACCCTGCAGGCCCTGCGCACCCGCGGCATCACGCATGCCGGCTTCCCGCCCGCCTACCTGGCGCAGGTGGCCGACTGGGCTGCACGCGCGGGTGGCGAGCCGCCCGGCATGGAGCTGATCTCGTTCGGTGGCGAGGCGATGCCGCGCGGCGGCTTCGACGCGGTGCGCCGCCACCTGCGGCCGCGCCTGCTGATCAACGGCTACGGGCCCACCGAAGCGGTCGTCACGCCGATGCTCTGGAAGGTGGATGCGCTCGCTTCCTTCACCGAGGCCTATGCGCCCATCGGACAGCCGATGCCGGGCCGCACGGCCTACGTGCTGGATGCCGATCTGCAGCCCGTGCCGCGCCACGTGCCTGGTGAGCTGTACCTGGGCGGCACGGGTCTGGCGCGCGGCTACGGCGGCCGGTCCGGGCTCACCGCGGAGCGCTTCGTGGCCGATCCGTTCGGGGCCGGCGGGGGGCGCCTCTACCGCACGGGCGACCGGGTGCGCTGGCGCGAGGACGGCCAGCTCGAATACCTGGGCCGCACGGACCACCAGGTGAAGGTGCGGGGCTTTCGCATCGAGCCCGGCGAGATCGAGGCCGCGCTGCGGGCCGCGCCCGGCGTGGGCGAGGCCGTGGTAGTGGCCCGCGAAACCGCGCAGGGCACGCGGCTCGCCGCCTATGTGGCCTCCAGAGCAGCTCCGATGCCCGGTGCCGCGCTGGAAGAGGCCGCGCTGCGCACGCACCTGGAGCGCAGCCTGCCGGATTACATGGTGCCCTCGGCCATCGTCGTGCTGGAGCGCCTGCCCACGGGCCCGGGCGGCAAGGTGGATCGCAAGGCGCTGCCCGAGCCGGCCGAGGCCGTGCCTGCGCAGGCGGGCGGGGCGCCGCGCGGCGAGGCCGAGGAAGCGATCGGCCGCGTCTGGTGCGAAGTGCTGGGCCGCGCCGGCGTGGGCCGCGACGACAACTTCTTCGAGCTGGGCGGCGATTCGATCCTGAGCCTGCAGATCGTGGCCCGGCTGCGGCTGGCCGGCTGGCGCGCCACGCCGCGGCAATTGTTCGAGCGGCAGACCATCGCCCGGCTCGCGGCCGTCGTGGAGCGCCTCCCTTGCGGCGGCGAAGCCCGCCCTGCAGGCCCGGCGCAGGGCGAAGTGCCGCTATTGCCGTTCCAGCGCGACTTCTTCGCCATGCCGATGCCGGCCCGCCACCACTGGAACCAGGCGGTGCTGCTGCGCAGCCCCGGGCCTTTGCAGGCCCAGGCCCTGCGTGGCGCCCTGCGCGCCGTGGCGGAGCGGCATGACGCCTTGCGCCTGCGCTTCACGCGGCAGCCCGGCGCCGGCGGCGCTGCGGGCGAGGCGTGGGTACAGCACTATGCCGACGCTGCCACGGTCTCGCTGGCATGGGACGACGTGCTGTGGGCGCGCGCCGCCGACGGTCCTGCGCAGCTCAGTGCGCTGTGCGAGCAGGCCCAGTGCAGCCTCGACCTGGAGCGCGGCCCGCTGCTGCGCGCCGTGGCCGTCGCCCTGCCGGGCGGGGACGCACGGCTGCTGCTCGTCATCCACCATTTGGTGGTGGACGGCGTGTCATGGCGCATCCTGCTGGACGATCTGCAACAGGCCTACGCCCGGTGCCTTGCGGGCACCCCGGCCGCGCTGCCGCCGGCCTCCAGCGGCATCGCCGACTGGGCGGCCGTGCTGCAGCGCTATGGGCAGGACCATGCCGACGAACTCGCGCACTGGGCCGCGCTGGCCGGCTGCCCTGCGCAGCTGCCCTGCGCACGCCCCGAAGGCCCGCGCACGGTGGCCCACCAGCAGACCGTGTCCTTCCGGCTGGACCGCGCCGCCACCGAGGCGTTCCTGGCCCAGGCGCCCTCCGCCTACCGCACCCAGGCGCATGACCTGCTGCTCACGGCCCTGTCGCGCGCGCTGTGCCGCTGGAGCGGCCAGGAACGCATGCTGGTGGACATCGAGGGCCATGGCCGCGAAAACCTCGATCCCGCGGTGGACCTGTCGCGCACCGTGGGCTGGTTCACCTCGCTCTATCCGGTGGCGCTGGATGCGCGCGGCCCGCTGGGCGACGCCGTGCGCCGCGTGAAGGAAACCCTGCGGGCCGTGCCGCGGCGCGGCGTCGGCTACGGCGCGCTGCGCCACTTCGGTACGCCGGCCCAGCGCGAAGCCCTGCAGGCATTGCCGCGAGCGCAGGTGGTGTTCAACTACCTCGGCCAGTTCGACGGCCAGCCGCAGGACGGTGCCGCGGGCGGCTGGACGCTCGCGCCCGAACCCTCCGGAGCGGACGTGGATGCCGGTGCCCCGCTGCTGCACGAGTTCACCGTCAACAGCCGCGTGCTCGCCGGCGAGCTGTCGGTGGACGTGCTTTTCAGCGGCGCGCGCCACGATGCCGCCACCGTGCGCGGCTGGGTGGCCGACTGCGAACGGGAGCTGCGTGCGCTGATCGACCACTGCGGGCAGGCGCCGCAGGGCGCCACGCCCTTGGACTTCCCGCTCGCGGGGTTGGACCAGCCCGGCCTGGACGCGCTCGCGCTGGACTGGGCGCGGGTCGAAGACCTGTACCCGCTGTCGCCGCTGCAGGCCGGCCTGGCCTTCCAGTGCCTGCTCGATCCGGCATCGCCCGCCTACACCAACCAGCTGCGGCTGGATTTCGAGGACCTGGACGCACCGCGGCTGCGCGCGGCCTGGGCGTCGGTGTTCGACCGGCACGACGTGCTGCGCAGTGGCGTGCTCGCGCAGGGCGGCCGCCCGCTGCAGTGGGTGGAGCGGGCGCCCGCATTGCCGTGGCACGAGGAAGACGCGCGCAGTGCCGGCGAGGGCCTGCAGGCACGGCTGGATGCCCGGGCGGCCAGTGAACTCGCGCGCGGCTTCGATCTGGCGGCACCGCCCCTCACGCGCTTCGTGCTGCTGCGCACGGGGCCGCGCCACCACCATTTCATCTGGACGCTGCACCATGTTCTGCTGGACGGCTGGAGCACGTCGCGCGTGCTGGCCGAAGTGCTGGCCCATTACGGCGGCGCGGCCCGGCCCGCAGCGCCGCAGCGCTACGCGGCCTACATCGGCTGGCTGCAGTCGCGCGACGCCACGGCCGACGAGGCCTGGTGGCGTGCCGCGCTGCAGGGCGTGGAGGAGCCGACGCGCCTCGTCGAAGCGCTGCCCCTGTTCCGTGCGGGCACGGTTGCGGACACACCGCCTGAGCCAGGCCGCGCAGTGCGCAGCTTCGATGCCGCGGCCACGCGGCGGCTGCAGGACTTCTGCCAGCGCGAGCGCGTCACGCTCAACACGCTGGTGCAGGCGGCCTGGGCACTGCTGCTGCAGCGGCACACGGGGCAGGGCACCGTGGTGTTCGGCACCACCGTGGCCGGCCGGCCCGCGGAACTGCCCGACGCAGAGCGCATGGTCGGCCTGTTCATCAACACCCTGCCGATGGCCTGCACGCCCGTGCCGGGCCAGCCGGTGGGCGACTGGCTGCGGGCCCTGCAGGCGCAGGCCCTGGGGCTGCGCGAGCACGAGCACACACCGCTCTACGACGTGCAGCGCTGGGCCCGCGCGGAGGGCAGCACCGGTCTGTTCGACACGCTGCTGGTTTTCGAGAACTACCCCGTGGACGAGGCCCTGGGCCGGGAGCTGCCTGGCGGCCTGCAGGCCCGCGTGGCCGCGCAGCGGGAGGAAACGCATTACCCCGTCACCGTCATGGCCCTGCTGGAGCCGGTATTGACGCTGCAGCTGCGGCACGATCCGTCGCGGCTCTCGCAGGATGCCGGCGAAGCGCTGGCCGATCGGCTCGTGCACCTGCTGGAGGCGCTGGCACAGGATGCGGCGGTGCCCGTGGGCAGCGTGCGCATGCTCGGCAGCACACAGTGTGCCGCGCTGCGGGCCTGGGCCGTCAATGGCGAGCGGCTGGACGCATCGGAGCCGGTCTGTCGCCAGTTCGAAGCGGCCGCACGCCGGCATCCGGACACGCCTGCGCTGGTCTATGGCGACATCTGCCTCAACTACGCCGAACTCGACCGCCGCGCGGACCGGCTCGCCCGCCGGCTGCGCGCGCGCGGCGTGGGGCCGGAAGCGCTGGTAGGCATCGCGCTGCACCGCGGCGTGGAGATGGTGGTGGCGCTGCTCGGGGTGATGAAGGCCGGCGCCGCCTACGTGCCGCTGGACCCGGAATTGCCGCGAGAGCGCATCGCCTTCATGGTTCAGGATTGCGCACCGGTGCTGGCCCTGGCCGGCGCCGATACGTTGCCGCTGCTGCCCGCGGATCTGCCGGTGCTGCAACTCCCGCTCGATGAAACGGCGCACGAAGCGGAAGAGGCCGAACTGGGCCCCGGCGAGCGCCATGCCGCGTCGCGTCCGGAACTGCATCCGGAAAGCCTCGCCTACGTGATCTACACCTCCGGCTCCACCGGCCGCCCCAAGGGCGCGGCCAACCGCCACGGTGCGCTCGCCAACCGCATCGCCTGGATGCAGCAGGCCTACCGCATCGGTCCGGGCGACACGGTGCTGCAGAAGACACCGTTCAGCTTCGATGTGTCGGTGTGGGAGTTCTTCTGGCCGCTGGCCGTGGGCGCGCGCCTGGCGATGGCCCCGCCGGGCGCACACCGCGAGCCGCGGCAACTGCAGGAGCTGATCCAGCGGCACGGCGTGACCACGATCCACTTCGTGCCCTCGATGCTGCAGGCCTTCCTCGCGCATGCGGACCTGGGCGCCTGCACGGGCCTGCGGCACATCGTCTGCTCCGGCGAGGCGCTGCCCGAGCCGCCCGTGCGGCAGGTGTTCGAGCGGCTCGGCCCCGTGGGCCTGCACAACCTCTACGGCCCGACCGAGGCAGCGATCGACGTCACCCAGTGGACCTGCGCGCCGCACGGCACCGGCCCGGTACCCATCGGCCGGCCGATCGCAGGCCTGCACACGCACGTGCTGGACGCTTCGCTTGCGCCCGTGCCCGCGGGCGTGGCCGGCGAGCTGTACCTGGGCGGCGCGGGGCTGGCCCGCGGCTATGCTGGCCGGCCGGGGCTGACGGCCGAGCGCTTCGTCGCCGATCCGTTCGGGAGCGGCGGCCGCCTCTACCGCACGGGCGACCTGGTGCGCTGGCGCGCGGATGGCGCCCTGGAATACCTGGGCCGCCTGGACCACCAGGTGAAGATCCGCGGCCTGCGCATCGAACTCGGCGAGATAGAAGCCGCGCTGCTGGAGCAGCCCGGCGTGCGCGAGGCCGTGGTGGTCGCCGCGCCCGCGGTGCCGGGCGGTGCGCTGTCGCTGGCGGCCTGGTGCAGCGCGCATCCGGGCACGGTGCTGGAGCCGGAGGCGCTGCGCGCAGCACTGGCGCACCGCCTGCCGGAGCACATGGTGCCTGCGCGCATCGCCGTGCTGCAGGCGCTGCCGCTCAACGCCAACGGCAAGGTGGACCGCAAGGCACTGCCCGCGCCGCAGGCCCCGCAGGTGCCGCACCACGAGCCGCCGCAGGGCGGCACCGAGGCCGCGCTGGCACGCATCTGGGCCGCGGTGCTGCAGCAGGAGGCTTCGCGCTTCGACCGGCAGGACCACTTCTTCCAGTGCGGCGGCGATTCCCTCGCGCTGCTTTCGGTGCAGGCACAGGTGCACCGCCAATGGGGCCTGCAGCTGCCGCTGCGGGCGTTTTTCGAGAGCCCTGTTCTGGCCGCGATGGCGGCCTGCGTGGATGCCCAGCGGCAGGAATCCGCCCACGGCGAGGCGGCCGACGTGCTGCGCATGGCCGCGCTGCTGGACGCGCTGGAGGCATGAAATCCATGGACCTGGACAAACACCGCATCGCGGAGCGTTTCGCGCAACTGCCGCCCGACAAGCAGCGCATCTTTCTGCAGGCACTGCAGGGCCAGGGCGTGGACTTCGCCCGCCTGCCGATCGTCCCGCTCCAGGACCGGTCCAAGGCGATGGCTTCGCACGCCCAGTGGCGGCAGTGGTTCCTCTGGCAGATGGACCGGGGCAGCGCGGCCTACCACATCATGGGCGCGTTGCGGCTGGAGGGCGCGGTGGACGAGCCGGCGCTCGCGGGCAGCATCGACGGCCTGCTTGCGCGGCACGAATCCCTGCGCACCGTCTTCCAGGCCACGGAGGATGGGCTCTGCGTGCCGCGCATCCTGCCCGCCGCGCCGGGCGGCTGGGCGTTCCTGCGCACGGACGTTTCTGGAAGCGGGCCGGAAGCCGCACAGGAGCAGGCCGATGCCGAGGCCCGGCGGATCACCGCGCTGCCCTTCGACCTGGAGCACGGCCCGCTGCTGCGCGTGGGCCTCATCCGCACGGGGCCTGCCACCCATCTGCTGGTGGTGGCGATGCACCACATCGTCTCCGACGGCTGGTCGATGCGCCTCTTCGTGGAAGACCTGCTGGCGCTCTATGGCGCCCGGCTGCGCGGCGAGCCGGTCCCGCTGGCGCCGCTTCCGCTGGCCTATGCCGACTACGCCACCTGGCAGCGCCACTGGCTGGACGCGGGCGAGCGCGACCGGCAACTGGCCTACTGGACCGGGCGGCTGGGCGGTGCTACGCCCGTGCTGGAGCTGCCCGCCGACCGCCCGCGCCGCCCCGGCGCGCGCGCAGCCGCGGCGCGCCACGCCACGCAGCTGCCCGCAGGGGTGGTGCGCCCCTTGCGGGATCTCGCCCACGCCACCGGCACGACGCTGTTCACCGTGCTGCTCGCCGGCTTCCAGGTGCTGCTGCACCGCCTCACCGGCGAGAGCGACATCCGTGTCGGCGTGCCCGTGACTAACCGCCACCGGCCGGAGATCGACCGGATCATCGGCCTGTGCGTGAACACCCAGGTGCAGCGCAACCGCGTGGACGGCCGGGCCCCGCTCGCCGCCGTGCTCGCGGCCGCCCGCGAATCCGTGCTGGGTGCGCAGGCCTGCCCGGACCTGCCGTTCGAGCAACTGGTGGAAGCGCTCTGCCCGGAACGCGCGGCCGGCGTGAACCCGCTCTTCCAGGCCATGTTCGACCATGCGCCGGCCCGCGCCGTGGACATCTCCCGGCTGCCCGGCCTGGTCGCCCAGGAACACCTGCTGGACGTGCCCGAGGCGCAGTTCGATCTGGTGCTGGGCACGCGCGAGGCGCCGGACGGCGGCCTGCAGGTGCAGTTCGTAGTCCCCGAAGACCGTTTCCTGCCGGACACCATGGCGCGCTTCGCGCAGGCCTATGCGGCGATCCTGCAGGCGCTCGCCGACAACCCGCAATGCGCCGTGGGCGACGTGCCCATCCTCGGTGCGCAGGAAGCCGCGGCCCTGCAGCGCTGGAGCACCAACCCCTGCGAGGAACCGCAGGGTGGGCCCGTGCATGCCGCCATCGCCCGGCAGGCGCGCGAGCGGCCGTGCGCGGTGGCACTGCTCTTCGGCGACGACGTGCTGGAATACGCCGAGCTCGATGTCCGCGCCAACCGCCTCGCCCACCGCCTGCGCGCGCTCGGCGTGGGGCGGGATGCCCGCGTGGGCATCTGCATGGAGCGCAGCATCGGCATGGTGGTCGCCTGGCTCGCGGTGCTGAAGGCGGGCGGCGCCTACCTGCCGCTCGATCCCGACTACCCGGCCCGGCGCCTCGCCTACATGGTGGAGGACAGCGGCGTGCGCTGGGTGCTGGGGCACGGCGCCACGCGCGGCCTGCTGCCGGAGGCCGACGGCGTGCACACCGTGGACCTCGACACGCTCGATCTCTCCGCGGAGCCGGCCACCGACCCGGCCGTGCCCGTGCACGGCGAGAACCTCGCCTACGTGATCTACACCTCCGGCTCCACCGGCCGGCCGAAGGGCGCGGCCATCCGGCATGCGGCCCTCGCCAGCTGCATGGCCTGGATGCAGCGCACCTACGCGCTCGCGCCGCACGAAGCGGTGCTGCACAAGGCGCCGTTCGGCTTCGACGTGTCGGTCTGGGAGATGTTCTGGCCGCTCACCGTCGGTGCCCGGCTCGTGGTGGCCCGCCCCGGCGACCAGCGCGATCCCGAGCGCATCGCCGAGCTGATCGAGCGCCACGGGGTGACCACGCTGAACTTCGTGCCGTCGATGCTGCAGGCCTTCCTCGCGCATCCCGGCATCGAGGAGCGCACCGGGCTGCGCCACATCATCTGCGGCGGCGAGGCCATGCCCGTGCAGACGCAGCGCGAGGCACTGCGGCGCCTGCGGGGCGCGACGCTGCAGAACCTCTACGGACCGACCGAAACCACCATTCACGTCACGCAGTGGACCTGCCGCGACGACGGCCGCAATGCCGTGCCGATCGGCCACCCGGTGAGCGGCACGCAGGCCCACGTGCTCGATGCCCAGCTCCATCCCGTGCCCATCGGCGTGCCGGGCGAGCTCTACATCGGCGGCATCAGCCTGGCCCGCGGCTACCTGAACCGCCCGGGGCTGACGGCCGAGCGCTTCATCGCCGATCCGCAGGGCGGGCGCGGCGGGCGCCTCTACCGCACGGGCGATCTCGTGCGCTGGAGCGCGCAGGGCCACATCGAATACCTGGGCCGCATCGACCACCAGGTGAAGATCCGCGGACTGCGGATGGAGCTGGGCGAGATCGAGGCGCAGATCGGCGCCCACCCGGCGGTGCGCGAGGCCGTGGTGGTGGCGCACGGCCACGGCGCGGGCGCGCGGCTGGTGGCCTACCTGGTGCCGCGCGAAGGCTGCACGGTCGAGCCCGCGGCACTGCGGCGCGGCCTGGAGGCGGCGCTGCCCGACTACATGGTGCCGCGCGAGGTGGTGGTGATGGAGGCGCTGCCCCTGAGCGCGAACGGCAAGGTGGACCGTCAAGCCCTGCCGGCACCGCAGGCGCTGTCCGGCACCGCCGCACACTGCCTGCCGGACGAGCCGGTGGCGCGTGCGCTGGCCGGCCTGTGGCAGGAGGTGCTGCAGGTGCCGGCGGTCGGCGGGAAGGACAACTTCTTCGAGCGCGGCGGCGATTCGCTGCTCAGCCTGCAGCTGCTGGCCCGCATCCGCAAGGCGTTTCCCGGTGCGGACCGCTTCGGCCTGGCCGACGTCATGCAGTCCGCGGACCTGCTCGACATGGCGCAGCGGCTGCGCGTGGAGCCTGAAGCGCCCGCGCACGATGCCGTCTGCCTGCAGCCGGAGGGCGAGGGCGTGCCGCTCTTCTGTTTGCCGGGGCTGCTCGTCGCCACACGCGAATTCCTGCCGCTCGCGCAGGCGCTAGGCGGCAGCCGGCCGGTGTTCGGCTTCGTGAGCCACGTCCATACCCGCCACCGCTGGCAGGGCTTCGACATCCCGGCGCTGGCGGCACGCTATGCGGACTTCATCGCGGCGCACGCGCCGGAGGGGCGGTGCGCGCTGCTGGGTTGGTCCATCGGCGGGGAACTTGCCTGGGAGGTGGCGCGCCAGCTCCAATGCCGGCCCCAGGGCCCGGTGCAGGTGGTGCACTGCACGATGGTGGACGTGTTCGAGGGCGAGCCGCTGGCCCCCACGCGCGTGCTGCCTCCCGAGGAACGCGAGCGCGCGGACGAGGCCCTGGCACGGTGGCTGGAGCGGTCGGCGATGCGCGCGCACTGGGACGCGCTGCTCGCGCGCATGTCGGTGGCGGAGCGGACCTGGGTGGCCGAGCGCATGCTGGAGGGCACCGAGGCCTTCCCGCTGGATTTCACCGAGGACGGCGAGGCCGGCACCTCGCGCGAAGTGCAGCTCTGGTCCACGCTGGACAGCCGCATGCGGCAGGCGCGCATGCACTTCGGCGTGCAGGACCTGGCGGTGCATGCCGTGCAGGCGCAGGCCTCGCTGCACCGCACCCCGGCGCTGCGCGACTGGCGGGCCCATGCGCGCGTGGTGGCCCACGACGTCATCGAGGGGGCCGACCACCTCTCCGTGATCCGCCACCCGGTGTTCTGCGAGCGCCTGCGCGCTCGGCTCGACGCGCTGGAGCCGGCCGCCGTTCTGTGATCCGCGCCGGGGCAGCCTGCCGGCGCCCCGCACGCGAAAAAGCCGGACACCACGTGTCCGGCTTCGTTTCTGGGAGAGACACCTGCCGGGCCCCGCAGGCCCGGCGTGCCGGTCAGAACCGGTCAGAACCGGTAAGTGGCGGTGGCGATCACCGAGCGCGGCGCGCCGTAGTAGCACGTCGTGGCGCCGCAGTTCGTGAGCGCGTTCTTGTCCGTCAGGTTGCGCAGGTTGAGCGCCACGCTCCACTGGCGGAAGTCGTAGCCCACCATGGCGTCGTAGAACGTGTTGGAGGGCACGCGCGCCGGCGCGGCCTCGTTCTCGCCGCGCGTGCTGCCGTTGTACCGCGCGCCCAGGCCCACGCGGATGCCGCTCGCGAAGCGGTAATCGGCCCACAGCGAAAGGCGGTTGCGCGGCACGGCGGAGGCCTGCCGGCCGATCTCCGCCGGGTTCGCGCTCTCGGTCACGATGGCCCGGTCCATGTAGGCGTAGGAGGCCGTGAGGTTCAGGCGCGGCAGCAATTCGGCGTTGGCCTCCAGCTCCAGGCCGCGCACGGAAATCTCCCCGCGCTGCTGCGGCAGGAAAGTGGCCGCGTCGTAGGTGATGTAGTTCCGCCGGCGCAGGTCGAACACCGCCGCGCTATAGCTCTGCTTGCGGCCTTCGGGCTGCCAGCGCACGCCGGCCTCGTACTGCCGTGCCGTCTCGGCGCCGAAGGGCCTGCCGGTGGTCGGGTCGATGGTGTTGGTGGGCAGGAACGACTGCGTATAGCTCGCATACGGCGCCCAGCCACCGTCCATCAGATAGACCACGCCGGCCCGGCCGGTGAACTTGCTGTCGTCGATGTCGAAGTTCATCCCGCTCGGGCGGTCGCGCAGCTTGCCCTTGGAGTCGTCGTAGCGGCCGCCGATATTGAACACCCAGCGGTCGCGCCACTTGATCTGGTCCTGCACGTACAGTCCGGTCTGCGTGAGCGTACTGATGCCGTCGAAGTAGGGCGCGGCGAGTTCGATGCCGCCGCCACCATAGACCGGCGCGGCCGTGTCCAGCACGGGGGCGGTGCCGCCGCTGCGGCTCACCTGGTCCACGCGCGTGCGCTGGTAATCCAGCCCGAACACGATCTGGTGCTGCCAGTCGCCGGAGCGCACGTCGGCCTGCACCTGGTTGTCCACGGTGAACGAGGAGATGCTCTCCTTGCTCGAGAACGGCGAACGCGAGAGCCAGCGGAAGTTGGCCGGATCGCGCGGATCGGCGGCGTTGCGCGTCACGAACGTGCCCGGGTTGAGCTGGCGGTAGTCCAGGTCCAGGTGTGCCGCGCGCAGGTTCTGCCGCACCGTCCAGGTGCCGTCGATGCGGTGCTCGAACTGGTAGCCGATCATCTGCTGCTCGTGGTCGAAGCGGTTGTAGTCTGGATCGCTCAGGTACAGGTCGGGCGACAGGTGCGTGCCGATGGCCGTGGGCAGCAGCGATCCGTAGGCCGGCTGCGTGCGCGTGTACGCCCCGGCCCGCGTGCGGCTGAACTGCGACAGCAGCGTGAAGCGCGTGTCGGCATTCGGCTTCCAGGTGAGCGAGGGCGCCAGGTAGTAGTAGTCGTCCGGCATGCCGCCTGCGGGCAGCTCGGCGTCGCGCACCACGCCCGTCAGGCGGTAGAGCAGGCTGCCGTCGGCGTTCAGCGGGCCCGAGAAATCGCCCGCGACCTGCCGGCGCTGGTGGTTGCCGATCTGCACCTGCAGCTCGCGCACCGGCTCCGCGGTCGGGCGCTTGCTCACCACGTTCACCACGCCGCCCGGGTTGCCCTGGCCATACAGCACCGAGGCCGGGCCGCGCAGCACCTCGATGCGCTCGGCACCGTAGTTGTCGGTCTTCCAGACCCCGAAATTGCCGCTGTTGCGCAGCGGCAGCGCATCCAGGTAGAAGCCCGGGCTGTAGGCATCGAAGCCGCGCACCGTGATCCAGTCGTAGCGCGAATCCGCGCCGTAGGGTGCAATGCCCACGCCGGGCGTGTAGGCGATCGCATCCTTCAGCGTCAGCGCGCCCATCGCCTCGATGCGGTCGGCCGTGACCACGGACAGCGACTGCGGCGTCTCGATGATCGGCGTGTCGGTCTTGCTGCCGGTGGCGCTGCGCTTGGCGATATAGCCGGTGACGCGGCCGGTGCCGCTCTCTTCGGTCTCGCCCTTCACCGTCACGGGGGGCAGGGTGGCCTGGGCCGAAGGGGCCTGCTGGGCCCAGGCGGCGGTGCCGCACAGCGTGGCGGCGGACGCTCCGAACGCCGTGGCGATGGCGGTGTGCAGCAGCCTCTGGCGCGCGGCGGACGGGACGGATGGATGGCGCATGGAAAGAACCCCTCTGTGAATGGAATGTGGACGAAACCGCGGAATTTGCAAATCTGAATTGTAATGAGAATGTTTCTTATTAACAAATACGTAAGCGTCCCGTTGCGCGCCGGTTCATGCGCGGGGCATCCACAGACCGTCGTAGAAATAGTGCTCGCGCAGCAGCATCACGAGCTGGGCGCGCTTGTGGGGCAGATCGAACTCCTTGACCTTGGCGTAGCCGGATTTGTCGAGGTTGCGGATCTGCTGGTGGTGGTCGATGCGCGGCTCGCCCATGGCGCGCTGCGTGCGCGCATCGCACAGGAATATGTAGTGCGAGATCGCCGTCAGCCACGCCGTGGCGAAGGCCTTGCCGCGGAACGCGGGCTCGCCCACCAGCACATGCCAGCCGCGGTCGTAATCGTGCACGTCGTAGAACGGCGCGATGCGGCTCTCCCGCGCCCAGTAGATCTCGAAATACGCGAACGGCTCGCCGTCGAGGCTCGCGATCATCGAATACATGTGCGGGTCGCGCGCGATCGCCTCCAGGTAGGCGCGGTGCTGCGCCAGATCGCCCTGTTCCTCCCAGATGACGGCCACGTCTGGGTCGTTCATCCAGCGGTGGAACAGCGGCAGGTCCGCCTCGCGGTCGATCGCGCGGAACGAGAACGTGCGCCCCAGCCAGGGCACGAAGCGCTGGTAGAGCACGCCCGTGGGCTTCGGGGGGCGCAGGGGGTGGTACTTGCCGTCCGTGAGCGCGAAGCGCTGCGCCATGGCTGGCGGCGCCGCGGGCATCCACAGCCCGGGCTGCTGCCAGAGCATGTCGCTGCAGGCGCGCCAGCCGCCCTCCTGGCCGGGCAGCAGCACGCCGCGGGCCGCCAGCTCCTGCACCGTGTGCGGAGCCACGTGCGCCCCTGTGAAACCGATCTCGCGCGATTCCGGACGGGCCGCGAACACCGCGTCCAGCACGGCGAGCGCATGGGCCGTGTCGTCGAAGTCCGCGCTGCCGGCGCCAGCCATGGAGGGGGCCCGGGCGAGCGACAGCGCAGGCCCGCCGTCCACCGGGCCCAGCCGCCAGACCGAGCGGGTGCCGTGCACGGCATCGTGCACGGTGAATGTTTCGCCGTCGGCATGTACCGTGTGCGCCCGTCCCTGCGCGTAGGAGACGAAGGGGCGGGCCGCGGTGTCCGCATCTGCGCCGCTGGCGGATTCGGCATGGGGATCAGCGAATTTCATAAGGCTCCTGGGTCGCCGCAGGCACTGCAGCGGCGGGTGTGCGGGTGGATGCACCGGCCGGACCGGCAGGTGCACGGGCGGATGCGCCAGGCGGTGCGGCGAAGGGCGCGATGTGCGGCGCCAGCAGCATCAGCCCCTGGTGCAGCGCGGGGAACAGGCTCTGGCGGAAGTTGTTCCAGCGCAGCTCCAGAATGGTGTCGCCGGGGTCGATCGCGGTGCCCAGCACGTCGTAGATGACCTCGCCCGAATCGATGCCGTCGTCCACGTAGTGCAGCGAGGCACCGGTGTGCGAGACGGTGGGCGCGGGCTCGATGGCCATGCGCTGCCAGTCCGTCACCCGCTCGCCGCGCGCGCCGTGCAGCGCGTCCAGCGTCGCGCAGGCGCCCCGGCGCCGGTAGGGCGACTCGGTGCGCGTGATGCCGGGGTGGATGTTGACGATGCGGCGGTGGAACGGCGCCCCGGGCCGTACCAGCGCATCGAGGATCACCAGCAGCCCGTCGAGCACCACCACGTCGGCGCGCAGTTCCAGCAACTTGGCCAGCAGCGCGTCCTCGAAGGCCTGTTTGCCCGCCGGCCGCTGCGGCGCACCGAGCGGCAGCCGCCGGTATTCCGAAGGCACGGCATGCAGCAGCTCTTCCAGTCGGCGGCCCTGCGCCGTGAGGCCCGCGGGGAAAAGCCAGGGGCGGCCCGGTTCGGGCCGGAAGCCGTAGTCGCGCAGCGCGGCCCGGTCGCGCGGCGATTGGGGATCGTCGTCGAAGACGATGCCCTCCAGCGCATAGGCGTCGCCCAGCGGCGTGGTGTCCAGGGCCTGCGCCAGGTATTCGAGCGGGGAGCGCATGTAGCGCTGGCCGCCCCGGTAGTCGATGGGCCGGCCCGCGCGGTCGGCGGCGGCATTGCGCAGGGACAGGATGTAGACGAGCTTGGCCTGTGGCATGGGTTGGAATGGAGCGGGTTGGGGTAGAGGAAGAGGAGCAGGAGAAAGGGATCGCGAACGGGAAGAAAGCCGGGCACCGCGCGGTCAAGGCGCCGCGGAGGCGCGCGGCAGGCCCGCGCCTGCCTGCGGTGGAGTCTCAGGCTTCGGCGGGGCCGGCCGGTGGCGCGGGTCCAGCGGACAGCGCCCGCAGTAGCCGTCGCCGGGCAGCAGGTGGTAGAGGCAGCACTCGCGGTGCAGCGCCACCTCGTCGCCCCAGCCACCGTCCGCGCGAGCGATGCGGACGTGGCGCTGCGCGCGGTACAGCGGGTTGGCGCGGGGCGGCTGCGATGCCCAGTGCGGCGAATGGAGCAGCTGCGCGGCGTCGTGCGCAATGCGCGGCTGCTGCGGCGCGAGCGCTGCCGCCTGCTCCAGCACCGCTTCCAGGTGCCTCGCGGCATTGCTCCAGGACACCTTGGCGGGCAGCCGCGTGTGGCGCTCCATCGCAGCGAACAGCGGCGCGCAGTGGTCCATCACCAGCGGCCCGTAGCGCGCCGCGGTGCCGGCTTCCTGCATGGCCCCTCCCAGGCCGCGCAGATGGAAGTCCCGCACCAGGCCCTGGTCGTCGAAACGTATCCACAGGTCCTGCAGCGCTACGGGGAACACGTGCCCCAGCACGCTCGCGGCCGCGGCCACGGGCGGCACCAGCGCTGCCAGGTAGCGCAGCGTCCAGGTCGATGCCAGGGGGCGCAGATCCCGCCGTGCGCCCGCGTCCAGCTGCCACACGCGGCTGCCGTAGCGGTGCAGCAGGTCGCCGAGCGTGCCAGCGTCGCACAGGGCGGTCGCCGGCAACGCATCGGCGGGCGGCGGGCCGCTGCACTGCAGGCGCTCGCCGAAGGGCGCGAGTTCGCCCTGGAACAGGGGCTCCAGCAGGGGAATCACGAAGGCGCCTCCAGGCATGCGGAGGGCGCCGGTGGGGGCAGGGGGGCATGGGGCCATGAGGGCATGCCTGCAAGACGGTCCTGCGCCGCGCATGTTCACGCCGCGGCGCCCGCGCGGGCCCGGCCGTGAACATCCCGGCCGCCGTTTGCGTCTTGCATGCAGCGGCCCCGGCGGCCCGCCGTACCGGGCCTGCCGTGGCCGTGCCCAGGCCCGCCGGGGCGCTGATCCGTTTCTCCCCCTTTCCTTCGCCAGCCCGCCACCGGGCAGAAAAGAGATTGCGTGCATGACCTCCACCCCCGCACCGACCGGCCGAGCCTCTGAGGTGGCGCACCTGCTGCGGCCGTTCCTTCCCTGGATCGCGCTCTCCACCGTCTGCGGCCTCGCCTCCGGGGCCGCCACGGTGCTGCTGCTGCGCACCGTGAACGACACGCTGAACCAGGAGGCCGGCTTGTCCGGCGGGCTGCTCTGGACCTTCGTCGCGCTTTGCGTGGCGGCGCTGGGCGGCCGCCTGGTCTCCGACGTCTCCACCAATTTCGTGGGACAGCGGCTGGTGGCGCAGGTGCGTATCAGCCTGGCGCGCAAGATCCTCTCGGCCCCGATCGACGCGCTGGAGCGCTACCGCACTCACCGGCTCATGCCCGTCCTCTCGCAGGACGTGGACATGATCAGCGACGCCGCCTTCGTGCTGTCCTCCGCGCTGATCGGATCGGCCATCGCCCTGGGATGCCTCGCCTATCTGGCCTGGCTGTCGCCCGCCCTGTTCGCGCTGGTGCTGGTGGCGCTGGTGGTGGGCGCCACCCTGCAGATCGCCGCGCAGACCCGCGCCGAGAAAGGCTTCTGGAAGGCGCGCGAGCACGAGGACCGGCTGCACAAGGCCTACCGCGCCATCAGCGAAGGTGCGAAGGAGCTGCGCATGCACCGCGAGCGCCGCAGCCGCATGCTGGGCGAGCAGGTCGAACGCATCGTGGCGCAGATCCGCGACGTGAACGGCCGCGCCATCAACACCTACGTGGTCGCCGCGGCCTTCGGCGCGGCGCTGTTCTTCCTCATCATCGCGCTCATCATGGGCTGGGCCGCGTTCCGCCCCACCGAGCCGGCCGTGCTGAGCGGCTTCGTGCTGGTGCTGCTGTTCCTCAAAGGCCCGATCGACCAGATCGCCATGACGCTGCCGCACGTCGGCCGCGCCAAGGTGGCCTTCCTGCGCATCGCCGACCTGTCGGCCCGCTTCGCCACGCCCGAGCCGCACCTGCACCAGGACCGCCCCGCGCCGGCGCCCGTGCTGCACGACGGCATCGCCCTGCAGGGCGTGCGCTACGCCTTCGACGCACCGGCCGACGGCGGCGCGCCGTTCGTGCTCGGCCCCATCGACCTGGAGCTGCGCCGCGGCGAGATGGTCTTCATCGTCGGCGACAACGGCTCGGGCAAGACCACGCTCATCAAGCTGCTGCTGGGCCTCTATGCGCCCCACGAAGGAGAGGTGCTGATCGACGGCGTGCCCGTCACCGCGCAGGCGCGCGACGACTACCGCCAGCTCTTCACCACCGTGCTCTCGGACTTCTACCTGTTCGAAGACCTGGCCGGCGCAGGAGAGGGCAGTGCGGGCATGTCCGCGCTGCCCGAGGCCGCGCGGCCCTACCTGGAGCGCCTGGAAATCGCGCACAAGGTGAGCATCCAGGACGGCGCCTTCAGCACCGTCGATCTCTCCACCGGCCAGCGCAAGCGCCTGGCGCTGGTGCACGCCTACCTCGAAGGCCGCCCGGTGATGGTGTTCGACGAATGGGCCGCCGACCAGGACCCAGCCTTCCGCCACCTCTTCTACACCGAACTGCTGCCCGAACTGCGTGCCAAGGGCCACCTGCTGGTCGTCATCTCGCACGACGACCGCTACTTCCATCTCGCCGATCGCGTGGTCCACATGCGCGCGGGCCGGATCGCCGAGACCCACGTGCGCGCGGACCGCGAAGCCCTCGCCGCCTGACGCAAGGCCGTTCCTTTTCCCACCAGGAGTTGTCATCCCATGCAGCACACCCATGACCTGATCGGCATCGGCTTCGGGCCGTCCAACGTGGCGCTCGCCATCGCGCTCCAGGAGCACCGCGACGCGCACGGCCGCGCACCGCAGGCGTTCTTCATCGAACGCCAGCCGGCCTTCGCCTGGCATCCGCACATGCTGCTGGACCAGTCGCACATGCAGATCTCCTTCCTCAAGGACCTCGTCACGCTGCGCAACCCGCAGAGCCGCTTCACCTTCCTGAATTACCTGCACGAGCAGGGCCGCCTGCCGGACTTCATCAACTTGAAGAGCTTCTACCCGAGCCGCCATGAGTTCAACGACTACCTGGGCTGGGCGGCCCGCCAGTTCGACGGCTGCTGCGCCTACGGCGAAGAGGTGTTCGAGGTGCTGCCCGAGCCTGGGCCCAGCGGCACCGTGGAGCGGCTGCGGGTGCGCTCGCGCAACGCGGCCGGCCGCGTGCAGGAGCGGCTGGCGCGCCACCTGATCGTGGGCGTGGGCGGCACCGCGCGCATCCCCGAAGTGTTCCGCGGGCTGCAGGGCGAGCCGCGCGTCTTCCATTCCAGCACCTACCTGCGCGACATCGCGCGCCAGGCCGACGCGCGCAGCATCGCCATCATCGGCGCGGGCCAGAGCGCGGCGGAAATCTTCATGGACCTGCAGGGCCGCGCCCACGCGCCCGAAGTCGACTGGGTGATGCGCGCGCGCGCGATCCGCCCGGCGGACGACAGCCCCTTCGTCAACGAAATCTTCAACGCCGAATACACCGACTACATGTTCGGCCGCTCCGGCGCGGACCGCGAGGCCCTGCTGCGCGAATACGCCCACACCAACTACGCCGTGGCCGACCTGGAACTGATCCAGCAGGTCTTCAGGGTGTTCTACGAACAGCGCGTCACGGGCGGCCGGCGCCTGCGCATGCTGCGCCAGCACGAAGTGCGCGCCGCGCGTGCCGATGACTCGGGCGTGTTCTTCACGCTGTTCGACCGCGAACGCGGCGAAGAGCAGACCGTGCGCTACGACGCCGCCGTGCTCGCCACCGGCTACGAGCGCGCCGCGCACCGCGACGTGCTCGCGCCCCTGGCCGAATACCTGGGCGATTTCACGGTCGACCGCGACTACCGCGTGCGCACCGCGCCGCACTTCCAGCCCGCGATCTTCCTGCAGGGCGCCTGCGAGTCCAGCCACGGCCTGAGCGACACCCTGCTGTCCGTCACCGCCGTGCGCACCGGCGAGATCCGGGAGGCACTCGCCGCGGTGCTGCCGCCGGCCCGCGAGCCCCTTCGCACACGCGGCGCACTGGGCCACGGCCATGCGCCTGAAACGGCGGTGCGCGAAGACGCCGAGGAGGCCGCGCAGCTGCGCGTGGCCTGAGCCGGGCATGGCGGACCACGGCCCGGTTCCGTTGCGCCTCGTGCCGCTGCCGCCCGGCGTGCCCGAGGGCATCCAGGTCTGGCACCTCCCGCTGTGCCTGGAGCGGCCCGCGCCCGACCGCGACTGGGCGCTGCTCTCGCCCGCGGAAGTGGAGCGTGCCGCGCGACTGCGGCAACCGGCCGACCGCGTGCGCTCCGTCTGCACGCGTGCGGCGCTGCGGCGTCTGCTGGGGGAGTGGCTCGGAATTCCGGCATCGCAAGTGCCGCTGGCTGTAGGTCCGCACGGCCGGCCGCGGCTGGGGGCCGATACGGAAGGAGACGGGCAGGGGAGGGGGGATGCGCCCGGATGGGACGCGGACGGCGGGCCTGATTTCAATATCTCCCATTCTGGTGAATGCGCGCTGATCGCCTTGGCGGATGGTGGCCTGTCGGTCGGCGTGGACGTGGAATGGCGCTGCGTTGGGACCTCGCCCTCGGCCATGCCCGTGCGTTCAGGCCCGCTCCCGCCCGGCGGAAGTCCCGCAGCCACGGTCGCGTCGGATGAAGACGCACGTGCGCTGGAATCCCTGGTCCTTTCGCCGCGCGAACAGGCGGTCTGTGCCGCGATGCGGCCCGCGTTCAATACGCTCTGGACCGCGAAAGAGGCGGTCCTCAAATGCCTGGGGGTGGGCGTCGCGGAGCACCTGCGCGACGTGTCGCTCGAATGGCCTGGCGCCCATATGCCCGGCTTGGTGCGAGGCACTGCGGCGGACGCGGGCGGCCCGGTCACCGTGCTGCTGGAGGGGCGGTTGGCGGGACGGGCCGCCGTGCAGGCCTGCCGCCTTCAACTCGCCTTGCCCGGGCACCATGCGGCCGCCCTGGCATGGTCGAGCGACCTGCGCTGGAGTCACCGTGGCGGACACGCCACGGGCACGCCGCTTGCCACGACCTGGGCAGGAGCCCTCGATCTCCCCCGGCCGACGCCGCCTTCGCAGCGGCCGGGCATGCCGGACGGCGGCTAGCCCGCAGACGCCGTGCGGAGCGGAGCAGGGGGCGGCATTGCCAAACTTGCAGCAAGGAGCTCTCCATGGCCTCGAACACCGCATCCCACACGCCCTGGCCCTTCCCCACGGCCGAGTCGCACCCGGCCCCCGCGCCCCAGGCGCCGGACACCCCCTGCGGCCTCGAAGTGCAGGCCGTCGAAGAAGACACGCTGGACCATGCCGTGGAGGAAACCTTCCCGGCCAGCGACCCGGTGTCGGTCGTCAGCACCAAGTCCGTGCCCGCGTCCGGCGCAGCGAAGGAGCCCGGCGGAAACAACGGCGAAAACCGGGGCCAAGGGCAAGAGGCAACGAAAGCCGAGGACCCGCGGCATTGACGCCCGGCACGGCGGCCTTCCTGCCCCTCGGCATCGTCATGGCGTTGTGGATCGCCGCCGGCACGGTGGACTGGTGGTGCCACCGGCGCACCCGCATCGAAGCGACCCCCAAGGGCCTCGCGGAATCGGCCTTCCACTGGGCGCTGTTCCTGCAGATGGGCGCCGCCGTCCTGGCGGCACTGCTGTTCGAGCCCACGGCCGGGCTCGTGGCGTTCCTGCTGGCCATGTGGCTGCTGCACGAGGCCGCCACGTGGCTGGAACTGCGCATGGTCGCGCCGGTGCGCACCATCACACCGCTGGAGCAGATGGTCCACAGCTTCATGGAGATCCTGCCCCTGGCGGGCATCCTGCTGCTCTGCCAGCCGGAGTTGGAGGCCTGGCTTTCCACCCCGGACGACGCGGAGCGCACACTCGACTGGCGCTGGATTCCCCGGGAGGCGTTGCCGCCGGTACCCGTGCTCGCGGGCTATGCGCTGGCGGTCGCGGTGTGCAATGCCCTGCTGCTGGCGGAAGAAAGCTGGCGCTGCTGGCGCCACGCCCCGCGGGGCGCGCAGCCTGCCGCCTGACGGCGAGGGGGAGCCGCCACCGCTTCGTGCGCCGCCTCAGGCCTGTGCGGCGGCCGCCTGCACCAACGCCTGCAGCGCCGCTTCCACATCGCCGGCCCCCACCCCGTCCACCGGCGCCAGCTGCCCCGCCAGCGCAGCCAGTGCCGCCTGCGGCTCCTTCTGCAGCCGCGCGATCGCCTGGCCGGCGTCGCGCGGGGCGTCATAGCCGGTGCTCTGCAGCAGCAGGCGCCCGTCGGCCGCGACAAGCTTGAAGTAGAACTTGCCGTCCGCCTCGCGGTATTGTTTGAAGGAGGGCAGGGCGGCGCCCTTGCCGCCACCGGCCGCACGTGCCGGCGAAGCGGCTGCGGCACCGTCGCGCAGGCTGCGCAGGCCCACGGCGCTGCGCAGTTCGCGCAGGAAGGGGGTGACCAGCGCACGGGCACGCTCCGCGCCCGCGAGCAGCGTGTCCTCGATGCGGCCCGGGTCGGCGATCAGCGCTTCGTAGCGCTCGCGCATCGGGGCGATCACGCCGTCCACGCGCTCGAACAGGATCTGCTTGGCATCGCCCCAGGCGATGCCTTGCTCGAACTGCCGGCGCAGCGCCTGGGCTTCCGCCTCGGTGGCGAAGGCCTGGTAGATCTGGAACAGCGCCGAGCCGTCGGTCTCCTTCGGCTCGCCGGGCGCGCGTGAATCGGTCTGGATGCCGTTGATCAGCCGGCGCAGCTGCTCGCGCGGCGTGAAGAGCGGGATCGTGTTGTCGTAGCTCTTGCTCATCTTGCGGCCGTCCAGCCCGGGCAGCGTGGCCACGTGCTCGTCGATCGCGGCCTCCGGCGCCACGAAGTGCTCGCCGTAGAGGTGGTTGAAGCTCGCGGCGATGTCGCGCGCCATCTCGATGTGCTGCACCTGGTCGCGGCCCACCGGCACCTTGTGCGCCTTGAAGGCCAGGATGTCGGCGGCCATGAGCACCGGGTACATGAAGAGGCCCGCGGTCACGCCGTCGTCGAGCTCGCGGCCGGCGGCCTCGTTCTTGTCCTGCGACGCCTTGTAGGCATGGGCGCGGTTGAGCAGGCCCTTGCCCGTCACGCACGACAGCAGCCAGTTCAGCTCGGGAATCTCGGGGATGTCGGACTGGCGGTAGAACGTGACGTGCTCCGGGTCCAGGCCCGCCGCCAGCCAGCTCGCGGCGATCTCCAGCGTGGAGCGCTGGATGCGAACGGGGTCTTCGCACTTGATCAGCGCGTGGTAGTCCGCCAGGAAGTAGAAGCTCTGCACGCCGGGCCGCAGGCTGGCCGCCACCGAGGGGCGGATCGAGCCGACGAAGTTGCCCAGGTGGGGCGTGCCCGTGGTCGTGATGCCGGTGAGAAAGCGCGTGGTGCTCATGGTGGGAAAGCGGCCCGGGGGCCCTGGAAACGAGGAAGGAAAACAAGAGGGGCGACGGCCTCGGCGGGCCACCGCGCTGCACAGTGGTGCCGTTCAGCCCAGCAGGGCGGTGAGCGGCGTGATCAGCAGGTTGATCAGCGAGTAGCCCAGCGACATCAGCGGCCGCAGCCACACCGTGCCCACGATGCCCGCGACCACGAGCGCCAGCACGATGAAGAACCCGTAGGGCTCGATGCGCGAGAGCCACTGCGCCTGCCGCCACGGCAGCACGCCCATCAGGATGCGGCCACCGTCCAGCGGCGGCAGCGGAAACAGGTTGAAGGCCCACATCACGAGGTTCACCAGCACGCCGGCGCGGGCCATGTCGACGAAGAAGCGCTCCTCCACGCCGGAGCCCACGAGCGCCACCAGCAGCACCGCCCAGAAGATCGCCTGCAGGAAGTTGGAGGCCGGGCCGGCGAGCGCCACCCAGATCATGTCCCGCTTCGGGTTGCGCAGGTGCCCGAAGTTCACCGGCACCGGCTTCGCGTAGCCGAAGAGGAAGGCGCCCGAGGTCGCGAAATACAGCAGCAGCGGCATGAGGATCGTGCCGACCGGGTCGATGTGCCGCAGCGGATTGAGCGTGATGCGGCCCATCATCAGCGCGGTGTTGTCCCCGAAGTGACGCGCGGCATAGCCGTGGGCGGCCTCGTGCACGGTGATCGCGAACAGCACCGGCAGGGCGTAGATCAGTACGGTTTGGATGAGATTGGAGAAGTCCACCGGCGCATTGTCTCAGAGCCCGTGTTGCCCGCCCCCGACGCGGCAGGGGAACCCCTGGGGCCGCAGGGCATGCACACGCAGTAGGATGGGTTAAATGTTGCTGAATGCAACTGGTGGGCCGCCGATCGGCGACCCGCGGCAGGCAGGGCGCACCGGCGCAGGAGACACACAATGGCATGGGATGGTTTGAGAACCGGGACGCGGCTCGTCCTGGCGTTCGGCGCGGTGGCGTTGCTGGTGGCGGTGCTCATGGCCGTGGGGCTGTCCGATATCTCCAGCGCGCAGGAGGCGCACGGCGCACTGCTGCAGGCCGCCGCGGGCCTGCCGGACGCCGCGCAGCGCGCACCCATCGAGCGCGCCGTGGCCACGGCGCAGGCCGAGCTGTCGGGCATGCGCGCCTGGCTGATCGGGCTGGGTTGCGCGGTGTTCGCGGTGGCCGGCACGGCCTTCGTGCTGCTGCGCCGCGGCATCGTCGCACCGCTCGACCAGGCCATCCTGATCGCGGAGACCGTCGCCGCGGGCGATCTGAGCCAGGAGTTCAGCAGCGAACTGAAGGGCGACTTCGGCCGCCTGCTCGGCGCGCTGGGCACCATGGAGGACACGCTCACCGAGCTGGTGTCGCGCATCCAGCAGTCCACGCATGCCATCGGCGCGAGCGCGGGCGAGATCAACGCGGGCAACGGCGATCTGGAGCGCCGCACCGGCGAGCAGGTCGCGTCGCTCGCCGAAACCGCCGCGAGCATGGAAGAGCTCACCGCCACCGTCCGCCAGAACGCCGAGCGGGCGCGCTCGGCCAGCGACCTCGCCGTGGCCGCGTCCAGCACCGCCGGCCGCGGCGGCGCGGTGGTCGGCCAGGTGGTGCAGACCATGCAGACCATCAGCGGCAGCTCCCACAAGATCGTGGACATCATCCAGGTGATCGAGGGCATCGCGTTCCAGACCAACATCCTGGCGCTCAACGCGGCCGTGGAAGCGGCGCGCGCGGGCGAGCAGGGGCGGGGCTTCGCCGTCGTGGCGGCCGAAGTGCGCAGCCTCGCGCAGCGCAGTGCCGTGGCCGCGCGCGAGATCAAGGGCCTCATCGATGCGTCGGTCGAGCAGGTGCGCAACGGCGCCGGGCTGGTGGACGAGGCCGGCCGCACCATGGAGCAGATCGTCGGCTCGGTGGGGCAGGTGAGCGCGCTCCTGGGCGAGATCTCGCATGCGCTGCACGAACAGAGCGACGGCATCGCGCACGTGAACCAGTCCGTCGCGCAGATGGACGGCACCACCCAGCAGAACGCGGCGCTGGTGCAGCAGGCGGCGCGCGCGGCCGCGGCGCTCGACGAGCGCGCGCAGGACCTGCAGCGCGCCGTGGGGGCGTTCAAGCTCGATTGAGCGTTGCGCGGGGCTCGGGGGCCTACAGGCCCAGTGCCGCGAGCGGGCCGCGCCCTTCGCGCACCACGCGCGGCTCGCCGCCGGTGGCCATGTCGGTCAGGTCCACCACGGTGGTGGGCTCCTGCGGGCAGGCGCCCGCGTCCACCACCGCATCGATCTGGTGCTCGAAGCGCGCGCGGATCTCCGACGGATCGTTCATCGGCTCGGTCTCGCCCGGCGGGATCAGCGTGGTCGCGAGCAGCGGCGCGCCGTGCAGCTCCAGCAGCAGTTGCAGGCCCTTGCGGTCGGGCACGCGCAGCCCGATGGTCTTGCGCTGCGGATGGCTCACGCGGCGCGGCACTTCCTTGGTCGCGTCGAGGATGAAGGTGTAGGGTCCGGGCGTGGCCTGCTTCACCAGGCGGTACTGCCGGTTGTCCACGCGCGCGTAGTTCGACACTTCCGACAGGTCGCGGCACAGCAGCGTCAGGTGGTGCTTCTCGTCCACCTGCCGGATGCGGCGCAGCCGGTCCACGGCGTCCTTGTCGTCGAGCTGGCAGACGAGCGCGTAGCTGGAATCGGTGGGCACCGCGAGCACGGCGCCGCGGGCCAGCAGCGCGGCGGCCTGCTTGAGCAGCCGGGGCTGGGGGTTGTCGGGGTGGACTTCGAAATACTGGGCCATGGGGAATCCGGTACGGACGCGGTGAGGGCGGGCGAAGAAGGTGTGGTCAGTGCGCGCGCCGCACCCGGTCGGCCAGCAGCTCCCACACCGGCGTGAGCGCTCCGGGCAGCGGCGGCAGCGTGCCCAGGTCGGTGTGCGATTCGTCCGGGCTGTGGAAGTCGCTGCCGCGCGATGCCGCCAGGCCGAACTCCTTCGCCATGCCGGCATAGGTGACGTATTCCGCCGCCGTGTGGCTGCCCGTGACGACTTCCACGCCCTGGCCGCCGTGCTGGCGGAATTCGGAGAAGAGCGCGTACTCTTCGGTGGCGGAGAACTTGTAGCGTGCGGGATGCGCGATCACCGCCATGCCGCCGGCCTGCGTGATCCAGCGCACCGCGTCGCCCAGCGCGGCCCAGCGGTGCGGAACGTAGCCGGGCTTGCCTTCGGTGAGGAAACGGCGGAACACCTCGGGGGTGTCGCGGCAGACGCCCGTCTCCACCAGGAAGCGCGCGAAGTGCGTGCGCGAGATCAGTTCGGGGTTGCCCACGTAGCGCAGCGCGCCTTCGTAGGCATCGCGGATGCCGACCTGGGCGAGCTGCCGCGCCATCTCCTGCGCGCGCTCGCCGCGCCCGCCGCGCGTGGCGGCCAGGCCTTCCACCAGCCCGGCATCGTCCGGATCGAACCCCAGCCCGACGATGTGCACCGTGGCCCCGATGAAGGTCACGGAGATCTCCACGCCGGTCAGGTAGTCCATGCCCAGCGCGGCCGCAGCGGCCATTGCACGGTGCTGCCCACCCACTTCATCGTGGTCCGTGAGCGCCCACAGCGCGACGCCGTTGGCATGCGCCCGCTGCGCGAGCGCTTCGGGCGTGAGCGTGCCGTCGGACACCACGGAATGGCAATGGAGGTCGGCGTTCAGCAGGATGGACACGGGGACATTGTAGGACCGGGTGATTCCTGGTTACTGCATTCATACAGGTGCCCCTGTCGCCAGTGCCGGATACGTGATCTCAGGAAAAGAAAAAGCCACATCCTGTTGCCGGGATGTGGCGGGTGCCGACAGGCGCGTGCCGCCGGCTAGTCCGTTCCGTACTGCGGTGACCTGGGGCCTCGCAGCAAAGCGTTTGGGCGGCCGGGAATGAGCATGCGCTGGTTGGCGATGCCTGCCATGTCGAAGCTGCGGTCTCCCACGGTATTGAGGACCTGGTTGACCAGTGCAGTGACCAGCAGTCCCACCAGGCCGCCGCCGCTGCTGCCCTGTCCTTCCGCGCTCGATGCGGTGGCGCTGCCGTTCCACAGTTGCTGACCGGTGCGCAGGTCGATGAGCTTTCCATCCAGCGTCACAACGGCGGCGCTGTTGAGAACCGTATAGACGGCGCCGTACTGGCGAATGTCGATGTACAGAGCCGAGTCAGCGCCAAAAATCTCGCGCAGTTTCGCCACAGGAAGAGCCTGTGCATCGTGCGCTGTCTGAATGCCGTTCTGCTTGAACGTTTCTTCCGTCACCGCCACCGGCAGCACGTAGTAGCCTGCCTCGGCCAGCGGGAGCGTCACCTGTGCCAGGACGCCCGCGGGAGCGTTCACCTCGGGGGTCTGGTTCATCGGAGGCATGACCAGGATCGACCGGGGCTTGGATTGCTTGAATGCGGTGTAGTCGAGGGGCGCTTTGGTGGTGGCGCAGCCGGTCAGCAGGAAAGCTGCAGAACAGACGGCCATGGCAACAACGCGGGACATGGCGAATTTCATTGCGCGCCCTTGCCTGCGAAGTTGCGGCTCAGGAAATCCATGAAACCGGAAGATTCTGGAAACTGCGCTTTCTCGGCAGCCAACCGTTCGGCAGTCTTGTCGGCCTGGCCGGTCTTGGCATACAGCATGGCCAGATGGGCTTGGTAGCCCGGGGGCAACGCTTGTCCCCTGGCGCGTACCTGTTGCTCGGCTGCCTCCAGGGCGGCAATCTGGGCTTCAGGAGCGGCGTTGCCGTTGTCCTTGAGATAGGCGTAGACCTGAGGTTGGTAGCCATCCCAACCGTAGAGAGGTTTGGCAGGCGCGGCGCACCCAGAGGCGATGGCGGCTACCGCCGCCACGGCCAGCAATTTTCCAGCAACGGTGACGGTGATCATTGAGCGGGCCTCCATGCGCCGGACTCAACGCCTGCAACGAGCTTGTCCACGGCTTCGCGGATAGCGAGATCCAGCACCTTGCCGTTGAGCGTGGAGTCGTAACCGGCTGTGCTGCCGAAGCCCACGATCTCGCGGCTGGACAGGCTGTATTCGCCCGCGCCCTGAGTTGCGAACACGACTTCTCCGGTCTGTACCTTGACGATGTTCAGGCTGACCTTGGCATAGGCGACCTGCTCCTTGCCGCGGCCCAGCACACCGAACAGTTGGCGGTCACCCACTTCCTTGCGCCCGAACTCGCTCACATCGCCAGTCACGACGAAATCGGCACCCTTGAGCGTCTGTGCCTGCTTCTGCAGCGCAGCCTCCTGGCGGGTCTCGGTCATGTTGTCGCGATCGAGCACGTTGAAGCGACCGCTTTGCTGCAGATGGGTAACAAGGATGGTTCGCGCCTGTCCGCCGAGCCGATCAACACCATCGGAAAAAATGCCGCGCAGGTAGGTCGAGCGATTATCGAACTTGCCCACGGAGATAGGGCTGCGCACGCCCTGGTAGGCACGGCTCGCTGCGACCGGCTGGGGTGTCTGCAGGGAGCGGGACTGTTCAGTGGTGGAGCAGCCGGCAATGCCTGCTGCGATGGTGACGGTCAGCGCCACCCGGTGCCATGTGCGGAGTTGCATGGAGAAATACAAAGTGTGGAAAAGGGCGCGGCAGGGCAGGACCTGGCGCGTGCACGGAAGGCCTCCCTCTCCGTGCGTTGATTTGGTATGACTAATGTCTTTTTGTTTTTATTGTAACCAAATCATGCCTTGGTCTGCGCGCCTTCCACCAGGAACTGCACCCGCCGCTCGCCCTTCCATTCGTTCACGTCGAGCCGGAACGCCAGCAGTACGCGCGCGGGCAGCGGATCGGTGTGGCCGAACCAGATGCCGTCCACCGGGCGGCCCTGGTGCAGCAGCTTGAGCGACAAGTGGTTCTTGCCTTCGCCCACCAGGCGCTGGCTGACGATCTCCACCTCTTCGCTGAACGTGGGCGGCGCGAAGCCCTGGCCCCAGACCTCGCGGTGCAGCGTGTCCACCAGTTCGGCGCGGCAGTATTCGGGCGAAAGCGGCCCGTCGGTGTCGAGCCGGCGCGTGAGCGTGGCGGCGTCCAGCCATTCCTGCGCCACCTGGGCGAAGGCGCGCTCGAACACCGGGAACTGGTCCTTCGCCACCGTGCAGCCGGCCGCCATCGCATGGCCGCCGAATTTCAGGATCACGCCCGGATGGCGCTTGGCCACCAGGTCCAGTGCGTCGCGCAGGTGAAAGCCCGGAATGGAGCGGCCCGAGCCCTTGATCTCGTCCTCCTTGCCCGGCGCGCTGCTGGTGGCGAACACGAAGGTCGGCCGGTGCAGCCGGTCCTTGATGCGCGAGGCCACGATGCCGACCACGCCCTCGTGGAAGTCCGGGTCCCACACGCTCACCGCGGCCGGCGGCTCATCGTTCTCGCCGAACAGGCTCTCGGCCATCAGCAGCGCCTGCTCGCGCATGCCGCCCTCGATCTCGCGGCGCTCGCGGTTGATGGCGTCGAGCGTGCGCGCCAGCTCCGCCGCGCGGCCCGGGTCGTCGGTCAGCAGGCATTCGATGCCGAGCGTCATGTCCGCGAGGCGCCCGGCCGCGTTGATGCGCGGGCCGAGCGCGAAACCGAAATCGAAGGTGGTGGCCACGTCCGCCTTGCGGCCTGCGGCATCGAACAGCGCCGCGATGCCCGCCGGCATGTGGCCCGCGCGGATGCGCTTGAGGCCCTGCGCCACCAGGCGGCGGTTGTTCGCGTCCAGCCGCACCACGTCCGCGACCGTGCCCAGCGCCACCAGGGGCAGCAGCGGTTCCAGCTTCGGCTGGCTGGCCTTGTCGAACACCCCGCGCTCGCGCAGCTCCGCGCGCAGCGCCATCAGCACGTAGAACATCACGCCCACGCCGGCGATCGACTTGCTCTCGAACGCGCAGCCGGGCTGGTTGGGGTTCACGATCGCATCGGCCGGCGGCAGCGCAGGGCCAGGCAGGTGGTGGTCGGTGACCAGCACGTCCAGCCCCAGGGCCTTGGCTTCGGCCACGCCCTCCACGCTGGCGATGCCGTTGTCCACCGTCACCAGCAGGTCGGCGCCGCGTTCATGCACGCGGCGGGAGATCGCGGCGCTCAGCCCGTAGCCGTCCGCGACGCGGTCGGGCACCAGATAGTCCACATGCCGGGCGCCGAGCAGCCGCAGCCCGCGCACGGCCACGGCGCAGGCGGTGGCGCCGTCGCAGTCGTAGTCGGCGACGACCACGATGCGCCGGTCGGCCGCGATCGCGTCGGCGAGCAGCGCCGCGGCCTCGTGCGTGCCGCGCAGGCTGGGCGGCGGCAGCAGGCGCGCGAGCGCGTCGTCGAGTTCGTCGCGCGCCTTCACGCCGCGCGCGGCGTACAGCCGCGCGAGCAGCGGATGCACGCCGGCCTGCTCCAGCGCCCAGACGGCGCGGGGCGGAATGTCGCGGGCGACGATCTTCACAGCTGCTCCTGCAGCGCAGCGAAGCGCACGGGCCGCCACCGGCGGCGCAGGCGGTCCAGCAGGCCCGCGGGCGCCGTGTCCCAGGCCATCGCGCTGCGCTCGCCGCACAGCGTAAGCCGCGCCGCGCCACCGCGCCCCACGTGGGCCGCCAGGCGGGCGACGGGGCCGGCGTCCAGCGCCTTCCAGCCCTCCGCCCAGGCGCGCCAGTCCTCGTGCAGCGCGGCGTCGCGCAGGACCTGCGGCACCTCGGGCATCGCCACCGCGGGCAGGGCGCCTTCGGGCAGCCGGCCCGCGCCGTGCACCCAGAACGCATTCACCGGCGGCAGGCCGCGCGCGGCGCGTGCGTCGTTGAAGGGATGGGTGTAGAGCAGCATCTGCATCTCGCTGTGCAGGCGGTGCAGCAGCCGCGCGCGGGCCGGGTCGGGCATCCAGGCGCGTACGTCGCGCTGCACCACGCGGTCCAGCGAGGCGGTGGCCAGGCCGTCGAACAGCGCCGAGCGCGCCAGCCAGCGCGTGGGTGCGTCGTAGGCGAGCTCGATGCCGTCCTCGGCGAACCAGGGCGCGAGGATGCCCAGCAGCTCGCGCGAGGCGGCTTCGTCCAGGCCGAGCGCGGCGGGGTCCGCCAGCATCACCTGGTCGGAACCCACCCGCCACTGGCAGGGCGTCACCCAGGCGCAGGCCGCCGCGCTGCCCGGTGCCTGCCCGGGACCGGAGCCGCGCTCCCAGGCCGCCCAGGGCGTGGTGCCGCCGCGGCCGGCCGGCAGGCCGAACTCGCGCGCCAGCGCGCGCTCGTGGGGCGGCGTGAAGTCGGATTCTTCGCCGGCATCGGTGCCGGCGGGCGACAGGCGGGACAGCAGCCGGTCGAGGTGGGGCAGCGGCAGGCCTTCGAGCGCCTGCCGGCATCCCGGCGCCGTGCTGGCCGCCAGGGGGATGAGCAAATGGTGGATCTCCGACATGGAGGGTATTGTCCGGGATGCCACAATCGCCGCCGTCCCGGTGCCGCCAATCCCGTCGCGGCGCGGGGCCGCTTTCTCCCCACCATGCAACTTCCCTACGAACTGGCCCTGGGCTGGCGCTACACCCGGGCCGGACGCGCCACGCGGCGCAACGGCTTCATCTCGTTCATCTCCGGCGTGTCGATGCTGGGCATCGCCCTCGGCGTCGCCGCGCTCATCATCGTGCTCAGCGTGATGAACGGCTTCCAGAAGGAAGTGCGCGACCGCATGCTGAGCGTCGTCTCCCACGTCGAGATCTTCGCGCCCCAGGGCGCCGCGCTGCCCGATCCGGCGCTCACCATGGCCGAGGCCCGCAAGAATCCCGAAGTGGTGGGCGCCGCCCCCTTCGTCGGCTCCCAGGCGCTGATCGCCCGAGGCGAGGACATGAAGGGCGCCCTGGTGCGCGGCATCGATCCGGCCCGCGAAGGAGAGGTGACCGATCTGGCCGCCAAGAACGCCGATGCCGTCAACACGCTGACCCCGGGCAGCTTCCACGTCGTGCTCGGCGTGGAGCTGGCACGCGCGCTCGGCGTGCGGGTGGGCGACGCGGTCACGCTGATCGCGCCGGGCGGCCAGGTCACCCCGGCCGGCGTGGTGCCGCGCCTCAAGCAGATGACCGTCTCGGGCATCTTCGAATCCGGCCACTACGAATACGACTCCGCCCTGGTGCTGCTGCACCATGCGGACGCCGAGCGCATCTTCCGGCTCGAAGGCCCCACCGGCATCCGCCTCAAGCTGCGCGACCTGCACCAGGCGCCCGAGGTCACGCAGGAACTCGCGCGCTCGCTCTCCGGCGATCTGCTGATCCGCGACTGGACGCAGCAGAACCGCACCTGGTTCGCGGCCGTGCAGCTCGAAAAGCGCATGATGTTCATCATCCTCACGCTGATCGTCGCGGTGGCGGCCTTCAACCTGGTGTCCACCCTGGTGATGACCGTGACCGACAAACGCGCCGACATCGCCATCCTGCGCACCCTGGGCGCGAGCCCGCGCAGCATCATGGCGGTGTTCGTGGTGCAGGGCGCGCTGGTGGGCGTGATCGGCACCGCCTGCGGGCTGGCGCTCGGCCTGCTCGTGGCCTTCAACATCGACGTCATCGTGCCGGCCATCGAGCATGCCCTGCATGCCAGCTTCCTGCCGAAAGACATCTACCTCATCAGCAAGATGCCCAGCGACCCGCAGACCAGCGACATCGCCCCCATCGCGATCATTTCCCTCGTCCTGGCCTTCGCGGCCACCCTGTACCCGAGCTGGCGCGCCAGCCGCGTGAACCCGGCGGAGGCGCTGCGCTATGAGTAATCGGGAACAACTGGACTGGGCCATGCCGGTTTCAAGGGCTGTGGGTAGCGCTTTGCGCGCTGGAGAATCGAGATGAACGCGCGGAACAACGAAGTGGTCCTCCAGGCCCGCGGCCTCACCAAGCGCTTCACCGAAGGCCGGCTCGACGTCACCGTGCTCAAGGGCGTGGACCTGTCGGTGCACGTGGGCGAGACCCTGGCCATCGTGGGCGCCTCGGGCTCGGGCAAGAGCACGCTGCTGCACCTGCTCGGCGGGCTGGATGCGCCCACCTCCGGCAGCGTGCAGCTGCAGGGCGCGGCCTTCGACACGCTCTCGCCCCAGCAGCAGGGCCGCCTGCGTAACACCCACCTGGGCTTCATCTACCAGTTCCACCACCTGCTGCCCGAGTTCAGCGCGCGCGACAACGTCGCCATGCCGCTGCGCATCCGCCGCGAGCCCTATGCCGACTGCCTCGCGACGGCCGACGCCATGCTGGAGGCCGTGGGCCTCGCCGGCCGCGTGCACCACCGGCCGGCCGAACTCTCGGGCGGCGAGCGCCAGCGCGTGGCCATCGCGCGCGCCCTGGTCACCCGGCCCGCCTGCGTGCTGGCCGACGAGCCCACCGGCAACCTCGACCGCGGCACCGCCGACGGCGTGTTCCAGCTCATGCTGCGGCTCGCGCGCGAGCAGGGCACGGCCTTCGTCATGGTCACCCACGACGAGGCGCTGGCCGCGCGCTGCGACCGCGTGGTGCGGCTGGTGTCCGGCGCGCTGGCGGTGGCCTGACACGGCCCGGCCGATCGATCCATCCGGCATCCGACGATGCAGCAGGCAGACACCATGGACCACAGCGCCGCGCCGGCCGTTTCCCACCCCGATCGGGCCGCATCCACCCAAGGCCTTCCGCTGCTCGCGATCACCCAGGGCGACCCCGCCGGCATCGGCCCGGAGATCGTCGCCAAGGCCTTCCGCGACGCGCCGGATGCGATGCAGGGCTGCTTCGTGGTGGGCGAGGTCGAGACCCTGCGCCGTGCCGCGCGCTGCATCGTCCGGCCGGGCGAGCCTTCGCTGCCGCTGGCGCTGCTGCAATCTCCCGAAGACGCCCGTGCCGCGCCGGCGCGCTGCCTGCCCGTGCTGCCCCTGCCGGGCCTGCCCGGGCCGGTGCCGTTCGGCGCCGTGCATGCCCAGGCCGGGCAGGCCGCGGCCGATTGCGTGGTCTGGGCCGCGCGCGCCGCGCTGCGCGGCGAGATCGCCGGCCTCGTCACCGCGCCGCTGCACAAGGAGGCACTCTCGGCTGCCGGTGTGCACTTCCCCGGCCACACCGAACTGCTGCAGGCCGAGGCTGCGCGCCACGCCGGCGTGCCCATCGCCGACATGCCCGTGCGCATGATGCTCGCGAGCGACGAGCTGCGCACGGTGCTGGTCAGCATCCACGTCGCGCTGCGCGACGCCATCGATGCAGTCACGCCGCAGAACGTGCTGCGCACGCTGGAGATCACCCACGCCGCGCTGCGGCGCAGCCTGGGCCGCGATCCGCGCATCGGCGTGGCGGGGCTCAATCCGCACGCGGGCGAGGGCGGGCTCTTCGGCCGCGAGGAGATCGAGGCGATCGCCCCGGCCATCGCCGCGGCGCGCGGGCGCGGCATCGACGCGCACGGCCCCTTCGCACCCGACACCGTCTTCATGCGCGCGCGCAGCACGCCGCAGCGCGCGGGCGAATTCGACGTGGTGCTGGCCATGTACCACGACCAGGGCCTGATTCCCGTCAAGTACCTGGGGGTGGACAAGGGTGTGAACGTCACCCTGGGCCTGCCCCTGGTGCGCACCAGCCCGGACCACGGCACGGCCTTCGACATCGCGGGGCAGGGCATCGCCGATGCCTCGAGCCTCATCGAGGCCGTGCGCATGGCGCGCAGCCTGGCGGCGGTCCCGGTGCGCGCCGTCCCGCTCAGCGCTTGAGGCTGTCCCGGATCTCGCGCAGCAGCACGATGTCCTCGGGCGCGGCGGCGGGAGCGGCCGGCGGCGGGGGCGGCGTCTCGCGCTTGAGCCGGTTGATTTGCTTGACCATCATGAAAATGACGAACGCGAGAATCAGGAAATTGACCGCGACGGTAATGAAACTGCCGTAGGCCAGCACCGGCACGCCGGCCTTGCGCAGCGCCTCCAGCGTCGCCGGAGTACCCGGCGGCACACTGCCGAGCACCACAAAGAGGCTGGAGAAATCCAGCCGGCCGAATACCAGCCCGACGATGGGCATGATGACGTCGTTCACCAGCGAGTCGACGATCTTCCCGAAGGCCCCGCCGATGATCACCCCCACGGCAAGGTCTATCACATTTCCCTTCACCGCGAACTCTCGGAACTCCTTTGCAATACCCATTTCGCCTCTCCTTGATATAGCTGAAAACCCTTGCAGTATTGCCGAGCCGGAGGGGTGATAACCCCTGGAATTAACCTTACTTGCGCCGCTACAATTTGTGATTGCTCCCCCCAGCGATGACCTATTGAGGACCCCCATGAGTGAAACCCCAATCGACTCCAGCAAGCGGACGTGGCTCATCGCGTCGGGTTGCGCTGGTGCGGTGGGCGGCGTGGCGACGGCCGTGCCGTTCGTGAGCACTTTCCAGCCTTCCGAAAAAGCCAAGGCCGCCGGGGCCGCCGTCGAGGTCGACATCTCCGGCCTCAAGACCGGCGAGAAGGTCACCGTGGAGTGGCGCGGCAAGCCGGTCTGGATCATCAAGCGCTCGCCCGAGCAGCTCGCGGCCCTTCCGGGGCTCGACTCCCAGCTCGCCGATCCCAAGTCCGAGCGCAAGCCGTCCGAACTCACGCCCGAATACGCGCGCAACGAGAACCGCTCCATCAAGCCCGAGATCCTCGTGGCCGTAGGCATCTGCACCCACCTCGGCTGCTCGCCGAGCGACAAGTTCATGCCCGGCGCGCAGCCCTCGCTGCCCGACGACTGGAAGGGCGGCTTCCTGTGCCCCTGCCACGGCTCCACCTTCGACATGGCCGGCCGCGTGTTCAAGAACAAGCCCGCGCCGGACAACCTCGAGGTCCCTCCCCACATGTACCTGTCGGAGACCAGGCTCCTGATCGGTGAAGACAAGAAGGCCTGAGGGAGACGCACATGGCTTACCGCGAATTCAAGGACATCTCCCCCAACGCCTCGGCCGGCGCCAAGGTCACGAACTGGTTCGAGAACCGCTTCCCCACGGCCTTCGACGCCTACCGCGTCCACATGTCGGAGTACTACGCTCCGAAGAACTTCAACTTCTGGTACATCTTCGGCTCGCTCGCGCTGCTGGTGCTGGTGATCCAGATCGTCACCGGCATCTTCCTCGTGATGCACTACAAGCCCGACGCCGCCAAGGCCTTCGAGTCGGTCGAGTACATCATGCGCGACGTGCCCTGGGGCTGGCTGATCCGCTACATGCACTCCACGGGCGCCTCGGCGTTCTTCGTCGTGGTGTACCTGCACATGTTCCGCGGCCTGCTCTACGGCTCCTACCGCAAGCCGCGCGAGCTGGTCTGGATCTTCGGCTGCGCGATCTTCCTCGCGCTCATGGCCGAGGCCTTCATGGGCTACCTGCTGCCCTGGGGCCAGATGTCCTACTGGGGCGCCCAGGTGATCGTGAACCTGTTCGCGGCCATCCCCTTCGTCGGCCCCGACCTCGCCCTGCTGATCCGCGGCGACTACGTGGTGGGCGACGCCACGCTCAACCGCTTCTTCAGCTTCCACGTGATCGCCGTGCCGCTCGTGCTGCTGGGCCTGGTGGTGGCCCACCTGCTGGCGCTGCACGACGTGGGCTCCAACAACCCCGACGGCATCGAGATCAAGGGCCCGAACGCCCCGAAGGACGAGCACGGCCATCCGCTGGACGGCATCCCGTTCCACCCGTACTACACGGTGCACGACATCTTCGGCGTCTGCGTGTTCCTATTCATCTTCTCGGCCGTGGTGTTCTTCGCGCCCGAGTTCGGCGGCTACTTCCTCGAGTACAACAACTTCATCCCGGCCGATCCGCTCAAGACCCCCGCGCACATCGCGCCCGTCTGGTACTTCACGCCGTTCTATTCGATGCTGCGCGCCATCACCAGCGAGATGATGTACGCCCTCATCGCCTGCGTGGTGCTGGCCGCCGGCTTCGGCGTGGTCAAGGGACGCCTGCCGAGCTTCGTCAAGGTGGCCATCGCCGTGGTGGCCGCAGGCGCCGTCGCGCTCATGCTGTCCATCGACGCCAAGTTCTGGGGCGTGGTGGTGATGGGCGGCGCCGTCATCATCCTGTTCTTCCTGCCGTGGCTCGACCACAGCCCCGTGAAGTCCATCCGCTACCGTCCGGGCTGGCACAAGTACCTCTACGGCATCTTCGTGGTCAACTTCGTGGTGCTGGCCTACCTGGGCGTGCAGCCGCCGTCCCCGATCGGCGAACGCGTCTCGCAGGTGGGAACGCTCTTCTACTTCGGCTTCTTCCTGCTCATGCCCTGGTGGAGCCGCCTCGGCGAGCCCAAGCCGGTGCCCGACCGCGTGACCTTCGCCGCGCATTGAAGCGGGCCGGAACGACGACCATGAAAAAAATCATCCTCACGCTGATCGCCTCCTTCGGCCTCGCCCTGGGTGCGCACGCCGCGGAAGGCGGCATCGCCTGGGACAAGGCCCCCGTGCGCACGAACGACGCCGCCTCGCTGCAGAACGGCGCCAAGATCTTCGTCAACTACTGCCTGAGCTGCCATTCCGCCGCCTTCATGCGCTACAACCGCCTGAAGGACATCGGCCTGACCGACCAGCAGATCAAGGACAACCTGCTCTTCACCACCGACAAGGTGGGCGAGACCATGAAGGCCACGATCGATCCGCGGCAGGCCAAGGACTGGTTCGGCGCCAACCCGCCCGACCTCACCGTGATCGCCCGCTCGCGCGCCGGCCACAACGGCACCGGGGCCGACTACCTCTACACCTTCCTGCGCACGTTCTACCGCGACGACACCAAGGCCACGGGCTGGAACAACCTCGCTTTCCCGAGCGTCGGCATGCCCCACGCGCTGTGGCAGCTGCAGGGCGAACGCCGCCCGGTGTTCGAGGAACACGAGAGCCACGGACACAAAACCCAGGTCTTCAAGGGGTGGGAGCAGCTGACTCCGGGTACCATGTCGCCCCTCCAGTACGACGAGACCGTGGGTGATCTCGTCAACTACCTGCAGTGGATGGGCGAGCCGGCGCAAAATACGCGGGTTCGCGTCGGGGTCTGGGTGCTGATCTTCCTCGGCGTCTTCACGGTGATCGCCTGGCGGCTCAACGCGGCGTTCTGGAAGGACGTCAGGTAAGCTCGCGGCCATTCACCGCATCGCGCCGCCTTCGTGCGGCGCATTTCGCTTTCCGGAGTGGACGCGCGAGCGCCCACTCTTTTTGATTTTTAGGAGCTTCCCACCATGATGGTGCTTTATTCGGGTACGACCTGTCCCTTCTCCCATCGCTGCCGCTTCGTCCTGTTCGAAAAAGGCATGGATTTCGAGATCCGCGATGTGGACCTGTACAACAAGCCCGAAGACATCAGCGTGATGAACCCCTACGGCCAGGTGCCCATCCTGGTCGAGCGCGACCTCATCCTGTACGAGTCGAACATCATCAACGAGTACATCGACGAGCGCTTCCCGCATCCCCAGCTGATGCCCGGCGACCCGGTCGACCGCGCCCGCGTGCGCCTGTTCCTGCTCAACTTCGAGAAGGAGCTGTTCGTCCACGTGAACGTGCTCGAATCGCGCGCCACCAAGGGCAACGAGAAGGCGCTCGAGAAGGCCCGCTCGCACATCCGCGACCGCCTCACGCAGCTCGCGCCCGTGTTCCTCAAGAACAAGTACATGCTCGGCGAGAATTTCTCGATGCTCGACGTGGCGATCGCGCCGCTGCTCTGGCGACTCGACTACTATGGCATCGAGCTGTCGAAAAACGCCGCCCCGCTGCTGAAGTACGCCGAGCGCATCTTCTCGCGTCCGGCCTACATCGAAGCGCTGACCCCGTCCGAAAAGGTCATGCGCAAATAAGGCGGCCTGACCGCCGTCTGGGGCGCACACCGTGCCCCGCCTTCCCGATGCCTTTTTGCGAAACGCCGACATGATGAACGCCCAGGACTCCACTTCCACGCGCCCCTACCTGGTGCGGGCCCTGTACGAGTGGTGCACCGACAATGGCTTCACGCCCTACATCGCGGTGCGCGTGGACGACTCCGTCCAGGTGCCGCGCGAGTACGTGAAGGACGGCGAGATCGTGCTGAACATCAGCTACGACGCCACCAGCGCCCTGCAGCTGGGCAACGACTTCATCGAGTTCAAGGCCCGGTTCGGCGGCAAGCCGCGCGACATCATGGTGCCCGTGGGCCGCGTGATCGCGATCTATGCGCGCGAGAACGGGCAGGGCATGGCGTTCCCGCCGCCGGTGGACGTGCTCTCCGCGGGCGGGCTGTCGGCCGGCACCGTGCCGGGCCTGCTGGATGCCGGCACCGGTGCCTCCGCCACGCCCGTGGCCGATGCCTCCGAGGCCTCCGGCGACGATGGCCAGGACCGCGTGGTGCAGCTCGTGCCCACCGAAGGCGGTGCCGGTCCGTCCGACGAGCCCCCGCGTGGCCCGGCCCCGGCGGGTGGCGGCCGCCCCTCGCTCAAGCGCGTCAAGTAACCCCGTACACCCTCCGCCCGAGCCGGCCACCGGCACCGGGCAGGCGCGTGCCGCGCGTTAGAATGCGCGCTTCGCCGATTTAGCTCAGTTGGTAGAGCAACCGCCTTGTAAGCGGTAGGTCGTCAGTTCGATCCCGACAATCGGCACCATCTTTCCCCGGCCTTTCGCCGTCCGCCAGCCCACCGGGCTTCAGGTTTGGATTTTCAGGCGAATGGCGGTAACCTCCCACCCCCGGCTGCGCAGATGCGCCTGCAGTGCAGGCAGCAACTGGCGCAGCTTGGCCGCGGCCGCGCTGCTGCGCACCAGCAGGCACCAGGTCGTGCCCTCGATCGGGCCGGGCCGGATCGCTGGCCGCAGCAAGGGAGGAATCAGGGGCTCGACGGCCCGCAGCCGTTCGCTCGAATCGCGCGTCAGGCCGGCCAGGCGGGCCAGCGTCGGGGATTCCTCGGTGGCCTGCTGCAGCGTGACGGCGTGGTGACGGCGGTTCATGGGGCAATGCGCCGCGCGGCGCGGAGAAAACGAAGTGCACTTGATTATCACGGACGCCTGGCTGGCGCGCAGCCGCGCCATCCATCTCTCGGGCACGCGGCTGGCGGCCGCCGGCCTGCTGCTGTCGGTGGCGGTGATGCTGCTGGCGGCGCTGCTCTACCACTGGGTGTTCCTCAAGGGCGCCCGCGAAGGCTGGCCGGTGATCGGCTCGCTGGTGCGCGTGGTGGCGCACGACGAGATGGCCGAGCGCGACCGCTTCCTGCGGGCCAACCTCGACGCCATGGCCCGCAAGGTCGGCGAGATGCAGGCCCGCATGCTGCAGCTCGAATCGCTCGGAGAGCGCGTTTCCGGCCTCGCGGGCATGTCGCCCGCGGAGTTCGCCCGGCCACCGGGGCAGGGCGGGGCGCTGGTGTCCAGCCGGCCGATCGGCATGGAAGAGCTGCAGCACACGCTCGACGCGCTCTCCGAACTCACCGACCGCCGCGTGGACCTGCTCACCGTGGTCGAGTCGCGGCTGTTCGACCAGCACATCCGCAAGAACATGGTGCCCACGCAGGAGCCCGTGCTCGGCAAGACGGCCGGATCGGCGTTCGGCTGGCGCATCGATCCCTTCACCGGCCAGTCGGCGCTGCACACCGGCCTCGATTTCCAGGCCGACACGGGCACGCCCATCCTGGCCGCCGCGGGCGGGGTGGTGGTGGCGCAGGAGTTCCACCCGGCCTATGGCAACATGGTGGAGATCGACCACGGCAACCAGTTGGTGACCCGGTACGCCCATGCGTCGCGCACGCTCGTCAAGCGCGGCGACCTGGTGCGCCGCGGCCAGAAGATCGCCGAGGTCGGCACCACCGGGCGCTCCACGGGCGCGCACCTGCATTTCGAGGTGCTCGTCCAGGGTGTTCCGCAGGATCCGCAGAAATTCCTGAACGCCGGCGCGACCGGCGCCACCCCCGGGCAGCGGGTGGCGGCGAAGGGCGCTGCGCCTCGCAGGTAAAATCGCGCGCTCCGGAATCGCTGCCCCTGGTTGCAGAACTTGCAAGCGGTGGCGGTGGCCCCCATCTGAACCCACTTCATCACTAGGGATTCGGATCGCTTCCGCCCGCATAGGCGGGCCGCGGTCCCGTTCGCATGGCCTCCAACTTCCTCACCAAACTATTCGGCAGCCGCAACGACCGGCTCCTCAAGCAATACCGCAAGACGGTGGCCCGCATCAACGCGATGGAGCCGGATTACGAGAAGCTGAGCGACGATGCCCTGCGCGCCAAGACGGTGGAGTTCCAGGGCCGCGTCGCCCAGGGCGAATCCCTGGACGACCTGCTGCCCGAAGCCTTCGCCGTCGTGCGCGAGGCCTCCAAGCGCGTGATGAAGATGCGCCACTTCGACGTGCAGCTGCTGGGCGGCATGGCGCTGCACCACGGCAAGATCTCCGAAATGCGCACCGGCGAGGGCAAGACCCTCACCGCCACGCTGCCCGTCTACCTGAACGCGCTCGGCGGCAAGGGCGTGCACGTGGTGACCGTGAACGACTACCTGGCCAACCGCGATGCGCGCTGGATGTCCCGGCTCTACAACTTCCTGGGCCTCACGGTGGGCATCAACCTGCCCCAGATGCCGCGCGAGGAGAAGCAGGAGGCCTACGCCGCCGACATCACGTACGGCACGAACAACGAGTACGGCTTCGACTATCTGCGCGACAACATGGTGTACGAGGCACGCGACCGCGTGCAGCGCGTACTGAACTACGCGATCGTCGACGAGGTGGACTCGATCCTGATCGACGAGGCGCGCACGCCGCTCATCATCAGCGGCCAGGCGGAAGACCACACGGCGATGTACATCGCCATGAACAAGGTCGTGCCGCTGCTGGTCCGCCAGGAGGGCGAGGCCGATCCGCGCACCGGCGAGGGCGTGACCAAGCCCGGCGACTTCACCATCGACGAGAAGTCGCACCAGGTGTTCCTCACCGAGCAGGGCCACGAGACGGCCGAGCGCGTGCTCGCCGCGCAGGGCCTGATCCCCGAGGGCGCGTCGCTCTACGACCCGTCGAACATCACGCTCATGCACCACCTGTATGCGGCGCTGCGGGCCAACCACCTCTACCACCGCGACCAGCACTACGTGGTGCAGAACGGCGAGATCGTCATCGTCGACGAGTTCACCGGTCGCCTCATGTCCGGTCGCCGCTGGAGCGAGGGCCTGCACCAGGCCGTGGAAGCCAAGGAAGGCGTGGAGATCCAGGCCGAGAACCAGACGCTGGCCTCCATCACGTTCCAGAACTACTTCCGCCTCTACGGCAAGCTCTCGGGCATGACCGGCACGGCCGACACCGAGGCCTACGAATTCCAGGAGATCTACGGCCTCGAGACCGTGGTGATCCCGCCCAACCGGCCCAGCAAGCGCGACGACCAGCTCGACCGCGTGTACAAGACCACGCGCGAGAAGTACGACGCCGCGATCCAGGACATCCGCGAGTGCCACGAGCGCGGCCAGCCCGTGCTGGTGGGCACCACCTCGATCGAGAACTCGGAGATCATCGACGACCTGCTGAACAAGGCCGGGCTGCCCCACCAGGTGCTCAACGCCAAGCAGCACGCCCGCGAGGCCGACATCGTGGCCCAGGCCGGCCGCGCCGGCATGATCACCATCGCCACCAACATGGCCGGCCGCGGCACCGACATCGTGCTGGGCGGCAACATCGAGAAGGAAGTGGCGGCGATCGAGAGCGACGAGTCCCTCGACGAAGCCACGAAGGAGTCCCGCATCGCCGCGCTGCGCGCGCAGTGGGCCGTGGACAACGAGAAGGTCAAGGCCCTGGGCGGCCTGCGCATCATCGCCACCGAGCGCCACGAATCCCGCCGCATCGACAACCAGCTGCGCGGCCGTTCGGGCCGCCAGGGCGATCCGGGCTCCTCGCGCTTCTACCTGAGCCTCGACGATTCGCTGATGCGCATCTTCGCGGGCGACCGCGTGCGCTCCATCATGGAACGCCTCAAGATGCCCGACGGCGAGGCGATCGAGGCCGGCATCGTCACGCGCAGCATCGAATCCGCGCAGCGCAAGGTCGAGGCGCGCAACTTCGACGTGCGCAAGCAGCTGCTCGAATACGACGACGTCGCCAACGACCAGCGCAAGGTCATCTACCAGCAGCGCAACGAGATCCTCGACGCGGCCGACCTGGCCGGCGTGATCTCCGGCATGCGCGAATCCTGCCTGACCGACGTGGTGCGCCAGTACGTGCCCGCGGAATCGGTGGAAGAGCAGTGGGACCTGCCCACGCTCGAGAAGGTGCTGGCCGACGAATGGCACATCCGCATCCCGCTGCAGCAGGAAGTGGAGAGCGCCCAGGCCATCACCGACGACGAGATCCTCGAGAAGGTGCTCGCCGCCGGCACCGCCGCCTTCCAGGCCAAGGTCGACGCTGTGGGGGCCGAGAGCTTCCACCAGTTCGAGCGCGCCGTGCTGCTGCAGAGCTTCGACTCCAACTGGCGCGACCACCTCTCCGCGCTCGACTACCTGCGCCAGGGCATCCACCTGCGCGGCTATGCGCAGAAGCAGCCCAAGCAGGAATACAAGCGCGAGGCCTTCGAGCTGTTCCGCCAGCTCATCGACCAGGTCAAGAACGAGGTCACGCGCATCCTGCTGACCGTGCAGGTGCAGTCGCCCGCCGAACTCGGCGAGGCCGCCGAGGCCCTGGAGAGCCGCGCCGAGCAGATCTCCAACGTGACCTACACCGCGCCTACCGAGACCGGCGAGCCCCAGACCCTGTCCGGCCCCAGCATGGCGGCCGCGGGCGACGAAGGCCTCAACCTCAACCTGCCGGAAGGCATGCGCGTGGGCCGCAACGACCCGTGCCCGTGCGGCAGCGGCAAGAAGTACAAGCAGTGCCACGGCAAGCTGGCATGATGCCGGCCTGATTGGCCGGTGCCGCCGGCCGATCCCTTTCGCTCTCGCCGCAGGGGCCGCCGCAGGCGGCCCCTGCCACGTTTCCACCGTCCCTTTTTTGCTGCTTTCCAAGGAATTCCGCATGCCCGTGAACCTCTCCGCTCCCGTTGCCGCCGACCTGCACCCGGTCGCCGGCGTCCGCATCGGCGTCACCGAAGCCGGCGTCCGCAAGGCGGGGCGCAAGGACGTGACCGTGTTCCTGCTGGACGAGGGCGCCACCGTGGCGGGCGTCTTCACCCAGAACCGCTTCTGCGCCGCGCCGGTGCAGGTCTGCCGCGAACACCTCGCCCAGGGCGGCTCCGTGCGCGCCATCGTCGTCAACACCGGCAATGCCAACGCCGGCACCGGAGCCGACGGCCTGGCGCGGGCACGCGCCACCTGCGAGGCGCTGGCCGGCCAGCTCGGCGTGCAGGCGGCGCAGGTGCTGCCGTTCTCGACCGGCGTGATCATGGAGCCGCTGCCCGTGGACCGCATCGTCGCGGGCCTGCCCGCCGCGATCGCCGACGCGCAGCCCGCGCACTGGGGCCGCGCCGCCGAAGGCATCATGACCACCGACACGCTGCCCAAGGCCTTCAGCACCCAGGTGCAGATCGGTGGCGCCACGGTCACGGTGACGGGCATCTCCAAGGGCGCGGGCATGATCCGTCCCAACATGGCGACCATGCTCGGCTTCCTGGCCACCGACGCCTGCATCGCCCCTGAACTGGTGCAGCCGCTGGTGCGCGAACTGGCCGATGCATCGTTCAACCGCATCACCATCGACGGCGACACTTCCACCAACGACTCGTTCGTGCTGATGGCCACGCACCGCGCGGGCAATCCGGTGGTGGAGTCGCTGGACGGCGCGGAAGGCCAGGCCCTGCGCGCCGCGCTGCGCGAAGTCGCGCAGAAGCTGGCCCAGGCCATCGTGCGCGACGGCGAGGGCGCCACCAAGTTCATCGCGATCCGCGTCGAGGGCGGCCGCACCGCCGAGGAATGCCGCAAGGTGGGCTACGCCATCGCCCATTCCCCGCTCGTGAAGACCGCCTTCTTCGCCAGCGACCCGAACCTGGGCCGCATCCTGGCCGCCGTCGGCTACGCCGGCATCGACGACCTCGACCAGACCCGCATTGACCTCCACCTCGACGATGTGCACGTGGCGGTGCAGGGCGGCCGCCATCCCGAGTACCGCGAAGAAGACGGCCAGCGCGTGATGAAGCAGAGCGAGATCACCGTGCGCGTGGGGCTCGGCCGCGGCGATGCCTCCGACACCGTCTGGACCTGCGACCTGAGCCACGACTACGTGACCATCAACGCCGACTACCGTTCCTGACCCCTGTTCATCCCATGAACGATCGCTTCGACCACCTCCTGCAGCGCGCCGAGCAGCTCATCGACCGCATCGAGTCGGTGCTGCCCCGGCCGCTTTCCGCCCCCGACTGGAACGCCTCCGTGGCCTGGCGCTACCGCCGCCGCGGCGGCGGCCACGGCGCGCTGGAACCCGTGCGGCACGTCGCCGGCATCGCGCTGGACGACCTCAAGGAAATCGACGCGCAGAAGGAAAAGATCCAGCGCAACACGCTGCAGTTCGTGCAGGGCCGTCCCGCCAACAACGTGCTGCTGACGGGCGCGCGCGGCACGGGCAAGTCCTCCCTCATCAAGGCCTGCCTGCAGACCTACGCGGACCAGGGCCTGCGGCTCATCGAGGTCGACAAGGCGGACCTCACCGACCTGCCCGACATCGTGGACGTGGTGGCCGGCCGGCCCGAGAAATTCATCATCTACTGCGACGATCTGAGCTTCGAAGAGGGCGAATCGGGCTACAAGGCCCTGAAGTCGATCCTGGACGGCTCCGTGGCCGCCTCGGCGCCCAACGTGCTGGTCTATGCCACCAGCAACCGCCGGCATCTGCTGCCCGAGTACATGAAGGAAAACCTCAGCTACACGCACACGGCGGACGGCGAGGTGCATCCGGGCGAGGTGGTGGAGGAGAAGATCTCCCTGTCCGAGCGCTTCGGCCTGTGGGTGAGCTTCTACCCCTTCAGCCAGGAGGAATACCTCGCGATCGTGGCGCAGTGGCTCTCCGCGCTGGGGGTGCCGGCCGCGGCCATCGAGGCCGCGCGGCCGGCCGCCCTCGTGTGGGCGCTGGAGCGCGGCTCGCGCAGCGGGCGCGTGGCCTACCAGTTCGCCCGCGACCATGCGGGGCGCGCCCATGGCTGAGCCAAAGGCCATCGCCGCCGCATCTGCGTCGCCACAGCGCGCCCATACCGAGGTGGCGGTGGGCATCCTGTTCCGCGAAGACGGCGCCATGCTGCTCTCCACGCGCCCGGCCGGCAAGCCGTACGCGGGCTACTGGGAGTTCCCGGGCGGCAAGCTGGAGGCGGGCGAAACCGTCGAGCAGGCGCTGCGGCGCGAACTCATCGAAGAGCTCGGCGTCACCATCGGCCCGGCCGCCGTCTGGAAGGTGACCGAGCACGACTATCCCCACGCCCTGGTGCGCCTGCACTGGTGCAAGGTGCACGCCTGGACGGGTGAATTCGAGATGCGCGAAGGCCAGTCGATGGCCTGGCAGCAGTGGCCGCTGGACGTGTCGCCGGTGCTGCCCGGGGCCTATCCGGTGCTGCAGTGGCTGGCGGAGGAACGCGGCCTGCCGTTCGATCCGGAGCTGCTGCCCCAGGCCTAGCCATTCAGTGCTCTGGCGGCCGCTGGAGGTGGTCGCCGAAGACATCCTCGTCCGGCGGCGCCTCGGTGGGCATGCGGAAATCCTCCGCGGCCCATGCGCCCAGGTCGATCTGCCGGCAGCGCTCGCTGCAGAAGGGCCGGAAGCGGTTCTCCGGCGCATAGAGGCTCTTGCCGCCGCAGGTCGGGCAGTCCACCCAGAGCGTGCGGGCGCCCGCGGCAGGGGCCGGGCCCGTTCCCGTGCCCGGGAGGGAGTCGTCGTCGTGGCGCGAAGTCATGGTCGTTGCGGCCTGCCGGTCATGCGCACAGCGTGAGTTCGAAGGCGGCGTCTTCCTGCACCGATTGCAGCTTGCCGTCCGCGTCCTGGCGCATGAGCCGCACCGAGACGATCAGCCGGTTGCCGCTGATTTCCGGCACCATGTTCCAGGCCGGGTCGATGCGCAGCCGCAGCAGCTGGAACGTGCGGCCCTGCGGCAGCGCCTGCTGGAACTGCCCCTGCGTGGCGGCCACTTTCTGCGGCATGCCGGAATCGCGCAGCAACTTGAGCAGCATGTAGAGCGATTCGGCCAGCGGCGCGAGATGGTTCGCCCAGCCTTCGAGGTCGTGCTGGCGCTTCTCGGGGGAATGGTGCTGCCAGGCGTAGTAGGCCGGCAGGTCGAAGCCGCAGGTGCCGCCCGGAATGCCGACCCGGCTGCGGATGCTCATCAGCCACTCGTTCTCGGTCAGCGCATGGCCCGTCTTGCCGGTCTGCGCGTTCAGTGCGGCAAAGCAGCGGTCCAGCTGGGCGATCACGCCGTCGAGCACCGCCTCGGAGATGGAGGGATTGCCGCGGTAGCCGTCGAGCTGGTGGCGCTGCTTCTCCAGGTCCTTGAGCACGTCGGTCTTCAGATCGGCGCGCGCCGCCACGTCCATGATCTCGAACAGGGTGACGAGCGCGAAGTGGTGGTCCAGCGGATGCGGCCGGGGGATCAACTCGCCCAGGCGGCGGAACAGGTGTTCCAGCCGCAGGTACGTTCTGAGGCGTTCGTTGAAGGGGTATTCGTAAAGAATCACGCTGCGGGGTTCCTGGGAGCGCGCGGCTGGTGGCGCTTCCAGCATCGCGCGTCCGATATCGCATGCATCATAGCCCGAAGCCATCGGCGATTCGCCGGACCTCCGACTGCAGGGTATCCAAAGGTATTCCGTCGTTGTGCAGCACCATGTCCGCCAGCGCGCGGCGCGCGGCGCGTGGGGCCTGCGAGGCGATGATGGCTTCGATCGTTTCGCGCGGCAGCCCGCTGCGCGCCTGCACGCGCGCGATCTGCGTGGCCTCGGAGCAGTCCACCACCAGAATGCGGTCGAGCTGGGGGGGCCACCGAGCGGACTCGGCCAGCAGGGGAATGTCGAAGACGACGACCCGCGCGCCCGCCGCGGCGGCCTGCTCGGCCGCCGCCTGGATCGCTGCACCGACCAGCGGATGGACGATCGCCTCCAGCCGCTGCCGCGCCCCGGCGTCGCGGAACGCCAGCTCCCGCATCAGCGCCCGGTCCATCGCCCCGTCCGCGCCGATCATCGCATCGCCGAAGGCCGCCCGGATGGCCGGCACTGCGATGCCGCCGGCCGCCGTGGCCTCGCGGGCGATCCGGTCCGCATCCACCAGGGCGGCGCCGAAGGAGGCGAGCCACTGGCCGACCGTCGACTTGCCGCTGCCGATGCCGCCCGTCAGGCCCAGTCGCAGCGGAGCGCGGCCCGGCCCGCCATGCATCACAACACCAGCGCGCCCAGGATGGAGCGCATCACGGCGTCGGGCCCGAACAGCATGGCCACCAGCCCCGCGCCGGCGAGGAAGGGGCCGAAGGGGATGTAGCCGCCTTCGCGCAGGCCCTTGGAGAACTTCATGCCGATGCCTACCAGCGCACCGATCACGGAGGCCATGAGGATGATCGGCACCAGCGCCTGCCAGCCGAACCAGGCGCCCAGCGCGGCGAACAACTTGAAATCCCCGTAACCCATGCCTTCCTTGCCCGTGGCCAGCTTGAACGCCCAGTAGATGGCCCAGAGCGACAGATAGCCCGCGGCCGCGCCGGCCACCGAGGCGAAGAGCGGCACCGGGATCCACTGGAAGGCCGAGGCCAGCACGCCGGCCCAGAGCAGCGGCAGCGTGATGTCGTCCGGCAGCAGGGTGGTGTCCCAGTCGATGCAGGCCAGCGCGACCAGCGCGGCCGAGAACGCGCACCAGGCCGCCGCCGTCGGCGTGGCGCCCCAGTGGCGGGCGCAGAACCAGAACAGCAGGCCCGTGGCGATTTCCACCGCCGGATAGCGCGGGCTGATGCGCGCCTTGCAGCCGGCGCACTTGCCGCCCAGCAACAGATAGCTCAGCACGGGAATGTTCTCGTGCCAGCGCACCTCGCGCCCGCACGCGGGGCAGCGCGAACGCGGCGTCCACAGGTTGAACGGCTCCGCCGGCGCAGTTGCAGGCTGCGCCGTGGCGCCGGCACCCGCGCCCGCAACGACCGCTCCATCGCGCTGCGACTGCAGGTAGTCCTCGCATTCGGCCGCCCACTGGCGCTCCATCATGCGCGGCAGGCGGTGGATGACCACGTTCAGAAAACTGCCGATCATCAGACCGACGAGGCCGAACAGCGCGGCCTCCACCCAGGGCTCGAACCCCATCAGACCACCTGTCCCAGCTTGAAGATGGGCAGGTACATCGACACCACGATGCCGCCGATGATCGTGCCCAGGAACACGATGATGATCGGCTCCATCAGGCTCGAGAGCCCGGCCACCATCTCGTCGACTTCCTCTTCGTAGAAATCGGCCGCCTTGCCGAGCATGTGGTCGATCGAGCCCGACTCCTCGCCGATCGCGCACATCTGGATCACCATCGAGGGGAACACGTTCGCATTGCCCATGGCCGCCGTCAGGCTCGTGCCCGTGGAGACCTCCTGCTGGATCCGCTCCGTCGCGATCGCGTAGACCGAATTGCCCGACGCGCCGCCCACCGAATCCAGCGCCTCCACCAGCGGCACGCCGGCGGCGAACATGGTGGAGAGCGTGCGCGTCCAGCGCGCCACGCAGGACTTGTCGATCAGCGCGCCGAACACCGGCACGCGCAGCAGCGCCCGGTCCATGAACATCTGCATCTTCTCGCTGCGGCGCCACGCCTGCATGAAGAAGTACGCACCGCCGCCGAGCACGCCGAAGATCAGCCACCACCACTGCACGAAGATCTCGCTCACGCCCATCACGAACAGCGTGGGTGCGGGCAGATCCGCGCCGAAGGAGGTGAACACCTCCTTGAAGGCCGGAATCACGAAGATCATGATCACCGTCACCACGACGAAGGCCACGATGATCACGGCCGTCGGGTACATGAGCGCCGAGCGGATCTTCGACTTGATCGCCTCGGTCTTCTCCATGTAGAGCGCGAGCCGGTCGAGCAGCGCCTCCAGGATACCTGCGGCCTCACCGGCTTCCACCAGGTTGCAGTACAGGCTGTCGAAGTACATCGGGTACTTGCGGAACGCCGCGTTCAGCGAGGTGCCGGTTTCCACGTCCGCGCGGATGTCGTTGAGCAGCCGCGTGACGCTCGCGTTGGTGTTGCCGCGCCCCACGATGTCGAAGGACTGCAGCAGCGGCACGCCCGCCTTCATCATCGTGGCCATCTGCCGCGTGAAGAGGGCGATGTCCTTCGGCTTGATCTTCTTGCCGCCGCGCATGCGGCGCTTCTTGATCCTGGTGGGCAGCACCCCCTGGCGCCGCAAGGTCGCCTGGACCTGGTTCTCGCCCATGGCCCGGACCTCGCCGCGCACGATCTTGCCGTGGCGGTCCTTGCCCTCCCATTCGAAGACGAAGTCCTTGATGTCCCTCGATGCAGCGGTTGCCATGCGGGCCCCTTGGTGGTGGATTGCAGTGTTGTTATTCGTTCGTCACGGCCAGCACCTCTTCGAGAGAGGTCAGCCCCAGCCGGGCCTTGTGGAGCCCGGATTCACGCAGCGACCGCACCCCTTCCGCCTTCGCCTGTTCCGCGATCTCCAGCGCGCTGCCGTCGCGCAGGATGATGCGCTGGATCTCTTCCGACACGGGCATCACCTGGTAGATGCCGACGCGGCCCTTGTAGCCGTTGTTGCAGGCCGGGCAGCCGACGGGGCGGTAGGTCACCCAGGTGCCGTCGATTTCCTCTTCCCTGTAGCCGGCTTCCAGCAGGGTGTCGTGGGGAATGTCGGCGGGCGCCTTGCAGGTGGGGCACAGGCGCCGGGCCAGGCGCTGCGCCGTGATGAGGATCACGCTGGATGCGATGTTGAAGGGCGCGATGCCCATGTTGCGCATCCGGGTGAGCGTGGTGGGCGCGTCGTTGGTGTGCAGCGTGGAGAGCACCAGGTGGCCCGTCTGGGCGGCCTTGATCGAGATGTCCGCGGTTTCCAGGTCGCGGATTTCCCCCACCATGATGATGTCGGGATCCTGGCGCAGGAACGACTTCAGGGCCGTGGCGAACGTCAGCCCGGCTTTCTCGTTCACGTTGACCTGGTTCACGCCGGGCAGGTTGATTTCCGACGGGTCTTCCGCCGTCGCGATGTTCACCCCGGGCTTGTTCAGCAGGTTCAGGCAGGTGTAGAGCGACACGGTCTTGCCCGAGCCCGTGGGGCCCGTGACCAGGATCATCCCGTACGGCCGGCCGATCGCGTGCAGCAGGCGCTCCTTCTCCTCGGGCTCGTAGCCGAGCGCGTCGATGCCCAGCTTGGCGCTGCTGGGGTCGAGGATACGGATCACGATCTTCTCGCCGAAGAGCGTGGGCAGCGTGCTGACCCGGAAGTCGATGACCCGGTCCGGCCCCACCTTGAGCTTCATGCGGCCGTCCTGCGGCACGCGCTTCTCCGAGATGTCCATGCGGGAGATCACCTTGATGCGCGAGGCGAGCTTCTCCTTGATGGCCACGGGCGGCGAGGCGATCTCGCGCAGTTCGCCGTCGATGCGGAAGCGCACGCGGTACTGGTGCTCGTAGGGCTCGAAGTGCAGGTCGGACGCGCGCATGTTGAACGCGTCCAGCAGCATCTTGTGCAGGAACTTGACGATGGGCGCGTCTTCGACGTCGGTCGCGGATTCGGTGGTGTCCGGCGCTTCCTGCACCGTCGCCTCGTCGAACTCGAAATCGCCGCCGCCCGCCATGCTCTCCATGGATTCGGTCACCGACTTCGTAGTGGCGTCCACCAGCTGGTTGAGCTTGTCGTACTCCGCGATGATCCAGTCCACGCCCATCTGCGTGGTGAACTTGATCTTCTCGGCGGCTTCCTGGTCGGTGGGGTCGGCGGTAGCGACGATCAGCCGGTTGTTGCGCTTGTTGAGCGCCACCACCCGGTAGGCCTGGCAGATCTTGGGATCGAGCAGTTCCTTGGGAAGCCGCTGCACGTCGATCGCATCGAGGTCCAGCAGCGGGGCGCCGAAGACGGACGACACCGTGTGCGCGACCTCCGCCGCGGACACGGCCCCGGAGTTCGTGAGTTCCGCGATGAAGCTCGTCCTGCCCGCGCGCGACTTGCGGAACACTTCCTCTGCGGCCTGCTGGCTCAGTTTGCCCGCGGACATCAGTGCCCGGCCCAAACCGGGCAAGGCGATCACGTTGCCCTCTCGCTGGGCGTTATCGACAGCGGCCATGTAACCAGTGGAATCGTGTGGATGGAAAAGGAAACCATCCTAACATCGCGCCAGGGCAAGGAATACAGGGGGAGGAGGGGGGTGCAAGGAAACCACGTCGCCATGCGTGGACCTTGGAAAATGGTCGGGGTGAGAGGATTCGAACCTCCGGCCTCTACGTCCCGAACGCATAGCCCTTGTGCCGTTTTTACTGGTGGTTTAAGGTGCTTCCTGATTATTTGGGCCATTCTTGGGCCATTGGGCCATCAGGGAGACGTATGGGGCAGATCACAAAGCGCGGGGAGTACCAGTGGCGGGCCAAGGTCAGGCGCAAGGGCTTCCCGGAGCAGTCGCGCACCTTCACCTACCGGGAGGACGCGGAGAAGTGGGTTCGCATGGTCGAGAGCGAACAGGAGACCACAGGCTTCATTGACAGGCGGGAAGCAGACAAAACCACGCTTGCCGCAGTCCTTCAGCGCTATCGACGCGAGGTCACCCCCTCTAAAAAGTCGGCGGCCATCGAGTCCGTAAAGATCGATGTGCTCCTGCGCGACCAAGCGCTGGTCGGCCTGAAGATGACTGCCGTCACAAGCGCGGAGGTCGCCAAATGGCGAGACCGCCGACTCAAGGAGGTGACCGGGGGGACCGTCAACCGCGAAATCGACGTGCTCTCGACCGTATTCAACCATGCTCGGCGTGAGTGGGACATCCACGTCGAAAACCCGATCCGGTCCATCAAGCGTCCCGAAAAAGCGCGCGCGCGGGATCGCCGCTTTTCGTCTGAGGAAGAGTCCTACCTGCTGGCTGCGCTGACTGGTGGGGAGCGCCTCGTCGATGGAACGTTCAGCAAAGGAGCTCGCAACCCGTGGCTGTTGCCTCTTGTGAAGCTCGCCATTGAAACGGCCATGCGGAGGGGGGAGTTGCTTTCGCTGACTTGGGAAAATGTGGACCTGGAGCGCCAGACCGCTCACTTGCCCGACACCAAAAACGGCGACTCGCGAACGGTGCCCCTGTCTACACGGGCTGTGGCCATCCTCAAGGCGCTGCCAACACCAGAAGCCGACGAGGATGTTGAGGGAGAGGCAGAGGTTCAGCGCACAGGGGCCGTCTTCCCGACAACGGCGTTGGCACTGAGAAAGGGTTTTGCGCGGGCCATTGAGCGTGCTCAAGAGCAGTACCGTGCTGACTGCAAGCAGGCCAAGCGCCGGCCCATCCCGGGGTTCCTCGAGGATGTTCACTTTCATGACACGCGGCACGAGGCTGCGTCACGGCTGGCTGAGAAGCTCACGAACGTCCTGGAGCTCTCGGCGATGACTGGCCACCGAGACCTGCGCATGCTCAAGCGGTACTACCACCCCAGGGCCGAGGATCTCGCCAAGAAGCTCGGCTGATGTGGACAAGCTCGTGGACAGCAAAGGTTGTCCACGTTAGATCGCCCCGGCAACGCTCGATAGATCGCCCCTGCTGTAACGCCGGTTCCTCGATAAATCGCCCCAGTCAGGGTCGATAGATCGCCCCTGTTCTATACAGATAGGGGTTCTGATAGCTCTTCAGATACTTTTACTGGTAGTTGAGCGTAAGCGCGCGGTGAAGTCATCTTGACTGCCGCATCGCCAGTCTCATGGCAAGTCAAGCGCTGGGTGACCAGCGGTGCGGCAGCAGCTCGGCGATCCTGCTGGCCGGTTGCGTAGGCAGGCGGTCCAGCACGTTGCGCAGGTAGGCGTAGGGGTCGTGGCCATTCAGCTTGGCCGAGTGGAGCAGGCTCATGACGGCCGCGGCGCGCTTGCCCGCACGCAGGCTCCCCGCGAACAGCCAATTGGATCTTCCGATCGCAATTGGACGGATCTGGTTCTCCACCCAGTTGTTGTCCGCGGGCAGGCGTGCGTCATCGAGGTAGCGCACCAGCGCGGTCCATCGACCCAGGCTGTAATCGATCGCCTTGGCTGTGGCGGATCCTGGTGGCACCTTCTGTCGCTGGCCTGTTAGCCACATGTGCAACGCGTCGGCAATTGGCTTGGCCTTTTCCTGCCGAACTCGCCAGCGCTCTTCGGGGTCATGGTGTGCGATCTCTCGCTCAACGTCGTAGAGCTTGCCGAACAGCGCCAATGCCTGCTCGCCCACCGGGCTCTTGTGATTGGCCCAGAGCTCATGGAACTTGCGCCGCGCGTGCGCCAGGCAGCCCGCCTCGGTCACGCCGCTGGCGAACAAGGCTTTGTAGCCCGAGTAATCGTCGCACACGAGCGTGCCGCGCCAAGCGCCCTCACCGGGGTGCCCGAGGAACTCGGCCGGGTGCCGGCCGGCGCGGCTTTCGGCGAAGTCGAACACCACCAACCTGTCCGCCTGCAGGCCGGTGCTGCAGTAAGTCCACAGGTAAGCCCGGTGCGTCTTGCCCGCGCCGGGATCGAGCATGGCCACCGGCGTTTCGTCGGCATGCAGCACGGGCTGCGTGAGCAGCTCGGCCTTCATGGCGTCAACCAGCGGCTGCAGCTGCACGCCGCAGGCGCCCACCCACTGCGCCAGGGTCGAGCGCGGGATTGCAAGGCCGGCGCGAGCAAAGATTCCTTCCTGGCGGTACAGCGGCAGGTGATCGGCGTACTTGGCCACCAGCACCGGCCTCACAGTACCTTGGGGTACCTGCCGCCGGCGGTGTTCGCCGCGCAGTGGCGCCAGCGAGCTGGCGCCACTGCGCAACCAATCGAACCCATTACGATTCAACCCACGGACTCTGAACCGTCGCGTTGCTGATCCTGGGGGCAGCGCAACCGCAACCGGCGACGAGCCGCTGGCGCAGTCTAGGTCCTATAAAAGAGCTGTCTCAGCAGGCTTGCGCTCGCACATGCCCACCGGTAATGATTTGTCTCGTGTAGCGGCCGGCCGACGCTGAGAAAATCGATCTCTTGCCGAGAGATTTCCAGCTGAAGAGGCAGGACATCCTGTTGTTTTCTCTCTACACTATTCAAGAGAGCCTGGAGCCATTCATGAAGTTCAGCTGCTATCCCGTGACCCTGTGCCTGCTGCTGGCAGCGGCGTTGCCGATTCGGGCGCAGACGACTGCCGCAGCTCAGGCCATGAGTTTTGAGCAGGCCAGGGCGGCGTTTCTGGAGCGTTCGGATCAACTGGCGGCCTCGGCCAAGGCCGTGGACAGCGCCCGCCTGCGCCGCGAGGGCATGCAGGGGCTGGGCGGCCCGTCGGTGGCCATCACCGGCATGGGCTACCGCTATTCGGCCAATGTCGACCTGGACCCCGACCCGGCGCGCCGCGCCCTGGGCAATGGCATCTCGCACCTGCCGCCGCAGCTGGGCGGCGCCGTGGGGCAGTTGCCCAGCCTGCCGGCCAATTACGACCTGCAGCGCAAGAGCAATGTGGCCTCGGCCAGCCTCTCGGCCGTGTGGCCCATCTACATGGGCGGTCTGGGCGATGCGGTGCGCGGCGAACTTGACGCCATGACCGATGAAGCGCTGGCCGATGCCGCCACCAGCGCCGACCAGCTCAACACCTTGCTGGTGCAGCGCTACTTCACGGCCCAGCTGGCCGAGCGCGCCGCGGCCCTGCGCCGCCGCGCGCTGGAGGGCGTGCGCGCCCACGACGACGCGGCCCAGCGCATGCTCAAGGCCGGCGTGATCGCCCAGGTCGAGCGGCTGCAGGCCAGCGCGGCCCTGGCCGATGCCCAGCAGCAGGCGCGCAAGGCCGACGACGATGCGCGCCTGGCACGCAGCGCCTTGCTGCGTACCGTGCACGTAGCAAGTGGGGTGGGCGGTGTGCGCCCCAGCTCCCCCTTGTTCGTCAGCAGCGAGGCCTTGCCGCCGCTGCAGCAGTTTCTGGACGCGGCTCAGAGCCACCACCCGGGCCTGAGCAAGGTGGCGGCCAAGCGCCGCCAGGCCGAGTCGCTGCACGATGCCAGCGAAGCGCTGCGCAAGCCGCAGGTGCTGGCCTTCGGCATGCGTGAAGTCAATACCTCGGGCAAGCCCAACTGGGTGGCCGGCGTGGCCGTGCGCTGGACGCTGTGGGACAGCATTGACCGCGACAAGCTCTCGGCCGCCGGCCAGCGCAAGGTGGAGCAGGCCGAACTCACCGACGCTCAGGTGCGCTCCGACATCGCGCTGCTGGTCGAGAAGAACTGGCTGGCCGTGGAGCAGTCGCGCACCCAGTATCTGTCCGGCCAGGCCCAGGAGGATCTGGCGCGCGAGCTGCTGCGCTTGCGCGCGGCCGGCCTCAAGGAGGGCACCAGCACGGCGCTGGAGCTGATCGACGCCCAGCTCAACCTGGCCAAGGTGCAGACCGAACGCGCCGCCGCCGCCAACCAGTATGTGCAGGCCCTGGCCGCCTTGCTTGAAAGCACGGGACAGACCGACGACTTCACCCGCTACATGGCCCGTGCCGATATCCAGATCAAAGCAGACGCTCCATGAATACACCCGTACCGACCCCGTCACCCTCCAGCCCTGAAGTGCCGAAGCAGGCCAGGCGCCTGCCTGTGGCCGCGCTGATCGCCATGGCCGCCGTGCTGATCTTCATCATCTGGGGCTTCTGGCGCGCTGCCCAGCCTGCGGCCCCGTATTTCCAGGGCCAGATGGAGGCGCGTGAGGCCGATATCGCGCCCAAGGTCACGGCCCGCATCTCCAAGGTGTATGTGAGCGAGGGTCAGATCATCCAGCCCGGCGACCTGCTGGTGGAAATGGACAGTCCCGAGGTGCAGGCCAAGCTGGCCCAGGCCCAGGCGGCCCGGGATGCGGCCCAGGCCGTGGCCGCCAAGGCCAGCAACGGTGCCCGGCCCGAGGAGGTGCAGATGGCCGGCCTGAGCTGGCAGCGCGCCCAGGCAGCGGCCGAGCTGGCCAGGACCTCGTACGACCGCGTGCAAAGCCTGTTTAATCAAGGGCTGGTTTCGGCCCAGAAGCGCGACGAGGCCCAGACCAACTGGCGCGCCTCGGACGCCCAGGCCCGGGCTGCCAAGGCACAGTACGACATGGCGGCCAGCGGTGCGCGCGCGGAGGACAGGACCGCCGCTGCCGCCCAGGTGCGCCAGGTCGATGGCGTGGTGGCCGAGGTCAAGGCCGCCGAAGCCGAGACCCAGCTGCGCAGCCCCGTGGGTGGCGAGGTGGCGAATGTGCTGGCCAAGCAGGGTGAACTGTCGCCCCAGGGCGTTTCGGTGGTCACCGTGGTGGACCTGAACGACCAATGGGTGGTGCTCAATGTGCGCGAGGACCAGCTGCAGCGCTTTGCGATGAAGAGCCGCTTCACGGGCCGGCTGCCGGCGCTGGACAACCGTGAGGCCGAGTTCGAGGTGTACTTCCTCGGCGTGCTGCCCGACTTCGCCACCTGGCGCACCACGCGCGGCAGCCAGGGCTTCGATGCGCGTACCTTCGAAGTGCGGGCGCGGCCAGCCAAGCCTATCGAGGGCGTGCGCCCCGGCATGAGCGTCATTGTCGAGGGTGGTGCGTGAGTCCCTTTGCCGCCAGCCTGCGCCGCGAATGGGGGCGGCTGCGGGCCAGCCCCTGGGACTGGGCCATGGTCAGCTGGCTGCCCATGCTGGCCCTGGGCCTGATGTGCTGGATTTTTTCGGCCGGCCAGCCTTACCGGCTGCCTATCGCCGTCTGGAACGAAGATCCTTCCTCGCTGTCTCGCCAGCTGGTGCGCATGCTGGCAGCCACACCGGGGCTGGAAGTGCGCCAGATCGTGCTCAACCGTGGCGAGGCCGCCGATGCGCTGCAGCGCATGGACGTCTATGGCGTGGTGCATATTCCGCCAGACCTGGCGCGTGACGTGAAGCATGGTGCGGGCGGCGCCATCACGCTGCTGCACAACGCACAACTGGCCACCGCATCGAGCCTGCTGCAGCGCGATGTGCGCCAGGTGGTGGGCACGCTGTCGGCCGGTGTTGAAATGCAGGCTGCGGCCAAGCGCGGCTCGCCCCACCAGGCGCTGCGCGTGCAAATGGAGCCCATCAAGACCCAGCTGGTGGCGCTGTTCAATGTCTCCACCAATTACGAGCAGTTCCTGGCCGCCACGCTGGTGCCCGCGCTGATCCATATCCTGGCCATGACGGCCGGTGCCTGGTCCGTGGGCCGCGAGCTGCGCGAGCACACCTTGGGTGAGTGGCTGAGCCCGGATGGACAGTCCGCGAGTCTGGCCAGAGTGGCGGCGGCCCTGTTGGGCAAGCTGCTGCTGCCGGCCGTGCTGCTCTGGGGCAGCGGCATGGCGGCTTTGCTGTATTTGGCGCAACTGCGTGGCTGGAGCGTGGCCGGCAGCATGGCATGGATTGGCGTGGGGCTGGCGGCCCTGGTGGTGCTGAGCCTGGCGGCGGGGGCCGCGCTGGCGGGCGTCACGCTTTCGCTGCGCACGGCGCTATCGGGCACGGGCCTGCTGTCGGCCCCGGCCTTCGCATTCAGCGGCGTGGGCTTTCCGCTGCTGGCCATGACGGGCAGCGCGCGCGGCTGGGCCCTGGCCATGCCGTATACGCATTACGCGCGGCTGCAGATGGAGCAGTGGCAGATGGGCGCGCCCGTGGCCCAGACCCTGCCCGTGGTCTGCGGACTGCTGCTGGCGGCGCTGGTACTGCTGGCGTTGGCCTCGGCCGGCCTGCTGCGCGGCCTGAGGCGGCCCGACAAATGGGGAGGGCGCTGAGCCATGGACGCCCAAACCGGTTTTCTGCGCCTGTGGCTGGACAGCCTGGTTGCGATGCTGCGCGACAAGGGTGCGGTCCTGCTGCTGCTGGGGGCGCCCGTGCTCTACGGCTTTTTCTACCCCTGGTTCTACAGTTCCGAAGTGGTGCAGCGCGTGCCCGTGGCCGTGGTCGTGCAGGACAACTCGGGCCTGGCCCGGCAGATGTTGCGCTTTGCCCAGGCCAGCCCGCGCATCCATCCGCAGCTGGTCACGGCCGATGAAGGCGAAGCGCGCGCGGCCGTGCTGCGCGGCGAGGTCATGGGCTATGCGCTGCTGCCGCGCGATCTCAAGCGCGATGTGCTGCGCCGCGCGAATGTGGTGATTCCGGTCTACGCCAATGGCGCCTATCCCTTGGTCAGCAAGCAGGTGCAATACGGTTTTGCCGAGGCTTTCGGCACCGTCTCGGCCGGCGTGGAGATCAAGCGTCTGCAGGCCGGTGGGCAGAGCGCACCGCAGGCGGCCGTGAGCCGCTCGCCCGTGAACGCCCAGGCCGTGGCCCTGTTCAACCCCACCGAAGGCTATGGCAGCTTCGTGGTGGCGGCCGTGTCCGTGCTCATCCTGCAGCAGACGCTGCTGATGGGCAGCGCGCTGCTGGTCGGTACCTGGCGCGAGCAAGGTGCCGACCGCGTTGGCTCGCGCCAATGGCTGGCGCGGCTTTTGGCACTGTGCGTACCGGGCTGGCTGGCCGGGCTGTTCTATTTCGGCTGGATCTTCATCTGGCAGGACTTTCCGCACGGCGGCAACCCCTGGGGCGCGCTGGCGCTGCTGGCCTGCTTTGTGCCGGCCGTCGTGGGCTGCGCCTGCCTGCTGGGCTGGTGGCTGGCCGATCGCGAGCGGGCCCTGCAAGTGGTGCTGTTTTCCTCGATTCCACTGGCGTTTCTGGGAGGCTTCACCTGGCCCGTCGAGGCCTTGCCCGAGCCGCTGCAGTGGCTGCGCTGGCTGTCGCCCAGTACGGCGGGCATAGAGGCCTCGCTGCGCTTCAATCAGCTGGGTGCGCCTTTGCAAGCTGGCCTGTCGCAACTGTCCTGGCTGGCCACCATGGCTCTGTTGACCTGGGCGGCCGTGCTCTGGCTGGGAGCGCAGCCGCAGCCTGCACCTTGGCCCGCTCGGCGGGGCGGAAGCACTCGGTCAGCAAGGCCGTGGCGCCGATAAAGCCGAAGTTCCAGCCCACGCCCAGCAAATCAGCGAGCCCCAGAAAGTGAAACAGCTCCAGACCCAGCAAGGCAAGCATGCTGGCCGTGGCAATCATCAGCATGCCCAGAGCCGCGATGGGGCGCTTGCCAAAAACGTGCAATCAGCTTGCCCGTGAAGAAACTGGGCACAAACATGGCCAGCACATGCCACTGTATGCCCATGGCCGCCTCGCCCACGCTGTGGCCGCATCCCACCATCGCCATCGGGGCGGCCGTCATCAGAAAGCCATCAGCCCATAGCTGACCATGCCGGCCGCGCAGACCACGATGAACTGGGGGTGAGCGCGCGATTTCTGCCAGCGGGCGGGCATCGCAGCCACAGCGCTCTTGGCCTGCGGAGGTGGCAGACGCAGCCCCATGAGCAAGGGCAGGGCCAGCAGGGCTAGCGCCGCCTGGCTGTAGAAGCTGCCCGCAAACGGCGTGGCCGGCAGGGCATCGCGCGTCCCAGATCACTACCTTCCGGATGCACTGTCGGCGCTGTACGCGCATCCTTGTGGCGGGAGCAAGCATGGCTGCAGCGGTTCGCGCCCTCATCGTCGAAGCGCACCCCTTCTCACGCCTCGCCAAGCTTCGCGCTGAGGATGGCCAATCGTTGGTCCTGACTAGGCATGCTGCCGGGTTCGAGCGAATAAGCATGCGAGAGGGCTCCTGGCTCATCTGTGAGCTGGACTTGGAAAGGCATTCAGTCGTCGCAGTGCAGCACTGGCAGAATCCGCCAGAAGGTGGTAAGCGTCCTGCGAACCCACCTTGACAACTCGAACAGCTGCTGGGCAGCGGGAGCGGGATTTGACCCCCTCCCTTGCCCGATTGTCGGCGAGCGCAATCTACGTGATGCTTGCGCTCATGAGACTCTCTTCGACCACCCCGATCCTGCGCATCTTCGACGAAGACAAGGCGCGGGAGTTCTACGTGCAGTTCCTTGGCTTCCAAGTCGACTGGGAGCACCGCTTTGAACCGGGACTTCCGCTCTATCTCCAGGTTTCCCGTGATGCCTGCGTGCTTCATCTCTCCGAGCACCACGGCGACGCCTGTCCTGGCGCCGCGATGCGTATCGAGACAAGCGATATTGAAGCGCTCCATATGGAACTGGCCGGACGGCGCTACGGCAATGCCCGTCCCGAGTTGGAGGAGACGCCCTGGGGTTCCAAGGACGTCACCGTGAAGGACCCGTTCGGCAACCGTCTGACGTTCACCGACGCTGTCAGCACCTGATGCAGAAGCCGCGGCCGCCTATGGCCGCTTCTAGCCTGAAGCGGCGGTTGCACTGCTGCGAGAGTGGCCCGTGTCCTGTGCGCCGGTGCGGTTCCGAGGCGCTGTAGTGCTACTCAAGCGGCTCGTTTCCAGCGATGCGGCAAGAGATCGTCGGGAACCGTCCGGTGAACCCGTCCTAACGACGGCGAGGCGGATTAGAGCGCGGCTGCCGGCGGATTCCAACGGTGAGGAAGCAGCTCGTCGATTTGGCTGGCTGGATGCGTCGGCAGCCGCCCGAGGATGTCCTTCAGATACGCGAAGGGATCGTGCCCGTTGATGCGCGCCGAGTGCACCAGGCTCATGATGGCAGCCGCTCGCTTGCCTGCTCGCAGGCTTCCCGCGAACAGCCAGTTCGACCTTCCCAAGGCGATCGGGCGGATCTGGTTCTCGACCCAGTTGTTTGAGATCGGCAGGGCGCCGTCCTCGAGGTAACGCGTCAGGGCCTCCCACCGCTTGAGGGTGTAGTCGATCGCTTTGGCCGTGGCCGATCCGTTCGGGATCTGTTGCCTCTGGGCGAGCAGCCAGCGGTGAAGGAGTCGCGCCACGCGTCGTGACTTGCGCTGTCGGATTCGTCGTCGCTCCTCAGGCGTGAGCGCGGCGATCTCTTCTTCAATCTTGAACAGTAGCTGGAAGATTTTCAACGCGCGCTCGCCGACTTGGCTGCCGTGATTCGCCCACAGTTCGTGGAACTTGCGCCGAGCGTGCGCTGCGCATCCGACCTCGGTTACCCCGAGATCGAAGCTCGCCTTGTAGCCGCTGAAGCCGTCGGTGACGAGCTTTCCCTTCCAGGGCGTGTGGCTCTGCAGACCGAGGAACTCGCGCACGTTCTCGCCGCTGCGCGTTTCGGCAAAGTTGAACACCACCGCCTTCGTTGGGTTGTAGCGGGTCGTGCAGTACGTCCAGATGTAGGCCTTGTGGGTCTTCTTGTTTCCTGGCTTGAGCATCGCCACCGGCGTCTCGTCGGCGTGCAGCACGGGGTGACGCAGCAGCTCTGCCGACAGGGCGTCGACCAACGGCTGCAGTTGGACTCCACATTCGCCGACCCACTGCGCCAGGGTGGAGCGCACAATCGCCATCCCCGCGCGCTGGAAGATGAACTCTTGCCTGTAGAGAGGAAGATGGTCCAGGAACTTCGCTACAAGCACCTGGGCCAGCAGCCCGGCGGTGGGAATGCCCTTGTCGATGACGTGCGGCGCCACCGGCGCCTGCACCAACTTCTCACAGCAGGCGCAGACCCACTTGCCGCGAACATGCCGCTCGACGGTGAATACGCCCGGCTGGTAGTCGAGCTTCTCCGCGACGTCCTCGCCAATGCGCTTCATCGGCGCTCCGCAGCCGCACGTAGTGTCCTCGGGCTCATGGCGAATTTCGCGCCGCGGCAGATTCGCCGGCAGTGGCTGGCGCTTGGGACGCTTCTTGTCTTCAGCCTGCTGGCTCAACGGCTGCAGCGCGTCGATCTCGGCGGCCACGGCCGCCAAGTCCATGTCCAGCGTCTCTTCGAGCAGGCTCTTCTGCTCAGCGGTGTAGGCCTCGCTCTTGGCGGCGAACTTCAGTCGCTTGAGCACTGCGTTCTCGTGCGTGAGCTTGTCGATGACGGCCTGCTTGAACGCAACCTCGTGCTCTCGCTTGGCGAGCAGCTGGTCCTTGAGCGCCATCTCCGCCCGTGCTGCGCGCAGTGCCTGGCGCAGTTGCTCGGGATCGAGGGTATCGAGTTGCTCGTCGGCGATCACGAGTTGTGATCGTGCCGAGGGCGGAGGCCGTGCGCCATCGGCGTATGCCGCAATTGATCTGCTCTACAACACCGTGATGATCGCGGCCTCGCCGATGCGCTGCCACGGCAGACCAAGCACCAACATGTCGAACTGCTCACGCGTGAGGGTCAGCTTGCCGGCCCCGTCCCTCGGCCAGACGAACCTTCCACTGTTGAGGCGCCGGGCAGCGAGCCACACTCCGATGCCGTCATGCACCAGCACCTTCATCCGGTTTGCCCGGCGGTTGGCGAACAGGTAGGCGTGGTGGGGGCGCGCCTCGCCAAAGACCTTCACCACGCGCCCGAGCGCGGCCTCGGTCCCGGCACGCATGTCCAGCGGCTCGACTGCCATCCAAACGGCGTCGACGCGGATCACCGCAAGAGCTCGCGCAGCCAGCTTCCACACTCGGCGGCAAGACCGCCGGGCCAAGTGACGACCACTATGGTGGTGCCCCGGCGGACCTCGAGACGGATGTCGCTGAGGGGTTGAGGCGGGGCCGCGGAGAGTGGCGGCAACTGCACCGGCAGGAAATCCGGGCCTGATGCACCGGTGGAGGCCGCCGGCAAGGCCTTGGAGTGCCGGTCCAACGCTGGATCCCTTATCGCTTCGGCGTCGCGCACCCAGCGTCGAAGTAGGTTCGCGTTGATGCCGTGTGCCATGGCCACTGCGGCCAGCGACACGCCGGGCTGCGCCGCCGCGGCCACCGCAACCGCCTTGAACTCGTCGCTGTGGAATCGCCGACGTCGGGGAGAACCCTCCGAAGGCTTAGTGGACACGAGCATCCTAGGCCTGTTCGCCGACTTCAAGATGAGTTCGGCGGACGCTTACAGTTGGGCTGCGCGAATCTGTGGAAAACCGGTCGTGGCGGACTTGGTCCATCCCACCACAGAGCAATCGGCGACTCAACCCTTAGTCCAAGACCTTGAATCGCTCCGGATCGACAAGGTCTTTGAGCGGGATCTGCAGGGCGTCAGCCAGCAGCCCCATGTTGTCGATGGACACGTTTCGCTCTCCGCGCTCTACCTCGCTGACGTACGTCCGTGACAGCCCTGCATCAAGTGCCAGGGCTTCCTGAGAAACGTCGCGCAGACGGCGGGCCAGGCGCAGGTTGGCCGCAAAAACCATTCGAGCTGACTGCTTTTCCTTGTTCTTCGTCATGCAGCCAAGCGTGACCACTCACGCCCGCACAGGCTACAAGCTATGAGAGACTTAATGTCAACCATAAGTGACGTTAAGTCGTTAATGGGCAGATGAAAGTAGCCTATGGGAGAAGATGAATGAGGATCGCTATTTGCCTATTCTTCGCCGCCATGATCTTGGCCGGCTGCACTACGACGGAACAGCCGGATGGCAGTACTCGCGTGTCGGTGTCGTTGCGCGACAAGCTCGGCCTGCAGCCCAGGAACGCAGCCAGGGCATCGGCCAGCACTCCTGAGGCCGCCCCAGCCGCTGACGCCGCACGGGCTCCTGCACCGACTTCCGGTGCAGGGAGGCAGAGTGATATCCCTTCGAGCGCTCCTGCTGCACCGCGCGTCTCGGAGACAAAGCTGGCGGGTGTCTTCGCGAAGCATCCCTACGACGGAACGTCCAAGACCTACTTCCCACGCGTGGCTGTCACGGTCACGGACTGGTCTCGCAACGACTGCTGGATCGGTACGGCCACCATCTGGTGGAGCAAGACCAAGTCCGAAGCGGTGCCCGCCTTCTCTGTGTGCTGGGGGCAGTCGGTGGGGTACGCGGTCAACAACGCCGCCAATTTGCACCTCTTCATGCAGCAGATGGCTGTCGAGCACAGCGGCAATGTCCGCACCGTTGGCCCCAAGCCGCCCATGCTGGCCATCCCCGACCGGCAGCCGATCAGCGAGCGGCAGCAGCTCGCTTTTCAGGGGTTTGTCCAGCAACTGGTGCTAGACACCGGCTGGCAGCCGGGCGCACCGACCAATCTCTGGTTGGTAGGGTATGACGCCAACGCGGTCATCAAGCCAACCGTGCGGCCTGCCTCCAGCAACGGAGCGTCGCAGCCCGTGGACGCCAAGACCAAGGCGCAGCTCGAACAGGCGCTGAGCTGCACGGCCATCGGTCCACGATTTGAACTGGCTGAGTCGCTGCTCAAGCAGTCGGGATGGAATTCCGATCAAGGCGTCACGCCGGTCACGCTCACCGAGCCCGTCAAGGTCTATGGGGTCAGCGTCCGCAAGGTAGCAGTGTCACGTGACGGGGGTGAGCAAACCTACCGCAGCTACTTGCCCGGCCTTACGGTCCAGCAGCTTGCGAAATCAGGCTCGTTGAAGCTGGGCAAGGACGGCAAGACCTATGGCCGTTTGACCAAGGTCGGCATGCTGTCGGCGGGCATGGAGGGCGGCGAAGCCACGCTGACCTGCACAGTCAATACCGAAGGCTCGGAGGGCTGACCATGGCGATGCAATGCCCGAGTTGTGGCAGCACGCTCATCCAACCGATGGCTGTCGTGCATGCGGGTGGCACCCAGCAGTTCCACGCAACGCACACGGCGGTCACCTCAGATGGGCAGTTTGTTCAAGGCAGTAGCCAGGGCTCCCAATCCACGGCGCTGGCTCAGCATTGCGCTCCGCCCGCGCCGCCGTCACCGCTACCGTTCATCGGAGCCTATGGGATCGGCGGCATCGTCATCTACATGTCGATGACGGTGTGCCCGCTGTTGGCACGTGAATGCGTGTACGTCGGCTTGGCGGGCCTGGGCTACAACTGGAAGCAGGCAGCTGTGGGCGTGGGACTCATCGCGCTGGGCTGGCTGCTGATGAAGGGATGGCGTACCCAGGCGAAGGCCTACAGCGCCGCGAAGCGCCGGTGGCAGAGCACCTGGTTTTGCCATGCATGTGGTCAGGCCCACCAGCGGGGGTGAGGGCGGCAGCGATTACCGTAATTACCGTATTTACCGTATTTACCGTATTTACCGTAATCGCCTGGTTGCGTCCTACGGATGTCGCAGAGGCTAGATGCACGCTGAAACGCTCACAAGCTTACTGGGCGTGCGGCGTTGTGCGGTGTCAGGCCACGAACCCCATTGCCTTTCGGGGCGAGCTGCCGAGGTCAGGCAGGTCGCACACCCGAATGTGATCCCGCTCGTCCCGTGCTGCCCGCCCCAGCGCGCGCTTCAACGCCAGCCCCAAGGTTCTCGGCGGCAAGTTCTTCAGCTTGTCCAGCACCTGGTCGTCCAGCGTCGGCGCAAAACCTGACCCCCAAGGGCTCTCGGCCCGCATGCGGCCATACATCTGTCGAGCGATGTGGGCCACCTGCTCTGGCGTCGGGGCCTGTACATGCAGCACCGTCATGCGCGACAGAAGTGGTGCTGAGATGCTCTCGATGCTGTTGGCCGTGGCGATCCAGTTCACGTGGCTGGCGTCGATGGCGAAATCGCGGATCGAGAGGTCGATGAAGTCGCGCGCGCTGCGAGGTTCCAGCAGGGTATAGAGCGCCGCGAGCGGGTCGTACTGACGTTGCTGGTCAGTCTTGTCGAGCTCATCCAGCACGATCACCGGATTGGCCAGCGGCTGGTAGGCCAACTGCTCAAACACCACGCCAGGCTCCGAGTTCGACCAGAACGATTCCGACCCGGCCAGCGGCGAGCTGGACTGGGTGCTGGCCATGTCGATCACACGGAAGGGAAGGCTCAGCCGCGCAGCCAGCCAGCGGGCGGCCTCTGTCTTGCCAATCCCGGCAGGACCGACCAGCAGGATGGGCGACCATGCCACACGGCCATCGCCCATCGCATGCAGGGCGAAGTGGTCGTGCAGTACCTCGGCCAACTCAGCGAAGTTGGGGAAGTCGCGCTGGAAGTCTTCGATCAGCTCTGTCCAGTCATCGGGCAGCTCACCCAGCTTGCGGCGTTCGTGGCCAGCGGCCCGGATGCGCTCGGCGATGTACTGCGCCCGCTTGGCCTTCTCGTCGGGTTTGGCGCGGTGGCGCTCGACAAAGCTGCGCAGGCCTGCGGCGTCCAGAAACGCGATCTGGGGTGTCGCCCGAGGTGCCTGCGGCGCAGGCTGCGCTGGCGCCGCTGCTGGTGGCTTCCTGTCTGGCAGAGACTGCACCAGCGCGTGCACGGCGTCGTCGATGGACGGATCGAGCGGCTCACCACGCACCGACTTCTCGGGCTTGGTGGCGGCTGGCAGCAGCCCTGCAGCTACAGCCAGTTTGTGATTGCGCTTGAGGTCTTCGGCGAAGAGCCCGATGGTGGCCTCGTGCTGCTTGCAGCGTACTCCCTGGCCTGCGTTCGCATCGCCACCAATCACCGGCGCCGAGCAAACTGGGCAGTGTTGTTGGGCAGCATGCCGAGCGGCTTCGATCAGATCCAACAAAGCCCTGTCTCTGTTGATGCTGGCGCCCACCAGTTCCACCCGCAGGCTGAGCTTGTCGCGCTGGGTGGTGGCGCAAAACAGCGGCAGGTGGCGGTAGTCGGCCGGCTTCATCAGCAGCTCGCACTGGCCCACGAAATGGGCCAGCACCGCCAAGTGGCCAGGGGCGGGCTCCACCACCTGCTTGGCCAGCCATGGGTGCTCGGCTTTCAAGCCCGCCACGCGAGCTTGGTAGGAGGCGCGGCTCATGGGGCGACGGCTGTTCGGACGAGTCATGGTGGTCTCTTTCGATTCACTATAAATTACTATAACAAGACAAGACGCGATGATCCAGTGTTCGCTTGCTGCGTTTGTCTTGGTTATAGTGATTTACTGTGATTCTTTTGGAGGCCGACATGTCTGCCTTGAGCAGCGAGCAACTCCCCATACTGGCCGGCGCGCTCTTGCGTCTGCGAGGCCTCACGTTGGCAGCGGTGTTTGACGCCACCGGCATTCGCGCGGCCAACCTGTCTGCATGGCTGAAAGGCAGACCGCAGGTCATCTCTGCGGCGCGCGTGACGGCGTTGCTTTACCACCTGGGTGTCCAAGGTGGGCAGCTTCGGTCAGACATGGTTCACACCTGGAGCGACCAAGGTGAATGGGCACACCTGCGCACCGTTTTCAACCTGCTTCAGGAGCCAGTGGCGCCCCGATGCTTGCTTCTCGATGAGCATCCGGGCATGTCCCATACAAGATTTCTGCAGTGGGGCGAGGCATGGGTTCGGCTGTCTCTCACGCCGGGGCCGACTGCGCAGGACGATTTGGCCGCGATGGTCAGCCCCGACCGAATGATCGTGCTGCCCGTCGCGCTGGAGGGCATCCCCACGCAAGACCCGCCAGCGACCGCTTCTGCGCTCTTGAGCCTCGCCGAGCAGAGTGGGCAGGAGATTCCTACTGGCGAACTGGCCCATGGCTTCATGCAACGCCTCGGGGCGCCACCTGGGCAGGACTTTGTGCTCACGAACGGCGACTCATTGGGCTGGCGCATTTTGGAGGTGAGCTTGCGCAGTGCGATGCGCAGGGGGTTGAGCCCCACCCAATTGGCATTGAAGATAGAGACGATGCGTCTCGATGAAGACGACTTCCCCCGTCCAGGCAAAGCCAAACCTGGCTGAACTGCCGAACGAACGCGACTAGGACGCGGGCAGCCAGACCGCTTCCTGCTCCAGTGCCATTCCCAGGTGCTGCATCTGCTCGGTCAGCTCGCGCACGGACGGCGGTAGTTGCGCTACGGCGGTGGTGAAGTGGCGCAAGGTGTCCCGCCATATCTGGACGCTGCCATAGCGCGCCAGCTTGCTTTCCCACTGCGGCATCAGCCAGAAATCGCAAGCATCGCCCAGCGCTTCACGAAGTCGCGCGAAGTTGCTCAGGCCCACGCCGTCATAGTCGGCAAAGAGGATCACCTGGCTGGCACGGGGGCGATGACCCAGCCATGACAGTAGCCTGCCGTCGAGCTGCCCGCCGTAGTACAGCAGCGTGGCCTGCGTGCCTTCGGGCAGCCAGTCCGTGCGATCAAACAAGGCTTGGTTCTCGACGAGCCAGAGCGCTTGCTCTGAGTGCCAGGCGTCATCTGACTGAATGGAAAGTGAGGCCGCACCGAAGTCGCGTGTGGCAGCACTCAGTGGCAACTCCGCGCCCCTTTTGACCTCACGCCAGCTGACTGTGTCGCCGACCGCCTTGAGCAGCGGGTAATGGCTGCCGTGTTGATGGCGCCGGGCCTTGCTGTCGCGGGCATGGGCCACGTGCTGTGCGCGCAGAGGGAGCTGTTCGGCGATTGACGGCTCCACCTGAGGGGAGAGCTGCGACACGTGAGCGTCGAACACCGCCTGATCGCAAACGCTGTACACGTCTCCTCGGCCTTGGCGCAGACAGTTCACGGCACCTGTTTGCCGGGCAAATTGATCCAGGGCCATGCGCTGTGCAGAGGTGAACTGGCTGGCGGGTAAGGGGCTCTTGCCTTGCAGCTTGAGCAACGCCGCGCGCAGGGCTTGCTCGGTCATCAGGCCTCCACGGGTTCGATGATCTGCCAGCTGAAGCGGCTGATCTGGTTGCTGCCCTGCCGATGATGAATGGGCACACAGTAGCGCACGGTGGTCAGTGGCGCTGGGGAGGCGAAGATCAGCGAGAAGCCGAACTCGGCAGCGGTCTCGATCAGGCTGCGCTGGTTGCGCGCATCCAGCGCCAGGGCTTCGTCCAGATAGCAAATGCCTTGGATCGGGCGCCGCTGATCCTGCATCAGGTGCAGCATGGCCAGGCCCGTCACCAGCTTGGCCATCAGCACCGTGCCGTTCGAGGCGGCGCTGTCGAGGTCATCGAAGGCTTCCGGCTCGCGACCCGCCTTGCCCACCCAGAAACGCAGGCGGAACAGGTCGGCCACGCGCAAACCATGGCGGGCGTTGCCTTCCTCGATGAGCAGCGTCTTCGCACGGTTGAGCTGGTCATCATCCAGCACGCTCTGCTGGTTGAAGAGTTCGAAGGTCTCGCCATTGCCAACCGTGGCAGCCGTGCTGATGAGCAGCTCAATGGCCTCGACGAGTGCGGTTTCGTCTTCGGGTTCGATCTTGAAGACCGCCAAATCGGAGAGCTGGCGTCCGCTGATCTTGCGGTTGAACTCGCGCATCCGGCGCTTGAACGCGGCCAAGCCATCGCGCAGTTCGCGCAGGCAAGCCGCGACGTTCACCACCGCCGACCGCACCTTCTTTTCCAGGGCCTCGGCTTCCTGCGGCAGGTGATGGGCGAACTCCACCAGGCGCGCGATTTCTGCCTCGGGCTCACCGACGAACTGGTACTTGGTGAGCCCGCCCGTGTGGATTTCGCCCAGCAGTCGGCGGATCTGGTCGTCCAGTTCCAGCAATTGGCGGCAGTCCGCCTGATAGGTCTGCAGGCGTTCGGCCAGCTGGTCCAGCGAGAACTCCGGCTGTGCCAACCAGGGGTGGTGGGGTGAGTCGGACAACCAGGTGAACGGGACTTCCTGATCGATGCGTTGGTTGCGGCGTTGCTCGATCTGCCGGTGCTGTTGCCCGATTGACTCCAGATCCCTCTGCCTCTGTTGACGCTGCTGATCCAGCGCCCGGTGCCGGGCAGCCGATTGCGCCAAACTGGTGGCCAGCTCGGCGAGCTTCTGGTCGAGTGTCACAAGCCGTGCTTGCCGCTCAGCGTCGCTGTCTTGCAGGGCCTGCATCTGGCTGTAGTCCCGCAATTCGGCGTCCAGCTGCACCAGCTGCTTTTCCAAGGCATCACGTTCGCGTTGGACGAGTTCCAGCGCTTGTGCCGTCGCCAGCTGCTCCTTCAGCTGCACCTGCTGTTGCTGCAAATCCCGCAGCAGCTCGCCCAGTTCGGCCAGGCCGCGCTGTTGGTGCTGCTCAGGCAGGGCGGCGACGCGCAGCTGCAGACCCGGGATGCCGGCATGCTCACCATTGGCATCTCCCAAAGCCTTGGAGAGCGCCTGGCCATCGAGCTGGAAGTCTTCGGCGCCCAAGGTCAGCACGGGTCTAGCCAGCACCTTGTTCAGCGCCGCCAATTGATCGGGCGGCAACGCGCCTGCCAGCTGCTGGTAGAGGTTGTGGCCTTGGGTGCGCATCTCCTGAGTCAGCTGGGCCAGCTCTCTGTCCACGCGGGCGAGTTCGCGTTCGATGGATGCCAGAGGCCGGCTCTGCGCCTGGCCCAAGCGGACCACCAGAGCATCTCGTTGGGCCTGCACGTCGCGGCGGCAAGTCTCTAGAACCGCCCGGCTTTCCACCAGAGCGAATCGCTGTTGCAATGCCTGCAGCTGTTGGCGCTCCTGGCGCAGTTGCTTCTGCTCCAGCTCCCACTGGCTCTGCTCCCGCAAGGCCTGGCGATCCTGCTCTCGCAAGCGGTCCAGCTCGCCATCGCACTGCTGTAGCTCGTGCTGAAGGGCTTGCTGTCGTGATTCGAAGTGCTGCTGCCAGTGGCCCAGGGCTTCGTCGATCATGGGCCGCCAGCACAGCAGCTTGCCGCGCAGGGTCAGTCGAGTATCTTGCTTGCGCTCAAGTTCAGCGAGGCTGCCTTTCAGGCGTTCGGCGGCCAGGTACTGACTGCGCTCAGCGTTGAGGTCGGCAAAAGCCTTGTCCCACTCCGCCTTGAAGTCGATGCTGGCGTCCGGCAGATCACGCCGGAAGATTTGCAGCAGGTAGTCTTTCACCTCGCTGGACCGCAGCTTGTCCAGCCGCAGCGTCCGGGTGAGCACACGCTGGAAGACGCTGGCGTCACTGGCGTGCTCCAGGCGGAACACGCAGAAGTCTTGTGAGCCGCTGAGCTTGCGGTTCCGGCCGCCGTACACCATGTCGGCGAACTCGCTGCCGCTGTAGCTGAACACGCGGCGCCCATGGGTGGCCAGATGGCTGGCCAGCTTGGGCTGTGCCACGAGCGAGCCATCGGGCAGGCAGAACTCTTCCACCTTGAGCGGGCCGGCGTAGGCAAAGTACTCGTACTCGAAGCTCACGCCCTTGCCGACGCACCCGAGCACCACGGTGCCGGATTCCGGCAGCGACACCTCCAGCAGCACATAGGCGCTGTTGTTGGGGAAGTAAAACCGCCTGCTCTTCTCCACGTCGTGCGCGCCAAAGTCCATGCGGCGCCTGTCAATGATCAGCAGGAACTGCAGGGCATTGATCAGGCTTGTCTTGCCCGTGTTGTTGGGCGCCACCAGGGAGACTGCGCCATCCAGCGGCAGCTCGGCGCGGGAGTAGCCCGCGCTGCCAAGCAAAACCAGGCGTTGAAAGCCGTGCTGCATCAGTCGATCTCCTCATCGTTCAGCACGTCGTCGCTGCTTTCCTCAGGGGCAGCATCCGCCTCGTTGTCGTCATCTCGGAATGCTGCGGCCAGGCCCTCAAAGTGGTCCAGGTAGCGGCAGACGGCGGGCAACAGTCGCCAGCCTGCCGGCTCCGCCACTGCAAATCCCAGCGTGCAGGCGCGGCCCAGCAAATCGATCAGCCCATCGGGAGACAGCCCTTCGGCGTCCAGTAGGTCTTTCTGCTGTTCGTGCACCTCGGCCAGCCATTCCCGATCAATGAGCCAGTCGGTGAAGCGTTGCAGCGCTTTGCCGGCATTGGCTTGGGCGTCGAAGATGACCATGAACAGCAGTGCCAGTTGACGGCTGACCTTGCCGATGTTGCTGCTGGCGTCGGTGCTGTGGAACCAAGCAAAGCCTCGCGCATCCACGCGCAGCTCAAAGCCCAGCGCTGCGAAAAGACCTGCGTAGGCCGGTTCGTGCTGCTCAAGCTCGGCCCAAAGTGCAGGCTCGGCCATGCGGTTCAGGTGCTTGCCGGACAGGAACAAGCGGAAGAGCTCGGCCAGTGCTGGCATCTGCGCCAGTTGCGGCGTCAGTGGATGAGGCGTCGTCATTCCGGAATGCTCACTCGGTGAGGATGGTGCAGCACGCGGATGGCCTGCAAAGTGGTGGTCTCAGGATGCTCGCTGGCTTCGATCTGCCAACTGCTCTCGTGCTGCAGTTCATGGAACAGCCGCAGCAGCGTCCCATCCTGCAGATGACTGTGATGGGTATGCAGCCAGTCCAGCAGGCTGTCCACCGGTAGGCTGCTTCTCAGCTGCTGCCGGATGGCTGCCTCGTCCACGTGCTCCAGTAGCGGCGGGGCGTTGCCAGGGTCATCTTGCGGGAAGGCCACCGACTGCGGTTGGTACTGCTGCGCTGCGGCCATCACGGCGCGGACTTCATCGCCCAGTTGCAGGCGGAAGCCGCGTTCGTTGCGCCAGACGGGCAGTGTTGTGCCTGCGTCATGCCGCGACAAGGCTCGGCGCAGACCCCGCTTGCGCACCTGGCCCAGCAGTAGGCTGACCGCACTGGTGAGGGCATTGTGTTGCCGCATTTCCTCGCGCAGTGGGAGCACCGTGTCGGCGCATTGTTGGGCGATCAGGCGGCCGAATCGCCGCAGCTCCTTGGCCTGGTGCGCCACCTGCCTGAGCTGCAGGCGATGCGAGTACAGCCCGCCTTGAACCGTCAGCTGTTCAAAGGCCAGGTCCAGTGAGCGCTCAGCGTCTTCCAGGTAACGGTAAAACGTGCCTTGTGGGCCGGTGTCCATCATCTGGTTCATCGGCTCGACGTACTGGTCGTAAGCCTCCAGCACACGCCGGTAGCGCTGGGCGATGGGCATGCTGGCGTCGGCGCTCTTGGCGTCTTCGGCAAGTTCCAGCAGTGCGTGGCGGTCTTGATCCAGTTGCAGGCTGATCTGGCGGAAGAGTTCAGCGAGCTTGTTGGCTGCCCCCCGCACCCGATCCATGTCGGCACCTTGCATGCCCTCGTTGAGAGCCTCTGTGGCCTCGCGGATGGCGGTAACACGTGCTTGAAGCACGGCAGCCAGACCGAGCTCGTGTTCGCGAGTCAGCCCGCGCACGAAGTCCAGCACGTAGGCATTGAGCTGCAGGTCGCTGCTGCGGGCGCAGGATTGGAGGATGTCTGCATTCACCATGGCGCGCAGGGCTGCACCCTGGGCTTCGGCATCCAGCTGCGGTGCCACCTTCGTGATGCAGCCCAGCACTTGTTCGGTGGTGAGCACCGCAAACTCGCGAGACAGCCTCACCAAGACTTCGACGGTGTCCCAGTGTGTGTACAGCGCGTAGACCAGCGAACGCGGGTTGGCCATGTCAGCTCAACCTCCCACCATGGCGAGCATCGTGCTCGGTGCGCGATTCCAGACCATTTGGTATCGCCCACAGCCGCGCATGGCGGCACACCGGCCCATGGCCGCAGCAAGGATTCAACCTGATGCCTGATCTGGACGCAGCCTTCTTCTGCAGTGTCCCCAGTTGCCGCTGCCCACCAAACCTGTCGGCTTGGCGCCCAGCGGCCACATTCTTTGAGCTCGAAGAAGCGAACTCAAAGAATGTGTCGAATGCGGTGGGGACAGCCTGCTTGCGAACGTGCGTCCAGCATGAATGTGCGACAGACGGTGCCAACCCTTGCGCGAAGACCGGCGCCTGCTTTGTGCGAAACAGGTGGGGACCGTGTGTGAACTCAGTGTTAAGAGGTCTCCGCCCAATGTGGCAGCAGTGTGCTGACACCCCGCCGCACAGTGTGGCGTCATGTCGCCCAACAGTGTGGCGACTCAAGGAAGGGAGCGGCCAGGAGCGCGTCAGCATGACACCTCGAAGCACCGCAGCAACTGCGCACGAATATCTGCAGGCTTCGCTGCCAAGTCCACGGTCGCAAAGCGGAGCGGATGACCCTGGATGACGACCGTTTCATCGATCATCGTTCCAACGGATGGGTGCACCATCAAGCCGCTTGCCGAGTCTGCCAACGGATCGCCACAGCCAACCTGTGACCGCAGATAGGCGTACATCTGGTAGATGTAGCCGCTGCGCAGGCTTTGCTCTCGATACCACCCTGCCGTGACGATGGAGGTGAACTTGGTGTCGATGACGATACGTCGCCCCGAGCCACCATGGTCGAGCACCACGTCGGTCCGCATGGCAGGCAAGATGTCATCAATACCTTCCGTCTTGGACGAGATTTGCCACTGCAGCGTGGCGCCGCAACGAACATGCCACCCGAGTGGACTGAGCACCACGGCATACAAGCCGCCAACGGCGCGCTCAAACAGACGACGGACCCAAGCCTCTTCCCGGCCAGGCATCGCCAGCACGTTGCCGCCTGCGGATTCCGTGGGTAGCGCCAGGTCATAGGCAAGCTTGGCTGCTGCCACCATGAACTGGTCGTCCGCATCATGGCGGCCGAATCGATCAGCGCTCATCTGGGCGCGGGTCGGCGGCTGGCCTGCGACGCCTCGGGACCACATCGCAGCAGCAAGAGATCGGCACCGATGGGCGACAACTGGCTTCATGACCAGGCGGGCGACGGACTCCAATGCAGCGCGGACGAACCGATTCCGTGGCGTGTCGATGGTGAGCTCCGCAAAGCGGCAGGCCACCAAGCCGCGATCCAGCAACTGGCGCCGCTCAGTGGTCAGCACATCGATGCGCCCGCGAACGCGGCCGAGCCACTCTTCCCGAGATCGGTAGCCCAGGCTCAGCTGACGATGCAGCCGAGTCTCAACGGCATGGGCCAAAATTTCTGCCACCAGATCGGGCAACTCATCTGGGCTTTCTTCGACCGCCACATGGGCGGTGCCGCCAGTCCGAAACAGGTCCGACGCATACAGCATCAACAGCCACAGGTTCCGGACTGGAATGCGCCCCACGAATCCGGGCGTGACCCCTGATTCGGTGGAAGTCGGTGGCGCGATGAGACCCATCACCAGCCCTGCAGCAACCGTGCGGTGGCCTGACGTGCCTCCTCAGGGGAGTCAAACCAATACTCTTCCAGCAGGGGGCCGATCTCTGTGTCCACGACTTGCTGGAACCATCGCCGGGTGCTGCCCGCATCCAGCCGATGCACGGGCGTGACATAGCTGTGACCGATTCGGAACTGCTTGCCCAGGCGTGCATCCACTGCAATCTGCTCGTTCAGCTCGGCCATGCGTCGCTCGATGTCTGACGCCAGTGCTTCATCCACACCGCAGGCTGAAACCACCCAGTTCCGCCATGCTGGGCCGAGGCGGGGCTCAAGACCAACAAACGCAAAGCGGCGCCGCAACGCCAGATCAACCAGCGCCAACGACCGATCCGCGATGTTCATGGTGCCGATCACATGAAGGTTCTCGGGGATGTGGACCGGCCGCCGTACGCCGTCAGCATCCGGGTAGCACAGCTCCAACGCCTCGCTGGGGGTGCGCTTGCCTGCCTCCAGCAGCGTCAGCAACTCACCGAACACCTGGGCCGGATTGCCTCGGTTGATCTCCTCGATGACGACCACGAACTTGGCTGCAGGCTCCTTCTTCGCAGCCTTGATCGCCTCCATGAAGACGCCATCGGCAAGCGTCAGCTTGCCTTCACCAGTAGGCCGCCAGCCGCGCACGAAGTCCTCATACGAAAGATTCGGGTGGAACTGGACGGCTCTGACCTTGCTTTCGTCCTTCTGGCCCATCAAGGCGAAGGCCAATCGCTTGGCCAGCCATGTCTTGCCTGTGCCGGGTGGCCCTTGCAGGATCAGATTCTTTTTGGTGCGCAGCCGGTCCAGTAGCTGCTCAAGCTCTGGCTCCGACATGAAGCAGCCGTCACGCGTGATGTCGGCGAGCGAGTAGGGAACGATGGGGGCCTGAGACTGGACGACTTCGGCTGCACGTTCTTCGCCTGCGTCTTCGCGTGGCATGTCCGGCGTGACGTCGTCCTCTTGAGGCGCGGGCGTCGCATCCTTGAACTGCCACGATGCCAGCGACAACTCCGGGAAGCTGTGCACCGGGTAGTCGTCCTCCGCGAACCGCGTCCGCAGGTCGTCGGCAAGTTGCAAATACGTGGCCGCATCACATGGCGCTTGCGGCGCTGGGGTGGTGATCGGAACGCCCAGGCGCTTTTGGATGTAGTGCCGCGACTGGCTGTCCAGCGTCGGAAACTCCCAGGGGGCAGTCCAATACAAGCCAGTGGACAGATTCCACGCCACACCCCAGACATGGGTGGCGCCGTCATAGGCCTCGATGAACTCGTCGCGGGTGCCCGGCCCGTCGTCTTCAACCAGCGCCTGCGCTGCGGCAAAGACGCGCCAAAGCGCATCAATGTCTCCCGCCCCTCGCTTGTCCGCGTAGCGGAAGAACCAGGAGCGCTGGTTATTGAGCACGGGGATGCCTTCGAACGTCGCGGGCACAGGCACGGTGACGCCAAGCAGCTTCGCCAGCTCTGCAGCAATCAGCTTGCGGTTAGCGTCCGTCATGCCCCGGTTGAACGTGCCCATGACTGTGAACGGGCAGATGTCCTGCAGCGGGCCGCTGCTTCCATCTGGGAATTTGTCCTGCAGATAGCCCAGGCCCTGCACACGCTGAGCAATCTGGTGGATGCCTTGAATGAGCGGCACTCGGTCGCTTGCGTACGCCAGCAGCTTTTCTGCGATGGCCTCGTAGAAGTCCGCCCACTGAAACAGGGTGCCGAAGCGGTCCTTCCAGTACGGCGCGTTGCGGAATCGCTCGATGTCTTGGGGCTTGCCATTGAATGCGAACTCGATCAGTGCATCCGCATTCCATTCGCCGGGCACAACGCGCCAGATGGTGGGGCGGTAGGTGTAGAAGTACCACTCGCGCACGCCATCGGCGGGCTGCCACTGCACTTTGACGCGCTCACCGTCCTGTGGGTTCTCGGTGATGACACCGATGGCCTTGATGCCCATGACAGACACCGTCTGCTGACGGTTGTCGAACGGCAGGCCGTGCTTGCGCACATACGCGGCCTTGATGGCAATGCGCTCACCAGGCCGCATGGAGCGAACCAGCGCCTGCTCCTTCTGGCTGGGGCTGCTGATCTCCCAGATGCCTTCTTCGAGGAAGCGGGCGCTCTGGTCATCGGTGTGACCGAAGCTGGCTCCGACGAACCACGTTGTACCGGACGATTGGTTGCTGGTCTGTTCTGTCATTTTTCTCCCTTCGTCATCCCGATGCGTCAAAGCAATGGCTTGGACGATTGCGATGCCGATTCACGGCGCCACCGCATCACGGCCTGTATTGACCGTGTGCTGTCGGCCCCTCACAATCGCATGCAACACGGCCCCTCTCGGTGTCCTCGCTGTCGAGCGAGTGCGCAGCTGAGGGGTTCTTTTTTCGCGGCGCCTGCTCGTAGGTTCTGTATCTCCCTCAAGCCTTTTGCTCGAATCGCAGGAAGGCGGTCAGTCGGTCCGACTCCTTGATTTCATCGTGCGGCACCAGCAGGTAGCGCCACGGCTTGCTGCCTACCGTGGCCGCATGAGCTGATGCGTGCGAGCACCAGCGAACAGCGGCAGCGGCCTTTGACTTCACCTCGTCCGAGCTCAAGTCGTCCCGCTTCTTGGTCTCCACCATGAGGATCATCGAGTCGGTCTCCGCCACGAAGTCGGGGATGTATTCCGGCTGCTCACTGCCCAGCTTGTAGTAAATCTGGAACTGCCCTTTGGCGGGCTTGAACCACTTCAAAGCATCGCGTTCCAGGATGACCGCGAAGCGCCGCTCGGTGTCCGAGTCAAACTTCTGCAGTGGGTAGAGGCAGCGCGAAAAACCGCCGAACAACATCTGTTTGATCTTGCTCAGCTCGGTCACCGTTTCACGGTAGTTGTGTGCCGTCTGCCCGGCCACCGCCGTGTAGTTGCACGGTTTGAGTTCTGTGAAACCTCGGCTGACCTGCACCTCGTAGTCGGTGGCTTGTTCCCAGAAGTGGGCCAGCATCTCGGCCCGGATCAGACGGGCGAGCTCTGCACCATAGGTGTCGAACACTTCATGCAGCTCGTTTTCCGAGTAGTTCTGCGTCTGGTAGTGGGCTACCGCCTGACCGGCCAAGTCGTAGAGCAACTCGGCCTGTGTGAAGTAGTCGATGTCGTCATAGTCGATCAGCTTCTTGACGATGTAGTCCTCGAAGCGCTGCTCTCTGATGCCCGCTTCACGGCTCATGGTGAACTGATGGTTCGTGCGCAGCTCTTGGCCGACGATCTCCCGTTGACCGGGCTGAAAGTTGGGCAGTGAGCCCAGCTTGAACGGGTGGAAGCCGGTGGTGACCTCCCCGGTAGGCACCACTGCTATTCGCGGAATGTCGATGGTTTGCTGAACCACGATCTCCGTGGTCTTGGACACGACAGCCGACAAATCAAGAGCCGGTGCGGCATCGTCCACTTCAGCCAGCAACTCCCCCTGAGCAGGCTTCAGTCGCTCTGTCACTTCAGCCAGGATGGCCGATTGCACCTCCGGGGTGAGCAGGGCACTGCTCGTCGGCACGAGGTCACGCTTCACCTCGTACTTGCCGATCACATCCATCACCACGCGAGCGGCTTGGCGCTCGCGCTCTGTGGTGAACACGGGTGCAGGCGCGGCGGCCGGTGCCGCTCCCGCGCTGACAGCACTGGCAGCCACGGGCGGGGGCTCTGCAAGACCCAGACGGGCCATGGCGCCTGAGCTGACCTGCACGCTCACCTTCTTGTCGTCCGCACTTGGAGCGTCCAGGAACACCCGCTCCAGGCGGATCGGCGAGTCGCCTCGGTTCGCCTCGTCGATGATTTCCTGGAACTTGTCGTGCGCCACGATGTTCAGCCGGTCCACCGCTGCAACGCCGGTGCGCTTGCCGTAGGGCAGGCGCAAGCCGCGACCGATGGATTGCTCGATCAGCGTGCGCGCATTGGCCGCACGCAGGGGGACGATGGTGTAGAGGTTCGTCACGTCCCAGCCCTCCTTGAGCATGTTGACGTGGATGACGATCTCGGTGGGCTCGTCCACGCTCTCCACTGCCAGGAGCTTGGAGATCATCTCCTCCTCTTCGGCCCCCGTGCGGCTGGAGTCCACCTGGATCACCTTGTCCGCGTAGCGCCCTTCGTAGAAGGCCGATGACTCAATCAGCGTCTTCAGCTGCGACGCGTGCGTGGTGTCCCGTGCGATCACGAGCATGAAGGGCTTGACCACCTTCACGCCGTTCTCTCGGGCATAGGTCAGCAGCTCGACCTTGGTGGTTTCGTGCAGGCGAACGCCATCTTCCAGCTTGATCTTCTCGATCTCTTCTGCCGAGTGCGCTTTGGGGTCGAAGTTGCGTTGGGTCACCGCCGCTGGCTCTTTGACAAAGCCATCCTTCATCGCCCTTGCCAGCGGGTAGTCCATCACCACGTTCTTGAAAGGCACAGGGCCTCGCGTGGATTCCACGAACGGGGTGGCCGTCACCTCAAGGCCAAACAAGGGCTTCAGTTCGTTGATGGAGCGCACCCCCGCACTGGCCCGGTAGCGGTGCGACTCGTCCATCAACAGCACCAGGTCGTCCAGGCTGGCCAGGTGGTTGAAGTAGCTGTCTCCCAGCACCTCTCGCATGCGCTTGATGCGCGGCTCCTTGCCGCCACGCACCTCGGAGTTGATCTTGGAGATATTGAAGATGTTGATGCGTACGTCGTGCGCAAAGCCCATCGTCTGGTCCTGAACCACCGCACCGGTCTGGTCGTAGTTGTCGCCCGTGATGATCAAGGGCGGTTGCTGAGCGAATTCGGCGATTCCCTTGAACACGTACTTGGGCGTATTGCGCGTGAAGTCGGTGATCAGCTTGTTGTAGATCGTCAGGTTGGGCGCCAGCACGAAGAAGTTGTTGATGCCATGCGCCAGGTGCAGGTAGGCAATGAACGCGCCCATCAGCCGTGTCTTGCCCACGCCGGTGGCCAGCGAGAAGCACAGCGAGGGGAACTCGCGTTCAAAGTCCTCCAGCGTCGGGAATTCCGCCTTCAGCGTGGCAAGGATCGCCGCCACATCTTGATCATGGCCGAGCAGCTCAGGTGCGGCCTCGATGGCGAGTACCAGCTTTGCAAGGGACTCTGATTGTGGCGGACGCAGAGACAGTCTGCCCGTGACGGCGTTCTGGACGCGTGCATTCATTCTTCGTTCTCCCCGAATAGTCCGCCTTGCTCCACGTTGGTAGCGTCGGACTTCTTGGATTTGCGTTTGACAGCGCCGATTGCTGGCTCAGCCTCTTCGGCCGGCCCCGCCTTGTCCGCAATCGGCAGGTTGGCGACGTTGAGGCTGTAGTCATCGTGGCCCCACTCGCAGCGGGCCAGCACCATCTTCGGAATCTTCTTCAGCGTCAGGTTCGGCCAGCGCTCGGATGCCTTGGCTGCGGTGACGCCATGGAAGGCCGCACAGCAGACGAGCAGGCTCTGCTCGCTGCCCACTTCATCCGACAGTGCCTGAAGTTGCTCCGCAGACAGGTTCTGGGTGGTGACGTAGATGAAGTCCCGTTCGCTGGAATGCCCGTGCTGCCACCACTGCACCTCTGATGGGGCGTAGGTGAAGCCTTCCAGCTTGGCAAGCGCTTCCGCCAACTGCGCGGCGTTGTACTCGGGGTTGATGACCGGATTGCCCCAGCGGTCGCTGATGATGAGGCTAGGGGCGAGTTTGTAGTAGCGGAAGCCACCGCCGCCTTGCCAGCCTGCACTTTCTGTAATGCCGCCGTTGTCTTCCCCGTCTATAACTCTCTTTAGGCGCGGAATGATATGAGTATGGCAATGCTCGCCGAGCTCAACCATGATCCATCGACGACCCATCTTGTGCGCAACTGCGCCAGTCGTGCCAGACCCCGCAAATGAATCTAGAACCAGATCTCCCGGGTTAGTCGCAATTTCCAAGACCCGAGACATGAGTCGCTCTGGCTTCGGGGTTGCAAATACGTCTGTCGAATTGAATGCAATTGTTTCCTTTTTCGCGTCTTGCGTGTGCCCCACCTCGTCAAAGAACCAGATTGTCTGGGGTGCTTTGGTTAGCTCGCCTTGCTCGGAAAGGTACATTTTTCGACGAGGTATTCCATTGCGATCCTTGCCCCACCAAATCTCACCGTTCTTGTCTAGCTCCCAGAATTTTTCCTCAGAGACTCGCCAATATGATCCTGCGGGAGGTCCATCAATAACTCGCCCACCCGGAGCACGAATGCTATAGAGTCCTTTGCTGTATTGATTCCGAGCCGATAGGGAAATTGACTGCCATGGCCCCCTAGGGTCGCCATCCGGATTCTTATATGAGGCATGTTGCTTGTCCGACGCGGCCACTTGGTTTGGCGTCCAACGAGTGGCATCGCGAGCATAAACAAGAACATAGTCATGATCGACTGAAAAGTGCCTCGTGGAATTTTTGACTGACATGGTCTTTTGCCATATCGCCGATGCAATGTAGTTTGGGCGACCAAATACTTCGTCGCACAAAACCTTGAGATAGTGTGCTTCGTTGTCGTCAATAGTTATCCATAGCGAACCATCTTCGGACAACAATCCCCTAAGGAGTTCAAGTCGATCCCGCATCAATCCCAGCCAGATTGAATGCTCAAGGCCATCGTCATAGTGGGTAAAGGCGCTGCCAGTGTTGTATGGCGGGTCAATAAAGACACATTTGACCTTGCCCGCCAACTCTTGCTCTAGAGCCTTCAAAGCAAGCAAGTTGTCACCGAAGATCAGTCGGTTGTCGAAGGTGTCGTTCTCGGTCACGCGATGCCTGGCGTGGTAAGACTTCTCAGGGTCTTCGAGCAGGATGCGCGGCTCCAGCATGGGCCTCTTTTCCTTCCCGATCCAGGTGAGTTCTAGTTTTTGTTTGCTCATGGTGGTGTCACCTTAGTTCTTGTGCAGACCAAGCTTCTCGAACAGCACGCGATTTCTGCGTGCTGCGTCCTTCAAAAGCTTGTCGTAGGAAATGATTTCGACGTAGCCGTTGCCGCCCGTGAGCGTCTTGAAATAGCCTTCTCCGTCAATCGACTCGTGATAGTTCATGCGCATTTCTCGCTTGAGAGACGGCGTTAAATCCGCGATCAGATAGCCGAAAAACCGAATGCCACGTGCGTTGATGGGCCTGCCATCCACATCATCGAGCTTGCTTTCTTGAATCTCGACAAACCGCTTGATGATCTGCTGGGCGGGGTCCGCCTGATAGTCATCGCGACCTGGGCGCTTGAACTCAATGACGACAATCGCACCAGTGGAGTCCTCTTCTTCCCGAACACCGATGGGGGTGTCGTAGAAGAAGGCGCAGATGTCGGGCTCCTTGCCGGAAGTATCTTCAAGCCCCTCAATTGATTTCAGCTTCTTGTCTGAGGTGAGCAGCGTGTGATAGCAAAGGCGCTCGTCAATCACCCACAGGTTCTGTTGCTCAAAGAAAATATCCTTTGAGGTGGCCCCCATAGGGAAGAGCATCTTGTGTAAGACCCGTTCAAGCGGGTATTTGTTGTCCGAGCGCCGCTTTTTGAGGCTCAGCGACACCAAGTCAAGAATCGTCCGACGATGGGTGATGTACTTCGCAAGCTCGGCCTTGCCTAGCTCATTAGCCTGCTCGGCAAGTGTTTGGAAGCGCTCGGCATACTGCTCAAACGATTCAGTCTCAAAGTAGGTGGCCGCGTGGCGCAAATCCTTGCGAATACTGTCTTCAACATCCCGTTTGACATGCAGAAGCGCTTCGTCCAGCTTCTCGTCCGACAAGCCAGGTTGAATCCTCTGCTCGATGATTTCTCGGTAGCGAGGATGCGTCAGCGCCCGGTATTCCGGCGCTTGCTCGACGAACCGCTCGATCTGGACGCGCTTCTCCTCGTTGGTTGACTTCAGGTCGCCCGAGAGCAGAGGGCGCAATGCGCCTGTGATGCCTTGGTTCAAGGCGCGGCGAGAAACCAGTGTCTGCTCCAGCTCGGGCTCGTCGTCGCTTTGGAAGGCGATGCGCGTGCGCTCTTGGTTGGCATGATCGTCCAGGTACTCCCCGGTCACCAGCACGATGAGGGTGTATGGCGACTGCTCGTCATCCAGAAACTTCTCGGGCAGCTCTGGCAGCAGGTCTCGCAGCTTGGTGGTGGTGACTTCCCGGCCGTTGGCGCACAGGTTCAGCTCGTGGCGCGAGCGGCCATCACGGTGTCGATAGGCCTGCAAAGCGAACGTATGGCCGGACACATCGAAGAATTGCTCCTCAATGTGGGCCAGCACCGTGGACTGGAACAGCGCGTGCAGGTCAATCGGCGCGTGACCAGGTGATTCCAGCGTCATCGGCGGGCAAGAGCGGGCCGCGAACCGAATCAGGAAATGCGCGATCACGCGCTCGGCAATTGTCTCGGGCTGGGTGGGCCACCCGGCGCGGAACTTCTCGTCCATGCCGCGCAAAGAGGTCTGCGTACCGCACTTCTCGGTGACCTCGGACGTGACATCCGCGCCCTTCAGCTCATCTTCAATGCTGAAGTCGAACTCGCGCAGCAGGGCCTGGCCCTCGCGTTTGAAGACGCTGCGAATGCGGACTGACGAGAACACCTTCAGAAAAGTGAAGCGGCCGACACCTCGGCCACCCAGCTTCACCTTCGAAAGGGTGTGGGCCTCCTTGAAGGATGCCAGGTTCTTGTCGTTGAAGCCCACGCCATCGTCGATGACATCGAAGCCGTCCACGACCAGCGTTCCGTCTCCGCCCTGGTGGGCCAGGTCATTGGAGGCGATCAACCGGATGCGGATCGAGTGGTTGATAAAGCCGTCTTGATGCTCTTCGATGGCATCAACAGCGTTGGAGATGGCCTCGTACAGAGGCATCATGGCCTTGGCCTGGGAAAGCTCCAGGCGGTCTACCAGCCCCTTGATGTTGGCTTGCACTATTGATTTCCTCCCTGGTTCTGCTGCGCCAAGGCCGCCATCAAGCGGCCTTTCACGGATCGACAGTCCGTTTTGTTTTCAAAGACGCTTCGAGCTTGCTTGTTCCACTGAACTGCTTGAACGACGGTGACCAAGCGATCTGCCACCAAGTCGATCTCACGAGAGAGCGCCGTCAGCTCGTCCGTGTTGAGATTCAACTCGGCGCCGTTGTGCAGTGGCAGCCGGATGAAGATCACGTGCAGCACCATCCACGCACCGTGGGCCAGCACCTCTCTGGCGGGCAACGTGCCGGCCGGTAACCCTTGGGGATCGCCCTCGGCACTCGCACGATCTCGAACCTTGCCGATGACGGTGCGGCCGATCTGGGCAATGCGCCACATCTGCTTGGCGGTCAGAGAATCTGCGAACAGTCGCTCGTAGGACTGGCGTAACGGATCGGTCGCAGGGACGAGCCCCTCTCGTCCGAAGAGCCGCTTCTTGTCTGACTTTGCAGCGACCAGGTAATCCTGCCACTCGTTCGTCGTGACCGTGCAGGCTAAAAACGGGGCCAGCTCTCGGGCGCTGAAACTGGTTGGGGCTGGCGGCGCATCGTCCTGACCATGCTTGACGATGTACTCGATACCGGCCATCTTCAGCGTCTGCTGCCACATGGCTTGCCGCTCATCCAGCGCAGCGAAGTCTTCCAAGTCAACCGCGTTCTGACGGTTCCGGGACTGCGTTACCTGATCGCCAAAGCCGTCAGGCGCGTTGTCCAGGCACACAAACGTCGCCATCACCATGGCGGGATTCGCTTCATAGTGGGCTATCGGCTCTTTGGCGATGGCTCCCACGGTCTGGGCACCGTTGATGATGGACAGCCCTCGTACATGAAACCTTCCTGACTCCCGATGGGGGTCGCGAGGATGCTGCTCATTGATGGCCTCACAGAGGAACGTGACGCCATTGTTGAAGTAGAAGAAGTGCTCTGGCTCCTGTTGCAGGGTCTCCGTCAGGCCAGCGTTGACGGTGGTTGTTCCCTTGAAGCGTCTGATGTTTCGGTCAACCAGGCGGTCTTCGTACTGCACCCACAGTTCTGCAAGGCGCTTTGCCTCCATGCGGCCGTAGAACGCCCTGTAAGGCGTCTGGGTGTGCCCGAAGTCCTTCAGCTCGACATCGGCTTCTGTGGCTTCGGCCGAGATGCCGTCCAAGTGGAGATCGTGAAGGGTAGTGAGCCCGTAAGCGTGGCAGCGCAGGAATCCGGGATTCGGCCCATTGAACGCACGCTCCAGGTCGGAAAAAATGTCCCTTCGGTCATCGGAGACTGCCGTACCGGAGTAGGCGAGTACCACTTTGACCTTGCAGACGCCGCTGTTCAATGCATTGGCTATTGCGCCGCTGCGGTTCCGAAGTGCGTTGTTGAAGCGGCCCCAGCGGCCCTGGATGAGATCGGTGACGCCATCCCGAAACTTGGCCACGTCACCAAGCTCGGGCTCACCGGAGCCGGACTCTTTGTACTTCGACTGGACAAGCCAGATGGTTTGATCGTTAGCCACGAATACCGAGTCGATGCCGTGGTCCAGACCGCCGTCGATGCTCGCGGCGACGGCCTCTTCCAAGGTCGCGCCAGCGGCTTCATGCAGTACGAACGCCGCAATCGCCTTGGACAGGAAATTGCTGCGGCGGGACTCCGGGCTTGTGCCCGTTCCCGTGATGAGTGCTGCGTAGTCGGCTTCCAGCTTTTGGCACAGCAGGTCTAGTTCAAGTGGGCGAATTGGTGCTGTTGCCATAAAGTCAACGCTCAATCAGCGACGAAAAATGCGCTGCTTCAATTCGTGCGCACGCATCGCGCGGCTGGGCAGAGAGGCAATCTTTTCCTCTGGTACCAGCGCTCGGCTTGGAAGTATTGGGGGGCGGCAGGAACACCATGTCAGTGGTACTTCCCAGAGCGATTGTTGAATGCCGGCTTGGTGCCTTCGAGCACGGTCACAACGGCGCTGTTTAGCGTCGGGTTTTCCAATGAGCCAGCTACGTAATTGATGCTGCAGTTCGAGGCTCGATCAAACGACGCATGAATAATCTGCTCGGCGTCACAGACCACTGCCAGGTTCGGGTTATGCGTGACCATGATGATCTGGCGCTTCTTTTTGGCCTCAGATAGCACCGGAACCAAGAGGCGGAAAACAGTCTCGTTGTCCAGGTTTTCTTCGGGCTGGTCCAGGATGATGGGCGTCTTGCCGTTGTCCACCAGCAAATAGAAGATCAGCAAAAGCGCGCCGCGCTGTCCGGGAGACAGCTGCTCAATCTGCGTATCCTGGAAGAGCAGTGAATACCGTGGCTCAAGAAAGTCGAGCCCGAAAATCAAGTCGTAGACCGAAACGGCTGATTGGTCCTTCTTCAGCAGGCTGGTGATACCGACCTCAGCGCCAGGCCCCTTGGCTGCCTGTTCAAGCGTTTCATGCAAGGCAGTCGCAAAGGCCAGGGCGCCTTGCTTGGCGTTCAAGTCGTGGCCATCAAACAGTTTTTTGACCGTCAGCAGAGCCTCGTCTTGGCCGCGCAGCACACCTGAGGTTTGTTTGATCAAAGCGAAGAGGCGTTCCGCGATGGCTTCGGCCGAAGCGGCCAGCGTCGCCTGGAACTGAAGCCGGTAGTCTTCGCGGATCAAGTCATTCGCCTTGATCAAGTCTTGCACCGGCTTGAAGAGCTCTTCTCGCGCCTTACGTTGCGCATCCAAGGAGTCGAAGATCTCGGCAGTCAGCTGAAGCCGTGCTGCTTGCAGTTCCGCACGCTTGGCAGGCAGCTCTTTGATCTGGGCCAGTCTGGTTTCCAGGCCTACCTTGGTGTCCGGGTCAGTCGGGGTGCCAGTCAGCGCATCCAGCTTCTTGGTCCATTCTGCGAGCTGGTGTTGGTACGTTTCGAACTGCTGTTGACGGGCGTTGAGCTTGGTCGCGTGTACTTTCTTCTCTTCTTCGAGAGTCCCGAGGGCGCTGGCTAAAGTACCAGCCTCGGTCTGCAAAGTCGACTGCTCCGCAGTGAGGGCAGTAGACCGTTCATCGAGCAAACTGGTCTTGATCTCCAGCTTAGCCACGTCGGCCCAGTTCAAGCCCGCAAGCTGGAGATCTTCAGCAACCTGTTGCTGGGCTTGCTCGTAGGCGCGCTGGAGTAGTCGCAGCTGCTCCCTTGCATTGGCTATCGCCTTCTGCTTCTTGGCGATTGAGGTGAGTTCCGACTGGATCTGCTGCGTACGCTTGGTAGATGCTTCGATTTTCTGAGCCGTGGCCGCAAGCGCTTCGGCGGCTTCCTTCTGCTCGGGTTCCAGGGTTTCAGGCGGCGGGGCAACTTCCGCTGGCTTGATCTTCTGGTGCTCGTCGATCTCGCGTGTCTTGACCAGCAACTGGTCCGTCAGCTTCTTCTCCTCAATCGGCTGGAGCTGGTCTTCAATCCGAGCGATGCTGGCGTTGAGGGTCTTCAGCTCCTTGCGGAACTCCCCCAGTCGATTTCTCAGCGCTTGTTCTTGCTGTTCGGTGAGCTGATCGAAATCGAGGGCGCCAAGACGCATCTCCTCGCTGGTATGCGAGAAGATGACGGCCCGCAACTCCTTCTCAAACGCGTCTGACTTCCCAGAAACGTGATCGTTGCAGAGCTCCTCGAAGTAGTTCTGAGGGATGTATCTGACCAGCTCCTGCTTGTCATCTGTGGGAAGAATCTCCAGCGTCCGCGCCTCTGTGCTCTCGTCTTGCCACGTCAAGGTGCCTGTGAAATGACGTGCGGGATCTCCGCTCTTACCTAGGAAGCGGTCGCGCTTGAGGAAACTGAAGTGCTTTGCTTGCCGGGAGTGACCAAGGGTCGCAATCACATCAGCCAGGGCGCTCTTGCCGCTGCCTTTGTTTCCGATGATGGCAACAAGGTCCGGATTGAGAGGCAGATCGCAGCCGTGCAACCAGTTGCCGATACCAGTCTTGTTGCCCGTCTTGGTAACTTCGATCGACTCGATGAAGTGAGTCTTGCTGGTCTCCACGGCCTGGAGCTTGGGTGGTTTTTCTCCAATGAACGACCGCTTGGCCGGTTCCAGGATCGCCTGCTTCAATCCATGGAAAGACAGGTCAGCTTTGATCCAGGTCTTTTTGCCTGAAGGGAAGTCGCCGTACCCACGGCGGTCGTTGTCGCCCGCGACGCCGACGAAACAGTGTGCATCGCTGCCGGAGACAACGAGCCTCGGGATGCTCTTGAGACCATGTTTGAAGTTGCCTATCCAAGCCTTGTTCTTCGGCGTTTCCTCGCAGAGGAATGCAGTTCTGAGCTCGGCATTGCGTGACTCGAAGATGGGAGACGACTCAAGGAGACCGAGGAAGTAGGCATAGTGGTCCTCCCATTTCACCTCTGTCAGGCCATCACTCGTATCGAATGGCATGAATCCGATGGCTTGTCCGTCGGGAACCTTCTTAATGGCGGCTTTGTAGCTGTCAGCCTTCACCTCTGCCAGCTTGTACCCTGCCATCAGGGCTTCTTTGTCGTCACTGTCTACGGCAGCCTTTTTGTGGCCCTTCTTCAAGAGCATGTCTTCAGCCGTGCCTCTCGCCAAGTCAATCAGAGACTCTTTGGACACGGCCCTGTCCGTGCGTTCAAGCTTCAGGTCAGACAAGAACTCTCGCAGATGTTGGTCTGGGATCGTCTCTGCGAAGATGACGTGTGCATTGAGACGCTTGGTCGTCGGGGCGGAGAGTCGCAGTTCGATACCTGGAAATACGATCTTCTTCAGCGCGGGTGCGCCTGGTTCGGCCAGTCGGCGCTTGAGCGCGAACCATCCGTCAAACGTCCAGTAGTCCATGATCGCGAAGACGGCCGGCTCAGCGGCATTCATCGCCTCGATCATTTCGTCGATCAGCGTGCGGTCCTCAGGAGAGGACATGTCTCCGTCGAACTTCTTGCCTGTCCAGTGGAAGGACGCCGGTGTGTGCACGTGCAGATCCCACTGGCGCCAGACTGAACCTCTGGCGATCTCCCTTTTTGACATTAGATTAGCTCCCATTGAATACAGAAAAGGGGCTGCTCTTTGACTTGTTGTTTGAGCTGGCCTTCTAACTGACTGATGATGTCGTTGCGCTGGGCCTCGATTTCATCTTGTTTGTTGAAGAGTTCGCGACGCAGCTTCGTGCGCGTACTCTCAAGCTCACGTTGTTTCTTTTGCCACGACAACTTCTCGTCCAGCGTCGGTGCACTGGCTGCCGTACGCCGGACTTCTTTGATCTGCCGGTCGATCTCCTTGATCTCCTGCTCGATGCCCAGCTTGAGGTCGTCGGCCCAGTCGTCCAGCTTCTGGACCTCTTGCTCGAAGTAGCCCAGATTGCGCTGGTTGATCTCACGCAAGATGTCCATCCTGCGGCCCCGACTGTCCTCGGCGAGTTCGGACACCGGGGCATTGCCATCGCACGGCCCTTCCAGCTTCACGGGTAGGCGCAGGAGTTTTGAGGGGTCGTCTTCGGCCAGTGGCGAACCGTCAACGGTGACGGCGGCCACGACAAGCCGCTCTTCCAAGTTGCCCAGCGCTTCCACGGCGATCAGGCTCACGGATAGCCAACCAGACTTGCCGCGATAGTTCTTCAATGTGCTGATCTGCGTGCCGTAGGCGCCGTAGTCAAACAGCAGTTTGGCCATCGGCAGCTTTCGGGACTTGGCCTGGGTTGTTACCCACTCGGCGAGTGGATGCCCGATCCGATACAGATGCGATTCGCCTGATCTCCGGGGCAATTCGTACCGTCCCAGCTCGACACCAGCAAGTGCGGAGCTTGGGAGTCGCTGTAGGACGAATCCTTCTTCATCGAATGTTGCGTGTCCCGTGAGCTCTGCTCGCGTCAAGTCCAGCAGCATGCGCTCGTACTTGCTTCGCGCCGCGCTACTAGCTTCCGCTCGTACACGCAGCTTGTCCTGAACCTCTTCATCGAAGTTCTCAAGCAGGATCTGCCGCGTTTTGACCATGGCTTCGTTGATCTCGCCGGACAGGTCGCGCTGCAGCTGCTCGAAGCTGGTCTTGATCTCCTCAGGATCGCGACAGTTTTGGTAGATCTCCGCAATGCGGCGTTCGAAATCGACGCCCGACCCGATGGCGCCCAGAACTTCGTCGCTGGCACCAAACACGCCTTCGAAGAGTTGGAACTTTTGGTCCAGCAGCTCGTAGACGCGGGCGTCGGCTTCATTGCTGCGGTCAACGAAGTTGACCACCACAACGTCAAACTTCTGTCCGTAACGATGGCAGCGACCGATACGCTGCTCGATCCGTTGCGGGTTCCATGGCAGGTCAAAGTTGATCACCAGCGAGCAGAACTGGAGGTTGATGCCTTCAGCGCCTGCTTCGGTGGCAATCATCACCGTGCCGCGCTCTTTGAAGTGCTCCACCAGGGCCGCGCGCGTGTCGGCCGTGCGCGAGCCAGTGATCTTGTCGGTGCCCTGGTGGCGCTTGATCCAGTCCGCGTAGACAGCTTGGGCACGGGCATCGCTGTTCGTGCCGTTGAAGAGCACGATGCCTTCACCGTAGGGCGTCTTTTCTAGAAGCGAGAGCAGGTACTCCTGAGTGCGCTTGGACTCGGTGAAGATGATGGCCTTCTTGGCGGCTCCCAAACGCTCAAGCTCGGCGAATGCCTTGTCTAGGGCGGTCAGCAGCGCGGTGCCCTTGGCGTTCTCGCGGATGTTGGTTGCCAGGGTCTTGAAGTGCCGTAGCTCGGCGATCTCCTGTGCAACCGCGTCGCGCTGGGCCGCTGGCGATGCGTCTGTAGTCGCAGCGCTGCCATCCCACTCGTCTGCGGTTTCGTCGAGTGACTCGTAATCGTCGTCGAGTACCTCAGCCAGATCGGGGACATCGGGCGATGCTTCGAGCTCGCCTTCCAGGCGCTTGGCCATGGTTTCCAGGGCGCCAGCAATTGCGTGCGTGGACGACGCCAGCAGCTTCCACAGTACGAGCGAAATCAGCTGCCGCTGGCCCTCTGGCAGGGCTTTGAGGTTGGGCCGGCGAAGGTAGTCGGCCACCAAGTTTGAGAGTTCGCGCTCTTCAGTCGAGGGGGTGAACTCCTCCACCATGGCTCGCCTCGCCGTATATGGCACGTACTGCTGGACTTGCCTGCGCAGCGTTCGCTTGCACACGGTCGCAAGCCTGGAGCGCAGCGCAGCGAAAGCCTGCTCACGGGGTTGCGCGGTGAACTGCGAGCGGAAGCTGTCGATGTCGCCGAACACACGGTCGTCGATCATGCTGACAAGGCCGTAAAGCTCCAGCAGCGAGTTCTGCAGAGGTGTGGCGGTCAGCAGCACCTTCGAGTGAACGTGCGCCAGCGCCTCCTTCAGCGTCTTGGCGATGACGTTGCTGGTCTTGTAGACATTGCGCAGGCGGTGGGCTTCGTCCAGGACCACCAGATCCCACTCGACGGCCTTGATGTCATCGGCCTTGGCCTTGGCGAACTGGTACGAGCAGATGACGGGGCCTGTTGCGCCTTGGAACGGGTTGCGGCGGTCTTGCTTGCGAAGGGTGTTGTAGCTCTTGGCCTCCAGCAGCACACCCTGCAAGTTGAACTTGTCTTGCAATTCCTGATGCCATTGCTTGCGCAGGTTGGCGGGCACGATGATCAGGATGCGACGGCGGCGCTCAGCCCAGCGCTGGGAGATCACCAGCCCCGCCTCGATGGTTTTGCCGAGACCCACTTCATCAGCCAGGATGACGCCGCGCGATAGTGGATTTGCACAGGCGAACAAGGCCGCCTCAACCTGATGGGGGTTGAGGTCAACCTGCGAGTCCACCAAGGTAGAGGCGAGCGACTCGACAGAGTCGCCCGCCGCGCGTCGGGTCAGCAGCCACGCGTAGTACAGGCTTTGATATGGCGTCAGCGTCTGTTGCATCAGGTTTTCCCCTCCGCCTTGACTTGCGACCATTTCGCGCCGCGTCCCTTTCCTGTTGGGGCAATCACCCCCTCGGCCTTCATGGCGCGAAGGATCACGCGCACCATGTCGCGGCTGATGCCGGGGCAGGCCTCCTCAATCTCCGAGATCGAGAACGGCAGTTGGCGTTTGAGAATTTCGGAGCGAACGCGGTCGCCCTTGGCGCCCCGGCCGCGCTCGATGGTGCCCACGCGCTCTTCAAATTCCTTGTAGGCACGCAGTAGAGCGCCCCAGAAGTAATCGAGCCACGGGGCGATGTCGTGTGCGGCCTCGTGCCAGCCCTGGGAGCTGGCCTCCAGCGTTTCGTAGTAGCTCTCCTTCGATTCTTCGAAGATGCGCTCCAGGCTGATGAAGCGGCCCACCGCATAGTCGAAGTGATAGAGCAGCTGCAGGGTGAGCAGACGTGCCATGCGGCCGTTGCCATCCGGGAAGGGGTGGATGCACAGGAAGTCGAGGATGGCCAGCGGCACCAGCACCAAGGGGTCTGCCAAGTGCTGATCCAAGGCCAAGCGGTAGCGCGCGATCAGGTCCGCCATCGCGATGGGCGTGAGGTGCGCGGCAACCGGACGAAAGCGGATGCGTGAGCTGCCATCGGGGTGGCGCTCGACGATGTCGTTGTTGGTGGCCTTCCAGTGCCCGCCTGGTTGGGGCATGTAGCGGTACAGCATGCCGTGCAGCTGCAGGACCGTGCCTTCGGAAAACGGCATCTGCTCGCCGCTCTCATGGATCAGACCGAGGGCATCGCGGTAGCCTGCCACCTCTTGCTCGGAACGGCTTTGCGGCGTGGCATTCTTGAGCACCAGTGACTTGAGCCGGTGCGCGGCGACGACCACGCCTTCTAGGCGGTTCGACGACTCGGTGGACTCGACCACTGCCACTTGCCGCAGGTCGCTCAAGACCTCCGGCGACTGCGCCACGAAGAGCTGCTGCTTGCCCCTGTACTCACCCAGGGCGCGCAGGGTCGCCAGCTGCTGCGCGTCGAAGCGCAGCTTGGCGAGGTAGTCTGGCGAGAGTGATTGCATGCAGCAGCATCCGGACGAGGAAGAATAGGGTAATACTACTGCAAATTGGGGTATGTTTGATCTTCATTGCCCCAATAACTCGATGTTTACCCCAATTAGCCCTGTCGGATCAGCTTGCGGACTCCGGTTCGTCGGGGTCGGTAGGCGCCACTTCAGGCGCTGCGCCCTTGACCGGCCTCTCTGCCTCGATCCGCAGCGGCTTCAGCCTGTGTGCCGGTTTGCCTTGTGATGCGGTGCCGTAGACCCTCTGAGTCTTTCGGGATAGGTGGCCCAGACCCCGGCTGACCGCGTCTGCGTCTCCGTTCCGCTTGGCATCCGCCCCCCATTGGTGCCTGAGGCAATACGCCGTCACGGTGTCCGGGTGCGAAGGCCACAAGCAGCCAGCTAAGCGCTGTACCTCTGCAGAGAAGTTCATGGCGCTCGCGACCTGAACGACGACAGGGGTCTCGGCCGTGCCGGGCAACAGCGCCTTGATCATCGACAACAACGGATGCGTGTCTCCCGCCGCGTACGTCAGGCGGCGATGCGGCTGCCCCTGTTCCCGTTTGACCTTCGCACCAGCGACCTCAAAGTGGATCTCGATCTCCTGCGTCGCTGCATCCTGCGTTTGCCAAACCTTGACGCCTCTCTCCAGTTCGCTGGGGCGGCATCCCGTCAGCGCGGCGACCAGCAAGGCAGCGCCGTACCGTCCCGCACGGCCGCGCTTGCAGAGTTGGACGCGCCAGTCAGGGGGAAGCCCACTGAGGGCTCGCCGTTTGCTGTTGCGTAGCGCTCGCAGACCGCCCAGGCCTCTTCGCCGAAGTTCGAGCAGGGCCTGCACGCACGCGATTTGTTCGTCGAACGCAGCGATGTGTCTTTGTGCCTGCTCATCCGAAACGGGTTCGATGATGCTGCCCAGCAATTCCAACTGCCTTTGCTGCAGGGTGAACCGCAGGGCGGACATGCGCTTCTGGAACGTGGAGGGGCGTCGGGTGTCAGACACCACGCCGATCAACCCGTCCTGCGCCACCTTGGCTCGGGTGAGCAGCGATTGCCCGAGCCGCAGGTAGTCGTGCTCCGTGTCGCGAGAGCGACCGGCATTGCGCGAGCGGTCGGACGCAAGCTGCTGTAGAAGGTTGGTGCTTTGAAGCATCTTGGCTTTTAGGCTTTGTATGAGCTTGCTCATGCACCGCTCCTCTCGCATCGCGGACGGCGGGGCGGACTCACCGCAAAGACTCGTGGTTGCACGGGCGGAGGCGAGGCGTGCAGCTCCAGCCCGCCTGGGTATCGGGTGACTTTCGCTTGCGGGTATTCCGCCAGCACTTTGGGTAGGGCAAGCAAGAAGCTCGTGCGGAAATCGTCCTCGGCACGAACGCCGCAGTACTCTTGCCCGAATTGCAGGCGCAGCGCCGCCCACGGGACGGTCACGGGTGGCCCCTTGATGAGGTGAAGCCGGTAGGCCAGCCATGTGTAGATGTCGATGCACAGGGTGGACCCGGTCAAAGCGTGAAGCGCACGACGATCCAGTGGAACGCCGTGTGCGCGCAACTCTTTGTAGAAGTCGTCGGTGAGAACAAGAACATTGGGCCACTTGTTGAGTTCACCGGCAGAACGCGGCAGCCAAGCTTCGTACTGCTTCACGGCCATGCTGTTGAAGGTATGGTCGGCGAAGCCCATCTGAAGCCGACAGGCAGCCATGGCGTTGAGCTGGCAGCGCAGAGTCTTGTAGCGCCCCCCTTGCGTGTCAGCGAGGCCAATTAAGCGCATGAAGTCAGCGGGCGTACGACCAATTTCGATGGCCGGCGAACTGCTTCGCAGGGCCAACGTGGCGATGCATGCCAAAGCAAGGCGCGGGGTAGCGCCGTACGGGATGGGCTGAGGAACCGGGACGCCGGCAATGCTGAGGATGCCTGCCTGCACGTGCAGCCATGCCGAACCGACACGACGCTGGAACTCCCGCTCCTTCACTTTCCGACGCGGCAGGCCGGTCTGACAAAGGATGGAGTGATGGAAGATCAACTCATTCCAATCTGGTGGGTCTTGCGCGATGGAGACCCCTGCTTCAAGCAGCTTGGCGTCACGAGCGCTGAGCGCCTTTGGTGGCCTATCTGATAACAGAAGGCCATCTGCTCGCGGCGAGGGCTTTGCCGCCCGAGCCGCTTGCGGCAAGTACTGCGTTCTAGCCGCAAGCGCCTGAGCATCTTCTCTGGAGACGCCGCGTGCGATTAACGCAGCGGCATACTCGTCACGGAGGGCCGCGTCGCCGTCGATAGGGGAGTCGTCAAGGGCGCTCATTGCTCACCTCCCTTGGCTGACGGCTGCGCTGTGTTGTTTTGCGCCCATCGAGCCCGCGACAGCTGCTCGGCTTTCGTTGGGCGGCCACGGGGGCGGCGCGGTGGTGGTGGCTCGGCGGGGCGGGTGGACTCGATCCACTCAAGAACATCGCGCTCGTACCAGCACAAACGGCGGCTATTCGGAAGCTTGAATGGCCGGGGGATCAGGTGCGCGTACTTGGCGTTGGTCGCGCACGTCCTGATGGTCGTTTCTGTCTTGCCGATGAGGGAGGCAAGTTGCTCGATGAACAGAATCCGTGGCAGATCAGCAGGCGGGGCCACGGGCGGCAACGAAGGAGCGATGCAGACGGGGGCGAATCCCTCTGCTACAGCTTGCGCGACCGGCTTGGTTGCGCTTTTTGACCGTGCGGGGCGTGATAAGTCGCCAGTACGGGCGACCGGAGATGATCTCGGCATAGGAGTCTCACAAGCAAACGCGCTTGCGAGAGCCGATGCTGTTGGTGGAGGCGCATCAAGTACTGAGACTTGAAGTTGTTTCGCCGCACCTCACGGGGCTTGTTTCACTTGGGCTTGATGACAGGTGTCGGTTGCGCTTGCGCACCTGCATCTACACCCCGGCGGGTACACGCCGAGCGTTGAGTTGCTCTCTTGGTTCGGCTATCTCTCGTTCGCTCGAACCGCACCTGCCCGTGACCGTAGCCCACACAGTTTTTACGAGGGTGTCTGGCAGGTCCACTGTGTGTTCACCCGTGAATGACAGTATGGGGAAATTCACAGCATCGTCAAGCGGTAAGCCTTGGCCTCGCCAACCCACGGCGCCCCCCAGTCAAAACCACATCGACTTGTTGGGCCATTCTTGGGCCATCGAGGGGCGAGATTTACTCTGAATCGTCATTCATGACGATCCAAAGCAAAAAAGCCCAAGTGCCTGATTCACTTGGGCTTTTCCGTTTTTTGTCTGGTCGGGGTGAGAGGATTCGAACCTCCGGCCTCTACGTCCCGAACGTAGCGCTCTACCAGGCTAAGCTACACCCCGATGGTCAGACAAGCGATGCGTTCGGTGTTCTAAACGCGCCTGTCTAATAGCTGAGACGCCAATTGTAGCAAACCTTCGGTGTAGTTATTGGAAGGAAGTGCAGATAGTGCGTGGATCGCTGCCTGCGCCTGTGCGGCGGCGGCGGCGCGGGTCGCTTCCAGGGCGCCGGTCTCGCGCACGATGGCCAGGATCGCGGGCAGCTCGTCGAGCGATCCGTGCTCGATCGCGGATTCGATCAGCTGCCGCTGCGCCGCGCTGCCGCGCTGCATGGCGATGATGAGGGGCAGGGTGACCTTGCCCTCGCGCAGGTCGTCGCCGAGGTTCTTGCCCATCTCGGCGCTGTCGCCGTCGTAGTCGAGCACGTCGTCGATCACCTGGAAGGCGGTGCCGAGCCGGTTGCCGTATTCCGCGCACGCCGCCTCGACCTCCGCGGGCGCATCGGCCAGCACGGCCGCGAGGCGGGCGCTCGCCTCGAACAGCTTGGCGGTCTTGGAGCGGATCACCCCCAGGTAGCCCTGCTCGTCCAGCGTCGCGTCGTGCGTGTTCATCAGCTGCTGGACTTCGCCCTCGGCGATGATGTTCGTGGCCTCCGAGAGGATCTGCATGACGCGCATGTCGTCCGCATCCACCATCATCTGGAAGGCGCGCGAATGCAGGAAGTCGCCCACCAGCACGCTCGCCGGGTTGCCGAAGTTCTCGTTGGCGGTGGGGCGGCCGCGCCGCAGCGTGGATTCGTCCACCACGTCGTCGTGCAGCAGCGTGGCGGTGTGGATGAATTCGACCACCGCCGCGAGGTTGAAGCGCTGCGCGCCCCGGTAGCCCAGCGCGCCCGACATCAGCAGCAGCAGCGCAGGGCGCAATCGCTTGCCGCCCGCGGAGATGATGTAGCGGGCGATCTCGCCGATGAGGGATACGGAGGACTGCAGTCGGACGGCGATCACCTTGTCCACCTCATGCATGTCGTCTGCGATGAGTGCAAGGATGGCCGAGGTGTGGGGCTGGGCGGACAAGGCGAGGGCGGGCTGCGAGGGTGAAAGGGTCATTATAGGAACGGCGCCGTGCGCTCCGGAGCTGTCGCGTGCGGAGGTCCCGCGGGGCGGGTGCTGCCACCTGCGCCTTCCGTCTCGTCCCCTCTAGGCGGAAGATCGCATCCGTGCTAAAGTGCGTGGTTCCGCGAAAAAATTCTTTTTCTCGGAGCTTCACTTCCCAAGAGGTTTACATGTACGCGGTCATAAAAACCGGCGGCAAGCAGTATCGCGTTGCTTCCGGCGAAAAAATCAAAGTAGAACAGATTGCTGCGGACGTAGGCCAGGAAATCGTGATCGACCAGGTTCTGGCAGTCGGCAACGGCGCTGAACTCAAGGTCGGCACGCCCCTGGTGTCCGGCGCAACGGTCACGGCCACGGTCGTGTCCCATGGCAAGCACGACAAGGTCCGCATCTTCAAGATGCGCCGTCGCAAGCACTATCAGAAACGCCAAGGCCATCGCCAGCAGTTCACCGAACTGCAAATCGGTGCGATCGCCGCTTAAGGAGCAGACACCATGGCACAGAAAAAAGGCGGCGGCTCTACGCGAAACGGGCGCGATTCCAAGCCCAAGATGCTCGGCGTGAAGGCGTTCGGCGGTGAACTGATCAGCGCCGGCTCCATCATCGTGCGCCAGCGCGGCACGCGCTTCCACCCCGGCACGAACGTCGGCGTGGGCAAGGACCACACGCTGTTCGCCCTGGTGGACGGCCACGTGTCGTTCGGTACCAAGGGTGCGATGTCCAAGCACACCGTCAACGTGACGCCCGCTGCCTGAGCGGTTTCGTCCCGGTGATGCAGTGAAGCCCCGACCTGTCGGGGCTTCGTCGTTTTTGAGCCTCCGCCGCATGCGCAGCGGTGGCTCCCGTCCGGGGCGGAAACCCCGTTTTTTGTAAACTCCCCTCATGAAGTTCGTCGACGAAGCCTTTATTGACGTGGCCGCCGGAGATGGCGGCAACGGCTGTGTATCGTTCCGGCACGAGAAGTACAAGGAATTCGGCGGACCCAACGGGGGGGACGGCGGCCGTGGCGGGCACGTCTTCGCCGTGGCAGACCCGAGCCTGAACACGCTCGTGGATTACCGCTACTCCCGCCGGCACGAGGCCAAGCGCGGCGAGCACGGCATGGGCTCCGACATGTTCGGCGCGGCCGGGGACGACATCACGCTGAAGATGCCGGTCGGCACGATCATCTCGGATGCCGACACCGGCGAGGTGCTGTTCGAGCTGCTCCAGCCCGGAGAGACGATCACGATCGCCAAGGGCGGCGACGGCGGCTTCGGCAACATGCGCTTCAAGAGCGCGATCAACCGCGCGCCGCGCCAGAAGACGCCGGGCTGGCCCGGCGAGCGCCGCAACCTCAAGCTGGAACTCAAGGTGCTCGCGGACGTCGGCCTGCTGGGCATGCCGAACGCGGGCAAGTCCACCTTCATCGCGGCCGTCTCGAACGCCCGGCCCAAGATCGCCGACTACCCGTTCACGACGCTGCATCCCAACCTGGGCGTGGTGCGCGTCGGCCCCGAGCAGAGCTTCGTGGTCGCGGACATTCCCGGGCTGATCGAGGGCGCCTCGGAAGGTGCCGGCCTGGGCCACCAGTTCCTGCGCCACCTGCAGCGCACCCGCCTGCTGCTGCACGTGGTCGATCTGGCGCCGTTCGACGAGGGGGTGGACCCGGTCGCGCAGGCTGCCGCGATCGTCGGCGAGCTGCGCAAGTACGACGCCGAGCTCTATGAGAAGCCGCGCTGGCTGGTGCTCAACAAGCTCGACATGGTGCCGGCCGACGAGCGGGCCGCGCGCGTCAAGGATTTCGTGAAGCGCTTCCGCTGGAAGGGGCCCGTGTTCGAGATTTCGGCACTCACCCGCGAAGGCTGCGAGCCGCTGATCCAGGCGATCTACCAGCACGTGCGGGCCCAGCAGCAGGCCGAGCAGGTGCAGGAAGTGGTCGATCCGCGCTTCGCGAACGACGCCGCTCCCGAGTGAGGGGCAGGGCCGCCATCCCCGGTGGGTGGCGGTGTGGGGGCCGCCGCCGCGGCGGCCGGCGCTAGCTAGGAAAAAAGACGGGGATTCATGGTTTCGAGCATATTGCGAGATGCACGCCGCATCGTGATCAAGGTGGGCTCCAGCCTGGTGACGAACGAGGGCCGGGGGCTGGACGAAACCGCCATCACCGAATGGAGCCGGCAGATGGCCGCGCTGGTGGGCGGCTCCGCCGGGCCGCGGCGCGAGGTCATCATGGTGTCCAGCGGCGCGATCGCCGAGGGCATGAAGCGGCTGGGCTGGTCCACGCGCCCGCACGAGATCCACGAGCTGCAGGCGGCCGCGGCCGTCGGGCAGATGGGCCTCGCGCAGATGTACGAAACCAAGCTGCGCGAGCAGGGCCTGGGCAGCGCGCAGGTGCTGCTCACCCATGCCGATCTGGCGGACCGCGAGCGCTACCTGAATGCGCGCTCCACGCTGCTCACGCTGCTGCGGCTGGGCGTGGTGCCGGTCATCAACGAGAACGACACGGTGGTCACCGACGAGATCAAGTTCGGCGACAACGACACGCTGGGCGCGCTGGTGGCGAACCTCGTGGAGGCCGACGCGCTGGTCATTCTGACGGACCAGAAAGGGCTCTACACCGCCGACCCGCGGCGCGATCCGCTCGCGCAGTTCGTGCACGAGGCGGCGGCCGGCGATCCGTCGCTCGAGGCGATGGCGGGCGGCGTGGGCACCAGCATCGGCCGTGGCGGCATGATCACCAAGATCATCGCGGCCAAGCGGGCCGCGGGCTCGGGCGCATCGACGGTGATCGCCTGGGGGCGTGAACCCGACGTGCTGCTGCGGCTGTGCGCCGGCGAGGCGATCGGCACACTGCTCGTGGCGCAGACGGCCAAGAAGCAGGCCCGCAAGCAGTGGATGGCGGACCACCTGCAGTTGCGCGGTGCGGTCACCGTGGACCTGGGCGCGGCCGCCAAGCTGCGGCAGGAGGGCAAGAGCCTGCTGCCGATCGGCATGGTGGCGGTCGAGGGCGAGTTCTCGCGGGGCGACGTGATCGCCGTGCGCGATGCGGCGGGCGCGGAGATCGCCCGCGGCCTCGCCAACTACGCGAGTGCCGAGGCGCGGCTGCTGTGCCGCAAGCCCTCGTCGGAATTCGAGCGGCTGCTGGGCTACAGCGCCGAGCCGGAGATGGTGCACCGCGACAACCTGGTGCTGTCCGGCGCCTGAGGGCCGCGCGCGAGCGGAGTGCAAAAAGGGCGGCCGTTCGGGTCGCCCTTTTTTGCTGGTGCCGGAGGTGGCCGGTGCGGGGATGCCCAGGCAGCCGGCCGCCCGCTGTGCGTTCAGCCGGCCGGCTTGTGCCCGGGCTGCATGCCGCCGCCTTCCAGTCCGGTCGGCAATGCATCGCCCGCGGTGCGCGGGTCCGGGTCGAAGCTGGCGCCCGGCGGGAGTTCCATGCCCGGATGCAGCAGCAGGGAAGCCGAACGGTGCTGCAGCGTGACCGCGGTGGCGATGCCTTCGGCCACGCCTTCGCGGTTGCGCATGCCGCTGCGCAGGTAGCGGTTGCGCTGTTCGTTGCGCGGCAGGAAGCGGGCGAGCTCGGTCAGCGCCATTTCATAGACGCCGCGCTTGAATTCGACCACCACGTCCAGCGGCACCCAGTAGTCGTTCCAGCGCCAGGCATCGAACTCGGGGTGGTTGGTCGCCCGGAGGTTCAGGTCCCAGTCGTGGCCGACGAGCTGGAGCAGAAACCAGATCTGCTTCTGGCCTTTGTAGTGGCCGCGGGCATCCCGTCGGATGTAACGGTCCGGCACCTCGTAGCGCAACCAGTCCCTCGTGCGGGCCACCACGCGGACGTGGCACGGGTGCAGGCCCACCTCCTCGTGCAGTTCGCGGTACATGGCCTGCTCGGGAGTCTCCCCCCGATCGATGCCGCCCTGCGGGAACTGCCAGCTGTGGGTGCGAATCCGCTTGCCCCAGAACACCTGGTTCCTCTGGTTGAGCAGGATGATGCCGACGTTGGGCCGAAAACCGTCCCGGTCGAGCATAATCTAACCCCAATTTTTAAAACTGTATCCATTATGCACGGGCCCCGATGCGCGGCAAGCGTCCCGATGCTGATGGTGGTTTCGTTCGTGCCATGAAAGCGTCCCAATTTTTCGTTTCCACCCTCAAAGAGGCTCCGGCCGACGCCGAAGTGGTGAGCCACAAGCTCATGACGCGTGCCGGGCTCATCAAGAAGCTGGGCGCGGGCATCTACAACTACATGCCCATGGGTCTGCGCGTGATCCGCAAGGTGGAGGCCATCGTGCGCGAGGAGATGAACCGCGCCGGCGCCGTCGAAGTCACGATGCCCGTGGTGCAGCCGGCCGAGCTCTGGCAGGAAACCGGCCGCTTCGACAAGATGGGCCCCGAGCTGCTGCGCATCCAGGACCGCCACGGCCGTGACTTCATCGTGCAGCCGACGAGCGAGGAAGTGGTCACCGACATCGCGCGCCAGGAACTGCGCAGCTACAAGCAACTCCCGAAGAACCTCTACCAGATCCAGACCAAGTTCCGCGACGAGCGCCGCCCCCGCTTCGGGCTGATGCGCGGCCGCGAGTTCATCATGAAGGATGCCTATTCGTTCGACCGCGACCAGGCGGCGGCGAAGGCCAGCTACCAGGTGATGGCGCAGGCCTACCGCCGCATCTTCGACCGCTTCGGCCTGACCTACCGCGCGGTGGCGGCCGACAGCGGCGCGATCGGCGGCGACCTGAGCGAGGAGTTCCAGGTGATCGCCGCCACGGGCGAGGACGCGATCGTCTACTGCCCGCAGAGCGACTACGCGGCCAACATGGAGAAGGCCGAGTCGCTGCCACCGCAGGGCGCGCGCCCCGCGGCGTCGCAGGCGCTCGCCAAGACGCCCACGCCCGGCAAGAGCACCTGTGCGGATGTCGCGCAGCTGCTCGGCGTTCCGCTGCAGTCGACCGTCAAATCCCTGGTGCTGGCGACCGACCGCACCAACGAAGCGGGCGAGACCACCGGCAGCCAGGTCTGGCTGTTGCTGCTGCGCGGCGACCACGACATGAACGAGATCAAGGTCGGCAAGGTGCCTGGCCTGGACGCGGGCTTCCGCTTCGCCACCGTGGGCGAGATCGAGGACCATTTCGGCTGCAAGCCCGGCTACCTGGGCCCGCTGAACCTGCGCCAGCCCGTCAGGGTGGTGGTGGACCGCGAGGTGGCGGTGATGGCCGACTGGATCTGCGGCGCCAACGAGGTCGATTTCCACATGACCGGCGTGAACTGGGGCCGCGACCTGCCCGAGCCGGAGGTGGTGGCCGATCTGCGCAACGTGGTGGCGGGCGATCCCTCGCCGGACGGCAAGGGCACGCTCGCGATCGAACGCGGCATCGAGGTGGGCCACGTGTTCTATCTGGGCACCAAATACAGCCGCGCCATGAACGCGACCTTCCTCGGCGAGGACGGCAAGCCGGCCTTCTTCGAGATGGGCTGCTACGGCATCGGCATTACCCGCCTGCCCGCGGCGGCCATCGAGCAGAACCACGACGAGCGTGGCATCATCTGGCCGGACGCGATCGCGCCGTTCACGGTGGTGGTGTGCCCGATCGGCATGGACCGCAGCGACGAGGTGCGCGCGGCGGCCGAGACGCTGCACGCCGACCTGCTCGCGGCCGGCGTGGACGTGATCCTGGACGACCGCGGCGAGCGCCCGGGCGCGATGTTCGCCGACTGGGAACTCATCGGCGTGCCGCACCGCGTGGTGCTGTCCGACCGCGGCCTCAAGGAGGGCCAGGTCGAGTACCAGCACCGCCGTGACGCGGCGGCCACCAAGGTGGCAGCGGCCGACATCTTTGCCTTCATCAAGGATCGAATCAAGGTATGAACTGGGGTGGTGGGGAGCGGGGCGGGACGCCCGGCAGGGGCCTGTCCCGACGGGCGTGCGTGCTGGCCGGAGCCTCTTCAGGACTGGCCGGCTGGCTCGGCATGCCCGCGGCCGCCCATGCGGGCGGGCAGCTGGAAGAGCCGCTCATGGATTCGGTGCGCACCGCGCTCACGTCCGCGGTCTCCAACCAGGCGCCGCCCGAGCCCGACTTCTCGACCACGGAAGCGCGCCTGCACTACCTGCGCTGGCTCGGCACCATGAGCGACCGCCTGCGCCGCCGCAAGCCCGACTGGGAGGTGCGCCGCGACTTCCTGCAGACGGTGTGGTACGAATCCAAGCGCGCGGGGCTCGACGTCTCGCTGGTGCTCGGGCTCGTGCAGGTGGAGAGTGCGTTCCGCAAGTACGCCGTCTCCAGCGTCGGCGCGCGCGGCTACATGCAGGTCATGCCGTTCTGGACCCGCGTGATCGGCGACGGCGACGCGAGCAAGCTGTTCCACATGCAGACCAACCTGCGCTTCGGCTGCGTGATCCTGCGGCACTACCTGGACCGCGAGCGCGGCGACCTGTTCATGACGCTCGGCCGCTACAACGGCAGCCGCGGCCGCTCGCCGTACCCCGATGCGGTGTTCGCGGCGCAGCGCAACTGGCTCTTCGAGGACCGCGTGCGGTCGGCCTGAGCGGGCCTTGAGCTCCGCGCTCAGCCGCCCGCTGCCGGCGCCGCCGTCCCGGGCCCGGCAGGATGGGCACCCCCTTCCTGCAGGCGCGAGACCATGATCTGGTCGATGCGGTAGCTGTCCACGTCGAGCACCTCGAACTTGTAGCCTCCCCAGTTCACGCTGTCCGTGCGCCGGGGCACGCGGCGCAGCATCACCATCAGGAAGCCCGCGAGCGTCTCGTACTCGCCCGCGTGCGGCAGCTCGTCGAGGTGCAGCGCGCGCAGCACGTCGCCCACGGGCGTCACGCCGTCGATCAGCCAGGAGTTCTCGTCGCGGCGGACGATCTGCTCCTCGTCGTCGGGGCCGATCAGGTCGCCCATCACCGTGCTCATCACGTCGTTCAGCGTGACGACGCCCACGACGAGGCTGTATTCGTTCACGATCACCGCGAAGTCCTCGTGCACCTGGCGGAACTGGTCCAGCACCTCGGCGAGCGACAGGCGATCCGGCACGATGAGCACCTTGTGCACCAGGCCCTCGTCCTGCAGGGAAATCGGCTGGTTGTTGAGCACGCGCTGGAACAGGTCCTTGGCATCGACGTAGCCGACGACGTGGTCGATGTCGCCCTCGCACACCGGGTAGGTGGAGAACGGCTCGGCCGCGATGCGTGCGCGGATGAGCTGGTCGGGATCGTCGCGCAGGAAGAACGCGATGCGGTCGCGGGGCGACATGGCGCTGCTCACGGGGCGGGAGTCGAGTTCGAACACGTTCTCGATCACCTGCTGTTCGCGGGCCGCCAGCACGCCGGCCCGGGTGCCGGCCTCCATCATGGCCAGGATGTCGTCGGAGGTGATGCGGTCGTCGCGCAGGGACGAGAGGCCGAGCAGCCTGAAGAGCAGGTCGGCGGCGCGGCTGTAGAGCCAGACCACGGGCCGCAGCAGCGCCATGAGGACCGCCATGGGCCGGGCGACGACCACGGCCAGGCGTTCCGAATTGACCATGCCCAGGCGCTTGGGGAACAGGTCGGCGAACAGGATGAACAGCGACGTGATGGTCAGGAACGAGGCGAGGAAGCCGAAGGTTTCGGCGCGCGCATCGCTGAGCCAGAGCTGGAGCAGGGCGGTGAAGTGCGGGCTGAGCGCGCCTTCGCCGACGATGCCGCCGAGGATGGCCACCGCGTTCTGCCCCACCTGCACCACGGTGAAGTAGTCGCCCGGCTGCTCCTGCATGCGCATGACGCTCTCGGCGCGGACCTCGCCCTCGTCGGCGAGCTGGCGCAGGCGCAGGCGGCGGGAGGCCGCCAGGGAGATTTCGGCGACGGAGAAGAACGCGCTGGCCACGATCAGGAGGCCGATGAGGAAAAAGCTTTGCGACAGGGTCATGGGACGGGCGGGCGCCGCCATGGATTTGTCGTGTGAAGGGCCGTGCGCCAGCGTCCCGAGTGTACGCGGGCCGTGCGGGCACGGCCGTGCGGAACAGTCCAGCCGGCTTGCGCGACGGATCAGCGGGGCATGCGGCGCACGGCGGCCCCTCCGCCGTGCCGGAATGGCTGGCTACTGTACGAAGCCCATGCGCGGCTTGCCGGACGCGCCGCGCGGCAGATCGGCCACCTCGACGGTGGAGCGGTGCTGCAGCCGCGCGTTGCCGAAGGCGGTCATGAGCGCGCGGCGCATCTCCCTGGGCGGCATCTGGGCCAGCACGTTCAGCACGTCGGCCGGCGGCTCGGGATCGACGAGGCGGCCCCAGTCGTGCCCGGCGCGGATGCCGCGGTAGAGGTTGGCCGCGATGGTGCGCGCCTGGTCCGCCGAGGGCGCCTGCACCTCGAACACGTTCATGCGGTTCAGGATGGGTGCGGGAATGGCGCGCTCATCGTTGGCGGTGGTGATCCAGATGACCTGGCTCGCATCGATCGCGATTTCGGCGAATTCGTCGGTGAAGCTCTGGGCGGTATCGTGCTCCAGCAGGCCGTAGAGCGCGCCCAGCGGGTCGTACTGCGCATCGGCGCTGGCCTTGTCGATCTCGTCGACCACGATGACGGGGTTGGCGTATTCGCCGTCCACCAGCGCCTCGAACACTTTGCCGGGCCGCGCGCCCTTCCACTGCGAGGACGAGCCCGAGAGCAGCCAGCCGGCGGTCATCGAGCTCATGGGCACGAGGTTCATGCCGGTGCCGAGCAGCTCGGCCAGCTGGCGTGCGAAATGCGTCTTGCCGATGCCGGGTGGGCCGATCAGCAGCATGGGCGTCACCTCCAGGCCGTCACGGCTGTCCTGCGCCAGGGCGACGTGCCGCTTCACGTCGTCGAGCGCATCGGAGAAGTTGGGCAGTTGCTCGTAGAGGCCGGCCATGTCGGGCACGCCGGACGGCTTCACCTGGAAGCGCTCGGGGCCCCGTTCGAGCATGCGCTCATAGACCGCGCGCAGGGTTTCGTATTCACGCTGGCTGCCGGCGTCCTGCAGCCGGGCGAGGCGGCGCTCCACGTCGCCGGGCCGGAACACGTTGCGCAACTGGGCCACCGGCAGGCCCATGGAAGGCGATTGCGGGACAAGGCTGTGTGTCGTCGTCATGGCGCGCTCCTGGTTCGTTGGAGGGTGAGGGCACGCAACCATTCAAGCACACAACATGCCGGCCTCCAACGGTGGAAAAACCCCGTCAACCGGTAGCAGTTGTCCGACAGCGACAGCGATAGCCCCCGCCACGGCCACGGCCACGGCCACGGCAAGGCGCCCTCCGCCCATGCCGGCGGACGTGAAAAAGCCGCCCGCGCACGAAGCGTCCGGGCGGCCGGGCAGGACAGGCCGGGGTGGCCGCCGATCAGGCCTGGGGCTGGCCGCCCAGCACCTGCTGGAGTTCTCCGGATTCGTACATCTCCATCATGATGTCGGAGCCGCCGATGAACTCGCCCTTCACATAGAGCTGCGGAATGGTGGGCCAGTTGCTGTATTCCTTGATGCCCTGGCGGATTTCCGGGTCTTCCAGCACGTTCACCGTGGCCAGGCCCTTGGGCTCGACGCCGCAGGCCTTGAGGATCTGGATCGCGCGGCCGGAGAAGCCGCACATCGGGAAGCTGGCGTTCCCTTTCATGAAAAGCACCACGTCGTTGGATTTGACGAGGCTGTCGATGCGTTGCTGGGTGTCGCTCATGGTGTGCTCCTGGTGGGGGCCGCGCGTGCGGCGATGGATGGGATTATTTCACTGCGGCCCCGGTTCCGGAGGCATGCACCATGTGGAGGCATGCGCCGCGGTTTCCAGAGGTGTCTCGCGATCGCGTCAGGTTGGCCTGCGCCCGCCCGTACAGCGCGCGTGGCCGGCGAGGTCGGCGCGGCTCTGCACGTCGGAGAACCCCCCGGCGCGCAGCAGCGCCTGCACGGCATCGGCCTGGTTCCAGCCGTGCTCGAGCAGCAGCCAGCCGCCCGGCACCAGCCGCGCCGGCGCCTGCGCCACGATGGTGCGGATATCGTCCAGGCCGTCGTGCCCGCTCGCCAGCGCCTGGCGCGGCTCGTGCGCCAGCGCGGCGAGGTGCGGGTCGCCATCCTCGATGTAGGGCGGATTGGAGACGATGGCGTCGAACGGGCCGGCAACGCCGGCCAGCCAGCGGGAACGCACGAAAGCGACTGGCAAGGCGAGCCGCCGCGCATTGGCCTGGGCGACCTGCAGCGCCTCGGCACTGGCGTCGAGCGCCAGCACCCGGGCATCGGGGCGTTCGTGCTGCAGCGCCAGGGCGATCGCTCCGCTGCCCGTGCCCAGGTCGGCCACGCGGGGGGTGGGCACGGGGCGCAGCGCCTCCAGCGCCCAGTCCACCAGGGTTTCGGTATCGGGGCGCGGATCGAGCACGCGCGCATCCACCTGCAGGGTCAGTCCGTAGAACGCCTTGCGGCCCGTGAGGTAGGCCACCGGTTCGCCGGCCCGGCGGCGCGCGCAGAGGCCGTCGAACGCGGCCCGGGCATCGGCGGGCAGCGGGTCGGTGTCGTGCGCCAGCAGCCAGGCGCGGCCGGCGTCGTGGCGGCCGAGCACGTGCAGCAGCAGCATCTGCGCGTCGATGCGCGCCAGGCCCGCGGCCTGCGCATGCGCCAGCGCCGCGGCGAGGGTGGAACCGGGCCCTGCGGCGGTCACGCGCCGGCTTCCAGGTCGGCCAGCAGTTCGGCCTCGCGCGCATGGCGCAGCGCCTCCAGCACTTCGCCGAGGTCGCCTTCCATGATGGCGAGCAGCTTGTAGAGCGTGAGGTTGATGCGGTGGTCGGTGAGCCGGCCCTGCGGGAAGTTGTAGGTGCGGATGCGGTCGGAGCGGTCGCCCGAGCCCACCAGGCCCTTGCGCAGCGCGGCCTCCTTGGCGGCGCGCTCGCTGCGCTCCTTTTCCTGGATGCGCGCCTGCAGCACCTGCAGCGCCTTGGCCTTGTTGCTGTGCTGGCTGCGGCCGTCCTGGCATTCGGCCACGATGCCGGTGGGCAGGTGGACCACGCGCACGGCGGAGTCGGTCTTGTTGATGTGCTGGCCGCCCGCGCCGCTCGCGCGGAAGGTGTCGATGCGCAGATCGGCCGGGTTCAGCGTGACGGCCTGCTGCTCGTCGGGTTCGGGCATCACGGCCACGGTGCAGGCGCTGGTGTGGATACGGCCCTGGGTTTCGGTGGCGGGCACGCGCTGCACGCGGTGGCCGCCGGATTCGAAGCGCAGCGCGCCGTACACGCCGTCGCCTTCCACGCGCAGCACCACTTCCTTGTAGCCGCCGATCTCGTTGTCGCTGGCGCTCAGGATTTCCACCCTCCAGCCAGCCGTGGCCGCATAGCGCGTGTACATGCGGGCCAGATCGCCCGCGAACAGCGCGGATTCGTCGCCGCCCGTGCCGGCGCGGATTTCCAGGAAGGCGTTGCGCGCATCGTCCGGGTCGCGGGGCAGCAGCAGGCGCTGCAGCTCGTCCTCCAGCTGTACCAGCTCGGCCTCGGCGGCGGTGACCTCCTCGCGCGCCATGTCGGCCATGTCGGGGTCGTGAAGCATCTCGCGGGCGCCGGCCAGGTCGGCCTCGCGCTGGCGGTAGCGCGCATAGCGGCCGGCCACCTGCGTCACCTCGGCGTGCTCGCGCGAGATGGTGCGGTACTGGGCCATGTCGGACATGATGTCCTCGCGCGACAGCAGGAAGTCGAGCTCTTCGAGGCGCTGGGCGTAGCGCTCCAGCTGGCTTCTGAGGAAGGGTTTCATTCGTGGGAAGGAAGAAGAGGGGGCGGCTGCGTTCGATCGATGGATCGATCCGTCTTCGCAGCGGGGGCGTCCGGCGCGCGGATGCGGAAGGCCGGCGGGGCCCGGGGGGATGAGGGCGCGGCGGGCGCCGCTACAGGCCGCTCTTGGACTGCGAGCGCAGGAAGAGGCGCGAGACGGTCTGCGCCGTCTGGGCACGCGTGTCGGCATCGCCCGCGCGCAGCTCGGCCAGGGTGCCGTGCAGCATCTTCTGCGTGAGGCCGCGCGAAAGCGCCTCCAGCACGGCGTCCAGGTCCTCGCCCTTGGCGAGCATCTTCTTGGCGCGCGCGATCTCGAGCGCACGCCACTCGTCCGCCTGGGCGTTGATCTGCTGGATGAGGGGCACCACGCCGCCGGCCGGGCTGCGCTGGTCCATCCAGTGCATGAAGCTCTGCACGCCCGCGTCGATGATCGCCTCGGCCTGCGCGACGGCGGCCTGGCGGCTCGCCTGCGCGGTCTGCACGACGCTCGCGAGGTCGTCCACGGTGTAGAGGTACACGTCTTCCAGCGCCTTCACCTCGGGCTCGATGTCGCGCGGCACGGCCAGGTCGACCATGAAGATCGGGCGGTGGCGGCGTTTCTTGAGCGCGCGCTCGACGGCGCCCAGGCCGATGATCGGCAGGCTGCTGGCCGTGCAGCTCACCACCGCATCGAACTCGTGCAGGCGGTCGGGCAGGTCGGCCAGCCGCATGACCTCGCCGCCGAAGCGCGTGGCGAGCTTCTCGCCGCGCTCCAGCGTGCGGTTGGCGATCGCCAGGCTCTTCGGGTTCTTGGCCGCGAAGTGGGTGGCGGCGAGTTCGATCATCTCGCCCGCGCCCACGAAAAGGATGCGGATCTCGGTCAGGTCTTCGAACAGCTGACCGGCCAGGCGCACGGCGGCGGCGGCCATGCTGATGCTGTGGGCGCCGATCTCGGTGCTGGTGCGCACTTCCTTGGCGACGGCGAAGCTGCGCTGGAAGAGCTGGTTGAGCGTGGTGCCCAGGGCACCGGCCGTCTCGGCCGCGCGCACCGCGTCCTTCATCTGGCCGAGGATCTGGGCTTCGCCCAGCACCATCGAATCGAGGCCGCTCGCCACGCGGAACGCATGGCGCGCCACGAGGCCTTCTTCCAGCGTATAGGAGTGCGAACGCAGCAGCGAAGGGCTCACGCCGCCGCTCTGGGCCAGCCAGTCGAGCGTATGGTCGAGCGCGGGCTGCTGGCCGGCGCAGTAGATCTCGGTGCGGTTGCAGGTGGAGAGGATCGCGGTTTCCACCTGCGGATGGCGCGTGGCGCCGCCCAGCGACTGGCGCAGGCCCTGGAGCGTGGGCGCGATCTGGTCGATGGCGAACGCAAAACGACCGCGCAGATCGAGCGGCGCGGTCGTGTGGTTGATGCCGAGGGCCCAGACTGCCATGCACGGATTATAAAATTTCCCACCCACCCGCGTGCTCCCCGCAGCACAAGGGCCTTGATCTGCGTCATGTCTTTGCGCTATGAGCCCGACCGCTGCTGCCCTCCACCTGCTGAATTTCATGGCGCCTGCGCTGGGCGTGGCGCTGCTGCTGGCCTGCGCGGCTGCGGTGTGCTTCCGCGGGACACCCCGCACTGTCGGCTTCCTCGGACAGGTGGCCCTGGGCTTCGCGGTGGGGCTGGGGGTGTGCGCTGCCGGGCTGGTCTGGGCGGGGCGGGACGGGAAGATGCTCACCTATGCCGCGCTGGTAGTGGCTTGCGGCACGGTCCAGTGGGTGCTGGTGCGAGGGTGGAAATAGCGGCTGCTGCGTCTCCACCCGTGGCCGGCCAGCCGGCATCACCCCCCGGCAGCCGGCCGGGGCAGCAGCAGGATCTTGCCCACGTTCGCGCCCGATTCCATGTATCGGTGTGCCTCGGCCGCCTCGGCCAGCGGGTAGGTGCGGTCGATCACCGGGCGGAGCGTGCCCGCCGCCAGCGCCGGCAGCCAGCGCTCGGCGAAGCGCTGCACCATGCCCTGCTTGACCTCGGGCGGGCGTGATTTCATGACCGTGCCGAAGATCCGCAGGTGCCGGTACAGCAACGTCTCCATGGGCAGCGTTCCCTGCTTGCCGCCCAGCAGCCCGACACAGACCAGACGACCGCCCTCGGCCAGAGAGCGGACGTTGCGCTCCAGGTAGGCCGCGCCGATGAAGTCGATCACGACGTCCACGCCCCGGCCGCCCGTGGCGTCGTGCACCACGGCCTGGAAATCCTCGCTCCGGTGGTCCACCACCACATCGGCGCCGAAGCCCCGCACCGCAGAGTGCTTGGATGCGCTGGCCGTGGCGAACACCCGCGCGCCCGCCGCGTGCGCCAGCTGCACCGCCGCGGAGCCCACGCCCCCGGCCGCGGCATGCACCAGCACCGACTCGCCCGCCCGCAGGCCCGCCAGATGGAACAGCGCCTCGTGCGCGGTCACGAACACTTCGGGGATGGCGCCGGCCTCGACCAGGCCCAGGCTTTCCGGCACCGGCATCGCCAAGCGGTGGTCCATGCGCGACAGCTCTGCATAGGCGCCGCCACCCACGATGCCCATGACCCGGTCGCCCACGGCGAAGCCCCGCACCTGGTCGCCCATGGCCTCCACGGTGCCGGCGATCTCCAGGCCCATGGTGTCGGCATCGCCGAAGGACGACCGGCCGTAGGCGCCCTGGCGGTGCAGCAGGTCGGCGCGGTTCACGCCGATGGCGGCATTGCGCACCAGCAGGTCGTGCGGGCGCAGGTCCGGGATGACGGTTTCGCGCAGCTGCAGCACCTCGGGGCCGCCGAAGTCGTCGAAGTCAATGGCTTGCATGGTGGAGGATGGGCCGGTCATGGAATGGGCTCGGTTCGTTGGAAAAAGCGGTGGCCGCCGGGCAGGAGGGAAGGGGAAGACACGTGCTGCGGGGCGGTGGTGAGAGTGAGCTTACGCCGGCCTGCTGCCTGCACGGTGCAGCGATTTCGCTCTACAGTGCTGCAAATCTGCATCACCCTTCGCGCCATGAACTGGGACGACACCCGCATCTTCCTCGCCATCACCCGCTGCCCTTCGCTGCGGGCCGCGGCGCGCAGCCTGGGCATCGACCAGGCCACCGTCGGGCGGCGGATGAACGCCCTGGAGGCCGAACTGGGCACCCGCCTGTTCCTGCGTGCGAAGGACGGCTATCTGCTGACCGCCGCCGGCGAGGCCGCCCTTGCCGCCGCGCGCCGCATGGAAAGCGCTGCGCTGGACCTGCGCACCCAGGTCGAGGGCCAGGACGACGAGCCCGGTGGCCTGGTGCGCGTGACCAGTACCGACTCCATCGCCGCGGACCTGCTGCTGCCGGCCATCGCGCGACTGCAGCAGCGCTGGCCACAGATCCGCGTGGACCTGCAGGTCTCGACGCAGTTGCTGAGCCTGTCGCGCCGGCAAGCCGACATTGCGTTTCGCAACGTGCGGCCCGACACGCCCGACCTGGTGGTGCGGCGCGTGGCCTCCTGGCCCGTGGGCCTGTTCGCCAGCGCGGCCTACCTGGAGCGCTTCGGCGAGCCCCGGCCCGAGGACGAGTTGCGCGGACACCATCTCGTCGCCTACGCGCCATACCTTGAAAACGCGCCCCACCTCACCCTGGCCGGGGTCGTCGCCCGCCAGGGCCGCATTGCCACCGCCGTGCCTTCCAGCCTGATGGTGCGCAAGGCCGTGGCGGCCGGCATCGGCGTCGGGGAAATGCCGCTGTGGATGGGGCAGCGCGAGGGGCTCGTCCGCCTCTGGCCGGACCGCCGGCGCGCGCATGATTACGAAGTATGGCTGGTGATGCATCCGGATCTGCAGCGGACCGCGCGGGTGCGGGCGGCGGCGGAGTTCCTGTCCGACGCGGTGCAGGAAATGGAGGGGAGGAGCGTTTGACCGGACCGGGGCCTGCGCCTGCCGTGCAACGGCTCCCACGGGTATTGCCCTCGTGTCCCCGCCCCGCTTTCCTCCTAAGCTCCGGTCTCCACCCCATCCACTTTCGGAGACTCTCCAATGCGCCTGCGCACCTGGCTCACCGCCGCCGCCCTCGTCTGCACGTCACTGGCCGCCGTGGCCCAGCCCGCCTTTCCCTCCAAGCCCATCCGCGTGGTGGTCGGCTTCCCCGCCGGAGGCCCGCTGGACCAGCACGCACGGCTGCTCACCGACAAGCTGCAGGCCGTGCTGGGCCAGCCCGTCGTGGTGGACTACAAGGCCGGCGCCGGCGGCACGGTGGGCGCGCAGGACGTGATGAAGGCCGCGCCGGACGGCCACACGCTGATGCTGGCCAACACAGGCGTGATGGTCATCAACCCGGCGCTCTACAGCAAGCTGCCGTACTCCACGCTCAGGGATTTCACGCCGATCGCGCGCACGGCGATGCAGCCGCTGGCGCTGCTGGTGAACACTAAGCTGCCGGCGCAGAACCTGCAGGAGTTCATCGCGTACGCCCGTGCGCGGCCGGGACAGGTGAACTTCGGTTCGGCGGGCAACGGGGGCATCAGCCATCTGGTGCCGGAGATGTTCAAGACGGCGACGGGGCTGTTCATGGTGCACATCCCCTACCGCGGCAGCGCGCCGGCCTTCACCGACCTGATGGGCGGGCAGGTGCAGTTCATGGCCGAGAGCATTCCGCAGGCGGCGGCGTACCACAAGCAGGGCAAGGTGCGCGCGCTGGCCGTCACCAGCCGCGAGCGCAATCCGGCGCTGCCCGATGTGCCGACGGCGATCGAAAGCGGTCTGAAGAACTTCGAGGTGGTGGGCTTCTACGGCTTCCTGGCGCCGGCCGGCACGCCGAAAGACGTGGTGGCGAAGCTCAGCGATGCGTTCGGCCAGGTCATGCAGTCGCCCGAGGTGAAGAACCGCATGGTGGCGCAGGGCGCCGATCCGGCCTTCCTGGGCGCCGATGCGTTCGCCAGCTTCCTGGCGGCGGAGCTGCCGCGCTGGGCGACGGCGGTCCAGCAGTCCGGCGCCAAGCTGGATTGACTAGGCGGCGTTCGGCGCAGGGCCGCCTGCCGGTCCTTTGGGCTGCGGAGGGGCCCCGGTGAGCGCCTCCACCGTGTCACTCTGCAGGCCGTGGCGCGGCGCCATGGCCGTGGTCATCGTCGTGGGCGGCGAGAGGGCCAGCCCGGCCTGCCGCAGCGTCTCCAGGATGGAGAACAGCAGGTCGCTTTTCACGCCACCCGTGTTGCGCGGGTTGACCACATGGCCGATGGCGAGGAAGGTAAGGGTGCCGTCCACGATGCCTTCGAGCTGCACGATGGGCGCGGGCGTGTCGAGCACGTCCGGGTGCGCGGTGAAGGCATCGAGGATCAGTTGCCGCATGCGCTGCGCGTCGGTGTCGAGCGGGGCCGGCAGGCGCAGCAGCACGCGGCCCTGGGCGCCGCCCCAGGTCATGTTGCGCACGGTCTTGGTGATGAATTCCGAGTTGGGCACGATCACGGTGGAGTGGTCGCCCAGCTGGATCTCGGTGGCGCGCACGTTGATGCGGCGGATGTCGCCTTCGGTGTCGCCGAGCTTGACCCAGTCGCCCACCTTCACCGGGCGTTCGGCCAGCAGGATCAGGCCGGAGATGAAGTTCTGCACGATGGCCTGCAGCCCGAAGCCGATGCCCACCGAGAGCGCGCTCGCGACCCAGGCGATGCGCTCCACGCTGATGCCCAGCGCCGCGAGCGCGGCCGCGATCACCATCACGCCGCCGAAGTAGCCGAGCAGGGTGGTGATGGAGCTGCGCATGCCCGGCTCCAGCGTGGTGCTGGGGAAGTACCGGTCGCTCAGCCAGCGCTTGATCATGCGGATGCCGAAGAAGCCCGCGGCGATCACGCCCAGCGCCGTCAGCAGCGCCTGCGGCGCCAGCGAGAAGTTGCCCAGGTTCAGGCCCTGGTCGAGCGCGCTGCCGCGGCGGAACAGCTCGTCCGGCCCGGTGCCGAACGGCGCCAGCAGGGCGATGACCAGGTAGAAAAACAGCACGACGCGCAGTGCGCCGGAGACGATCACCGCGGCCTGGTCGAGCAGGCGCGGGTCGATGCCCATGCCGGTGTGCAGGCGCTGCCCGAAGCCGCTGCGCGACGACAGCACGGCGTCGCTGACGTCGTCCACGAGCTGGTAGAGCAGGTAGGCGGTGGCGAAGACGACGCCGCTCCAGACCATCTGGCGGGCGAGGGCCCCGGCCAGGGCGATGTAGCCGAACGCCACCAGCAGCACCACGGCGAGCGAGGCGATGCCCGCCAGCGCGACCAGCAGGCCCACCCAGAGCGGTCGTGCCGGCGGCGCGGACGCCGAGGGGGCGTCGCCCTGGCCTTCCGCTGCGTCCGCGGCCGGGGCGGTGGAGGCGGCGGCCGGTGCGTTGAGCTGGCGCACGGCCGCGGCGACGATGGCCGCCACGAGCAGGGCGAAGCAGGCCTGGGCGGTCACGTCCGCGGCCAGGCTGGCGCTCACGGCGGCGTTGATCTCGGTCACGATGCCGCCGAGGGCCGCGATGATCGCGATGCACCACGGATAGGGACTCAGCCGGCGCGCGAGGTCATCGGGCAGCGAGGGCAGGCGCCAGGAGCTGCGCTTGCGCGACAGCAGCGCATGCCCCAGGCCGATGGTGAAGGCCGCGAACACCGCGAGGCCCACGGCGGTATGGCCCAGGTCCTGCAGCCGCTCGCCGAGGTTGTCGCCGGTATCGAGGCCGCTCAGCAGCCACTGCGCCGCCAGGCCGGTGAAGGCCACGTTCGCCAGTACCGACGCGGTGGCGAGCAGGGAACGCCGCAGGCGGCCGGCAGGCAGCTTGGCGGGCGCGATGCGCACCAGCAGGCGCTCGCCGGCCCAGTTGCCGCCCACCAGCAGCACCAGCGCTCCGAGCAGGCTGATGAGGAAGGCGCGTCGCCGTTCGGGCTCCAGCGCGCGCCGCACGGCCTGGCGGGTCTCGATGGCCAGCACGGAAAGGCGCTGGGTGTCGGTGGCCCAGGCGGCGCGCACGTTGCGCCAGAAGGCGGCGCCCAGGGGCGAATCGGCGCGCGCGGTGAGTTCGGCCTGGAACTGCTGGCGGCGCTGGCGCAGCAGGTCGGCGCCGAGCTGTTCGGCATCGACGGCGATCAGCCGGGCGAGCTTGAGGTCGGCATCCACCGTGCCCCGCTGCTTGGCCAGTGCGCTGCGCTGCTGGGCGACGTCCGGGGCATCGGCGGGGGCGCCTTTCTCGGGTGCGGGGCCGAGGCCCGCGAGGCGGCTGTCGAGGTCGGCCAGCTCGTTCGTGCGGCGGGCGACCACCTGTTCGGCTGTGGTGCCGACGGCATAGGCCTCGTTGACGAGCCGGCGGCCGTCGTCGTCTTCGCCGAGCTTGCGCGGAATCGCTTCCAGGCGCTTGCGCAGGTCGTCCACGGAGGGCAGCGGCACGTCGGGATCGTCCGCGGCTGCTGCAGCCGCTGCGGCGGCCGACGCCGCGGCGGCGCGCGAGGCGGCGGCGCTGGCAGCAGAGGCTGGTGCCGAGGCGCTGCCCTGCGGCGGTGCGGCCCATGCCGGTGGGGCGGCGAGCGGCCCGGTCAGCAGCAGCCACAGCGCGGCCAGCAGCACGGTGCCGGGGGCGTGTGGGAAGAGATGCCGCAGGCCCTGGAGGGCGCGCCTCAGAAGGCGCGGAAGGCGATGAAAAGGAATGGTCGAGTCCATGGCAGGACCCGGAAGGGTATCACCGCGCAGCCAGCGCTCGCATCGGTGGCGCGGCGGGCGGGTGGTCGATCGGTGCGGGATCGCGCGGCAGGCGGAAGACGGCCACCGCATCCACCAGGCTCTGCGCCTGGCGGCGCATGTGGCTGGCGGCGGCGGCCATTTCTTCCACCAGCGCAGCGTTCTGCTGGGTGGTCTGGTCGATGCTGCCGACGGCGCTGCTGATCTGCGCCACGCCGGTGCTCTGCTCGCTGCTGGCGGTGGTGATGTCGCTGACGATGCCGGTGACGCTGCGGATGGCGCCGACGATCTCGCCCATGGTGCTGCCGGCGGCATCCACCAGCGCGGTGCCGCTCTGCACGCGGCCGACACTGTCGCCGATCAGCGCCTTGATCTCACGGGCCGCCTCGGCGCTGCGGCCGGCCAGGCTGCGCACCTCGCTGGCCACCACCGCGAAGCCGCGGCCCTGGTCGCCCGCGCGGGCGGCCTCGACGGCGGCGTTCAGCGCCAGGATATTGGTCTGGAAGGCGATGGAATCGATCACGCCGATGATGTCGGCGATCTTCTGCGAACTGTGCTGTATGCCCTGCATGGTATGGACCACGTCGGCCACCACGGCACCGCCGCGCACCGCCACGTCGCTCGCGGCCTGCGCCAGCCGGTGGGCCTGCACCGCATGCTCGGCGTTCTGGCTGACCGTGCCGCTCAGCTGGCCGGTGGCCGCCGCCGTCTGCTGCAGTGCGGCGGCCTGCTGCTCCGTGCGGTCGCTCAGATCCTGGTTGCCCTGTGCGATCTCGGCACTGGCCGTGAGCACGCGCTCCGAGGTCTGCCGCACGCTGTCCACCACGACGCACAGGCTCGCCTGCATGCTGGCCAGCGACTGCATCACGGTGGCCACTTCGTCCAGTCCGCGCACGTCGATGGGCTGCGTGAGGTCGCCCCGCGCCACGGCATCGGCGACCAGGGCCGCGCGCCGCAGCGAGCGGGCAATGCCGCGGACCAGCGCCAGGCCGAAGATCGCCGCGAGCAGCACGCCGGCCGCGATCGCCCCGCCGAGCACGGCGCGCAGGGTGCCGAAGCGGGCCAGCGCCTCCGCATGGTCCTGTTCCGCGAGCCGGCGGCTCAGGTCCACGGCAGAGGCGATGTGCTTGTCCAGCGGTTCGTAGAGCGCATCGAACTTGCGCACCGCCAGCACCCGGACGGCGGCGATGTCGGAATCCTGCAGGGCGGCGAGGGCGGGGCCCAGGCCTTCCTGCATGATCTTCTGGCGCTGCTCGCCCAACCGCTGCACCGACCCGCGCAGCTCAGGCTCCAGCGGCAGTGCCTGGATCCGGGACCAGAGCTCGTCCGACCGGACCACGTTCTCCCGCGCCTCCCGGAGCGCCTGCTCGACTTTTTCGGGGGAGGGGGAGAGCAGGGCGCCCGACACGAGTTGCCGGTTGCGCGCTGTCAGGTAGCGCAGGTCGTTGATCGCGATCTGCGCCGTCAGCCGCTCCCGGTACATCGACTCGAGCGCATGATTGGTCCTGGCGATGCCCAGCAGGCCGACCGCCCCCACCGCCACCAGCAGCGCCGACAGCCCGCCCAGCAGCCACAGCAGCCGCGTCGAAATCTTGAAATTCCGCATCACCTTGCCCCCTTGTCCATTTTGTAAGTGGATGTGACATTCCGCCCCGCGGTGGCGATTGTGTCTCTGGGAGCGGCCGGGAAGGGCCTGGAGGCGTGCCCTGTTCGGGTAAACGGGGGTGCGTTTTTCGGCGCGGTGCGATCGCGATTTCGATATGCCTGCACGCAGCGCAGGCGGCCTCAATCCATCGCCGGGCTGAACACGTCCACGCGGTCGGTGATGATGCCGTCGGTGCCGAGGTCGAGCAGCCGTTGCGCGGCCCATTCGTCGTTCACCGTGTAGCTGAGCGCCCGCAGGCCGGCGCCCCGCACCGCGGCGACGTGTTCGGCCGTCCAGAGCGCATGGTTGCAGACCACGGCCGCGCAGCCCAGCTGGCGGGCGGTGTCGAGCCAGCCGTCCGGCAGGCTGTCCAGCAGGAGGCCGCGCGGCAGCAGCGGCGCCGCGTCGCGCGCACCGGTGAGGGCCGCCACTTTGAAGGAGGTGAGCAGCGGCGGCACCGCGGCCTGGTGCCACAGGCGCGCGGCGAGCGACGCCACGGCGCGCCCGGTTTCCTCTTCGGTGCCCGGCGTGGGCTTGATCTCGATGTTCAGCAGGTAGCCGTTGGCGAGGCAGAAGCGGGCGACATTCTCCAGCGTGGGCAGCGGCTCGCCGGCCCATTCGCGGGAGTGCCAGCCGCCCGCATCGAGCTGCGACAGCTCGCTCCAGGGGCGCTCGCCGGCCGTGCCGCGGCCGGAGGTGGTGCGGTCGAGCGTGCTGTCGTGCAGGAGGAAGGGAACGCCGTCGCTGCTCAGCTTGGCGTCGCACTCGAACATGCGGTAGCCGTGGCGCGCGCCCAGGCGGAAGGCCGCCAGGGTGTTCTCGGGCGCGAGCTTGCCGGCGCCGCGGTGCGCTATCCAGCGCGGATAGGGCCAGGCGCTGGCGGGGGTGGATGCGGACGAAGACGCGGACGAAGACGCGGACGTGTCAGGGAAGGGGGCTGTCATGGCGTGGGTCGGGGGAGGGTTCGCAGGGCTCCCCGAATTTGAGCAGGTTGCCGTGCGGATCGATGACGTACAGCTCGCGCATGCCCCACGCGCGCTCCACCGGCCGCTCGGACGCCAGTCCGCGGCGCGTGAATTCGGCATGCAGCGCGCGCACGTCGCCGCGCAGGTAGCAGGAGGTGTTCTCGGCGATGTGGCGCTCGCCGCAGAGCCAGAAGTGCAGCTCGCAACCGTCGCGCTCGGCGATCAGGTAGTCGGCCGTGCGCAGCGCGATGGCGAAGCCCAGGCGGTCCGCGTAGAACGCGGCGCTCTCGTCCAGGTCGAGGGACGCGAGCACCGGCACGGTGGCGTGCAGCAGCGCGGCGGCTGCCGGAGGTGCGGACGCGGACGCTGGCGCCGGCATGCGCGCGCGGATCAGAGGCGCTTGCCGCTGGCCGCGTCGAACCAGTGCAGGCGCGCTTCGCGCGGGGCGACGCGCAGGATCTGGTCGGGCTGCGGATGGTGCGCGCCTTCCTCGATGCGAACGATGACCCCTTCGTCGCCGTTGCCGGACTGCAGGCGGCCGTAGACCAGTCGCTCGGCGCCGAGCAGTTCCACGGTTTCCACGCGCAGCTCCCAGCCGGTGTCGGCGATGTCGAGGTGCTCCGGCCGGATGCCGAGCACGGTGCCCGGGCGGCCGCCCGGCGCGTTCTTCAGCAGGTTCATGGGCGGCGAGCCGATGAAGCTGGCGACGAAGGTGGACGCGGGCGTGTGGTAGACCTCTTCGGGCGTGCCGAACTGCTCCATCACGCCGCCGTTCATCACGATCATGCGCTGCGCGAGCGTCATGGCCTCGACCTGGTCGTGGGTGACGAACAGGCTGGTGATGCCGAGTTCGCGGTGCAGCTTCTGGATCTCCAGGCGGGTCTGCGCGCGCAGCTTGGCGTCGAGGTTGGAGAGCGGCTCGTCGAACAGGAACACCTGGGGCTGGCGCACGATCGCGCGGCCCATGGCGACGCGCTGGCGCTGGCCGCCGGAGAGCTCGCGCGGCTTGCGTTCGAGCAGGTGGCCGAGCTCGAGGATCTTCGCGGCCTTGTCCACCCGGGCGCGGATCTCGTCCTTCGGCACCTTGGCGATCTTCAAGCCGTAGGCCATGTTCTCGAAGTTCGTCATGTGGGGATAGAGCGCGTAGTTCTGGAACACCATCGCGATGTCGCGCTGGGCCGGCTCCAGGTCGTTGACCACGCGGCCGCCGATGGCGATCTCGCCGCCGGAAATCTCTTCCAGGCCGGCGACCATGCGCAGCAGGGTGGATTTGCCGCAGCCCGAGGGGCCGACGATGACGATGAACTCGCCGTCCTGGATTTCGGCGTTCACGCCGTGGATGACCTGGTTGGCCTTGGGGCCGTGGCCGTAGCGCTTGATGACGTTGCGCAGGGAAAGGGATGCCATATGTGCGGAGGAATCGGTTAGCGGGTGGCGGAATGGGCGCGGAGCGGGCGGGTGTGGGTGAGCGAGCGGAGGAGGCAGGCGGTGCGCCCGCTTACTTCTCGGTGTCCACCAGGCCCTTCACGAACCACTTCTGCATCAGGATCACCACGAAGGCGGGCGGCAGCATCGCGAGGATGGCGGTGGCCATGACGATGTTCCATTCGTTCTGGCCGTCGCCGCCGGCGATCATGCGCTTGATGCCGATCACCACCGGGTACATGTCTTCGCTGGTGGTCGCCAGCAGCGGCCAGAGGTACTGGTTCCAGCCGTAGATGAACTGGATCACGAACAGCGCGGCGATGGAGGTGCGCGACAGCGGCACCAGCACGTCCTTGAAGAAGCGCAGCGGGCCGGCGCCGTCGATGCGCGCGGCCTCCACGAGTTCGTCGGGCACCGTCAGGAAGAACTGCCGGAACAGGAACGTGGCGGTGGCCGAGGCGATCAGCGGCACCGTGAGGCCCGCGTAGCTGTTGAGCATGCCCAGATCGGACACCACCTGGTAGGTCGGCCCGATGCGCACTTCCACCGGCAGCATCAGCGTGACGAAGATCAGCCAGAAGCACAGGCCCTTGAACGGGAAGCGGAAGTACACGATGGCGAAGGCCGACATCAGCGAGATGGCGATCTTGCCGAAGGTGATGACCAGCGCCGAAACCAGGCTCACCCACATCATGCGCGCCACGGGGGCGGTGGAGCCCGCGCCCTGGTCGCGGCCGAAGAGGGCGGCGGAGTAGGTTTCCCAGAAGTGCCCGCCCGGCAGCAGCGGCATGGGCGCCTGCACGATCTCCTGGGCGGTGTGGGTGGATGCCACGAAGGCGAGGTAGAGCGGGAACGCCACGATGGCGACCCCCAGGACCATGATGAAGTGCGCGAGCAGGCCGCGCGTGAGGCTGCGTTCTACCATCTCAGTATTGAACCTTTTTCTCGACGTAGCGGAACTGCACGACGGTGAGCGCCACCACGATGAGCATCAGCACCACCGACTGCGCGGCCGAGCCGCCCAGGTCCATGGCCTTGAAGCCGTCGTAGTAGACCTTGTAGACCAGGATGGCCGTGTCCTTGCCGGGGCCGCCCTGGGTGGCGGCGTCCACGATGGCGAAGGTGTCGAAGAACGCGTAGACCACGTTGATCACCAGCAGGAAGAACGTGGTGGGCGAGAGCAGCGGGAACTGCACGCTCCAGAACCGGCGCCAGGGCCCGGCACCGTCGATGGCCGCGGCCTCGATCAGCGATTTCGGGATGGACTGCAGGCCGGCCAGGAAGAACAGGAAGTTGTAGGAGATCTGCTTCCACACCGAGGCCATCACGATCAGCGCCATGGCCTGGCCCGAATTGAGCAGGTGGTTCCAGTCGATGCCGAACGTGCCGAGCGCGTACGACACCACGCCGAGCGACGGCGAGAACATGAAGACCCACAGCACGGCCGCCACGGCGGGCGCCACGGCGTAGGGCAGGATCAGCATGGTCTTGTAGAACATCGCACCCTTGGCGATGCGGTCGGCGAACACCGCCAGCAGCAGCGACAGCACGATGCCCGAACCGGCGACGAGCACCGAGAACATTGCCGTCGTCTTGAACGACTCGATGTAGCCCGGATCATCGAACAGGCGCTTGAAGTTCTCCAGCCCCACCCACTCCGTGGAGGTGCCGAAGGCGTCCTGCATCTGCATCGACTGCACGAGCGCCTGGCTGGCCGGCCAGAAGAAGAAGACCAGGATGATCGCCATCTGCGGGGCGATGAGCAGCCAGGGCAGCCAGGTGGATTGGAATCGGACGCGTTTTTCCATGGGGATGCGCGGGTTCCCGGGCGTGCGCCGTGGGGTGCGCGCCGCAGGGGGTGAAAAGGACGAAAAAACCCTCCCCGCTCAGCGGGGAGGGCCGGGTGCCAGGGGTGAGGGCCGGCCGGGCCGGCCCGCGCGATCAGCCCTTGTTGGCCTTCTGGAAGCGCTCCAGCTGTTCGTTGCCGCGCTTCACGATGGCTTCGAGCGCCTCCTTGGCGGTCTTCTTGCCGGACCAGACCTGTTCGAGTTCCTCGTCCTCGATGGCGCGGATCTGCACGTAGTTGCCCAGGCGGATGCCGCGGCTCTTGTCGGTCACCTTGCGGACCATCTGCGTCACGGCGACGTCGGTGCCGGGATGCTCCTTGTAGAAGCCCGACTTCTCGGTCAGCTCGTAGGCCGCGGTCGTCACGGGCAGGTAGCCCGTGCGCTTGTGGCTGGCCGACTGCACTTCGGGCGTCGAGATGAACTTGAAGAACTCGGCCACGCCCTTGTACTCGGCGGGCTTCTTGCCGGCCATCACCCAGAGGCTGGCGCCGCCGATGACGGTGTTCTGCGGCGCGCCCTGCACGTCAGGGTAGTAGGGCAGGGGCGCGAGGCCGTAGGCGAACTTGGCGTTCTTGGCCACGTTGCCGTAGAAGCCCGAGGACGTGTTGATCATCGCGCACTCGCCGGAGACGAAGCTCGCCTCGGGCACGTTGCCGCGGCCCTTGTAGACGAACAGGCCCTGCTTGGCCATGTTGGCCAGGTTCTCGATGTGGCGCACGTGCAGCGGCGAATCGACCTTCAGGCGTGCGTCGAGGCCCTGCAGGCCGTTGGCCTTGCTAGCGAACTCCACGTTGTGCCAGGCCGAGAAGCTCTCCACCTGCGTCCAGTTCTGCCAGGCCGTGGTGAACGGGCACTTGTGGCCGGAGGCCTTGAGCTTGGCGGCCGCGTTGACCACTTCGGGCCAGGTGGCGGGCGCCTTGTCGGTGGGCAGGCCGGCTGCCTTGAAGGCGTCCTTGTTGAAGTAGAAGATGGTGGTGGAGCTGTTGAACGGGAAGCTCAGCATCTGGCCGTTGGGGGCCGTGTAGTAGCCGGCCACGGCGGGAATGTAGGCCTTGGGATCGAACGGCGCCCCGGCGTCCTGCATCACCTTGCCCACGGGCACGACCGCGCCCTTGCTGGCCATCATCGTGGCGGTGCCCACTTCGAACACCTGCAGGATGTGCGGCGCGTTGCCGGCGCGGAAGGCGGCGATGGAGGCCGTCATGGACTCGTCATAGGTGCCCTTGTAGGTGGGCACGATCTTGTAGTCCTTCTGGCTCTCGTTGAACTGCTTTGCCAGGTCGTTGACCCATTCGCCGTTCACGGCCGTCATGGAATGCCACCACTGGATCTCGGTCTGGGCCTGGGCGGAAGCGCAAGCGGAAGCGGCGATGGCGGCGGCCAGCGCCAGATGCTTGAATCGCATGGGGAAAACTCCTCAAAGAATGGCGGAATGAAACGGCGCATGTTATGCACCGTTCATGTCATCGGCATGTCGTTGTCGCATACAACGGCCATTCCGCAGATCGGTAACTTCCCGGGACGGGAGGTCGTGTGTGGCGGAATTGTGTCCGTTTTGTGACGAAATCATGTGATTGTGCGTCACGCCGGTGACGCACATTCCGCATGCCGGATCGGAGAGCCCGCCAGGTGCAGGGTTTTTTCCCATTGCACAATGGAATGCGATCTGCGTCGCGCAGGCGTCCGCGGGCCTCTTCCGCTCATCCTTACTTTTCCTCCTCGCCAATCCATGACCAAGACGACATCGCTGGACAAGAGCAAGATCAAGTTCCTCCTGCTGGAGGGTGTGCACCCTTCCGCCATCGACGTGCTGCGCGGAGCGGGCTACACGCAGATCGAGACCCTGCCGGGCGCGCTGGACGGCGAGGAGCTCAAGCGCCGGATCGCGGACGTGCACTTCCTGGGCATCCGCTCGCGCACCCAGCTCACGGCCGACGTGTTCGCGCATGCGCACAAGCTGGTGGCCGTGGGGGCCTTCTGCATCGGCACCAACCAGATCGATCTGGACGCGGCGCGCGAGCGCGGCATCGCGGTGTTCAACGCGCCGTACTCCAACACCCGCTCGGTGGCGGAACTGGTGCTGGCCGAGGCCATCCTGCTGCTGCGCGGCGTGCCCGAGAAGAACGCCGTGGCGCACCGCGGCGGCTGGCTCAAGAGCGCCGAGAACGCCTACGAGATCCGCGGCAAGACGCTGGGCATCGTCGGCTACGGCTCGATCGGCACGCAGCTGTCGGTGCTGGCCGAGGCGCTGGGCATGCACGTGGTGTTCCACGACGTGGTCAGCAAGCTGCCGCTGGGCAATGCGCGGCAGGCACCTTCGCTGCAGGCGCTGCTTGCGCAGAGCGACATCGTGACCCTGCACGTGCCCGAGCTGCCCTCCACGCAGTGGATGATCGGGCCCGACGAGATCGCGGGCATGAAGCCGGGCGCGATTCTCATCAACGCGGCACGCGGCACCGTGGTGCGCATCGAGGCCCTGGCCGACGCGATCCGCGACAAGCGCCTGCTGGGCGCGGCCATCGACGTGTTCCCGGTGGAGCCGCGCAGCAACAAGGACGAATTCACCTCGCCGCTGCGCGGGCTGGACAACGTCATCCTCACGCCCCACATCGGCGGCTCCACGATGGAGGCGCAGGCCAACATCGGGCTGGAGGTGGCCGAGAAGCTCGTGAAATACAGCGACAACGGCACCTCGACCTCGTCGGTGAACTTCCCCGAGGTGGCGCTGCCGGCGCACCCGGGCAAGCACCGCATCCTGCACATCCACCGCAACGTGCCGGGCGTGCTGTCGGCCATCAACCAGGTGTTCGCCGACAACCAGATCAACATCGCCGCCCAGTACCTGCAGACCAACGAAAAGGTGGGCTACGTGGTGATCGACATCGATGCGCAGTCGTCGGAGCTGGCGCAGGACAAGCTCGCCGCCGTGCCGGGCACGATCCGCAGCCGCGTGCTGTTCTGAGCGGGCGCCCGGCCTCCGCGGCGGCCGGTGCCGCGGCGCGGGCAGGGCCGGGGGCGGGCCGCCCGGCAGGCGGCGGGGCGCTGGCGTAAAATCGCCGGCCCCGAGGCACGATGGGCGCGCCGCCTGCGCCCGACCCAGGTCCACCCCATGAATGTTCCGATAGCGCTGGCCGCCCTGCAGGCCCAGTCCGCCGAGCCCACCCGCCTGCGCGAGATTCCCTACAACTACACCTCGTTTTCCGACCGGGAAATCGTCATCCGGCTGCTGGGCTCCGCTTCCTGGGACGTGCTGGACCAGCTGCGCCGCGAGCGCCGCACGGGCCGCTCGGCGCGCATGCTCTACGAGGTGCTGGGCGACATCTGGGTCGTGCAGCGCAACCCCTACCTGCAGGACGACCTGCTGGACAACGAAGGCCGCCGGAAGGCGCTGGTGGATGCCCTGCAGCACCGGCTGGCCGAGATTGGCAAGCGCCGCACCCCCGGCGAAGACGAAGAGCGCGACCGCCTGGTGGGCCAGCTGGTGGAGTCCGCCCGCCGCGCCATCGCCGAATTCGACGCCACCTTCGTGGAGGCCGCGCAATTGCGCCGCCAGGTGCAGAAGCGCCTGGGCCGCCACACGGCCAAGGACAACATCAAGTTCGACGGTCTCTCGCGCGTGTCGCACGTGACCGATGCCACCGACTGGCGCGTGGAGTATCCGTTCGTGGTGCTCACGCCCGACACCGAAGCCGAGATGGCCGCGCTGGTGAAGGCCTGCATCGAGCTGGAACTCACCATCATTCCGCGCGGGGGCGGCACCGGCTATACCGGCGGCGCGATCCCGCTCACCTGGCGCAGTGCCGTCATCAACACCGAGAAGCTCGAAGCCATGACGGAGGTGGAGATGCGCCGCCTGCCGGGCATGGACCGCGAGGTGGGCACCATCTGGACCGAGGCCGGCGTGGTCACCCAGCGCGTGGCCGACGCGGCCGAGCGCGCGGGCTTCGTCTTTGCCGTGGATCCGACCAGCGCCGAGGCGTCCTGCATCGGCGGCAACATCGCCATGAACGCGGGCGGCAAGAAGGCCGTGCTCTGGGGCACCGCGCTGGACAACCTGGTCAGCTGGCGCATGGTGACGCCCGAGGCGCAGTGGCTGGAAGTCACGCGCCTGGACCACAACATGGGCAAGATCCACGACGTGGAGACGGCCACCTTCGAGCTGCAGTACTTCGAGGCCGACGGAAAGACGCCGGTGCGCACCGAGCGGCTGGCCATTCCCGGCCGCACCTTCCGCAAGGAGGGCCTGGGCAAGGACGTGACGGACAAGTTCCTCTCCGGCCTGCCGGGCATCCAGAAGGAAGGCTGCGACGGCCTCATCACCAGCGCGCGCTGGGTGGTGCACCGCATGCCGGCGCACACGCGCACCGTGTGCCTGGAGTTCTTCGGCAACGCCAAGGACGCCGTGCCCTCGATCGTCGAGATCAAGGACTTCATGTTCGCCGAGCAGAAGCGCTCCGGCGTGCTGCTCGCCGGCCTGGAGCACCTGGACGACCGCTACCTGAAGGCCGTGGGCTACGCCACCAAGAGCAAGAAGCACGGCGGCGGGCTGCCGAAGATGGTGCTCTTCGGCGACATCGCGGGCGACGACGCCGACGCGGTGGCGCGCGTGACCAGCGAAGTGGTGCGCATCGCCAACTCGCGCGCGGGCGAGGGCTTCATCGCCATCAGCCCCGAGGCGCGCAAGAAATTCTGGCTGGACCGCAAGCGCACGGCCGCCATCAGCCGCCACACCAACGCCTTCAAGATCAATGAAGACGTGGTGATCCCGCTGCCGCGCATGGCCGAATACACCGACGGCATCGAGCGCATCAACATCGAGCTGTCGCTGCGCAACAAGCTCAAGCTGTGCGACGCGCTGGAGGAATTCCTGCTGCGCGGCAATCTGCCGCTGGGCCGCCAGGACGATGCGCACGAGATTCCCTCCGCCGAACTGCTGGAAGACCGCGTGGCCCAGGCCGTGGCGCTGGTGGGCGGGGTGCGCGACCTGTGGGCCGGCTGGCTGCAGGACGTGGCCGCGCTGTTCCCGCAACTGCAGGACCACACGCTGCGCGCGAGCTGGAAGACGCAGCTGCGCGAGCCGCTCTCGAAGATCTTCCCCGGCGCGTCCTTCCAGCCCATCATGGACGAGATGCAGGCCATCCACCAGCGCGTGCTCAAGGGCCGCGTGTGGGTGGCGCTGCACATGCACGCGGGCGACGGCAACGTGCACACCAACATTCCCGTCAACAGCGACGACTACGACATGCTGCAGACGGCGCACGAGGCCGTCGAACGCATCATGGTGCTGGCGCGCAGCCTGGACGGCGTGATCTCCGGCGAGCACGGCATCGGCATCACCAAGCTGGAGTTCCTGACCGACGAGGAACTGCGCCCGTTCGCCGACTACAAGCAGCGCGTGGACCCGCAGGGCCGCTTCAACAAGGGCAAGCTGCTGCGGCACCAGGAGCCGCTGGTGCAGCCGGGGCAGGGCGCGCGCGCCGATGCGGCGGTGCATGCGCGCCGCTCGCTGATGTTCGCGGACCTGACCAATGCCTACACGCCGAGCTTCGGCCTGATGGGGCATGAATCGCTCATCATGCAGCAGAGCGACATCGGCGCCATCGCCGATTCGGTGAAGGACTGCCTGCGCTGCGGCAAGTGCAAGCCCGTGTGCTCCACGCACGTGCCGCGCGCCAGCCTGCTCTACAGCCCGCGCAACAAGATCCTGGCGACCTCGCTGCTGGTCGAAGCCTTCCTGTACGAAGAGCAGACGCGCCGCGGCGTGTCGATCAAGCACTGGCAGGAGTTCGAGGACGTGGCCGACCATTGCACCGTCTGCCACAAGTGCTACACGCCGTGCCCGGTCAAGATCGACTTCGGCGACGTGACGATGAACATGCGCAACCTGCTGCGCAAGATGGGCAAGAAGAGCTTCCGGCCCGGCAACAAGGTGGCGATGGCGATGCTGAACGCCACCAATCCCGACACCATCAAGCTGATGCGCTCGGCGATGGTGGACGTGGGCTTCAAGGCGCAGCGCGCGGTGGTCGATCTGGCGCGCGCCCTGGGCCGCCGCCAGACCGCGCACCCGCCGGCCACGGTGGGCACCGCGCCGATCAAGGAGCAGGTGATCCACTTCGTCAACAAGAAGCTGCCGGGCGGGCTGCCGAAGAAGACGGCGCGCGCGCTGCTGGACATCGAGGACAAGGACTACGTGCCGATCATCCGCAACCCGGCCGCCACCACGGCCGAAACGGAGGCGGTGTTCTACTTCCCCGGCTGCGGCTCCGAGCGCCTGTTCAGCCAGGTCGGCCTCGCCACCCAGGCGATGCTCTGGCACGCCGGGGTGCAGACCGTGCTGCCGCCGGGGTACCTGTGCTGCGGCTACCCGCAGCGCGGCAGCGGCCAGTTCGACAAGGCCGAGAAGATGATCACCGACAACCGGGTGCTCTTCCACCGCGTGGCGAACACGCT